>Ga0068855_100003477_pt1 | contig 19278 bp, 18 predicted proteins | sample KBSCornC52_FD_66592 | JGI IMG/M metagenome (GOLD analysis project Ga0068855, IMG submission 66592) | Corn rhizosphere microbial communities from Kellogg Biological Station, Michigan, USA - KBS Corn C5-2 | ecosystem: Host-associated > Plants > Roots > Rhizosphere > Soil ...
GGCACGGGCTTCCCGCCGACCGAGCCGGCGGTGTACTGCGCGCGCACCGCGTTGTCGGGAATCGTCTCCGGTGACAGCCAGCGGACGGATCGCAGGACCTTCACCTTCTCGTCGCGCACCGCGTTCGCCGACATCTGCGCCGGAGGCTCCATCGCCGTGAGCGAGAGCAGCTGAAGAAGATGGTTCTGGAACATGTCGCGCACGACGCCGGCTTCTTCGTAATACTTGCCGCGCTCCTCGACGCCGACAGTCTCCGCCGCCGTGATCTGCACGTGATGGATCCACTGCCGGTTCCAGATCGGCTCGAAGATCGAGTTCGCGAACCGGAGCACGAGCACGTTCTGCACCGTCTCCTTGCCGAGGTAATGATCGATGCGATAGGTCTGGTGCTCGGCGAACATGCTGAGCAGGAGCGCGTTCAAATGCTGCGCCGACTCGAGGCTGCGTCCAAACGGCTTCTCGACGACGATGCGCGCCCAGGGACGGTCGTTCACCGTCCGAGTGCGCGGCGCCAGGCCGCTCTTCGACAGGTTGGTGACAATGGGCTCGAACACACTCGGCGGAACGGCGAGGTAGAAGAGGCGGTTGCGCTCGTCGGGCGGACACTTCTGCTCGATCTCGGTCAGCCGCTCGCCGATCGCGGCGTAGTCCGCGGCGTTCGTGAGATCGGCCGACACGAAATGCAGCCGGGTACAGAGATCCTGCCACAGCGCTTCGTCGAAGCGTCCCACCTCGTCGGACGCCGCGAGCGCCTGCCGCATCTGATCGCGAAACGTGTCGTCGTTCTGGCTGGGGTCGCGCCCCACGCCCAGCACCTGGAAGTGTTCGTCGACGAGGTGCTGGTGCATCAACTCGTAGATCGCCGGCAACAGCTTCCGCCGACTGAGATCACCGAGCGCGCCGAAGATGATCATCGTGCACGGATCGGCGCGATCGCGCTCTGCCCGCGCTGCGTGCGCCATCGGGCGCGCCGAAATGACGGGAGCCGGCGAGCTCACGTCGTCTTCACCGCGTGGCCGCCGAACTCGTTGCGCAGCGCCGCAATGACCTTGGCGCCGAACGAGTCGGTCTGGCGCGAGCGGAAGCGCGCTTGCAGCGAGAGCGTGATCACGGGCGCGGGAACGTCGAGATCGATCGCTTCCTGTACCGTCCAGCGACCTTCGCCCGAGTCGGCCACCCAACCCTTGATCGCCGAAAGCGACGCGTCGCGCGCGAACGCCGCGGCGGCGAGCTCGTTGAGCCAGGATCGGACGACGCTCCCGTGCTGCCAGACGTTCGCGATCTGCTCGAGGTCGAGCGACGGAAACGTCTTCGACGCGTGCAGGATCTCGTAACCCTCGGCGTACGCCTGCAGCATCCCGTACTCGATGCCGTTGTGCACCATCTTCACGTAGTGGCCGGCACCGGTCGGTCCGACGTGCGCGTACCCGTCGTCCGGGGCGAGCGCGCGAAAGATCGGCTCACAATGCGACACGGCCGCATCGCTCCCGCCCACCATCAAGCAGTAGCCGTTCTCGAGCCCCCAGATACCGCCGCTCGTTCCGGCGTCGATGAATTCGATGCCGGACGACGCGAGCTCCTGCCCACGTCGAATGCTATCGTGAAAATTCGAGTTGCCGCCGTCGATGATGACGTCGCCCTTCGAGAGGCTCGGCACGAGCGCGGCGATCGTCTGATCGACCGGATCGCCCGCCGGGACCATGATCCAGATGACCCGCGGGGCACTCAGCGCACTAATCACCGCGGGCAAGTCATTCACACCGGTCGCGCCGATCTTCTGGTACTTCGCGACCACGTCCGGGGTTCGATCGTACGCGACCATCGAATGACCTTTGCGGAGAAGCCGCTCGGTCATGTTCCCACCCATCCGGCCCAAACCGATCATTGCGAGTTGCATGCGCGTAGTCCCTTGTGGCTGTTCTGGAATCATCGTCCGGTTGGGCTTCGCTAACTACCTAACGCAGAGGCGCAGAGGAGCGCCGAAGGCGCTCGGGCCTCAGCGCGCAACGAGCCCGGACGAGTTTTTCTTGGGACTGCTGCTCGGGATGCCCCTGGTGGCTTTCCGAGCGGCCGTTCCCAAGAAATCTCGGCTCGTGGCGTGATGTACTACGGCTGCCCTACGGAACCCTCCGCGTCTTTGCGCCCTCTGCGCCTCTGCGTTAGGTAGTTGCGAGTGGTTGCACCGATCAAAACGCTAACCAGGGTCGAGATGACAGCCTCAAACCGCCAAACCCCGCGCCCTCATCTCCAGACGGAGCCGCTCCGCATCCCGATAATGGACCGTCTGCATCCCGAGCCCCTCCGCCGGTCGCAAGTTCTGGACGCGATCGTCGATGAATAGGGTGCGCGCCGGATCCGCTTGGGTCATGCCGAGCACTCGAGTATAGATGTCGTGCGTCGGCTTTCGCGTCCCGAGCCAGCAGGAGGTGAAGAACGTAGGGAAGATGTCGGCCAGGCCGAAGCGCTCGATGCGATAGGTATTCAGCTCGGCGCACTCGTTGTTGAGCGTCGCCATTCGGACGACCGCACTGTCGGCCAAATCGCGCGCGACGGCGATCGACTCCGGCCAGGGAACGCTCTGCTCGAACATGAATCGCCGAAACTCGTCCTTGGTGAATGAACGGACCTCCCCAAAGACCGTGACGTCGAGATACTCGTCGAGCGAGATCTGTCCGGCTTCGAGCGCGCCAACGGTTTCTTCGTGGCGATACTGAAAATCAGCCGGGTCGAGATGGAAGCGCTCGATCGCCGCGTCCCTCTGCTCGCCATCCCAACCGTTACTGCCGAGCACGCCGCCGACGTCGAACAGCACGAGCTCGACGGCCGAGCTCATCCGACCAGAACGGCGCGAGCCGGAGATCCGTCGAGACCAGCCAACCTCAGGGGGAGCACGCGAAGTTCGTATGGCCCGAGTGGCGGCAGCGAGAGATCGAGCCCTTCGACGATGATCACGCCGGCGCTGAGCAGTGTGTTGTGCGTGCGGTGATGTCCCGAATGGAACTGCTCGATCGAGAAGTAATCCACGCCGACGAGCCTTACGCCGAGCGACAGCAGATAATCCGCGCCGTCGGGCGCGAGGTAGGTGTAGTCCTCGCGGAAGTCGGGGTCGCGAATGAACGACGAATTGCGAGTCTTGATGAGAATTCGCTTATGGTCCTTCAACTCGTGGAGCTTGAGCTCCTTCGCGCCGACCGACATGCACTTGTTTCCGACGTCGACGAGGACGGCCGGCCCCATGAGAACGTCGAGCGGCAGCTTGTCGACGCTCTGGCCGTCGTCGAGCATGTGTTTCGGCGCATCGACGTGCGTGCCGGTGTGCGAACCGAACGAGAGCGACGACACATTCGAGCTGCCCCCTTTCGCGATCTCCTGTTGGGGCTCGATGCGAATCGGCGGATTTCCGGGATACACGGCGCCGCCGTTCGAGATGGGAACCGAAATGTCGTAGTAGGTCGCCACGTCTGAAAAGCTAACGAAACTCGCCTGTAACGCAGCCAACGTGCAAACTTTCCGTAAACCCTCTGGCTGCTTCCCTTTGCCTGCCATTGAATAACAAGCATGCGCCGTTCACCCCGCCTGGTCGGCACCGTTGGGCTCCTCATCCTCGCTCTGGTCGTCTGCGCCGTCCTCGCCTACCAGGCGTGGGACGCCGCGCGGTCACAGCGGGAGACGGCGGACAACACCCTTCGTGATTACGCGAGGATCGCCGACTGGCAGCTGACGCAGCAGGCCAAGAATGCGCTGCTTACCCAGGTCGTCACCGCCCTCAGCTCGCAGGCTTCGCAGGTCGATCCCGCGCATCTCGATCGCACGGTGCTGACGCCGGCGCAGGTCGAGGACGTCGCTCGCGTCGTGGTGGAGTGGTGTCACTGTCTGTCGGGCGTTCGCTATTTCTTCCGCTACGACTGGCGCGACGGAACCCTGCGTACGACGGAGACCGATCTGTCCGACGCGGATCTCGCCTGGGCGCGCGACACAGTCGTCGCATACACGAAGTCGTTGCCGGCGCTCAAGGATCGGAGAGTTCTCGCCTTCGGGTCGCCCGACGGCCGCTTCGGTCCACTGAAAAACCTCGCCGTCATTCTGACCAACGATTCGTATGCGATGCTGCTCGGTGAGCGAAACAAGCGCGCCGAGCTCCTCGTGTTCGTCGTCGCGCGGGACATCGAGCGTGGCGAGCCGGTGGTCGTGTACGGCTTCGCGACCGATCCAAAGCCGTTCCTCTCGCCCTTACTGGAGAACATTCGCGGCAAGGGCGGATCGCAAAGCGCGCTGCTGCCACAGTCGCTCATCGGCGAGCTGAGCCCTGATTCGATCCTTTCCATTTCCGTCACGACGCTCGCCGGAACCGAGGTCTATCGCTCGCCCGGCTGGGCCGCGCCGACCTACAGCGCCGCCGACACGATCGAGCCGAGCTTCGGCCGTCTGGTGATGCGCGTCAGTCTGCGGCCGGACTTTGCGGGAATGCTCATCGTCGGTGGTCTCCCGGGATCGCGCATTCCCGCGCTCGTGGCGCTTTTCGTCATCGCGGCGGGATTGCTCAGCGTGGCGCTGCTACAACTCCGTCGGCAACAGCAGCTCGCGCGGCTTCGCACCGAGTTCGTGTCGGGCGTGTCGCACGAGCTACGCACGCCCCTCGCGCAGATTCGATGGTTCGCCGAGCTGCTCCACCTCGGAAAGCTGCGCACTGAGGAAGAGCGCGAACGTTCGGCGGGCATCATCGACCAAGAAGCGCGTCGGCTCACGTATCTCGTCGAGAACGTTCTCAACTTCTCACGGTCGGAGAAGGGAACGAACCGGATCTCGCCGTCGCCAGCCGATCTCGATCATGAGATCCAGGATGTGATCGAGCTGTTCGCGCCGCTCGCGCGGGCGCGCAAGATGATTCTGGCTACGAACCTCGACGCGCATGCCGTCGTGACCCTGGATCGGGACGCCCTGCGCCAGATCCTGCTCAACCTCCTCGACAACGCCGCCAAGTACGGCCCCGCGGGACAAACGATCACCGTGGGCTCCGAGATCTCGGGCGGCATCGCGCGCATTTGGGTCGAGGATCAGGGCCCGGGAATCCCACATGAAGACCGCCGCCGGGTGTGGGATCCGTACGTCCGACTGAACCGGTCCGCCGAGTCTGCGACCGGCGGCAGCGGAATTGGACTGTCTGTCGTCCGCGAGCTCGTCGAGCTGCACGGCGGACGTACGCGCGCCGAGGGAACGCCCAGCGGCGGGGCGCGCGTACTGGTGGAACTGCCGCTCAATCAGCCGGAGCAGCCGCCTCGGGGAGGGGCGTCCGATTCGGCCGAATCCAACCTGCAACTCAAGGTGGTGCCATGACGTACTTGACCCTCGTCGACGGCGTGCCGTCGCCCACGGACACAGCGACCATGACCACGGCGCGCATTCTCATCGTCGAAGACAACGCGAATCTGGCGTACGGACTCCGCACCGGTCTCGAGATCGAGGGGTACGATGTTCAGGTCGCCGAGGACGGGGAAACCGGGCTCGAGCGGGCGAAACGATGGAGCCCCGACCTCGTCATGCTCGACCTCATGCTGCCCGGCATGGACGGGTATCGCGTCCTCAAGGCGCTCCGTGAGAGCGGCTCGGAAGTCCCGGTTCTCATTCTGACCGCGCGCGGCGAAGAGGCCGACAAAGTCCTCGGTTTCCGTCTTGGCGCGGACGACTACGTCACCAAACCATGCGGCGTTCTGGAGCTGTTGGCTCGTGTCGGGGCGCTGCTGCGTCGCTCCCGCCTGGCCGATCACCGCGCCCCTGCCGACGCGATCGAACGTTTCGGGACGATCGAGATCAATCCGTCCTCGCGAACGGTGACCAAGGAAGGCACTCCTGTTGCACTGAGCCCAAAGGAGTTCGATTTACTCCTGGCCCTGGTTCGCCGCCGCGGCGCGGTCGCCTCACGCGTCGAGCTGCTGCGGGAAGTCTGGGGTCACCGCGTCGAGGTGATGACGCGCACAGTGGACATTCACATCGCGGAGTTGCGCCGCAAGCTCGAAGACGATCCATCGCAGCCGCGGCATATACTCACGGTGTGGAAAGCGGGATATCGACTGGAGCCATGACACGTCTTCGCCGTCACCAACATCTCTCGGCCCCACGCCTCCTTGGCGTGGGGTTGTTTATTTTCGCCGCGGCGTGCCATCGGCACGGGCCGTCGGCCGCTCCGGCGCCGGTGCCGCCGGCGCCGACACCGACGCCTCCAGCAGCGACGGTCATCTCGAGTGGAGCGACGGCGATCGGCGCGATGCATTCGCGCTACGCGCCGTCGTGGTTCAAGACGCTCACGTTCGTGCAGAAGACGACGCTCTATTTGCCGAGCGGCGGCGAGCTGGGTCAGACGTGGTACAACGCACTGGAGATTCCTGGCCGCTGGCGCGTGGACACCGACCGCAAGTCACGCAGCGGCGTGCTGTACGTCGGCGACTCGGTGTTCACCTTCGCCTCCGGCAAGCGCACGAGTGCCGACAACCGGTTGTACGATCTGCTCGTCCTCGCCTTCGACGCCTACACGCAACCGGCGTCGCGTACGCAGGCGGAGCTCCGCCGGCTCGGCTACGATCTATCAAAGTTTCATGAAGGGACGTGGCAGGGCCGGCCCGTGTACGTGATTGGCGCGGTGCGCGGCGACACGACGTCGGACCAGTTCTGGCTCGACAGCGACCGCCTCGTCGTCATTCGCATCATCGGAAGCGGACGACAGGGCCGCACCGACACGCGGCTCACGAACTACGTCCAGACTGGCGGTGGTTGGGTCGCGACGGAGATCGTCCAGCTGGTGAACGGGAAGCGGCGGATCCTCGAGCAGTTTTCGAATCTGCGAACGAACGTTGCGTTGAGCGACGATCTGTTCGATCCGCGAACTTGGTCGAGCGCTGCGCACTGGGCATCGGTTCCGTAGCGCGTTACGGCCCACCTCCGTGTTTCGTGTCGGCTCCGAGGGCATTGACTGGCCACACGGACGAAGGGTGAACGGATTCTGAGGATTGGTGGGATGTATTCGATCGTCCCCAGTGCATTCATGACTCCGCGCTCCAGAGCCAGGAATGTGTTGTGAACGGCCTCAGGACGCTTCTCTACCGTAGCCTCCCGAGGCCGTTCACTAATCAATCAGGCTCTTGGAACAAGGAGTCGTGAGCTGAAGAGGAACGATCTCATCATCCCACCAATCCCCAGAATCCGTATCCCTTCGTCGGTGTGGCCTGACGCAGCGCACGGGACGGGAACACCCACGAGACACTAATCCTTCGTCCGCTGCCGACTAACCGCGTCGCCTCGGTCTCTGTTTGGCGGAGATCGATTTGATGATCGTCGGTCCTTGCCCCGTCGCCGGAAACTGAACTTTCGATTGCGCGACCGCAGCGCGCATTAGGGCATCGACGCCCGCCTCGGACAGCGTCGCCGCGCTTTTCAGGCGAACGAAGCGATTCAGTTTCCCCTCGCCCTGAAGAATCCCGTCCGGATCCTTGAGCGACGACCCGCGCAGAAATGCGAGCCCGACTCCGTTCGCCGCCGCCGCGATCGAGAAGATGGAGTCGGATGGGCGCGCCGTCGGCGAATAGCCGATGACGAAGAAGTTGTAATTGTCGTACACGATCTCCGTCGCCGTCGGATATCGCTTGCGCATCGCGGCGCGGGTGGCGCGAATCAGTTTGGCGTTGTTCGCGTCGAACTTGGCGATGAACCCCGCAAGTTGCTTCGCGGGCGATTCCGTCTGCTTTGGCGTCGGGCTACGGGTGCAGCTTCAGTCGCTGCACGCGCCAGTTGAGGAGCTCAGCGACATAGAGCTCGTTCTCGGACGGACAGGCGATCTCGTGGATCCAGCCGAACTGCTTGAGCTCCTTACCTGCTTCGCCGAGCACACCGACGACCTTCCCGTCGAGCGTGAGCTTGTAGATCCGCCCGGGGACGGCGTCCGCGCTGTACAAGAATTGGCGTGGGCCTGGCGTAATACAAATTGCCCACGGCGCGCCTGATACGCCGAGTCCGTTGTTCTCGCCGTTTGGCTGCGCACCGAGCATCACGTTCACCGGTTTGTTGAACGGGACGTCGATGGTGAACTGCCGCAGGAAATTTCCGTCGGAATCGAAAACCTGGATGCGACGATTGGTGCGGTCCGCGACGTAGATGTTTCCATTCGCGTCGGCCGCGATCGAATGCAGGATGTTGAACTGGCTCTGCCCGGTACCGCGCTCGCCCCACGTCTTCACCCAGCGGCCGTTCTTGTCCACCTTCACCACGCGCGAGTTGTTGTAGCCGTCGGCGATGAAGATGTTGCCGGCCTTGTCCCACGTGACGTCAGTCGGGCGATTGAAACCGCCCCATTGTGGCCGCGGCGTCGCGCCGGCCGGCGTTGCCGGCGGCGCTTCAACGGCTTCGGCGCGGCGGCCCAGCGCCATCAGAACCTTTCCCGCGGGACTGAACTTCATCACCATGTTCGTCCCTTCGTCCGTCGCCCACAGATTGCCATCGGCGTCGATACGGACGGTATGGGCGAAGGCGAACCCATAGAGATCCTTTCCGATCTCCTTGAGGAAGGTGCCGTCCGGCCCGAACTCGAACAGCTGCGACGCCACGCCCCCGTGCACCGTGCTGCGCTCGCCGGTGCGCACGAACGCGTAGAAGTGCTTGCGTCCGTCGACGGCGATCCCGGCGACTTCGCCAAAATTCATTCCTGCCGGCAGCTTCAGAAAATCAGCCGAAGCCTCGAACTGAATCTCCGGGACGGGAGCGGGCGTAGCCGCCGGCGCCTGGAAGAACATCTAGTGCTTTCCTCCGCTCGACGTCGACACCTGGTTCGTCAGAACCGAGTGGAACACCGCGACCGCCTTTTTCATCTCCGGCATCGTGCCGACGGAGATGCGCGCGTGCGTCGGGACGGCAGGGAAGGATCGGCCGATCGCGACCTTCTGCTTCACGCACTCCATCTTGAACGCCTTCGCGTCGCGATGGATGTCGACCATGAAGAAGTTGGCTTCCGCCGCGTGCACCGTGTATCCCGCGGTCTCGAAGAACTTGCGCGTGAAGGCGCGCGCTTCGGTATTCTTGCGAACTTCCTGCGCGATGTGCGCCTTGTCGGCGACCGTCGTCGTCGCGGCGGCGAGCGCGAGTTGATTGACGTTCGAGCCGAGGTTCCACGACTGCATCTTCTTGAGCGTGTCGGGCTGGCCGACCGCATAGCCGGCGCGCATGCCCGCCATCCCGAACACTTTCGAGAAGGTTCGCGTCACGACGACGCGGGGATTGGCGATCGCCAACGGGATCACCGTCGCGTATGCCGGATTGGCGACGTACTCGTGGTAGGCTTCGTCGACCAGCACCACCGCCTCGGGCGACGCTTTCATCACGTGATCGATGTACGCCTCGACGTCCGAGTGGCTGTGCACCGTCGCCGTGGGATTGTTCGGATTGCAGAAGTAGACGAGCCCCGCGTTCTTCGACGCATCCACCATCGCGTCGAGGTCGAGCGCGAGCTTCGCGTCGACCTTCGGTGCGTTGACCGGATGATTCAGGAAGCGCGCGAAGTTGCCGGGAGCCTCGAAGGTCGGTTCCGGCGCGACGAGCGCTTTCGATGACGACGTGAACGCCTGCACCGCTGAGCGAAGCAGCTCGCCCGATCCACAGCCGAGGATGAAGTTCTCCGGCTTGAGACCGTGCACCTTCGCCAAAACTTGAATCAGATCGTCCTCGGACTTCGTCGGATAGCGATTCGCGTCGACGAAGTGCTTCATGATCGCGTCGAACACGTGCTGTCCGGGTCCGTTCGGATTCTCGTTGCTGTCGATCCGGACCATGCCGGGCTGCGACGCGAGCAGGCGATCGGCGCGCCGCTCCGCGGTGCCCTGGAACGCGAACAGCGCTTCGTGTCCGCGCCAGGAGATGAGAGGCGAGGCGATCAAGCCTGATGCGCCGGCGCCGAGGGTGGCTACGAAGGAACGGCGAGAGACGGCCATGACGGGCTCCCAATTGAGAAGGGGCGGGGCGATAATAGCGCTCTCCGGCGCGCTTGGGAATGCGAGGCCCTTACACAACGCATTCAGGCCCTACACGCCGTGCCACAAGCCGGATAGTACTATATATGGCCGGAGGTGAAATGGAGGGAGTGTCCTGAACCCGATTCGTCTGATCGCGCTCGTCCTGACGGCTGCATGCGCCAGCGCCAAGTCGACTCCCACGACATCTTCGTCGGCGGCTCAGCCCGTTACCCGGGCCGAGTCCGACCGGGCCGCCGCGGCCAGGGCGCGTACGGATAGCACGCGTCGTCCCTACACGGCGGCGGACATTCATTTCGTGTCCGGCATGATCGGCCATCACGCGCAGGCGATCGCGATGTCGCAGTGGGCGGAGAGCCACGGTGCCAGCGCGACGATCCGCACGCTCGCCGGCCGAATCATCAACGCCCAGCGCGACGAGATCACCCTGATGGAGAACTGGCTGCGTGATCGCCACCAGCCGGTCCCCGAAGCCGACCCGCGGGGAATGAAAATGGACATGGGCGGCATGACGCATTACATGACCATGCCCGGCATGCTCACCGAAGAGCAGATGAAGCAGCTCGACGCGGCCCGTGGCACCGAGTTCGATCGCCTTTTCCTGAACTTCATGATCCAACACCATCGCGGCGCCGTGCAGATGGTGAAGGAGCTTCTCGACACGCCGGGCGCCGCGAACGACGAAACCGTCTGGAAGCTGGCCGCCGACGTCAACGTCGATCAGACCACCGAGATCACTCGCATGCAGCAAATGCTGGCTCTACTCACTATCCAGGGACGGTTGCCGTGACCACTCTCACTTTGCGACTCACTGGTCCACTCCTCTTACTCGCCGCCGCGGCGTGCGGAAGCTCGACGTCCACCGCCGTCTCGACCGCTCCGGCGCCTTCGTCCGCGTCACCCAGCATGACGACGTCGCCACCGAGCCCCGATCCGCGCATCGGCCTCAAGGCCGGCCAGTGGGACGCCGGCCAGGCGGCGTGGAACATGAAGCTCGTCTCGGCGACGCGTCCGCCCGAGAAGTTCGTGAATGGCGTCAACTCCGACCTCACCTTCCTCGGGAAATACGCCATCCAGGGAAGCTTCAACGGCTATCAGGTCTGGGACATCACCAATCCGGCCGCGCCGTCGATCAAGACGGCGTTCTACTGCCCCGCGTCGCAGAGCGACGTCTCCGTCTATAAGAACTTGCTCATCGTCTCGGCCGAGGCGCCGACGGCGCGACTGGACTGCGGCGGACAGGGCGTCCAGGACACGGTCAGCAAAGAGCGCATCCGCGGCATTCGCATCTTCGACGTCACCGACATCGCGAATCCCAAGTACATCGGGAATGTCCAGACCTGCCGAGGATCGCACACCCACACCGTGCTCGTCGACCCGAACGACAAGGACAACATCTACGTCTACATCTCGGGCTCCTCGCCGCCGCGGTCGCCGACCGAGATGTCGGGCTGCGTCAGCGCGATGCCGGAGCAGAACCCCAACTCGGCACTGTTCCGAATCGAGGTCATCAAGATTCCGCTCGCCCATCCGGAACAGGCGGCGATCGTCAGCTCGCCGCGCATCTTCAACGACCTGACGCAGCCCAAGACGCACGGCTCCGCGCCGGAAGACGTCGCGATGATCAACGCCGCCAAGGCGCGCGGTGAGTTCGTCGCCGAGATCATGGGCATGGCGATCGTATTGCCGCCGCAATTCACCAAGCCGATGCTCGACAGCGTCGCGAAGGCGCACGGTCGGACCACCGCAAACGGCGCGGACAGCTCCGCGCTCCGCGCCGCCATCCCCGACATGATCAAGAAGATGGTCGGCATGGACGAGGGCGGGAATCACGGGCCGACGTCGTGCCACGACATCACCGTCTTCCCGGCAATCGGCCTGGCCGGCGGCGCGTGCGAAGGTTACGGGCTGTTGCTCGACATCAAGGACCCCGCGCACCCGGTCCGCATCGGCGCCGTCGCCGATTCAAACTTCTCATACTGGCACTCGGCGACGTTCAACAACGACGGGACGAAGATTCTCTTCTCGGACGAGTGGGGCGGCGGCGGCGCGCCAAAGTGCCGCGCCAGCGATCCGAAACAGTGGGGTGCCGACGCGCTGTTCACGATCGATGCGAATCGGCAAATGCACTTCCAGGGCTATTACAAGCTCCCCGCGGCGCAGACGCCGGAAGAGAATTGCGTCGCGCACAACGGCTCGCTGATCCCCATCCCCGGTCGGGATGTGATGGTGCAGGCATGGTATCAGGGCGGCCTCTCGGTGTTCGACTGGACGGACCCGGCACACGCCAAGGAGATCGCATTCTTCGACCGCGGCCCGCTCGATCCCAATCGCATGCAGATGGCCGGTTCATGGTCGGTCTATTGGTACAATGGTGAGATCGTCAGCTCCGAGATCGCCCGCGGCCTCGACATTCTCGAGCTGACGCCGAGCGCGCTTCTGTCGCAGAACGAGATCGACGCCGCGAAGACGGTTCATCTCGATTATCTGAACACGCAGGGGCAGCCCAAGTTCGTCTGGCCGCCCTCGTTCTCGCTCGCTCGCGCTTACGTCGATCAGCTCGAGCGGTCGGGGGGGTTGTCGTCGAGCCAGGTTTCGTCGATCCGCTCTTCGCTCAGCTCGGCCGAAAGCGCATCCGGCGGATCGCGTCGCGACGGTCTCACCAAACTCGCTTCGCAAATCGACGGTGACGTTTCAGGCTCGCGGGACGGAGCCAAGGTGAGAATGTTGGCGGCGGCTGTCAGAGATTTGGCGAAATAGTTTCGCTCGCCGAGTTGTGTTCTTTTTCAGATCGCGACCATTTTGGCGTTGGAGACCCGTGGACATTTGGTACAATTAGATACGGGACAAAACGACGGGAATGAACGGATCACCTACAGGAAAAACTGCCATTGAAGGTGGGCTTGCGAGAGAGTCCTTCTCGCCAAATCCCCATTCAAAAGCAGTTCTTCCTGTAGTTCTTCCGTTCAATCCTGTCGTTTGTCCCGTATCAAGATTGTACCAAGCGTCCACGGTCTCGAATGCTGGCGTGGTCGGGATCAAAATCTGAGATCCATCGAGCATGACTCATCCCAACCCTCAGAACGGCGACACCCTGCTCTTCGTCGGCACGATGAAGGGCGCATTCTTCTTCAGCTCGAATGCCGAGCGGCAACAGTGGACGAAACACGGTCCCTATTTCGCCGGCGAATCCGTGTACTCGCTCGCCTACGACGAGCGCGGCGGAAGGAAGAGAACGTTCGCGGCGACGCGGAGCTTTCATTGGGGCAGCAACATCCGCCGCAGCGACGACTTCGGTGAAACGTGGTCGGCGCAAGACCGGCAGGCCGTGCGTTTTCCCGACGGCTCTGATCTCTCACTCGTCCAGGTGTGGCAGATCGTGCCCGGTCCACGCGACGAGCCCGATGTCATGTGGGCGGGAGTCGAGCCCACGGCGCTCTTTCAGTCCCGCGACGCCGGCGAGACGTGGAGTGCCGTTGACGGTTTGCTCAAGCATCCACATCGCCCGCAGTGGACTCCGGGTGGTGGTGGCTTGTGTCTCCACACCATCGTCCCCGACCCATCGAATAAGGACCGGATGGTGATCGCGATGTCGACCGGCGGCTGCTATCGCACCGACGATGGCGGCGCGAGCTGGCGCGCGCGGAATGTCGGCGTGCGCGCGCAGTTTCTGCCGAACAAGTATCCCGAGTTCGGTCAGTGCGTCCACAAGATCGTCCACAATCCCGCGCGGAACGGCCGCCTCTTCCTGCAAAATCACTGGGGGCTCTATCGGAGCGACGACTGGGGCGACAATTGGACCGACATCGCCAACGGCGTCCCGTCCGACTTCGGGTTCGCCATGCAGACGCATCCGCACGATCCAGACACCGTCTACATCGTGCCACTCCAGTCCGACGAATTCCGCTGCACGCCGGAAGCGAAGTTGCGCGTGTACCGAACGAAGAACGCCGGCGAGTCGTGGGAGCCGCTGACCAACGGACTGCCACAGGAGGATGCCTACGAAACCGTGCTCCGCGACGCGATGTCCGCCGATTCACAAAAGTCGGCAGGCATCTATTTCGGCACGCGGAGCGGCAAGGTTTACGGGTCGGCGAACGCGGGCGACAGCTGGCAGAACATCGCCAACGCGCTGCCTCCCGTCGTCTGCGTCCGCGCTGCTGTGGTCGGCGCTGGAACCTCCGCACCTAACGCCGCGTAGATAGAGCCGAGCCGCCGAGAAGCCGAGAAGCCGAGCAGCCAACCATGTCCATCGCCGTCGTCCTGCCGCGAGCGCTCTATCCCTACGCGCGCGGCAGCAGCACGCTCGTCATCGACGACCCTTGCTCGACGGTGCAGGACGCCCTCTCGGCGGTCGGCAAACACTGGCCTGGAGTACTCGACCGCGTGATGACGGAACAGGGAACGGTGCGCGAGCACGTCAACGTGTTCGTCGGCGAAGACAGCATTCGATTCGTCGACGGGCTGGCGACGCCGGTCGACGATGGCGACACGATCATGATCGTCGCCGCGGTGAGTGGTGGCTGAGATGGCGTGCATTCGGAGAAAGGCGCTGCACGCCGCGCTTGCGCTCTTGGTTCCCGCCGCGGCGTTCGGACAAGCCGCGTCGAAAGCAAAGTCGCCACCGACGCTCGGCATCGTCGAAGAGCTGCGCGTTCCTCTCCCCGACGCGCGGGCGCAGCGCGGATCGGCGCTCCTCGTCGGCGCCGACGGCCGCATGATCTCCATCCCCCTCTGGGGCGGCGAGATGGTGGCGTTCGACTCGACCGGCAAGCAGCTGCCCTACAAGCAGACAATCGGCGGCCCGACCGATCCCGAAATTCGCTACGCCGAGCGGTTCGGTTGGTTCGGGAAAACGATGTGGGTGTGGGACCCACCATCGAGCCAAATCGCTCTCGTCGATCAGCAGCTCAAGGTCACGAAGAGCCTCGAGATTCCGACTTGGATCCGTCCCACATGGGCGGACCGGCGGAAATATCCGGTGTTCGGGCGAATGAATCCGCTCGCGCTCTATCCGGACGGCTCGTGGCTCGTCGGCCCAACGAATCCCAAGTCGCTCGTCGATACACCCGACTACGACAAGACGAAGACGTACATCGTGCGCATTACCGAAAGCGGCTCGATTCAGCGAACGATCGCGAAGGTTCCCTGGCTTCCGAATGCGCCGCGCGGCGTTCCGGCGGAAAAGGGCAAGCAGGTGTCGCCGCGCAATTTCGCGTTTTGGAATGCGAATTCCGACGGAAGCCGCATTCTCTTCGGGATCCCGTCGACGGTGGCCGGCGACAGCAACCACGTGCTCACGCTCATCAACGCCCAGGGCGACACACTCTATTCACGCCCGATGTTGTTCACCGACCCGGTCGCCGCGGCGCGCGTCGGGCGTGACGGCTCGGTGTGGCTTCAGCTGCGCACCAGAACTGGCGACCGAACGTGGCTCACATTGGACCCGTCAGGTCAACCGCGTGGCACCGTGACCTTCGAGAACAACACGCTCGTGCACGACGCGGACGGATCGCGCATCTGGACGACCGAGCGAGTCGGCAATACGCAGCTGCTCGTGCGCTACAAGGTCACAAGCGCTCCGCCGCCTCGTAGCCCCGCACCTTCCAAAGGGTCAGTCCGACCCCGACCACCAGCATCAGCGTCCCCATCGTCCAGATAGTGGCGATGGTCACCGGCTTGTCGACGAGCGCCGCGCTGTTGCCGAGCAGTTTCTGCGAGATGGCCAGCGAAAACTCGCGCGCGCTGATTGCCTTCACCCCGGTGAGATTGCGCGAGAGCACCATCTCGATCGCGACGACGTACAGCAGTCCAAACACAAGCGCGCGTCGCGACCACGCACCGAGCGCGAGAAAGCCGGCGCAGTAGAACACCGATCCCACGCCGAGTCCCGCGAGCAGCGACAGCGGAACCTGAATCGGCAAGTCCGGTCCACGTACGACGAGCCAAGGTAGAAGCACCGCCGGGACCATGACTGCCGCCGTGGACACGACGGCGACGAGATACTTCCAGAGCACCACGCGCCAGCGGGCGACCGGTTTGAGCAGCAGGTAAAGCAGCGTTCCGTCCTCGATGTCGCTCCCGAAGGCCGTCGTACCGAACAACACGGCCGTCAGCGGAAGCAACGCGCCGATCACGAGATCCCGCGCCAGGCCGATGAGAAAGTCACCGCTCGAGCCGCTGGAGTCTGAAACGAGCAATCGGAATACCAGCGCGACGACCAGCGGGATGAGCGCCAGTCCAAGCGCGAGCACGGCCCGACGCTTGGCGAAAAGCTGGCGCGCGCTCAACCACACGAGCGTGCGATCGACGGTGAATGCTCCGCTCATCGCTCCACCAGGTACGAGAAGACGCTTTCCAGCGATTCGTCCGTCGGCCGGATCTCGAGCAACCGGATGCCGGCGTCGCGCGCCGCGCGCGGCAGATGGTGCGTCAGCGTGCTGCGTTCCGACGTGCGGACGATGATGCCTCCCCCTCCCCCCTCCGCCCCACTGCCGTTGTTCGTGCTCAGCTCGACCCCGAACACCGACGCATCGGAGAGAAGCGCCGCGGCCAGACGCCGGTCATCCGACGACCGAATCATGAAGGTGTGCGGACGATCGGTCATCAGCCGCCTGATCGCGCGGTAGTGCCCCGACGCGGCGAGCCGGCCGGCAACCATCACGAGCACGTTGTCGGCGAGATCGTTGAGCTCTTCGAGAATGTGCGAGCTGATGACGATGACGCGTCCGCGTGCCGCTTCGGCGCGCAGGACGGCCATCATGTGCAGCCGTTGCCGCGGATCCATCCCGTTGAACGGTTCATCGAGCAGCACGACGTCGGGGTCATGCACGAGCGCCGCCGCGACCTTGATGCGTTGCCGCATACCTTTCGAGTACGTCGCGATCTTCCGGTGCTGCGCGTCCTCGAGCTCCACGAGCCGGATCGCGCGCGTCGCCGCGTCCTCGGCGTCGGCGAGTTGCTGAAGTCGCGCGCTCATGCGAACAAACTCGCGACCGGTGAGAAACCCGTAGGTCGACTCTCGTTCCGGGACAAGGGTCAGACGCCGGTAAATCGAGGAATCGTCCGCCGCGGCCACACCGTCGATCAACACCTCGCCCGCCGACGGCTGGAGGAGGCCGGCCATCATGTGCAGCACGGTCGTCTTACCGGCGCCGTTCGGTCCGAGCAGCCCGGTGATTCCCGCTCCGAGCATGCACGAGACGTCGTTGACCGCGACGACGTTGCCGTACCACCGCGACGCGTTGCGAAGCTCGATTGCCGTCATGCTTCGTTCCGCCGGTAGCGCAGCAGCAGTACCGTCGTCGCGACGGCGATCACCGCCAGCATCACGGCGAAGTAATACGATCCCGGAAGCTCGGCGCGGCCGACTTGCGTTCGCAGCTTCGCCTGGATGTGGAAGATCCAGTTACCGAATCCGATGATCACCTGAATCGGATGCGCGAGGATGAGGTAGCGCTTGGTCTCACCGGTGGCCAGGTTGCGGAGCACCGTCGCTGCCGCCGGCACCAGCAGAAAAAAGCCGATCACGCTCGCACTGGCGTAGGCGCGCCGTCCGGCGAACGACGCGATGGCGAGCGCCACCGACCCGATGAAGTACGAGACGGTCAGCGTGCCGATGATGAGCGGTCCGAGGACTGTCCACTCGTCCTTGAACGCCGCCCACGGCGACGGGGAGATGAAGACCTTGCCGAGGAAGAGCACCAACTGCGGGCCAAAAGTGAGCACCATCATCGCGGCGACGAGCGCCGCCAATTTGGCGAGTGCGTAGAGCACGCCCGTGAGCGGCCGCGCGAGATACAGCGTCAACACGCCGTATTGTCGGTCGGTGACGATCAGCTCCGGCGCCTGCGCCGCCGCGAACAGCGCGATCAGGAACGAGGTGAATTGCAGGTGGTTGGAGTAACTGATCAGCGCCGTGAATCCGGTCGTCGATGCCGCGCCCACCGACACGATCGCCGGGATGAATACGACGCCGAGAATGATCGACGGAATCACCTTCGACCGCGCGCCGCGTCCAAGCCCGAACGCCGTGCGCAATGAGAAGGCGAACAGCGTACGCACCGCGTTGGCACGGTCGAGGCGCTGCCCCGTGTAGCGCTGATACCCGAGATCGTAGAGCGCGCCCGCTTTGGCGGTGACTGCTTGGGTCTCAGCCATGCACACCCGCCCCGCTCTGATCGCGGAAGAGCTCTTCGAGCTTGTGTCGCGTGAGCTGCATGCGCGCGATCGGCGCCCCGAGCTCGGCGGCCGCGTCGCGAATGAGATCGTACGTGCTGTCGTCCCGCACCGTGATGCGCAGCAACGTCGCGCTTCCGTCGACGTCGAGTCCTCGCGAGCGAAGGGCGGCCGCCAACTCGGGAATTTCGTCGTCGAGCTCGACAACCAGTCGTTCGGTGAGCTCGGTGAAGGCGGCGACCGGTCCGTTGTAGCGGAGCTTTCCTGCGTCGATCGCGATGAGCTGCTCGCACACCCGCTCGATCTCGCCGAGTAAATGCGAGGTGACCAGCACCGAGATGCCGAACTCCGTTCCCGTGCGCGCGATCAGGCCGAGCATGTCTTCCCTGCCGGCGGGATCGAGTCCGTTCGTCGGCTCGTCGAGCAGGAGCAACTTGGGATCGTGGACGAGCGCCTGCGCCAGTTTCACACGCTGCTTCATGCCCGTGGAGTAGCCGCCGATCAACCGGTACCGCTCCTCGTGCAATCCAACGTGCCGCAACATCTCGGCGGCGCGCTCGCGCGCGGCTTGAAACGGCAGCCCCGACATCCGCCCCATGTGCGCGACAAAGTCGGCACCGCTCACGTCGATGGGGAGACAGTCGTGCTCGGGCATGTACCCGACCACCCGCCGAATCGCCATGCGGTCGCCGCCCACGTCCATGTCGAGCACCGACGCGCTACCGCTCGTTGGCGCGAGCAGCCCGAGAAGGATGCGGATGAACGTCGTCTTCCCGGCGCCATTCGCGCCGACGAATCCGATGATGCCGGGTTCCACGTCGAAGCTGAGATTGTCGAGCGCGACGACGCTGTCGGAGAATGACTTGGTGAGGTCTTTCGTGCTGATCAGCGACAACTTGGACTAATCGGGAGGGTGGGGTGGGAGAGACTGGAGGTCTCTGGTCCCAGGTCTCTGGTCTCTGGTGAACAACAGCCGCCGTTCAACCTGAGACCAGGGATCAGAGACCTGAGACCAAGACGGCCAAAGGGCAACTTGCCGCCCGATTAAGCCACCGTCAACGCGACCCTACGACAAACCCCACTGTAGGTTTCC
>Ga0068855_100003480_pt1 | contig 19272 bp, 19 predicted proteins | sample KBSCornC52_FD_66592 | JGI IMG/M metagenome (GOLD analysis project Ga0068855, IMG submission 66592) | Corn rhizosphere microbial communities from Kellogg Biological Station, Michigan, USA - KBS Corn C5-2 | ecosystem: Host-associated > Plants > Roots > Rhizosphere > Soil ...
CGGCCTCGCGCTCTCCCCTCATCACGCCTCGCGTCCCGCGACGCCGGCCGATTCGAAGCTTGCCATCTCGTTGAGGAACGCTACGGCCGCCCGCAACACCGGTAGGGCGAGTGCCGCCCCGGTTCCCTCGCCGAGCCGCATGTCGAGCGCGAGCAGCGGCTTGCCGCCGAAATAGTCGAGCATGCGCCGATGACCGGCCTCGTTCGACAAATGAGCGAATACGCAATAGCCGCGCACGGCCGGCGCGAGCGCGTCGGCGACGAGAAGGGCCGCCGTCGCAATGAAGCCGTCGACGAGAATCGTCATCTTCGCCTCGCCCGCCGCGAGGTAGGCGCCGACCATCATCGCGATCTCGAAGCCGCCGAAGGCCGCGAGCACATCGAGCGGCTCGACGGCATCCCGGTGCAATTCGAGCGCCGACGCAAGGACGTTGCGCTTGCGCGCCAGGCCGGCATTGTCAAGGCCGGTCCCGCGCCCAACGCACTCGTCGATCGGCACGCCGCAGAGCCGGCTCATCAAACACGCGGCCGACGAGGTATTGCCGATCCCCATCTCGCCGAAGCCGATCACATTCGTGCCGAGCGCCGCGTGATGGCGTACCCGCGCGGCGCCCGCGCGCAGTGCGGCGAACGCCTGCTCGCGACTCATGGCGCGCTCGTGCGCGAAGTTGCGCGTGCCGGGTCCGATCGGCGCATCAACGAGCCCGGGGAGCGGCGCGAGCGGCGTCGCGACGCCGGCATTGACGACCTCCAGCGTGAGACCGCAAACGCGGCTGATTGCGTTGATCGCTGCGCCGCCCGATAAGAAGTTGGCCACCATCTGCGAGGTCACAGCTTGGGGATAGGGGCTCACGCCCTCGTGCACGACGCCGTGATCGGCTGCGAACACGATCATCGCAGGGCGCTCGATCGTCGGGCGCGTGCTCTGCTGAATCATGCCGATCTGGCGCGCGAGCAGTTCGAGCATGCCGAGACTGCCCTGCGGCTTCGTCTTGGCATCGATGATGCGCGAGAGTACGTCGCGCAGCGAGCGATCGAGCGGTTCGACGACGGGCAAGGGAAGCGGTGCGTTCATACTTGATTCGATGGGAGAGCAGACGATGCGCGTCCGGCTTTGAAGGCTCGCCCGAGCGTGCATCGCAAAGGCGTCACCATACTCGCTTAGCACGCTTGCGTTCAATTCGGTAAAACCGCAGCGTCGCGGGCCCCGGAACTAGAGCGCCACGCGGCGAGCCGTGTCCGCGGGGCGTATGCGCGCTTTCAGCGCGGCGCGTCGGGCAGCGCGGGCACAAGTGCTTCATAGCCGTTCTGCTCGATCAGGACCAGGGGATACCCGAATGCCCGGCTCGCGAGCGCCGGCGTGAGCACGTCGCGTGCCGCCCCTGAATGCGCGATGCCGTTTCCTTCCAGCAACAGAGCGTGCGTCGCAAAGCGGCGCGCCAGATTGAGGTCGTGACACGAAAAAATGATCGTGCGGGGCAAGAAACGGGTCCAATCCACCAGCGCCGTCAGACACGCGATCTGATGGTGCCAGTCGAGAAATGCGAGGGGCTCGTCAAGCAGCAGCAGCGGCGCCTCCTGACATAGCGCCGCGGCCAACGCAACACGCTGGCGCTCCCCGCCCGACAGCGAAAGGACGTCGCGCGCAGCGAGCGACTCGAGCCCGAGCGCGGCGAGTGCCGCATGCGCGGCCGCGCGGTCGGCCGGACGCTCCCATCCCCAGCCGGTCAAATGCGGAAAGCGATTCAGTAAAACAATGTCGAGCACGCGCGCGTCGAACGCATCGTGCGACGTCTGCGGCATTAATGCGCGCCGCCGGGCGAGCGCCGCGCTCGGCCATGCGTCGATACGCTCGCCGTCGACTTCGATCTGTCCGCCGGCCGGCCGCAACAGACCGGCGAGCGTCATCATGAGCGTTGTCTTGCCGGCGCCGTTGGGCCCGGCGACACACCAAATCTCGCCGGGGTAGAACGTGTGCGTGAAGTCCTCGAGCAGCGTGCGCTCACCCACCCGCAACGTCAGATGCTGCGCGCACAGGGACGGGGTGCGCGCACCGGGCGCGTTCGTCAGCGATTTCATCGGCGCCTGCGCAGCAACATCCACAGAAAAACGGGCACGCCCACGAGCGCCGTGACGACGCCGACCGGCAATTGCGCGGGCGCGATCACCGTGCGCGCAAGCAGGTCGGCAGCCATGACGGCGACGCCGCCGGCCAGCGTACTGGCCGGCACGAGCATGCGCTGATCGTTGCCGAGCACGAGCCGCAGCGCATGCGGTACCACGAGACCGACGAAGCCGATGGTGCCGGCTGTCGTCACGCTCGCCGCGGCGGCGAGCGAGGCGACGACGTAGATGCGCAGCCGCAGCCGAGACGCCGGCACGCCGAGCGATGAAGCCAATGCGTCGCCGCGCAGCAGCACATTCAACTGGGGCGCGACGGGCACGCAGACGGCCAGTGCGACGATCAGCGCGACGAGCGCAGGCCACGGATTGGCGGCGCCGTTCAGATCGCCCGTGAGCCAAAACACGATGCCGCGCAGCCGGTCATCCGGTGCGAGCGCGATGCACAGCGTAATGGCCGCGCCCCATCCGGTCGCGACGACGACGCCCGTCAGCAGCAAACGCGGCGAGGCCTCTTGCGGCTCGCCGCGCCAGAACTCGCGGCGCGCGAGACCGAGCACGAGCGCGATCGAGAGCACGGCACCGGCGAACGCGGCCGCGTCGACAAGCCACCACGCGCATCCGGCCAAGAGCGCAGCCACGGCGAATGCGGCCGCACCGCCGGACACCCCGAGCACGTACGGCTCGGCCAGCGGATTGCGCAGCAGGACCTGCAGCAGCGCGCCCGCCAGGGCGAGCAGCGCGCCGCACGAGAAGCCGGCCACGGCACGCGGCAACCGCAGCGTCCGCACGATCTCACCCGCGAGAGCGCCCGCCTGTGTGCCGGAACCGCCGTGCGCAGGCACGTGCACGAGCGCCAGTATGGCCTGCCACGGCGAAATCGCCACGCTGCCCAACGCAAGCGCGGCAGCGAAAACGACGAACGCGGCCAGCAGCAGCAGCGACCAGACGAAGGCGGCGCGGCGTGCGGTCATCGAGCCGGCTCGCTCAGTGCGCGCGCGTCACTGCTGCTGCCAGCCGATCGTGACGAATGCGCTGCGGCGCGGCGTGTTGTAGGTATAGGCGAGCTCATAGTTCTTGTCGAACAGGTTGTCGATGTGGGCGCTCACGTACCAAGCCTTGGTGATGTTATAGCGCGCCGAGAGATTCAGGAGGCCGAACCCGCCGAGGTTGCTGCCGCTATCGTTGCGCTGGCCGCTGACGATCCACTCGCCTCCGACGCGCCAGCCGCCGATCGAGTGATTCGCCGAAAACGACGCGAAGCGCCGCGCGCGACGCGGCAGATCGGTGCCGGCGTCTTCGTCGACGGGGTTCTGCAGCGTGAGCGCCGCACGCACGTCGGTTTTGCCGACATGGCCGCGCCACGAGCCTTCGAGCCCCTGCACCTTCGCCCGTCCGACATTCTGCGCAATGTAGAACAGGCCGCCTTGCGTGGGAATGTAGTTGATCAAATCGGTGTAGCGCGTTTGAAAGGCTGTAAGCCGCAGCACGCCGAGCTCATCGGACGCGTACTGCAGCGCCGCTTCGATCGAATGGCTGCGCTCGGGCCGGATCGACGGATTGCCGCTGCCCGGGAAATAGAGATCGTCGAAGCTCGGCGCGCGAAACGCGCTGGAATAACTCGCGGTCGCCTTCCAATGTTCAGTGAAGTCGAACCCGTAGCCTAGATAGTAGGTATTGGCACCGCCGAAGTCGGAATACTGATCGCGCCGTACGTTGGCCTGGATTTGATTGGCGCCGAAGCGCGCCGTGTAGCCCGCGAACACCGTATTGACATGGCGATCGGGCGCGGCGAACGAATCGGAGTCGAGGCTCTGGTCCAACCGTTCGTAGCCGAGCTGCAGTTTTTGCTGTGCGGCGAGCTTGAAATCGTTCTGCCACGTGAATTGACGATTGTCGGTATCGAATCGATTGTTGTAGACGCCGTTCGTCTTATCGATCGCGCGATCGTCGCCGAGCGCGGCAGTCATGTGCGCCGTCCACCAGCCGGTCAGCTTCCCGTTCGCGAAGACCGACGCCATGCGCACCTTGCTATAGAGATAGTTGACGTCGGTCGGCACACCGAACGCGTTATCGAAGCTGTCCTTGCCGTTCGACTGGAAGTAGCGCACGCCGGCGTCCCAGCGATCGTCGAACCGGTGGCGCACCATGGCCGAGACAGTCTCGTTCAAATAGCCGTCGGCGCCCGGGTTCGCGCCGGGCGCGAGCGCGGGATCGATCGCGGAGAAACCGTCGTCTTTCGAGCGCGAGACATTGAAGCTGAACGTCGTCTTGCCGTCCTTGTCGAGCGCGCCGTTCACGCCCGCCTGCTGCGTCTGCGTGTGGTAGCTGCCGTAGCCGAGCGAGAAATCGAACCGCGGCGGGTGATTGCCGCCCTCTTTCGTGAACACTTGCACCACCCCGCCCATCGCGCCCGAACCATACAGCGCCGACACATCGCCGTTGACGACTTCGACGTGATCGACTTCCGACAGCGGAATCTGCCCGATCTGTGCCTGGCCGAGGCTGACCGAATCGACACGCACACCATCGATCAGCACGAGCGACTGCGTGGCCGAACCGCCGCGCAAAAACAGCGTGGCGTTCGAGCCGGGCGGGCCGTTGGTGACGATCTGCGCGCCGGGCGCCTGCGCGAGCAAGCCGGGCAAATCGGTGGCCGAGGAGTCGGCGATGTCTTGCGCCGAAAAGCGCGTCGTTTGCGGAATGGCCTCGGGGAGCGGCTGCGGCCCGCGCTGGGCGGTGACGACGATCGGCTCGAGCGTGCCCGCGTCGGCGGGTGCCGATGAAGGGGCGGTTGCGGATGCGGTTGCGGCGGACGGGGCAATCGCCCCGTCCGCGCCTTGCGAAGCCGCAGCGGAAGGGTTCGGTGCGGATTGCGCGAGCGCAACGAGCGGCAGCCCGGCGAACGCAATCAGCGCCGCGCGGACGGTAGACGTGGACATCGTGTGGTTTTCCTGTGGGATCGGCGCGCAGTCTGCTCCCCGCAGGCTGCTTTGTCATCGAGTGCCGCCGCAACGCGCGACGCAATGCGCGGCGCGAGTGCGGCTGCACTCCCCCCTTGGCCGGTATCCGGGCTGACGACGCACCGCATCCGCCTTCCCACGTGGATCACGCAGTGGCGTTGGATGAGTGTCGCGCGGCCGATTGCTGCATGCCGCGCGCGTCGCTTACCGTTGGCGGGGGCAGCACAGGTTGGCAAGTCCGGGCGGACTTCGCTCCCTGTTTCCCGTTTAACCGCGCGCATGGATCGCCAGCGCGCGAGCACCAAAGTGCCGCAAGTGTAGGAGCGGGGACAGGGTGCGTCAAGAATCGGCGAGATGCCCTCCAAATGCAGGGCAAAAACGCGCGCGGCGCAAAAAAGCCGCCCACCGTTACGTCTCGAAACGAGATCAAGGTCGGAACGGCACGCATTTAGCGCTAAAATGCGGGGTCTTTAGAGGACGCAGCAGATGCTCAACGAACTCGAAACTCTCTCACAGAATATCGGCCGGCTGATCGCGATCAACGAGCGCCAGCAGCAGGCACGTCACGCGCTCGAGGAGCAGCTTGCGCAATTGCGCCGCGAGAGCGAAGCGGCGCATGCCGAACTCGCGCTCTTGCGCGACGAGCGCAATGCCCTGCAGGCCGAGCGCGACGCACTGGTCGCCAAGATCGACGATGCGCAAGTGCGCCTGAACGCAATCCTCGAAAAACTGCCGAGCGGCAAGGGCCCGTACGATTCGGACAGCCAGCTCGACTTGCTCGCCTCGCAACAGCAAGGGCACGCCGCGAGCGGTGCGGCCGCGCAGCAGGGAGAAGACGCATGACGACGAAACAGATCGAAGCCACCATTCTCGGCCAAAGCTATCGCCTCGCCTGCTCCCCGGAAACGGAAGCGGCGCTGCTCGAAGCCGTCGCGCGCGTCGACGCCGAGATGTCGAAGATCCGCTCGCTGAGCAACGTGCGCGGAACCGATCGCATCGCCGTGATGGCGGCGCTTTCGCTCGCCTCGGAGCTTTTAAAGCTGCAGCAAAGCGTGCGTCACGGGGAAGCGTTTCCCGCCGAAGAAATCCGGCGTACAATGCATCAAATGAATGAGAAGCTCGGTGCGGTGCTCGATCAGCACGAAATGCTCTAACATAACTGCCGCGGTAACGCTTCCTCGTTGCCTCGGGCTGCGGTTCTCACATAACAGGTTTTAAGGCTTCCCTGCCTGGTTCGCCAAGGTCATAAATTCCTTGAACCAATGCCATGTGCACGGTTGCGGAAATTTGTAGCACGGGTGTGCGCGTCACTCTGTCTGATGTACCCGAAGTGCTGCTAACTGCGACCAATTCTGAACGTCCGGTTCAGGATGCCGGCCTAGCGGCTAAGGCGGGGATTTTATTCGACGGCATCGGTCCTACCGATGCCGTTTTCATTTGGGGTCCGCCATGATGCGCTACTGGCTCATGAAGTCCGAACCGAACGAAGCAAGCATCGACGACCTCGCCGCCGCACCCAAGCGGACCTTGCCGTGGACCGGCGTGCGCAACTATCAAGCGCGCAACTTCATGCGCGACATAATGGGAATTGGCGACGGCGTACTCTTCTATCATTCCAGTTGCCCGGAACCCGGCATCGCCGGAATTGCCGAAGTCGTGTCGGGCGCTTATCCGGACCCGACGCAATTCGATCCGAAGAGCCCGTACTACGATCAGAAATCGACGCGCGAAACGCCGCGCTGGATGCTCGTCGACGTGCGCTTCGTGAAGAAGACGCCGCTTATCCCGCTCTCGGCGCTGCGCGCGCATCCCGAGTTGGCCGGCATGCGTGTGCTCGCCAAGGGCAACCGGCTCTCGATTACACCCGTGACCGACGAGGAGTGGCGCTTCATTACGAAACAACTGACGTAGAAGAGCCGTACAGCGATGCGGCGGGCGCGCTGGGATCGAACTCAACCCGATCAAAGGATGAAAATGAAAAGAACGACCGCAACGTGGGTCCTCGCCGCGGCGGCTGCCGCGCCGTTCGCCCTGACCGCACTCCCCGCTCGCGCCGATACCATGCTGGTACAGCAGCAGCCGTCGGGCGTGCTCTCGCTGTCGGCGCAAGCGAGCGACGAGGTGCCGCAGGATGTCATCGACATCACGCTGTTTTACGAAAAGCAGGCGAGCGACGCCGCGTCGCTCACCGATGCGCTCAATCAGCATGCCGACGCGGCGCTCAAGCAGGCGAAAAGGGTGCCGGGTGTCACCGCGCACACGGGCACGTTCACGGTGTACCCCACGACCGACCGCGACGGCAAGATTTCGTCATGGCGAGGCCGCACCGAGGTCATCCTCGAATCGCGCGATTTCGCCGCTGCCACGAAGCTTGCGGCGCAAATCAATTCGACGATGCAGGTGGGCAGCGTAGCATTCTCGCTATCGCCGGAGGCCGAGCGCAAAGCAGCGGATAAGCTGACGACCGATGCAATCAAGAACTTCAAGCAGCAAGCCGATTCGTCGGCGCGGGCATTCGGATACGGCGGCTACGCAATTCGCGAAGTGAATGTGGGTGGCAACCACACATCCCCGCCGCGCCCGATGTTCGCGATGCGCGCGATGGCAGCCGAAGCGGCACCGGCACCGCTGCCGGTCGAAGGCGGCAAGGCGACGGTCACCGTCACGGTGTCCGGCTCCGTGCAAATGACACGCTAGCCGCCCTCAAACCCGCATCAGGGCGCGCGCGCACCGGCCGGGGCCGGGCGCGCACGCCGGTACGACCAGACGAATAGCGCGATGCCGCCGATGATCATGGGCAGCGAGAGCCACTGGCCCATCGACAGCCCGAGCGCAAGCAGTCCGAGGAAGTCATCCGGCTCGCGCGCAAACTCGACGATGAAGCGAGCCAGCCCGTAACCCATCAGGAATACCGCCGAAGCCGCCCCGATCGGGCGCGGTTTGCGCGTGAAGAAAAACAGCACGAAAAACAGCGCAATGCCTTCGAGCGCGATTTCGTACAGCTCGGAGGGATGGCGCGGCAGCATGTGGTATTGGGCGAACACATCGGCCAGGTGCCACTTCGCCGCCAGTTGCGGATGCGAGGCCAGCCAGATCGCATCGTCGTTCGACGCGCTCTGAAACAACATGGCCCACGGTGCGTGGGGATCGGTCACGCGCCCCCATAACTCGCCGTTGATGAAATTGCCGAGGCGGCCCGCCGCAAGGCCCGTGGGAACCATCGGCGCAACGAAGTCCGTCACCTGCAGCCACGTGCGCTTGCGCTGATAGGCAAACAGCACCATGGCCAGCGTAACGCCGAGAAAGCCGCCGTGAAACGACATCCCGCCCTGCCACACCTTGAAGATGTCGAGCGGATGCGCGAAGTAATAATCGGCCTTATAAAACAGCACATAGCCGAGCCGCCCACCGAGAATCGTGCCGAGCACGCCGTAAAACAAGATGTCGTCGATGTCTCTCACGCTCCAGCCTTGCGCCGCGACATGCGGCAAGCGCAGCCGCAGCCGGCCGATGACCACGGCCAAGATAAAGCCGACGAGGTACATGAGCCCGTACCAGCGCACCGCAAGCGGGCCGACATGAATTGCAATGGGATCGAAATTGGGATGAATCAGCATCGTAAGGCTTTGGACATTGAGTAATGAGTTCTTGCGTGAGCGCGAACGATGTCGATGAACCCGGCCAGCACGGGGCTCACGTCGGCCGTTCTCCATACGAGCCCCGTCTCCACGAGGGGCGCGCGCTCGGCGAGCGGCCGATAGACGACACCCGTGCGCCGCAGGTTACGCAACGATTGCGGCACGAGCGCGACACCCATGCCCGCCGACACTAGGCTGACGATCGTCTGCATCTGGATCGCCTCTTGTCCGATGCGGGGCGTGAGGCCCGCCGCACCGTAGCAGCCCGTAATGATGTCATAAAAGCCGGGTGCCAAACGGCGCGGGAAGATGACAAGTGGAAGTTGTCCCACTTCGGCCAGCGATACGGGCTCGTCGAGCCAATCGGCCGGCTCGCCGCGGCCGCGATGCGGCACGCTCGACGCAGGCAGCGCGGCGATGAGCGGCTCGCGCACGATCGGTAGATAAGTCAGTCTCGCGGCATGACGCGGCGGCAGCGGCGGAATGATGAGGCCGGCATCGATCCGACCCGCGGCGAGTTCTTCGATTTGTATATCGCTCGTGGCTTCCGCGAGATTCAGGCGCACGCGCGGATGACGCCCGGCGAACTCGCGCAGCAACTGCGGCAGCAAGCCGTAATCGGCCGTCGAGACGAACGCGAGCGACAGCGCACCGGCCTCGCCGCGCGCGAGACTTTGCGCGAGCGGGGGCAGCGCGTCGGCGCTCGCGAGCAGCTTGCGCACCTCCGGCAGCAAATCGGCGCCGACGGCCGTGAGTTCCACGGTGCGCTTGGTGCGGGCGAACAACTCGACGCCGAGCGCGTCTTCGAGCGCGCGGATCGCCTGCGACAGCGGCGGCTGCGTCATCGACAGCTTGCGCGCGGCCCGGCCGAAATGGCGCTCCTCGGCGACGGCGACGAAGTAGCGTAGTTGGCGCAGATCGGGGGTCATGGCGGCAGCTCGCGGCAAATGGGATTGATAGACGTTCCGACCTAATTCACCGTGAATCATATATTGGACAGGCGAAACGAGTGGGGGCATGCTGAGGCATGAACCGGAGCCCCCAACATGGCCTATAACCGCCGCTCTCAGCACATCACGCAAGGCGTCGCGCGTGCCCCGAACCGCTCGATGTATTACGCGCTCGGCTACAAGCAGGATGACTTCGATAAGCCGATGATCGGCGTGGCGAACGGCCATTCGACGATCACCCCGTGTAATGCGGGGCTGCAAAAGCTTGCCGATGCGGCCGTGGCGGCCGTGATCGACGCGGGCGCGAATCCGCAAACCTTCGGCACGCCGACGATCTCCGACGGCATGTCGATGGGCACCGAGGGGATGAAGTACTCGCTCGTCTCGCGAGAGGTCATCGCCGACTGCATCGAGACCTGCGTGCAAGGCCAGTGGATGGACGGTGTCGTCGTGATCGGCGGCTGCGACAAGAATATGCCGGGCGGCATGATTGCCCTCGCGCGCACGAACGTACCCGGCATCTATGTATACGGCGGCACGATTCGGCCCGGTCACTGGAAAGGCAAGGACCTGACGATCGTCTCGTCGTTCGAGGCCGTCGGCGAATTCACGGCCGGCCGCATGTCGAAGGAAGATTTCGACGGCATCGAACAAAACGCGTGCCCCTCCACGGGCTCGTGCGGCGGTATGTACACGGCCAACACCATGAGCTCCTCGTTCGAGGCGCTCGGCATGTCGCTGCTCTACTCGTCGACAATGGCGAACCCCGATGACGAGAAAGTCGTCTCCAGCGCCGAATCGGCACGCGTGCTCGTCGAAGCGGTGAAGCGCGATTTGAAGCCGCGCGACATCATCACGCGCAAGTCGATCGAAAACGCCGTGGCATCGATCATGGCGACAGGCGGTTCGACCAATGCGGTGCTTCATTACCTCGCCATCGCGCACGCGGCCGAGGTCGAATGGACGATGGACGATTTCGAGCGCATTCGAAAGCGCGTGCCGGTCATCTGCAATTTGAAGCCGTCGGGCGAATTCGTCGCGACCGATCTGCATCGCGCGGGCGGTATTCCGCAAGTGCTCAAGATTCTGCTTGATGCGGGCCTGCTGCATGGCGACTGCGTCACGATCACCGGCAAGACGATCGCCGAGGAACTCAAAGACGTGCCGAGCGCGCCGCGCGCCGATCAGCAGGTCATCTTTCCAATCGAAAAAGCGTTGTACCGCGAAGGGCACCTGGCCATTTTGAAGGGCAATCTCGCAACGGACGGCGCCGTAGCAAAAATCACGGGCCTGAAGAACCCGGTCATCACGGGTCCGGCGCGCGTGTTCGAAGACGAGCAAACCGCGCTGGCCGCCATCCTCGATGATCGAATCCGCGCGGGCGACGTGCTGGTGCTGCGTTATCTCGGCCCGCAAGGCGGCCCCGGCATGCCCGAAATGCTCGCGCCCACTTCGGCGCTGATCGGCAAGGGCCTCGGCGAATCGGTAGGGCTCATTACCGACGGCCGCTTTTCGGGCGGAACCTGGGGCATGGTGGTCGGCCACGTCGCACCCGAAGCATTCGTGGGCGGCACGATCGCGCTCGTGCAGGAAGGCGACTCGATCACGATCGATGCGCACAAATTGCTGCTGCAGTTAAATGTCGACGAAACCGAACTCGAGCGGCGGCGAGCCGCATGGACGCCGCCGGCGCCGCGCTATACGCGCGGCGTGCTCGCGAAATACGCAGCACTGGCCCGCCCGGCCAACAAGGGCGCGGTGACGGGCTGACGGCTGACGACCGGAACGGCGCAACAACAAGCACGAACGAGCACGAACGAGCACGGGCCGACGGCTGCTCGCTGCGCCGCTCGCGGTGACGCGCTTAACGCTGCGACTCGTGCCGTGCGAGCTCCTCGCGCACGGCATCGCGCACCCAGTTCGCCACTTCGGCTTCGAGCGCGGTCACCACATCGCGCGTGACTTGCCGCACGAGCCAGTTCGTGTGCTCCGCCACGGCGTCCCGACAACGCAGCTCGATCGCGCCGCGCGCCTCCTGCCGGAGGTAGCTCGAAAAACGCGTGCGCATACGCTCGGCGATCAGCTCCACATCGCGCACATCCCAAGCATGCGCGGATTGCGACGCGCCGGCCGGCCGCGGCGCCGCAGCCGCGGGATCGTGCACAGGCTCGGCCGGCGGTGGGGCAACCGCGGGTTGTGCTTGAGCTGCGGCAGCGGCGTCCTCATGCGTCTCGCCCGGTCGTCCGATCGGCGGCCGGCCCGGCACCATGACATCCGTGAGTATCGGAATCGAATCGGGGTCGATGGGATCGGTCATGCTTATCTCCCTCATCAATGAAGGCCCGCAGCCCGTTCGCTACGCGCCTTGCTTGTAATTGTTCAGCGGATAGCCGCGATCGCGATAGAACCGATAGCGCTCGCGCCCCGCGGCGAGCTCGTCGTCGCCGTTGCCCACGACCTCGAGCAGGCGCTCGAACCGTGCAAATTGAGCGGGCACGGCCGGCGCAAGGTTCAGCAGAATCTTATGATGCGGTACGCTTTCCAGATCGGTCGCGAGGACGATCGGCGTGCGCTCGGCGAGCGCGCTCTCGCTCGTGCAATGCGGCACGAAGTCGAGCGGCGAGAATGTCCAAAGCCGCTCGTCGAACGCACGCAGCCGGCCCGGCTCGGCCACGACGATCAGCGCCTGACCAGCCAGATAGGCCTTGCGCGCGAGCCGGCATGCATATAGCAGCGCATCGCCCACATTCGTATGAAAGTCGATGCGCGTCACGCTCGGGCCTCCCAAGCGTCCCAGCCGCCCTGCATCACTGTCCCGCGCGATCGATGAGGAACTGCGTCAAAAGCGGGACGGGACGCCCCGTCGCGCCCTTGGCAGCACCGCTCTTCCAAGCCGTACCCGCGATATCGAGGTGGGCCCACGGATAGGCTTCGGTAAAGCGCGACAGGAAGCACGCGGCCGTCACACTGCCCGCCGGCCGGCCGCCGATGTTGGCCAAATCGGCGAAGTTCGATTTCAGCTGCTCTTGATATTCGTCATCGAGCGGCATGCGCCAAGCCGGATCGACCGCCTCGCGCGAGGCATCGAGCAATTCGCCGGCCAACGCATCGTCCTTCGAGAACAGACCGGAATTGTGATGGCCGAGCGCGATGATGCAAGCCCCCGTGAGCGTGGCGATATCGACCACGGCGGCCGGCTTGAAGCGCGCCGCATAGGTGAGCGCATCGCACAAGATCAAACGGCCTTCCGCATCGGTATTGAGCACTTCGATCGTGAGGCCGGACATGCTCGTGATGATGTCGCCGGGCTTCGTAGCCTGGCCGCTGGGCATGTTCTCGCACGCGGGAACGATGCCGACGACATTGAGCTTCAACCCGAGCTCGGCCACGGCGCGCATCGTGCCGAACACCGATGCGGCACCACACATGTCGTACTTCATTTCGTCCATGCCCTCGCCCGGCTTGAGCGAGATGCCGCCGCTGTCGAAGGTGACGCCTTTGCCGACGAGCACGACGGGCGCGGCCTTGGCCCCGCCGCCCTGGTATTGCATGACGATGAACTGCGCGGGCTCGACCGAGCCGCGGGTGACGGAGAGGAACGACCCCATCTTCAGCGCTTCGAGCTGCTTTTCGCCGAGCACCTCGACTTTGAGCTTGAACTCCTTGCCGAGCTTCTTCGCGGTTTCGCCCAAGTAGCTGGGGGTGCAAACGTTCGCCGGCAAATTGCCGAGATCGCGCGCGAGTTCCATCCCGCTCGCGACGGCCAGCCCCTGTTTGAGCGCAAGCTTGGCGAACTTTTCATCGGCCGGATCAACCGTCGCGACTACGCGCTTGAGCGCGTACTTGGCAGGCTCGGGCTTGCTCTTGAGCTGCGTGAATTGATAGGTCTCGGCGCGCAGCACGAGCACCGCGGTACGCACGCCCCAATCTGCCGCACGTTCCTTGATGGGCAGTTGCGCGAGTGTGAACGTGACCTGAGCGATCTTCGTACCGAGGATCGCGCGCCACGCGGCACGGGCCGCGTCGTGATACGCCTTCTGGCCGAACGCGTCCTGCTTGCCGAGCCCGACGAGCAGCACGCGCGAGGCGCCGATGCCTTCGACTTCGTGCAGGAACAGCGTCGTGCCGTTCTTGCCTTGCATGTCGCCTGCCTTGACGATGCGCGTGAGGAGCCCCTTGGTGGCCACGTCGATCTCGAGCGCGGCACCCGAGAGCGATTGCCCCTCGAATACGCCGATCACGATGCAATCGGACTTCCCCGTCAGAAAACCGCCCGTCGTGCCCTTCGTCCAGTCACAGGCTTTTATGCTAAAGTCCATCGCGCTTGTCCTCGGATAAAATCGGCTTAACCCCGGTAACGAAGCCGCAATTATCCGCTATTTTTTCTCCGGCGTCGGCATGTGCCGCGCTTCGCACGTGCCGCCCCGCCCTCTCGCATCGACGATGATTTTCGAACGCTCCCTCCAGCGCGAGCTCTCCTACACCGCCGGCGCCGTCTTCATGGTGCTGCTGACCATCTTTCTCACGACGATGATGATCCGCATCGTCGGTTATGCCGCGTCAGGCGAAATCGATCCTAAGGACGTCGTTGTCTTGATCGGCCTCACGGTCATCGGCTACATCGCCGTGATGCTCGTCGTCACGATGTTCGTTTCGATCCTGTTCGTGCTCACACGCTGGTATCGCGACTCCGAGATGGTCGTCTGGCTCGCCTCGGGCGTGAGCCTCACGCGCTTCATCAAGCCGATCGCCAAGTTCGCCGCGCCACTGATCGTGCTCGTGGCGTTCTTCGCTTACGTGGGCTGGCCCTGGTCGAACGCGCAAAGCAAGCTGATTCGCGCGCGCTTTCAGCAGCGCGACGAGGTCTCGATGCTCGCACCGGGCCAGTTTCGCGAATCTCCGGCCACCCACCGCGTGTTCTTCATCGAGAAGATGACACCTGATCAAACGCGTGTGCAAAATGTGTTCGTCGCGAGCACCGAGCACGGCAAGGTCAGCGTCGTCGTCTCGCAAAACGGCCGAACGGAAACGATGAAGGACGGTTCGCGTTTCGTCGTGCTGGAGAACGGCCGCCGCTACGACGGCGAACCCGGCAAGCCGGACTTCCGCATCATGGAGTTCGAGCGCTACGGCGTAAAAATGACGCATCAGCCCATCGTCAATGCGACGACGACCACCGGCATGTCCACGCTCGCCCTGCTGCGCCACCCGACGCGCGATAGGCTCGCCGAATTCGCGTGGCGCACCGGGCTGCCGTTGATGGCGATCAACCTGATGCTGCTCGGCATTCCGCTCGCGTATCAAAATCCGCGGCGCGGGCGCACGATCAATCTTGTCATGGCGGTACTGATTTTCCTGACCTATTCGAATCTGCTCAACGTGGTCCAATCGTGGATCGAGCAGGGCAAGATGTCGTTCGTCGTCGGGCTTCTCGGGCTGCACGTCGTGGCCGCGATCGTCGTCGTGACCGTGTTCTGGCTACGCGTGCGCAATCGCCCGCTGATCCCGCGCACGTGGTTCGCGCCCCGAGGAGCCTGACCGCCATGCGCATCTACGAGCGGTACTTCGCCCGCCAGGTCTATCTCGCGTTTATCTTCATTCTGTTTGCGTTCTCGGGCCTGTTCTTCTTTTTCGACCTGATCAACGAACTGAATACGGTCGGACACGGCAATTACAAGTTCGGCTATGCGGTGCTGCGCGTCGCATTGCAAACCCCCTCGCGCTTCTACGAGATCATCCCCGTGGCCGCGCTGATCAGCGCCATCTACGTCTTCGCGCAGATGGCGGCCAATTCCGAATACACGATCTTTCGGGTCTCGGGCCTCTCGACGGGCCAGGCGCTGCGCTCGCTGCTCAAGATCGGCATTCCGCTCGTGGCCCTCACGTATTTCATCGGCGAAGTCGTGGGGCCGTATTCCGATCAGCTGTCCGAGCGTGTTCGCCTCGAAGCGCTCGGCTCCGCGGTGTCGACCAACTTTGCTTCCGGCGTCTGGGTCAAGGACACGCTCACGGCGCGCGAGGACGGGCAGCAAGTCACGCGCTTCGTGAATGTCGGCGAGTTGATGCCCGATGCGTCGATCAGCGACGTACGCATTTACGAATTCGATCCTAGCTTCCGGCTCACGAACGTGCGTACCGCGAAAACGGGCCGCTACGAAGGGCAAGGACATTGGTTGCTGACGGCCGTCACCGACACGAAGCTCACGAGCCTGCCGCCGCCTTCGCACACGCCGGCCGATGCGCTCAATCCCGTCTATCGCGCCACGCAGATCACGCTGCCCGAATACTCGCTGCGCTCGGAACTCACCCCACAGATCCTGTCGGTGTTGCTCGTCGCACCCGATCGCATGTCGATGTTCAACTTGTTCCGCTATATCCAGCATCTGGTTGAAAATCATCAAGATACGCAGCGCTATGACATCGCGCTATGGAAGAAGCTGCTTTATCCGTTCGCGGTGCTCGTGATGCTCGTGCTGTCGCTGCCGTTCGCTTATCTGCATACGCGTGCGGGCGTCGTCGGCGTCAAGGTGTTCGGCGGCATCATGCTCGGCATGAGCTTTCAGCTCATCAATACGCTGTTCTCGCACATCGGCATGCTCAACACCTGGCCCGCGCCCGTCACGGCCGCGCTGCCGGGCCTCATCTATCTGGCGCTCGGGCTCGTGGGGCTCAAGTGGTTCGACCGGCACTGAGGCCGGCGGCGGAGGACGCATTGAACGCAGGCACCCTATCTCGCGGCATCGTATTGTTCGCCCATGGCGCACGCGATGGGCGCTGGGCCGAGCCGTTCGAGCGGCTCGCCGATAAGCTGCGCGCACTCGCCGGCCCCGATACCGCAGTCTCGCTGGCATTCCTCGAATTGATGACGCCCGATTTGCCGGCTGCGGTGGCAGCACAAGTGGCCGCGGGCTGCACCTCGATCACGGTCGTACCGGTGTTCTTCGGGCAAGGCGGCCACGTGCGACGCGATCTGCCGCTCGCGCTCGACGCCTGTCGCGCCGCGCATCCGGGCGTTCAGATCCGGCATGCCGTACCGGTCGGGGAAGACGATGCTGTCCTCGATGCACTCGCCTCGTACTGCTTGCGTCAACTCGGCTCGCTCGGCTGAGCGATAGCGCGTGCTTCACCGAGCGAACGGGGCGTTCGGTGAAGCCGCTTGGGGTGGGGCTGTACTCGAAAGAAGAACGCGGGTAAGGGGCGCCGGCCCGCCGCCGGGCAATTAAGCCTAGGCCGCGTGCGCGAATGTCCCGCGTTCGTCCGCAACGCCGGCAGGGGAAGTCTGGGATGAAATCTGCCGAGCGCCTTCCGGCACCGCCGACGATGCGCGTTCGGCGAATGCCTGGCCGATCATCAACAGGCTCGGCTGCGCGGGATCGAGCCAGGTCTGTGCCTCACCCATGGCGAGCGCCTCGAGTGTCAGTGTAAGCGTGCGTTCGCGCGGCGTGCTGCACGCCTCGACGATGGCAACGGGCGTTGCCGCCGGACGGCCTGCATCGATCAATTGCTGCGCAATCTCGGGCGCGCTGTCGCGGCCCATGTAGAAGACCAGAGAATCGGCGTTCACGGCTTCGCGAATCGCCTCGGAATCGGGTGCGCGGCTCTTCGTCGCAAGCGCCACGCTGCGAGCGACACCGCGCAGCGTCAGCGAGCGCTTGACCGAGGCTGCCGCGGCGAGCGCCGCCGTAATACCAGGCACGACTTCGTAGTCGATACCCGCTTCCTCGAGCGCGCGCATTTCCTCGTCGGCGCGGCCGAACAACATCGGGTCGCCGCCTTTGAGCCGTACGACGACATCATGTACAAGCGCCGCATCAACGATCTGTTTATTGATGAAGTGCTGCGCCGTCGACCGCTGACCGCAACGTTTGCCGACGGCGATTTTGCGGGCGTGCGGCGCATACTCGAGCATCGCCGGCTCCACGAGCGCATCGTGCAACACGACGTCGGCCGTGCCCAATAAACGGGCGCCGCGCACCGTGATGAGATCCGCCGCTCCCGGTCCTGCACCGATCAAGTACACCTTGCCCATTGCCCTTCCATCCTCTCGCGTGTGCGGGCGGCGCGACAGGCGCCGCCTCATTAGGAATCGATCCTCGTCACGCGGAATATGCACGAATCATGCCGGCCGCCACCGTATGGTGCGTGGCTTCGTCGATCAGCACGAATGCGCCCGTCGCCGAATGCCCGTCATAGGCATCGCACACGATCGGCTTTTGCAGGGTCAACGACACGCGACCGATGTCGTTCATCGCCAACGCGCTCTTCTCGCTCGTATGCAACAGCGTATGGACGTCGAACACTTCCTTGATCGCGCCGATTCGCGCGAACACCGTATGCGTCGTCTGCTTGAGCAGATACTTGCGCTGGGTCGAGAGCGGCTCGTCGTCGAACCAGCATAAGTCCGCCTCGAGCTTCTTCGCCGGCTCCGGCACGTTCTGCGCGCCGACGAACGTATCGCCGCGCGAGACATCCACATCCTGCGACAGGCGGATGGTCACCGTTTGTCCGGCAAACGCGCGATCCACCTGCGCCGTGCCGCCCGGCACCGGTGCAATGATCTCGGCCACCGTCGCCTCGCGCTGCGCCGGCTGCACCACGATCGAGTCGCCCACGCGCACCTCGCCCGCTTCGACACGCCCCATATAGCCGCGGAAGTCGTCCGCACTCGAGCCGTCTTGGCGCGCCACCCATTGCACCGGGAAGCGCAGCGCATCGCCCGTCGCCTGCGTCACCGGCAACTGCTCCAACACATCGAGCAGCGGCTCGCCCGCATACCACGGCATGCGTTCGCTCGCCTGCACGATGTTGTCGCCCTTGAGCGCCGACACCGGCACGAAGCGCAGCGTTGACAGCCCCCGCTCGCTTTTGCTGCCCGCTCCTTGAGCCGGCTGCTGCCCGTCTTGGGGCAGCCCGATCCCCAACTGGCGCGCGAGTTCGACATACGCATCGCGAATCTCGTTAAAGCGCGTCTCGCTGTACTCGACCAGATCCATCTTGTTGATCGCCACGATCACGTGCTGCAAGCCGAGCAGCTTCACGATCGCGCTATGGCGCTTGGTCTGCGGCAGCAAAATCGTGCGGCCGTCCTCGCCCTTGGTAACCCGCGTCGCGTCGATCAGCACGATCGCCGCGTGCGCCGTCGAGGCACCCGTCACCATGTTGCGCGTGTACTGCTCGTGGCCCGGCGTGTCGGCAATAATGAACTTGCGCCGCGCCGTGGCGAAGTAGCGATAGGCCACATCGATCGTGATGCCCTGCTCGCGCTCGGCCTCCAAGCCGTCCGTGAGCAGCGACAGATCGATCTCGTCGCCCACCGTGCGCTTGTTCTTCGCACGCGAAAGCGCCGAGAGCTGATCGGACAGCACGGCCTTGCTGTCGTAAAGCAAGCGCCCGATCAGCGTGCTCTTGCCATCGTCCACGCTGCCCGCCGTAATAAAGCGCAGCACGCCGAGGTCCGTCGGTTGATGAAGCGTACTCATGGTCTCAATCCCGTTTTGATTGGTTGGGCCCTGCTTGGCTTCAGAAGTAGCCTTGCTTCTTGCGCTGCTCCATCGCAGCTTCCGAGGCCTGATCGTCCATGCGCGTTGCGCCGCGCTCGGTG
>Ga0068855_100003483_pt1 | contig 19270 bp, 15 predicted proteins | sample KBSCornC52_FD_66592 | JGI IMG/M metagenome (GOLD analysis project Ga0068855, IMG submission 66592) | Corn rhizosphere microbial communities from Kellogg Biological Station, Michigan, USA - KBS Corn C5-2 | ecosystem: Host-associated > Plants > Roots > Rhizosphere > Soil ...
GCGGCGGGAACGATCTCGGCCACTACCTGCCCATCGCCTCGCACCGCGTAACTGTAGTTCAGGCCGCCGACCACCTTCGACGCCGCTTCGAGCTGGTAACGGTGGAACAGGTAAACCGGCGCGAGCACCTCTTCGAGCGTACTCATCGGCGCGCCAAAACGAATCCTCTCAGCCGAGAATCCAGCGAGCGCCTTCGCTCGCACCTGCATCACGCGATTGAGTTCATCGGCCGCGTTCGCGCCGGAATCCCAGAGATGCGCGAGCGGGTGCGCGCCGCCCACCGCGCGCGCATCACGATCGGAAATGAAGAGCAGACCTTTGTCTCTCGCCTCTTTGAGGATGGCTGCCAGACCGGCGGTCTCGGCGCCCGGCGCGAATTGCGTGTAGCCGTAGCGGATTGCGATCTTGTCCCATTCGCCAATGCCGGTCGCGTAGGCGGAGTTCAGGTCGATGTTCCCCGCCGCGTCCAGTTGCACGAACGGCGGCGGATAATCCATCACCGAAGCGCGGTCATGCGGACTGGCGGCGAAGTTGTGTTCGAGCCCCAGTGTGTGGCCCACTTCATGCGCGGCGAGTTGCCGCAGTCGCGCGAGCGCCATCTGCTCCATGCGGGGATCGACGGGCTTGCCCTGTTCGTATTTCGCGATCAGCCCCTGGGCAATCAGAAAATCCTGGCGCACGCGCAGCGAGCCGAGCGTGACTTCGCCCTTGATGATCTCGCCAGTCCGCGGATCCGTGATGGGAGAGCCATACGACCAGCCGCGCGTCGCGCGATGCACCCACTGGATCACGTTGTAGCGGACGTCCATCGGATCGGCGTCTGCTGGAAGCATCTCCACCCGAAACGCATTGCGAAATCCCGCAGCTTCGAATGCCTGTGACCACCAGCGCGCGCCCTCGAGCAGCGCGGAACGAATCGGCTCAGGCACACCGGGATCGAGGTAATAAACGATGGGCTGCACCGGCTCGCTGACGGCCGCGTTGGGGTCACGCTTTTCCAGACGGTGCCGAATAATGAAGTGCCTGCGCAGCGGCTCGGAGATCGGCGTCGCATAATCGGCGTAGCTGAATCCGATGAAGCCGGAGCGGGGATCGAAGACGCGCGGCGTGAACGGCTTCTCCGGCAGTGCGATGAAGGAATGGTGCTCGCGCACAGTCAATGAATCCGGGCTGGGAGTGACGGACGCGAGCCACTGGCCGGCATCGTGTCCGGCGAAGGTCAGCAGAGCTTCCACTTCGGTGTTGCGCGGGAAATTTTTCGTGTGGTCCGGATAGATCGCGCTGCGTCTTTCGTCGAGCGAATAGCCGCCCTGCTTCTTGCCTGCAAGAGTTTCCGGGATGCCGTGCACGTCGCGAAGGAAGAACGCCGTGGCGTCCACCAGAACGCGGTCGCCCTCTTCGGCTTCAGGCGCGAAACTCCACAGCACGGACTGCGCGAAGGATTCCGCCACGGCCTGGCGTTGCTGAGGGTCGCTGGTTTCGGCTCGGTAATCCTGATTGGGCTGGACGAGGAAGATCTTCGGACCAAAGCGCTCAAAGCGGACAACGCGCGAGTTGCCCGGCTGGCCGCGATCGAGTCCAATATCGTTCGAGCCGACGCCTTCCGGCAGCGAATCGAGATAGAGAAAATCCTCGTTCCATCGCGGAATTTCGAGAAAGAGCTTGCCGGTTTTCGCTTCGTAGTAGAGCGGGAAGTAACCGGGCATCGCAGCCATGCCTTTGGTCTTGTCTGCAATGGTCGGAGAAGCGGTCTGCGCCTGCAGCAGAGCAATGGCGGCGAGAGAAAGCAGCAGAACCCGCATGAATTCGATGGTAGCCTGGCGGCCGCCGGTGGGGCGGGGCTTTGGCCCTGCACGCCGGCCTTCCGGCCGGCGCGGAGTTACCGTAATATCTCAGGTGCGGTGGATGCCCTACCGCTGCACGCGGCCGCTGCCGCCTTCTTTGAGAAGCGAATTCACTTCCGCCACGGTGGCGCGGCTGAAATCCCCGTAAGTCGAATGCTTGAGGCAACTCAGGCCCACCGCGAATTCCAGAGCCTCCGCGTCGCCCGCCAGATTCTGCATTCCATAAATCAAACCACCCGCGAAGCTATCGCCCCCGCCGACCCGATCCACAATACTCGTGATGTCATAAGCGCGGCTCATCAGGAACTGCTTCCCATTATTCAGGCACGCCGACCAGCGATTCCACGACGCGCTCTTCGATTCGCGCAGCGTCACGGCCACGGCCCGCAGGTTTGGATACGTCTTCAAGACGAGCGCCGTCAGCCCTTCGTATCGCTGGTGATCGACCACGCCCGAACTGACATCCATATCAGAGTTCAGCCCCAGGCACATCTGGATGTCTTCCTCATTCGCGATCACGACATCCACATACTTCACCATTTCGCTCATCACTTCCGGCGCGGGCTTTCCCCACTTCCACAGCAGCTTGCGGAAATTGAGATCGACCGAAACCGTGAGCTTATGCTCGCGCGCCTTCTTCACGCCTTCGAGGGCGAGCGCGGCCGAAGATTCGCTGATCGCCGGCGTGATGCCGGTCACGTGGAACCACCCGCCGCCTGCGAGAGTCTTCTCCCAATCGATATCACCCGGCTTCGCAATCGCGGCCGAGCTGCCCGCGCGGTCATAAACGACGCGCGAGGCGCGCTGATTGGCGCCGGTCTCGAGATAGTAAACACCCATCCTGCCCGGTCCGCGCACCAGCTTCGACGTATCCACGCCAAAACGGCGCAGTTCGCCGACAGCGGCATCGGCGATCGGATTGTTTTCCGGCAATATCGTGACGTAAGCCGCGTTCCCACCGAGGCCCGCGATCGCGACGGCCACATTCGCCTCGCCGCCACCGAATGTCGCATTGAAATTCGGCGTCTGCAAATAGCGCTCAAAGCCGGGCGGCGTGAGCCGCAGCATGATTTCTCCGAACGTGATCGTTTGCGCCTTCATTTACTTCGCCATTTCCTTTCGCGCTGCGGCGATGTTATCGACAATTTGCCGCGCCAGCTTCGTGATGGACGCGTAATCGCCGGTCTTCGCGCCCTTCGTCAGATTGCCGCCCACACCGAGCGCGACGCAGCCGGCTTTGATCCACTCCGCGGCGTTCTCAGCACTCACGCCGCCGGTCGGCATCAGCGGCGCGTGCGGCAAAGGACCGCGCAATGCTTTCACGAATGACGGCCCCAGCGCTTCGCCGGGGAAGAGCTTCACGATATCCGCGCCGTCTTCCATCGCCGAAACCACTTCCTGCGACGTGCCTGCGCCCGGCATGTAGGGTACCTGATAGCGGCGGCACATGCGCGCGACATCGGAACTGCAGCAGGGGCTCACAATGAACTGCGCGCCCGCGAGCAGCGCATGGCGCGTGGTTTCCGGATCGAGCACGGTACCCGCGCCGACGAGAATATCGCCGGAGCTGTGACGCTTCGCCAGTTCTTCGATGGCCTGCACCGCGCCCGTGAACGTGAACGTCACTTCCATGGCGGTGACTCCGCCTTCTGCGCAGGCAGCGGCGATACGGACCGCCTGATCGGCCGAATCCGCGCGGATGACCACCACGAGGCCGGATTCCAGCACCTTGTTCAGATACTTCAGTTTTTGCATGGGGTGAATTTGCATTATACGTTTCCGCCCCCAGGCCAGCGTGGCGCCGGAGTTGCTGCGTCGTGAATAATGGAAGTTACGGCCTTTCGCGAACTGGCATGGTCTCGTTTATCGGCATTCTGATTCTCGGATTCATACTGGGCATGCGTCACGCAACCGATGCCGATCACGTCGTCGCGGTGATGACCATCGTCACCCGCCAAAAGGGCGTGGCGAAGGCTGGCGTTATCGGCGCGTTGTGGGGCGTGGGCCATACGTTCACTATTTTTCTGGTTGGCACGGCCATCATTCTCTTCAAAGTGGTGATTCCGCCGCGTCTCGGGCTTTCCATGGAGTTCGCCGTCGGGCTCATGCTGATTCTGCTCGGCGTGCTGAATTTGACCGGCGCCCTGCGCTGGCTGCACCTGCGCTTCACACCTTCCGTGCTGCGCCACCATACCGATGAGCCTGTCGTGTTGGGCACTACGCCAATCGCGGCCAGCGGCAACTGGCTCGACCGCCATCTGCGCGAGATGGGTTTTTACAACGCGCTGCGGCCGTTCGTCGTCGGGACTGTACACGGACTCGCCGGATCGGCGGCCGTCGCCATTCTCGTCATGACGACGATCGGCGATCCGTGGTGGGCGATTGCCTATCTCCTGCTCTTCGGCCTGGGCACTGTCGCAGGCATGGCGGTGATGACCACCGCAATGGCGTTCCCGATCGTCTACACCGGACGCACCATGTCGCGCTGGAATCAGGCGTTCTCCGTAGGCTCCGGAATTCTGAGCGTCGCGTTCGGGATGTTTATCTCGATCCAGATCGGCGTGGGAGGCGGACTTTTCAGCAGCGCCCCGCACTGGACGCCGCATTAAAGCTCACACGAACTTCGGCACAATCATCCAGCGCAGGACGCCACGTGGCGCCGCTCCGATTCCCGCCATGTCTATTCGGATCATGGCGGATTTTTTCATATCGACCTTCAGCCCCGGCGCATCGAGAAGATACGCCGCCAGATTTGCCATCAGCGGCTCATGCCCGGCGAGCACAATCGCCGACTCGTGGCGGAGGTCCCGCAGATCGCTCCACACCCCCTCCGGCGTTCCGTGCGGAACGAGCGACGGCAACTGCACAATCTCCCCATTCCATCCGAACTCCTTCGCGGCGACTTCCGCGGTCTGCGTGGCGCGAAGGTAGGGGCTTGAAACGATGAGCGAAGGCGAGACGCCGGCGTCGCGCGCCATTTTCGCTACCGCAGCCGAGCGTTCCACGCCCTTCGCGGTGAGAGCGCGCGAAGAATCGGGCTTACCCGGAGGGGCGTCCTCCGCGTCGCCGTGACGAAAGAGATAGAGTTCCATGGGCTGTTCCAGGGGCGGTCGTATCATAACCATCGTATGGCTCGCTATGCCGCCGTCGACATTGGGAGCAATTCAGTCCGGCTCGAAGTCGCTGAAGTCATTGCGGGGAACGCGCCTCGCATTCTGGCTTCGGAACGTCAGGTCACGCGGCTCGGCGTCAGCGTTTTCCGCGAAGGCCGGATCGGCGCGGAGGCCATGGAAGCGCTCTGCGGGATGCTCGCGAGCATGGCCGTTATCTGGAAGCGGCACGATGTTCTCAGCATCCGCGCCGTCGCCACCGCCGCCGTACGCGACGCGCGCAATCAGGCGGAGTTTCTCACCCGCACCTCAGCAGCGCTCGGAGCCGACATCGAAGTCATTTCCGGCCAGGAAGAAGCGCGCCTCATCCATCTGGGCGTCGCGAGCCGCTGGCCGCATGAGAATGAGCGTTTTCTCATCATCGATATCGGCGGCGGCAGCGCCGAGTTCATTCTGAGCGAAGGTCCGCATGTGCGGGCGGCGTTTTCGAAACCGCTCGGGGCCCTCCGGCTGCAGGAGCTGTTTCTCAAGAACGACCCTCCGACGCCCGCCGAACTACACCGGCTCGAGCAGTACATCGCAGAGCGCATGGCGCCCGCGGTGCAGGAAATCGGGCGGAAGCGGATCGATCGCGTCGTGGCGACCTCTTCGACGGCGGCGGCGGTGGTAAGCGCGGTGAGCCGCATCCCGCGCGCGCGCCGCGATGAAGCCGACAGGCGGCGCGCTTCGGCGGCGCAGTTGCGGAGCCTCTACAAAGAGATCGTCGGGCTCGACGTGAAGCGGCGGCAGAAGATTGTGGGGATCGGTCCGCGGCGCGCCGAAATCATTATTCCCGGCGCCGCTGTGCTGATGCATTCACTCGAAGCGTTCCGCATGCCTTCGCTGTTTTATTCGGCCGCGGGTGTGCGGGATGGCATCATCGCGGATCTGGCGGCGCGCGGCGCGGGCCGCGAGATCAGCCGCCTCACCACGGAGCAGCGCACCATGGTGGAAGGTATGGCGGAACGCTACGGCGTTTCCCTGCGGCATGCGCAGCGCGTGGCGCGGCTCGCCAACGATCTGTTTCACGATCTGCAAAGCCTGCATCGGCTCGCGCCGACGTTCGGCAGCCTGCTCGAAGCCAGCGCTTACCTGCATGACGTGGGGCACTTCGTCAGCGATACGCGGCACCACAAGCATTCGTTCTATCTGGTTTCGAATTCCGACATGCCCGGCTTCAATTTGATCGAGCGGGGCCTCATCGCGAATCTGTGCCGCTATCACCGGAAGAGTATGCCTTCGCCGGAGCACGAAAGTCTTCAGACGCTGACCCCGGAAGATCAGCGGGCCGTGACGCTGCTCTCCCCACTGCTGCGGCTGGCGGATAGCCTCGATCGCAGCAATGCCCAGAAGGTTCGTTCCGTGGAATGCATGGTGAGCGAACGCGAGATTGAGGTGAATCTCCACGCCGCGGATTCAGCCGGTATCGAGCTGGAGATCTGGGCCGCGAACCGCCTCGATCCGTTGTTCCGCCAGATCTATGGCCGGAAGCTGACGATCCATCGGGCGGCTTAACGCGTTTTCGTCAGCCGAAAGATTTCGAAAACGGGGCGGCCTTCATCGTCATGAACGGTGCGCAGTGATTGTTCCGAGTAGCCGAGACCGGCGGCGATCGCCCGAAGTCTCTCATTGACGCCGGGAAAGAGCTGGTTATCGTCCGTATGCTCAATGAAGATGGCGTTCGATTGTGTGATGACTGCGGCGATCTGATCCGGTGTGGCTTCATTGATCGGAGTCAGATGGAGCTCGCCGCCATAGAACATGCGCAGAGCATTCACATACCCCCAGTCGACGGTGACGATCGGATCGTTACGGTAATGAGAGATCGCACCGGCGAGACGTTCGGAAGCATCGGTCCATTGCGTGGTCGCGCCATTCCGGATCAGGCTGGCAAGGTATGTATTCGTGTTCAGGATGTTCGCAACGGTCAACCATGCGACGAGCGCGGCGACTGCCCAGCGCCCGTATTTCGGCAGCCGCTCTGACGCTCCCGCCAGCGCGATCCCGATGAAGGCGCAGGGAAGAGGCCAGATCAGGATGACGTGATGGGCGGCCCCGCCGGTTCCCACATTCGCCGCCATTTGCAGCCAGGCAACTACCGACGCGATGGCGAGCAAGGCGAGAATTCGTCCTTGTTGCCTGCGAAACAGGAAGAGACAGCCAATTCCCGCGAGAACGAGAGCGAACACGAAAGGGCGCGTCCTGTGCGGACCGAGTTGATCGTTCCACGCAAGGGAGACGCGTTCGATGAGAGTGGCCGGCTCTCGTGGAATCGGAGCCGGCGTGGCCGCAACGATAGTGTCGAACAAAACGTCCCCGCGACAGACTGCTTTCAATTCCGCGATCTTGTCCGGTACCGAGGCCAGTGAGAGATGCGTATTCGAGACTGCGGTCGCGCCGTGCCGAGCCGCGTTGAAGACGATCAGCGGCAGCGCGCCGGCCACAAGCGCGACGGCGGCGATGCGCGCGCTTTTCGAACGCAGGGCGCGCCAGGATTCGCGCGGGTAGACACAGAAAGCGGCGACGGCGAGCCCCCCGAGGTCCCAGATCATCAGCGCCTTATCCCAGAGGCCCAGGCCCCAGAGGAAAAATGCAAGCGCGAGCCAGCGCCGGCCGCCACGCTGCAACCAGAACTGCAGGAAAACCAGCCCCCCGACGAAAAGCAGATGCTGCAGAGCGACAGGCCCCCAGTCGAAGGTGTTGGTCAGAATGAAGATCGAGTCCGTGGCGAGCAGAGCAACGGTGAACGCGGCTGCGCGCGGGCCGGCGATGCGGCGGACCCATTCCCACGTGAGCCAGATCGTCGCAACTCCCGCGATCACCATTGGCAGCCGAACGGACCAGCGCGAGGGTGGCGCAATCGAAAAGATCATGGCATAGATCCACGCCTTGAGCGCGCCGTAGTAGTTAACGGCCATCAGGGGAATGGCGTGGCCAAACAGACGCTTGCTGTATGCGACGACGTTCGAATAGAGCGGAACGCTGAAGTAGACTTCGTCGTCCTCAAAGCCGGGCAAGGGGAGCAGCGCCAGACTGAGAAGAGCGAAGATCACCGCCGCGAGAGCAGGTGGAAGCCATCGCCGCCAATGCGTGTTCCTGTTCACCGAAGCGTGAACCCCGCGGCGGCGTAATCGGGACCGGGAGCGAGGCGCGTGAGACGGAGACCGTGACCGGCGGCGAGATCGATCATGATGCTTTCCAGCTGGCCGTCGTGCAGGGCGGGCGGCGCGCCGCCGGGTGACAGCAGAAAAATCGTGATCTCGCTCAGGCCTGAAGTTCGGAGGCAGGATGCGATGCTGGCATACAGCGCGGGATCGGCAAGATCGGCCACATCACGCGATTTGTCGTAGAAGATGTGAATGCCGTCAGGCGTGCGGTATTCATCGATATTGGCGGCGTCCGGGATGTGGCGGACAAAAGTGCGCGGCTCAGTGCTGGTGTGGATAAAGTAAGCGATCACGCCCCAATGATCGACGTAGACCGCCGGCGCGTGCGGGAATGCCGCACGCCAGGCCCGGTACTGTTCCGTCCGTAGAACGGTATCCGGATAGTGAATCAGATCGGCGCGCTGCGTCGCGAATCCCGCCACGCTGGCGCCGAGGGCGAGCGCAGGAATCACGGCGCGCGGCAATTTCCGGCTCAGCCGATCGAGGACCGCAAACGCGGCGAGCAGAAGAAAAGGTCCTGCGATGTACTGGTGGCGCAGCATGCCGCCGAATGGGTACTGGCCGAGGATCGCAGCCGCCATCATCTCCAGAACGATAACACCGGCAGCCAGAATCACGGGTTTCGATTTGCCGCGCCCGGCCCACGCGGCGAGTGCGCAGAGAACCGCAACCGCTACCGCCGCCAGCAGGATTGACGTCAGATGAAACGGCGAGAACAGATTGAAGAAGTTGCGAAGATTGCGCAGCAGAAAGGCGAACACGCCTTCGCCGGCAGTTTTACCAAAATAGAAATCGAAGAGATAGCCCTGCTGATCCTGTGCTTCAGCGTGCAGAAAATACTCGGCAACAAAGAGAATGAGTGGGACGCCCAGCGCAACCACTGAGCGAAGGCGCAGGCGCGTCAGCGTCAGGATCGCACAGGCGGCCACGAAAAAGATTGCCGAATAATGCGACAGCAAGGCCAGCGAGGAGAAGACGGCAAACAGAATACACGCGCGCAGCGATTCGGAGCGCATTTCGAGCCACGCATAAAACGCGACCAACACAAAAAAGATCGCGAGCTGATAGGAACGGATTTCGTCGGAGATCCTTACAGCATCTATGGAAAACGCGAATGCCGCCGGGCACGCGAGCTGCATCAGCGGTGATTCGAAAAGCCTGCGGGCGATCAGCCCCACCATCACGATCGACCCTGTGCCGGCGGCAATCGAGATTGCGCGGTAGAGCGCCGGCTGTCCGAGCCGTTCCACCCATCCCAGCAGGAAAAAGAACAAGGGCGGATGCGCATTCGCGCGCAGCTCAAACGCCAGATCGGCCCAACGCGGGCTGGAGGCCATGAACAAATGCTGCCACTCGTCGAAATCGACGTAGGTCCTTGCGCCGATATCCACGCGGATGGCGAGTCCCGCCAACGCGATCACAATCAGCCACAACCAGAATGTGCGCGACTTCATGGCGCCTGAGGAGGGGCCGTGCAGGTTCCGGCGGTGCGGAAGTCGGCGTAGACATCATAATTATCCAGATCCAGCCGCTGGATGCAGAGTCCCTGCGCCGCGCTGAGTTCGGCGGCGCGCGCACGGTAGGCGGTGACCTGGGGTCCGGTGCGGGGTTTTGGAGGAACAGGCTGCGCAAGACAGAAGATGGTCATTTCCGGCAGATGCCAGGTTTTCATACCGCGCGCCATATTGGCATAAAGCTGCGGGTCGCGGAGATCGAGATTCCAGCGGTCCTTATCGCGGAACAGCATCATGGAGCGGCCGTCGCGCTGAAGCTTGTAGACATCCACCGTCTCGCTGGCCGGAAGGTCGGAGACGAAGCTCCAGTTCCAGTCGTGGTGCTGCAGGAAAAATATAGTGAGGTTGAACTGGTCGAGGAAAACCGCGGGCGCTGCGGGAAACAGGCGGTCGTAGCGCTTCATCTGATCAGACATCTGCGGAGTGCTGTTCTTCGGATACGCCTCGTAATTCTCATAGTTCGCATAACCGATGCCCGCGGCTAACAAGCCGGCAACCACCAGCACAGCGGGCCGCGGAGCCTTGGCCAGCGCTCTGTCGAGCAACAGAAAAGGGCAGATGGCGAAGAACGGAAACAGGATGTATTGTTGACGCAGAGCCCCGCCGAACGGATAGACCCGGACCGCACCACCGAACATGATGGCGCCAAGTATGGCCAAAGGAACAAGCACGATGGCCGCCGCGGCGATATCGCGGTTCTGACTCCAGCGCCGCGCCAGCCAGAAGATAGCCACCGCCGCGAGAATGCAGAGAGCCAGCACAACGTAGAACGCCGTTCCGTCGGAAACCGCAAGAGGCGAGAAGCCATTGAACTCCGTCCGGAGATTGCGGAGGAAAAATCCGGCCAGCGATTCCGCGCCATCGGGCTGGAAGTAGAAATCGGGAAGATGATTGTAAGCCTGCGGCTCGCCCCCGAAATGCGCGATGTACTCCCAGACCGGGAGAACCAGAAGAAGAACGAATGTCAGCGCCTCGCGGCCGAGCGCCCGAAGCGCGCCATCCTTCGCGCGCAACGGCTGAACGATGAGCGCGAATAACAAGGCCGCGCCCGCGTAGATCAGGGCGTAATATTCGGTCAGGCAGGCGAGCGTTGTCAGCACACCGAAGAGAATGCGCGAGCGCAGCGGGCCCCGGCCGTCAGCAATCAGATCGAGGTAATACCAGAACGAGGCCTGTACCAGGAACGCGGCCATCATGTAGGTCCGGACTTCTTCCGAAATCAGAATGGACGGCAGCGCGAGGCCATAGGCGAGCGCGGCGAGCGCTGCCCAGATTTGGGAACGCACGGCGCGCCAGGCGATCATTCCCACCAGATACACCGAGCCGGCGCCGGTGAGAATCGAAATCGCCCGGTAACTCAGATTCGTGTGGCCGAGCCAGAACGTCAGCCGCAGCAGCGGAAAATACAGCGGCGGATGCGCGTTCGCCTGGTATTCACTGATGAAGTTGCCCCACTGGAGCTGATGGGCGATCCAGACATGCCAATACCCGTCATATTCGATGAACTGACTGGCGCCCAGAATGAGCCGTGGGATCAGGCAGAGAATCGTGATGCCGAGAAGAAGCAGGTGGAAGGATCGGGGAATCCGCCTGTCATTCATCAAACCCTACTATAGAATGAGTTCAACCGCTTGATCCGTTCTCCTCTTCTCGATCTCGAATGGCTTGCGCACGGTTTCGGCGCGCGCGACTCGGTCCTGCCGCCGGATTTGACCACTGTGAAGCAGATTCACTCCGCGCATGTTCTCGATGCGTGCGGCCGCCGCGGTGAGCAGATCGGCGAGGGCGATGCCATCATCTCCGCCGAACCCGGGATCGCGATCGGCATCCGCACAGCGGACTGTGTTCCGATTCTTTTCGCCGATCCGGAAACGCGCGTGGTCGCATGCGCTCACGCCGGCTGGCGTGGAACGGCGTCGAACATCGCGGCTGCCACAGTGGAGCGGATGAAAGCGCTCGGGGCCGAGCCGAAGAACATTATGGCCGCTATTGGCCCTTCCATTGGACCGTGCTGTTACGAGGTGAGTCCTGAAACGGCGGCCCACTTCGACCGGTGGATAACCACCTCAGGTGGTGAAGAAAAGCCGCATCTGGACCTTCCCGCTGTCAATGAACGCCAGCTCATAGAAGCAGGCGTCCACCAGATATGGCAGTCGGGAGAATGTACTTATTGCCGGGCGGATCGGTATTTCTCGTACCGCCGGGAAAAGGAACAAGCTGGACGAATGCTCTCTTTTGTTAGCAGGCTAGCCTGAAAACACGTCGGGCGGACCTTTTGGGCCCGCCCGGAGATTCGCCTCAATTGGGTTCGTTTTTGCTTTTAGGCAGCCGGCGCGAACAGATCGGCATTGTCGTCGACTTCGATTTCGTGACGATCGACCTGCTCCTGGCACTTGATGCAAAACGCCGCCCACGGCACCGCAGCGATGCGCTTGGGCGAGATTTCCTCGTCGCAATGCAGGCAAATGCCATACGAGCCATCTTCAATACGGGCCAGTGCGCGGCGGATCTGGCGCAACATGTTGGAGTCGCGATCCAGATTGCGGATCGCTAATTCACGTTCACCCGCCAACTGCACTTCATCGAGAGCGTCCGGCGCCTTCTCGATTACGATTTCGTCACGGTTCCGAAGGGAGCCGGTCAGTTCCGACTGCTTCGTTTCCAGTGTTTTTCTGAATTTTTCCAAATCAACCTTGGTCATTTCCAAATCCTCGCCTTCTCCTACTACTTGACCGTCGAGGCCTCTCTTTCGTGTCGTCTGTGTTAAAGACGAATATCTGCCATCAAAGTTTCAAAAAATATGAGTACCGAAAGCTTAAATATTACTCACCAGCGCCGAAGAACTGCGATCTCCAGCACATTCCGCCATGGCACCCGAGCCCAACACGCGTGAGCTGAGCAATCCCGGTGCCAAACTTACTGACCCTAACCTCGGGTCTTACATCCTATATCAACCCTCGACCGTTGTCTACGGTTTCGGTGAGGTTCAGAGGCCAGAATGTTTCACCCGCCATCACCGACCCAGTTCTACCGTCCCGAACACCAAGCCGTAGTCCTGACCACTTATACGATCCACCGGGTCCACCTGGATCCCGATTTCTACATCGCTACCTGCCAACATATCGGCTGGTATTTGGATTAGACGACGGAAACTCCGTTCTGAATCGTAAATTCGCGTATTCGAGACCACTTTTCCATCGATCAGAACCATTAGAGTACGCGGCGCCGCAGAAAGTTGCGCGCTCGGGCACCTGCCCTCCAGCTCCAGCCATTTGGCGCCGGCGGGGACACCCAGCCGGAGGGTTGCTTTGCCGGGCATCCAGCGAATGCCGGACTCCGCAGGCAACCATTCTGGTCCCAACAGCCAGGAATAGAGGGAATTGCCGATATCGACACGACTCGGCAACCGATCGACGTGGCGGCTTGATTCCTGCCGCCGGTATCCCTCCGTTATGTCCCGGAGGTGATCACTTTCGAAAGAGTATACCACAACCTCATTGTGGGTGATCGCGTGATGGAAGACGTCCGTATCCGGTACGTAATGGGCGGGGGAGGTTCGCGTACCGGTAAGTACAGTCTCTGGAGTGAGATAGACATCCGGGAGTTCGAGAAATTCAAAGACGGGCGCGCCGAAAGAAAAGTCGAACAAATCGGCCGTAACGCCCTGCACAGCGATCGGCTTCCCCGGATGGGCCTGCCGGGCTTCCTGGACTCCCACTACAAGGGTCCGGACGTTATCCGACTGGGCACGCCACCAGCGAGTCTCTCTGACAGTCACCCGGAGTACTGGTAGTAGCCAGAGAAGGATGACCGCGGCGGCAAGACTTCGCTGCACCGGCGAATTCCTGGCGAATTTTGCCGCCCCTGCGGCGGCGAACATGGCGATTCCGATCGACGGGATGGTGAGGTAATAGGAGGTCCGGTGGTCCGCCAGCGGCAGCAGGGGGGCAAGCGTGATGGCGAACCACGCAATGCCGAAGAAGAATGAGCGGCATCTTCTCCACGCGAGCACCGCGCAAGCGGCCAGGGCAGCGGCGGTAACCATCTCTATCAGCGCGGCCACGGAAGGGCGCATGCCCATGCGGATCGCCGGCTCGGGCACGGCCACCCAACCGCAGTAGAGCCGCAGGGTCGTGAAGATTCTCGAATCGAAGTGAAGCGCGTACGGTCCCGAGGCTGGAAGGGGCGCGAGCCATCGATGCAGGGCAAAATATGCGGCGGATAGCGCACCAAGCGGCGCGAGGTCGCGCAGAAGGCGACGATCGGGTTTGTGTACCAGAATGACCCACGCGGCGGCGATAGCGGGATAGACGATATTGATTTCGAGCGCTCCGAACCCCAGGACGAACACCGCGACCTGCGTCCACCAGAACACGCGCCGTCCCGTTTCGATATAGCGGATCAGCAGAGCCAGTGCAGAGAGGAGGAACAGCGGGCACATCAGTTCGTTGTACGCGGAGCTCCAGGTCAGAGGACGGACGAGCGCGGTGTTCGCGATCCACAGGATAGGAGCGAGGACGGACGCCACGCGCGATTGCGTCAAATATTTGACGGTCCATGCGATCAGCAGGACGTCGGCGGCGGCGGTGGCGAACGCGACGATGCGGAACGGAACCGGCTTGAGCCCGAAAACGGATTCGAGGACGATGAAGAAACCGCGTTCGCTCCAGGGACGGATGGTGCCCTGCGCCGCAGGCGCAAACAGCTCGTGAAGGAGATCGTGGCGGCTGGCAATCAGATGGGTCAGGCTGAGCCAGGCGAAATCATCCGCGAGGAACCAGGTGTGGAACCCCTCGCGGTACAGCCAGAGCAGAAACAGAACAGGCAGCAGCCAGAGGGCGGCGTCCGGGACTCGTCGGAGCGCGGCGCGGAGATCCGCCATTAGTCCGAATCGAGCGAGACAGCGGTGATGATGACGCCAAGCTCGCGGCGGTCGGCTGGACCGGGAGGCAGCGAATTATCGAGCGAGAAGTCGATGGCGACGGTATCGCCGGTCAGCGCCGATGCCGGAACATCAGCCGTGAAGGTGTGGGGACCGGCATCGACGTACTTCTCCGTCTTCAGGGTTTGAGAGCCGACGGCGGCTGTCAGGCTCTGGGAGTGCACCTGCTTCAGGACGGAGTCGGAGACCATGAGATTGAGCGTCAGGGTGGCGCCCTTCTGCGCGGCGCCCGGAGGCGCCTTGAGCGTGATGGTGAAGTTGCCGGCGGTCCAGCGCCACGAGCCCGATTCGAGCTGGAAGACGCCTTTCGTCAACTGCTGTTTCGCGCTGGGTGCGTTCATCTTGAGGGATGAGACGAGCGGCGCGTTCGCCGCGGGCTCCCCTTGATCGTTCTGCACCGCCTGGTTGGCCTTTTTGCCGCAGCCTGAGACGAGAAGGGCCAGCGCGCACAAAACGGTGAAACCGCGGGATTGGAGTTTTGGCATCATGCGATTTTTTCTACCTGAACTAAACAACTATAAAACGTCGGCCCGCCGCCTTTATCAGTGACGCGCTGGGAGGTCAGCATATTGATGCCACGGCGGTCCTGCGAGAGGCGCAGCCAACGCGTGGAACGGACGCAGACCACGCCTTCGCCGACGGTGGATTCCACGCGCGCCGTGAGCTCGCATTCGCCGCGGTCATTGAAGACGCGCACAGCGTCATTCGGCTCGATGCCACGCGCGGCGGCGTCGGCGGGATGGAGCGTCAGGCATCCCTGGAGACTGGCGTTTTCCGGCCGCGAAGAGAACGTGGAGTTCACGTTATTGTCGCCTTTGGGTGAGATCAGTTCCAGCGGAAAGCGGCTGCGAAGCGATGGGTCGCCGTGGCGGGACTCGACAGGCGGCTGGTAATCGAGGGTTTGGGCGCGGAACTCGCATTTACCCGACGGAGTACCGAAGCCGCCTTCCGCGAAGGGAAGAAAAGGGGCGGGAATGTTGAGGCGGATGGAGTGGCGCCGGTCGAGCGCTTCGAGCGTGATGCCGTCCAGGAACGGATGGCCGCTTGAGAGGGCGGTCCGGATCATGTCGTCATCAGAATCACGGAAGCAGGGTTCGGTGAAACCCATGCGCGCGGCGAGAGCCCGGAAAATGTCCTGATTCGAGCGCGCTTCGCCGGGCGGCTGCAGTGCGGGCCGCGCGAGCTGGATGTAGTAATGCCCGTAGGCTTTGTTCAGATCGGTATTTTCGAGAAACGTGGTGGCGGGCAGGACGATGTCGGCGAAATCCGCGGTGTCGGTCTGGAGCTGCTCGATGACAACGGTGAACAGGTCTTTGCGGAGAAGACCGCGGCGGACGGTGTTCTGATCGGGAGCGATGGCGGCCGGATTCGAATTGTAGACGACGAGCGCGCGGACGGGTGGGTCGCCGAGCTTCGTAAGCGCGTCGCCGAGCTCCGCCATATTGACAATGCGGGCTTCGCGGCCGAGTGGAGAGCGCAGTTGCAGCTCCGGCATCTCGATGGCTTTCGAATTGAGGTGGAATGCGTAAGAGGTGGAGAGCTGAACACCGCCGCCGGCTTCGCGCCATGCCCCGGTCAGCGCGGGCAGCAGAGAAATCAGCCGCACCGCCATCGCGCCGCGATCGGAGCGCTGCACGCCGTAGTTCAGACGAATCGCAGCGGGTCGCGTGGTGGCGTATTCGCGCGCGAGATCGACGATGTCCGTTGCGGGAATGCCGGTCAGTTGCGCCGCGCGATCGGGCGTCCACTCGCGCACGCGCTCCTTCAGTTCGGCGACGCCAAGAGTATGGTGTTCAACGTAGTCGTGGTCCTGGAGGTCCTCCCCCAGGATCACATGCATCATGGCGAGCGCCAGAGCAGCGTCTGTTCCTGGATGGATGGCGTAGTGGCGGTCGGCCGCCCGGCCGGTACGGTTCTGGTGCGGATCGATCGTATAAAACTTCGCGCCATTCCTTCGGGCTTCCACGATGAACGGCCAGAGGTGGACATTCGTGCCAAGAATATTGGCGCCCCAGGCGATGATCAGCCTCGCGTGGCGGAACTGTTCGGGCTCAGGGGCGTAGCGATGGCCGAGCGCATCATTCGTGCCGGCCATGCCCGCGGTTGAACAGATGGTGCGGTCGAGCCGTGACGCCCCCAGGCGATGGAAGAAGCGGCGATCCATGCCGCCGTAACTCAGCACGGCCATGTTGCCGGCGTAGCTGTACGGAAGAATCGACTCGGGACCGGTCTCGGCTGAGACCTGACGGAGATGCGCGGCAATTTCGTTAAGCGCTTCGTCCCAGGAGATGCGCGCGAAGCGGCCCTCGCCTTTCGCGCCGATGCGGCGAAGAGGATACAGAAGCCGGTCGGGCGAATATTCGTGTTCGAGATAGCGGGCAACTTTGCCGCAGAGAAATCCGCGCGTGACCGGATGATCGGGATTGCCGCGCAGGCGCAGGGCGCGGCCGCCGTCGTCAATATCGACGAGGATGGAACAGGTGTCCGGGCAGTCCAGCGCGCAGACGGAATGAACGGTGCGGCCCAAGTTCTATCATTATCCCGTGCTCGTGCAACACGGGTTCAAAGAGGCTGTGCCAGGATAGAAGTTTCGTCACTTATGAAACTATCGATCTGGCCCGCAGTGCTTATTTTTTCATTAGCCGCGGCGTATCCGGTGGCGGCTCAGTCCGTCACGTCTAACGAAGGCAGTCGTGAATTCGGCGTCTCGATCGGCGAATTGAGCAGCGGCGCCCCGAATGCGGCGGTGGGTAGTCTGGATCTGACCGCCGGAATTGCGATCGAGCTGAGCTACGCGCAGAAGATTCGCGAAATGAGTTTCGGCTCGCTCTACTGGGAAGTGGACGCGCTGACGGGACCGCTGCGGCGTGTTGACGGAACACCGGTCAACGCCACCCACACGGTCCGCAGCGTCTACGCGACTCCCGGTCTGCGGCTTCGGTTCGCGCCGAAGGAGCCGGTTTCACCGTGGCTCGCGGCGGGCGCGGGCTATGCGTTTTATAACTCGGGCAATACGGCGATCGACGGCGGTCCCGCGGCGGGCGGCTCGAAACACACATATGCCGTTGATTTTGGCGGCGGCGTGGATTACGCATTGGGGAAGAGCTACGTGCTGCGCGGGGAAGCGCGAGGATACTACACGGGTAGCCCGAAGTTCGGGACGCCCACCGACAACGGGCTGTTCAACTTTGTGGTGAGCGGTGGTTTGGTGTGGCGATTTAAGTAAGATCGATAGCGGCCGGGCGCGGAAACCCGGCGGCGGGGCCGAAGCCCCGAGGAATTAGTGTTTGGTGACGGCGTCGACGCGCGCCTGGGCCTGCATCGCCTGATCGAGCGCAACGGCCGGATCGGCAGCGCCGGCCATCATGCTGTCAACCTGCTTCTGCGCAGTTACCAGTTCCGCCTGAGCGGCGGCAAGATCGATTTCTTCCTTCCGTTCAGCCGCGTCCGCGAGGATGCGGACGCGATCCGGCAGAATTTCCGCGAACCCGCCGAACAGCGCGATCACCTTCAGGACGCCTTCCGACCTGTATGTCAGAACGCCGCCCGCTTTGAGTTCCACGAGCAGCGGCGCATGGCCCGGCAGCACGCCAATGAAACCTTCGCGCGCGGGAATCTGCACCTCGGTCACCTGCTCGCTCGCGAGCACGCGCTCCGGGCTCACTAACTCGAAGAGGATCGTGTCGGCCATCGGAATGGATTAGCCCTTCATCCCACGGGCTTTTTCGATCGCTTCTTCGATCGTGCCCACCATGTAGAACGCCTGTTCCGGCAAATCGTCGTGCTTGCCGTCGACGATTTCCTGGAAACCCCTGATTGAATCCGAGAGCTTGACGTACTTGCCGGGGAAGCCGGTGAACTGCTCGGCCACGTGGAACGGCTGCGAGAGGAAGCGCTGGATCTTGCGGGCCCGCGACACGCTGAGCTTGTCTTCTTCGCTCAGTTCGTCGACGCCGAGAATCGCGATGATGTCCTGGAGGTCCTTGTAACGCTGCAGCACGCCTTTGACAGCCTGCGCGGTCTTGTAGTGTTCTTCGCCGATGATGCGCGGATCGAGAATGCGCGAGCTCGAAGCCAGCGGATCGACCGCAGGATAGATGCCAAGCTCGGCGATGGAGCGCGAGAGGTTGGTGGTGGCGTCGAGGTGCGCGAACGCGGTCGCCGGCGCGGGATCGGTGTAATCGTCAGCGGGCACGTAGATGGCCTGCACGGACGTGATGGAACCCTTCTTCGTCGACGTAATACGTTCCTGCAATTCGCCCATTTCGGTGGCGAGGTTGGGCTGGTATCCGACGGCGCTCGGCATACGGCCAAGCAGCGCCGATACTTCCGAACCGGCCTGCGTGAAGCGGAAGATATTATCGACGAACAGCAGCACGTCCTGACCTTCTTCGTCACGGAAGAATTCCGCAACAGTGAGGCCGGTGAGACCGACGCGGAGACGCGCTCCTGGCGGCTCTGTCATCTGCCCGTAGACCAGCGCGACTTTCGACTTGGTGTAGTCCTTCGGGTCGATGACGCCGCCTTCCTGCATCTCGAGCCAGAGGTCATTGCCTTCGCGGGTGCGTTCACCGACGCCCGCGAACACCGACACGCCACCGTGCTTCATGGCGATGTTGTTGATCAGCTCCATGATGATGACGGTCTTGCCGAC
>Ga0068855_100003486_pt1 | contig 19264 bp, 21 predicted proteins | sample KBSCornC52_FD_66592 | JGI IMG/M metagenome (GOLD analysis project Ga0068855, IMG submission 66592) | Corn rhizosphere microbial communities from Kellogg Biological Station, Michigan, USA - KBS Corn C5-2 | ecosystem: Host-associated > Plants > Roots > Rhizosphere > Soil ...
GGCGACACCGTAGTAGTTATTGCCGGTGACGATAAAGACGCTAAAAAGCCCCGCAAAGTTTTGGAAGTATTTCCAGAAAAAAGCCGCGTGCTGGTTGAAGGCGTTAACATCGTTACCCGCCATACCAAACCTTCGGCCCGCAATACCCGTGGCGGTATTGTTAAGAAGGAAGCCCCCATTCACATTTCAAATGTGATGCTGTGGGATGCCAAAGCCGGAGCCGCTGTGAAAGTAAAACGCACCCGCGATACAGGTAAACTGGTGCGTGTTTCAAAAAAATCTGGTGAGGTTATAAAATAACCCTGCGGAACCTATACGGTGTAACAGGGAAACAATAAAGGATAAATAATACAACGATGTCTACAATTAAATATAGTCCAAGGCTGGCAGATAAGTACAAAAAAGATGTTGTACCTGCTTTAATGAAACGTTTCAACTACGGTACTGTAATGCAGGTTCCCCGTTTGGAAAAGATCTGCATCAACCGCGGTGTTAACGGAGCCGTTTCTGATAAAAAGCTGGTGGATGTGGCTCTTGACGAACTGACTATGATCTCCGGTCAGAAAGCAATTGCTACCATGTCTAAAAAAGACATTTCAAACTTTAAGTTGCGTAAGAACATGCCTATCGGCGCCCGTGTAACTTTACGCGGTACAAAAATGTACGAATTCCTCGACAGGCTGATCGCAACTGCATTGCCCCGTGTACGTGACTTCAGAGGTATTAACGACAAGGCATTCGATGGCCGCGGTAACTATACCCTCGGCATCACCGAGCAAATCATCTTCCCCGAAATCGACATCGACAAGGTGAACAAGATCACTGGTATGGACATTACGTTTGTAACTACTGCCCAAACCAATGAAGAAGCCTTCGAACTGTTGAAAGAACTGGGTATGCCATTCAAGGGTGTGAAGAAAGGCGAAGAAGCGCAAGGATAGGAGAAGACGAAAACCCGGATCTAAAATTCAGAAATCTCAAAATCGAAAATAAATTATGGCTAAAGAGTCAGTTAAAGCCAGACAAAGAAAAAGAGAACGTATGGTAGCCCAGTATGCCGAAAAACGTGCTGCACTGAAAGCTGCCGGCGATTTGAAAGCGTTGGACGAAATGCCGAAGAACTCTTCGAAAGTTCGTCTGAAAAACCGTTGCCAGTTAACCGGCCGTCCGAAAGGATATATCCGTTACTTCGGCGTAAGTCGCGTTACGTTCCGTGAAATGGCGTTAAACGGAAAAATTCCGGGAGTAAGAAAAGCCTCCTGGTAAAATTGATAAGCACCAGCGCATAATATACAAGGCGCAGGTCACAAAGTACAAGAGCAAGTCTTTAAACGGATACTACTCTTAATTAAAAATTATAAAACTGTTTTAATAAGAATAAACATGGTAACTGATCCCATAGCAGACTTCCTGACGAGAATTCGCAATGCGCAGATGGCAGGTCACCGGATTGTTGAGATCCCGGCTTCTAACCTGAAAAAGCGTATTACCGAAATATTGTACGATCAGGGATATATTCTGAAATATAAATTTGAGGACGACAGCAAACAGGGTGTAATTAAAATAGCCCTGAAATACGATCCTCAAAGTAAAGAACCTGCTATTAAATCACTCGAAAGAATCAGCCGTCCTGGTCTGCGTCAGTACGCCAGCCCCGCTGAATTCAAAAGAGTAAAGAATGGTTTGGGTGTTGCTATTCTCAGCACATCTCAGGGTGTTATGACCGACAAACAGGCTAAAAGCCAGAATGTTGGCGGCGAAGTTCTTTGCTATATCTATTAATCAGCCGAACAGCTGGTGATTCGCAGATACATTAAGCCCAAACCTATAGGGGCTGACCCGGTCTGCGAACTGTAAACTATAAACACAAACTACAAACAAATTAGTTATGTCTCGTATAGGTAAAAAACCGGTAACCGTTGTAAGTGGTGTTACCATTACCGTTGGTGCTGATAACGTGATTTCTGTAAAAGGCCCCAAAGGTGAATTGAAACAGGCAATTGACCGCGATATCAAAGCCGAAGTAAAAGACGGTGAAGTTATTTTCACCCGTCCTACCGACCAGATCCGTCACCGCGCATTACACGGTTTGTACCGTGCACTGGTTGCGAATATGGTTAAAGGTGTTACCGAAGGTTTTAAGAAGCAAATGGAACTGGTAGGGGTAGGTTATAAGGCAAGCAATCAGGGTAACCTGCTGGATCTGTCACTGGGTTATTCTCACAATATCATTTTTGAAGTTCCTAAAGAAATTAAAGTAGCTACCTCACAGGAAAAAGGGGAGAACCCTAAAATTACCCTCGAAGGCATTGATAAACAATTGCTGGGTCAGGTAGCCGCCAAACTGCGCAGCTTACGTAAACCCGAGCCGTACAAAGGTAAAGGTGTTAAATACGTTGGTGAGCAAATTCGCCGTAAAGCTGGTAAAGCAGCCGGTAAATAATCAATTTGAAAAATTAGCCCTCCGGCAGTATCGGAGGGCATAAAATAAAAGCAATGAATACCAAATTAGAGCAAAGGCAGAAGATACGCTACCGCATTCGTAAAAAGATATCCGGTACTGCTCAAAAACCCAGACTGGCTATTTTTCGGAGCAACACCGAGATCTATGCACAGTTAATTGATGACCAGCAGGGTGTTACCCTGGCCGCTGCCTCTTCACGCGATAAGGATATCAAGGCACAGAAAGGTACAAAGGTTGAAAAAAGCAAAATGGTTGGTCAGGCAATTGCCCGCAAAGCAAAAGACCTGAACATTACCTCTATCGTTTTCGACCGCGGTGGTAACCTTTACCATGGCCGTGTACAAAGCGTGGCCGAAGGCGCCAGAGAAGGCGGACTTCAATTCTAAACAGTTCAATTTTACAATTCCGATAATTTCAAATAGAAATAATGGCAAAAGTTAATTTAAACAGGGTTAAAGCCGGCGATATTGAGCTGAAAGAGAAAGTGGTGGCTATTAACCGCGTGGTAAAAACAACCAAAGGTGGCCGTGCTTTCAGTTTCTCTGCCCTGGTAGTAGTAGGTAACGGAAATGGTGTAGTAGGACATGGGCTCGGAAAAGCTAAGGAAGTACAGGAAGCAATTACCAAAGGTATTGAAGACGCCAAGAAAAACCTGATTAAAGTGCCCATCATGCACGGAACTGTTCCTCATGACCAATGGGCTAAGGAAGGCGCTGCCAAAGTACTGATTAAACCCGCCGCTCATGGTACCGGTGTAATCGCCGGAGGCAGCATGCGTGCTGTACTGGAAAGCGCTGGTATTACTGACGTACTGGCTAAATCTCTTGGTTCTGCAAACCCCCACAACGTGGTAAAAGCAACCTTCAGAGCTCTGGCTTTACTGCGCGAACCGGTTACTGTAGCCCGTGAGCGTAAACTGAACCTGAAGAAAGTATTTAACGGATAAACCGGCAATCGTGAATCGGCAGCCGTAAATTACAACTGCTGTCATTCGCAGCCCACAACAAGTTGAATCATGAAAAAGATTAAGATAACTTTAGTTAAAAGTCCTATTGACAGACCCGAGCGGCAGAAATTAACCCTGCAGGCCCTGGGATTAAATAAGACCAACGCTTCAAAAGAAGTAGAAGCTACTCCGCAAATACTGGGTATGGTTCGCAAAGTTGAACACCTGGTAAAAGTGGAAGAAGCTTAACAATCAGAAAAATTGAAAATGTGCTAATTTCAAAATTGATTAGCACATTTGGCATTAGGTCCGTTTTCAAATTTTCAGATCTCTGAATTTTCAAATCAAAAAGCGAGGGGCGATTCCCCGTAAGTAAAAATCAAACGCAATGAAATTACATGAATTAAAGCCCGCAAAAGGCGCAACGCACAGAGAAAAACGTTTAGGTCGTGGTGAAGCTTCCGGTAAAGGTGGCACCTCTACAAAAGGTAACAAAGGTGGCCAGAGCCGTGCAGGTTATCAACGTAAAAATGCTCACGAAGGTGGTCAGATGCCTATTCAGCGCCGTTTGCCCAAACGTGGCTTTAAAAATCCTTTCCGTGTTGAGTATAAAGTGTTTAACCTTGGTCAGGTAGATCACCTGGTTGAAAAATACGAACTGAAAGAATTTTCTCTCGAAAATCTGTACATCAATGGCCTTGTAAGCCAGACAGATAAAGTAAAAATATTAGGTAACGGTGAACTGAAGAGCAAAGTAGCGTTTAAAGTAAATGCCATTAGCGAAAAAGCTAAGCAGACAATAGAAGCTGCCGGTGGTTCAGTAGAATTGGTAAAGTAATTTTGTGTAACTTGCATAGACGCATTAACCATGCGTCTTTTTTATTTTGAGGGAAATTTAAAACCTGGCAAATCTGTGAAAAAGTTCATACAAACACTCAAAAATATCTGGAGTATTGAGGAACTGAGGAGTAAAATTCTGGTAACCATTACCCTGATAGCCGTATACCGTGTAGGCGCATATATTGTGTTGCCCGGTATTGACCCCGATAAAATTACTGTTAGTTCATCAGGCGGCATCCTCGGCTTAATTGATGCCTTTGCCGGTGGCGCCTTTCACCAGGCTTCCATCCTGGCGCTGGGTATCATGCCTTACATCTCAGCATCTATCTTTATCCAGTTAATGACGATTCTGTATCCTCCTTTCCAGAAACTTCAGAAAGAAGGAGACAGTGGCCGTAAAAAGATCAATCAGTACACCCGCTATCTTACCGTACTGGTAACTATTTTACAGGCCAGCGCCTATGTAGCATTCCTGAATACCACCAACGGTCAGGCGATGATCGAAGCCTATAAACCATTTTTCTGGCTTTCAACCACCGTGCTGCTTACCGCAGGTACCCTGTTCGTAATGTGGCTGGGTGAAAAAATTACCGACAAAGGTTTAGGTAACGGTAGCTCAGTGATCATCATGGTTGGTATCCTTGCCCGTTTGCCCCAATCACTGTGGCAGGAATGGTCAGCCAGGTCAAACAGAGGCGGTGGTGGATTACTGATCTTTGTTATTGAAATAGCCATTCTGGTTGCTATTATAATGGGACTGATCGTATTGATCCAGGGCGTTCGCAAAGTGCCCGTTCAGTACGCCAAGCAAATTGTAGGTAACCGCCAGTTTGGTGGCGCCCGCCAGTTCTTACCATTAAAGGTGAACAGCGCCGGTGTAATGCCTATCATCTTTGCACAGGCAATCATGTTCTTACCTACGCTGCTGTCTAACTTCGATTCAACCAAAGGGTTGGCCGCAGTATTCGGTAATCACAGTAACGTCTGGTACATGGTTATTTACGGAGTAATGGTAATTGGTTTTACCTTCCTGTATACAGCCTTAATATTCAACCCCAAGCAAATTGCAGATGATCTGAAAAGGAATAACGGATTTATCCCCGGCGTAAAACCCGGTCAGCCTACAGCAGACTATATCGGTGCTGTAATGGATAAGATCACATTCCCCGGTGCAGTATTGCTGGCATTGGTTGGTATATTACCCGGATTTGCACAAAGACTGGGTGTACAACAAACATTCTCTTCTTTCTTTGGAGGAACTTCCCTGCTGATCATGGTGGGTGTAATTCTGGATACCCTTCAACAGATTGAAACCCAGTTACTGATGCGTCAGTACGATGGTTTGATGAAGAGTGGAAGAATTCAGGGCCGCGCACAGGTTACCCCGGCTTCTTCTATCTAGTGATAATAATATATTTGTCTATACATCCAAACCTGACAGCTTAAACATTAGTTGTCAGGTTTTGTTTTAAAAAGATGTCCAAAAGTCGGGAAGACCCAACATTCGAAAGAATGGTACATCAATTGAGCATTTCTTCCGGACTTTCCGACTTTGCTGACTTTCGGACTTTTAATATAATGCAATGATCTATTACAAAACTGAAGCAGAAATAGAACTGATGCGCGAGAGCGCTTTACTGGTTAGTAAAACCCTTACCCATATCGCCTCACAACTGAAACCAGGCATCACTACTATTTCACTCGATAAAACAATTGGTGAATTTATCCGCGATCATAAGGCCGTTCCGTCCTTTTTAAACTATAAGGGCTATCCCTTCAATTCCTGCATATCAGTGAATGATGTGGTAGTGCATGGCTTCCCCGATAACAATGAACTGCGTGAAGGAGATATTATATCTGTAGATATCGGCGTATATAAAAACGGCTTTCATGGCGATCATGCCTACACTTTCGCTATCGGTAATCCCGGCGAAGATGTACTAAAACTGATCCGTATTACTAAAGAATCATTATACAAAGGCATTGAAAAAGCAGTAGCCGGCAATCGTGTTGGTGATATAGCCTGGGCCATTCAGGAACATACTGAAAAGAAACATGGCTATGGAGTAGTGCGTGAACTGGTAGGGCATGGTTTGGGTAAACTAATGCATGAAGATCCCCAGATCCCTAACTATGGACGCCGCGGCTCAGGGGCCGTATTAAAAGAAGGACTGGTAATTGCCATAGAACCCATGATCAATATGGGTAAGAAAGATGTATATACAGAAGAAGATGGCTGGACAGTGCGCACCGTAGACCATAAACCTTCTGTACACTTTGAGCACGACGTATGTGTGCGCAAAGGAAGGCCGGATATCTTATCCGATTACAGCATTATTGAGGCAGCTGAAAAAGCAAATCCCAATTTGCATTCGTAAAGAGGTTGAACGATCATTGGTTGTCGTAAAAACACCCGATATTATCATATTATGCAGGGAAAAAACCGGTAATTTACCGGTTTTTTTCTTTTAAAAAGCAGAGGTAAATAGGCATCGTATAACTGCTTTAGATGAACGATAAATTGTTTTTTTGGGGGTAGATTTTTTTAACCAAAAAAAACGATTTGTATGACCAATGAAAACACTTCTTATCCCGAACGCTTCAGCGATGATCCCCAGGAAAATCTTCGTATTGAGAATGAGCTCCTTCGTATGAGATTACAGGCGCAATTCGGTGGCGTTAGTGCCGCCGGGGACAATGTTTCACCCGAAGAGGAAAACCTGTTCCTGAGGCATGTACTCGCATTTGAAGAACAGTATTCCAATGCGCCATTGAAAAAAGTTCATGAAATATTAGGCTTCCCCGTATTTGAAAAGGCCGAAGCACTGGACGATCTTGCTATACATCGTGAACTGGATCGCATAACAGAGCTATTTATCGATCATGGCATTGAACTGCAGTTTGTTAATGAATACGACGCTCGCTTTAAATATCAGTTCATAGTCGATGAATTTTTTGAGTTTGAAATAGAAGACATAAAAGTGCCCGATATGGTAAACTGTTTTCTCTACGAAGAGTTTCATCCTGATCAGGAGGAATCAAGCCCCATTTAATATCTTTTTCTTTTATTTGCCAGGGTTTAATGACTAATATATGCCTGGAAATAAAAAAAGATTAGTGGTAATTGGCGGGGGGGCCGCCGGTTTTTTTTGCGCTGTGAACGCAGCCCGCATGTCTCCTTCGCTGGAAGTGATCATTCTTGAAAAAACAAGCAAAATCCTTTCAAAAGTAAAAGTGAGTGGCGGCGGACGGTGTAATGTAACACATGCCTGTTTTTCCATTTCAGATATGGTCCGCAACTATCCGCGCGGTGGCAATTTTGTAAAAAAAGCATTTCATCAGTTCTTTACTACCGATACCATACAATGGTTTGAAGAACGTGGTGTACAATTGAAAAAAGAAGACGACGGGCGCATGTTTCCCATAACCAATTCCTCACAAACGATTATCGATTGTTTGCTGCGGGAGGCAAATAAGTATGGTGTGGAGATCAGAATGATGTCGGATGTCAGAAGTGTGAAATCTGAGGCCGGAAGTCAGAAGTCTGAAGTCAGAAGTCAGAAGCCAGATGAAGTCAAAAAAGACTTAGATAAACAGTTTACGCTTGAACTGTCCGACCTCCGACTTCTGACTTCAGACTTCATTTGCATTGCATCCGGCGGATATTCCAAACCATCGCAGTTTGAATGGCTGAAACAAATAGGACATTCCATAGCAGAACCAGTGCCCTCCTTGTTTACATTTAATATGCCCGGCAATGCAATTACAAAACTGATGGGCGTTTCTGTGCCTGATGCTCATGTGAAAATAACCGGCAGCAATTTATCGTCAAAGGGCCCATTGCTTATTACACACTGGGGAATGAGTGGTCCGGCCATATTACGTTTATCGGCCTGGGGCGCCCGGCAGCTGGCAACCGGTAACTGGCAGTTTGCAATAGTAGTAAACTGGTTACCGGAGTATAATGAGAATACACTGCGGGAAAAGTTTCAGCAATTGCGATTTGATATAGCGGCACAGAAAATAGGCAGCCGTAATCCTTTTGACTTGCCACAACGGTTGTGGCAATACCTGCTGTATGAATGTGGTATTGATGAAGAAAAACGATGGGCCGATCTGCCCGCAAAGGAGCAGAATAAACTCATCAGCTATTGCTGTGCACAGGAATTTAAAGTGCAGGGAAAAACAACATTCAAGGAAGAATTTGTAACAGCAGGCGGTATTCAGCTATCTGAAATAGATGCAAATACGATGCAGAGCAAAGTAATGCCAAATGTATTTTTTGCCGGTGAAATACTGGATGTTGACGGGGTCACCGGTGGTTTCAATTTTCAGCATGCCTGGACGAGCGGATATATTGCAGCCAAAGCGATTTCTCAAAGTATTTAGTAAAGCAATTTGCAGTTACTGTAACTGCAAATTGCTTCTCCCATCATTCGTTATAAAAACAAAATTATTTGTCTTTTTTTAAGGCCTGAACTTCTTTTTCAAGATCTGCTACCTTACTGCTTAATAGCTCGATAATCTTGTTTTGCTGAATCAGGTATAAAGTGAGTTCTTCAATTTTTACCACCGATTTTGCCTGGTTGTTGCCTAGATCAAGGCCATTTTTTTCAATTTCACCGGCCGATGGAATTTCAGGCAGGTGATGATGTTCATTGATATATTCTTCCAATTCAGATAAAGGACGCAAATGGTAGTTGGTTTGAAAAACATAGTCGCCCCAACCGGTTTGAGTAACTTTTACTTTCATCGCGTAAATGTCTCCTTTAACCGCTAGTTTCCCTTGTGGGTTTGTTGTACCAATACCAACATTTCCATTAGACATCATTATAACCTGTGATGTTGAAGTGGAAGAAGTTGTTCCGGGAGAAAAAATAATATTCCCATACTCTCGAAACTCCATGATATTTTCTGAACGTCTGAATAAAATACGGTGGTAATCGTCAAACGATCTTATTTGGCCGTTATCTTCAAAAAACGTTTCGTAACCGCCAGTTAATCTTATATTACCGTTAACATGAAGCTTATCAAGAGGGGAAGTAGTACCTATTCCTACTTTTCCATCACTGGTAATTCTCATCTTCTCTGTAGTTGGTGAACCCGTGAAAAATAACATAGGGTGGTTAGTGTGTGTGCAGATATAAAGTCCGCTGCCGGTATTCCAGGGAGCACTGCCTCCAGTACCATAATTGACGGCAATTTGCCCCATTACCTGCCCATTACCTGCCCACATATTTTGCCATGCAATATTATACCCGCTGCCTGAAGGGTCATTTGGATTTGAATTTTTTAAAAATATAGAAGGGCCGTTCGTTGTGCCGCCATCAGCATTGTTTCTAACAATATTAATGGAATATGTACCAGGTGTGGGGTTCCCGGCTCCAATGCTTACATTTCCGTCTGGGGGAAAAGAATTTGTTTGTGCAAAAGATTGAGTGCAAATTAATGCAGCAAAAATGGCTGCAACAGGATAAAAGTACAGTTTCATTCAGCGGTGTTTTAAATAGTTTAAGAGTGTTTGGTCTGGAATCTCCGTGTAATAAATCAGTCTTAAATCTATTAACTTATATACAAAGCGCTGTAGCAGATTGATATCTGTGCAGTTTAATCAATAGGTGTGTAGTTATTACCGATAAGTGTGTAAGCAACAATGGGAGGGAACCCTGAGTACGAGCTTGATGAGCAAGCAAAAACAGGCAATAATAAACAATCAAACCATCTAACCGATCAAAGGTCCGATAGTTTGATTGTTTATGAGGTTAAGTTCAGACAGTGATTATTGAACAGGTCAACAATCAGATATTATTTTTCCTGCTGAGGAAATCCAAGCAGTCTCCTGTGATAGTTAATCTGCCCCATATGATAATTCAGATGGGCCAGCATATGCAGCAAAAAGAATTCAGTAGTTACTGTTTCACCATTTAAAGGCAGAGGGAAATTTTTCGCCAGCTCATTTTTGCTGGTTTGTTCCAGTGCATCTTTTACGGCTACTTTGGTATTTTCTATTTCGTTTAATAGCTTGTGCTTGCTGATATTTTTCAACGTAAATTCTGCATCGCGGTTTCGTATATATCCTGAATCACCTAACACATTACCAATAAAATGTTGTAAGCTGCCGGTTAAATGTAAGCACAGGTTGCCACCGCTGTTCTTAATGCCTTCCTTTACCACCCACAAACTGCTGTCATCAGGGTACTGGCTGATTTCTTCATGCAATTTGTTCAGGTTCTGCTCAAATAAAACGATCAATACTGGTGTAATCATAACAAATAGTCAGTTGAATAAAATTTCGATAAATGTAAAGAGAAAACTTTCCACCCGAAATAGCTGCACAAAAAAATAATTTTTAGCAATTAAAAAAAATCTTACTTATTCACGTCTGGCAGAAAAATAATTTGTTTTCGTACAATACATACTGTGGTAACAGATAATCGTTTTTGCAAAGATGAGTCGATCTTTCAGCTAAATTCACCTTTAGAGACGTTTGGGTGGCTCATTTTACAAAACCGGGGAGCCATCGGCCAGTTGGTAAATGACATACCTTTAAACCTGTGCAAATCAGATAGTTGTCGTTCAAAAAAAATCCCGGAATCCCTTTCTCATTCAGCATTTTAGCCTATCTTTGCAGCCCGATTTAAAAACATCGGGTTTTTATCATGTTTCAGAACTTGATTATTAAACAATTAAACGCTGATGCACAGGAGTCTTCTTCAGGCGATCAGGCCGCAGAAGCTACAGCGACACCAAATGCACCTGTGAAAGCTCCTGAAGTTGTGGACAATAGTGCACACGACGATTTCGACTGGAGTATCGACAAACGTAATGTGGCTTCTTACAGCAAGGAAGAAAAATTAAAATATGATGCTGTATACGAGGGTACTTTCAAAGCAGTTACAGACGGTGAATTAGTAAAAGGCCTTGTAGTGGCACTTACTAAAACAGATGTGGTGATCAACATCGGTTTCAAAAGCGATGGTCTGGTTTCACTCAACGAATTCCGCGATCTGCCTAATCTGAAAACAGGCGATGAAGTGGAAGTAATGGTGGTTGAAAAAGAAGACCGGGAAGGTCATCTTAATCTCAGCCGCAAACAGGCACGTATTACCCGCGCCTGGGAAAAGATCGTGGACGTACACAAAACCGGCGAAGTTATTACCGGTACAGTTACTTCAAAAACAAAAGGCGGTCTGATCGTAGATGTATTCGGTATGGAAACATTCTTACCGGGTTCACAGATCGACGTAAAACCTGTAACTGATTACGACCAGTTTGTAGGAAAAACAATGGAGTTCAAAGTAGTGAAGATCAACGAAGCTATCAAGAACGCCGTAGTTTCTCATAAAGCCCTTATCGAAAGCGATATCGAAGCACAACGTGCTGAGATTATGAGCAAACTCGAAAGAGGCCAGGTATTGGAAGGTACTATCAAGAACATTACCGATTTCGGCGCCTTTATGGATCTCGGCGGCTTAGACGGTCTGTTGTATATCACTGATATTAGCTGGGGCCGTATCAGCCATCCGGGCGAAGTATTGAAGCTGGATCAGAAACTGAAAGTGGTTGTATTGGATTTCGATGATGAGAAAAAACGCATCAGCCTGGGTCTGAAACAACTTACTCCTCATCCATGGGATATTCTGCCTGAAAATATTCATGAAGGTTCTGTAGTGAAAGGTAAAGTAGTGAATATTGAAGATTACGGCGCATTCCTGGAAATCATGCCGGGTGTAGAAGGTCTGGTACACGTAAGTGAAATTACATGGGCCAATACGCCTATCAATGCAAAAGAATTCTTCAAACTGGGTGATGAATACGAAGCTAAAATTGTAACGCTGGATAAAGACAATCGTAAGATGAGCTTGTCCATCAAACAAATGAGCGAAGATCCCTGGAGCACTATTGAAACCAAATTCCCCGAAGGAAGCCGTCATACCGGTCTGGTGAAAAACATCACTCCTTACGGTGTGTTTGTTGAACTGGCTCCTGGTATCGGTGGTATGATCCACATCAGCGACCTGAGCTGGTTGAAACGCTTTAACCATCCTTCTGAATACACTAAAGTTGGTGAAAATATCGATGTTGTAATTCTCGGCATTGATAAAGACAACCGCAAACTGCAACTGGGTCATAAACAACTCGAAGAAGATCCCTGGAATGCACTGCAGGGTACTTTTGCAGTAGGTTCTATTCACGAAGGAACTGTTATTCGCAGAGATGACAAAGGCGGTATCGTTCAATTGCCTTACGGCCTTGAAGGATTTGCACCTAACCGTCACCTCATGCGCGAAGATGGCAAAAGCATCGGTGCTGATGAAACAACCCAGTTTATGGTTATCGAATTCGATCGCAATGAAAAACGCATCGTAGTATCGCATACCCGCATCTGGGAACAATCAAAGGCAGAAGAAAAAGAAGCTGCCAAGAAAGAAGCCCGTGTTGAAGCAGACAAAACCAAGAAAGCTGTTAAGAACATTCAGGGTAAAGTTGAAAAAGCAACTTTAGGCGACCTGGGTGCACTGGCAGAGATCAAGGAAAAACTGAAGCAGGAAGAACAACAGGGTGGAACCGGCGAAACAAAAGAGTAATCACACTGTATTGTAATTTAATACAAAATCGTCCGCCAGCTGGCGGACGATTTTTTTTATATATGAATATCAAACGATTAGCCCTGAGCGGAGTCGCAGGATTGATTTATATCATCACTTTTAAAATATTTTTAATAGAACCTTGCATAAGAAGAAAACGTTCGTTAGTTTTATATCAGCATCATTTTCCCTCCATTAATCATGATCTTCTGATCAGTCCTCAGAACTAACGGTAACATTTACCTTATCATACCTTGCCAATTTCCTCGTAGAACGACCGTATTATAATTGTTACACTTAAATTGTACCGTATGAGAAAGTCATACCCTTCGGTTGTTTTCATCTGTATTCTCATGCTCATTTACGCACTTCATTGCAGAACATAACAGAATGTAAATAGCATATTCCTTCAACCTTACTCTATTAAATTTATTATTCCTGGCAAAGCCATGCGCGAAGATAATTACGTGCGGTGGTAGCTGTTATGATCATACAGCTACAGTAACCTTTTTCAAATTCAAAAACACTTTCTGTTAATATAATTGTACAGGGACAGGTTCATTTGGGTAGCAACTATCAACGGGATGTTCCGGTAATGCCGGGATGTCCCGTTTGAGCTTTAAGCCGGAGTTAGAGATCAGAAGCCGGAAGTCAGACGCTGGAATAATTTGCTTATTGCCTGTTGTTTATTGTCAATTGTTAAAGAGATTCCAGCAGTGCCTGGTTAAACTGTAACAGCGACGATAGCTTACAGTCAGCCGCATCCCAGCGGCCCTGGTGATGTACATGAGGCGCGGGCACAACCACACACTTCATGCGTGCAGCTTTAGCCGCGATCATACCATTGAAAGAATCTTCAAAACAAATGCAAACCGTAGAGGGCACATTCAGTAACTGGGCGCAGTTCAAAAATACCTGCGGATGCGGTTTGCCATAGGGAAGATGTTCGGCAGATGTAATGGCATTTAAATAAGAGCGTATATTCAGTTTGTCAATTACCGCATCAATTAACCGCATAGGGGAGGAAGATGCCAGTCCGATCTGAAACCCGTTGTTCTTAAAAAACTGCATAATGTATTCCACACCCTGCATGGCAATGCCATATTTTTTGATCTTATCCAGCGCTGTTTCTTCCACCAGTTTTGCCGCTGCTATGGCCTGTTGCTTGTCTATCGTAAAATGTGTAAACCAGTAATCGACCCATTCGGGCGTACGAAGACCTGTAGTAAGATTGTATTCCTCTTCAGTAAGCGTAACGCCAAACTGTTGCAACATTTCAGAACCAGCCTGTTGCCACAGGGGTTCTGAATCGATCAGCAGGCCATCCATATCAAAAATTACAGCGGAAAATTTCATGTGGGCAAAGATAGAGATTCAACGTGGCATGAATATTTAAAAATATATGGGATCGGGGTTAAAAGAAACCCATAAATTAGTGCGCAATTAAAAGAAAAGCAGCCCGTTTTTTCGGTTGTTGACAGATTCTTTAACTTCGGTAAATAGAAATGGTAAAAAGATAGTGCATGAGTTCGTTTAGTGAACGTTTGAAACATATTAAACTGGTACGAAAAATATTATACCCCATAATAGGTGTTATAACCTGGCCGGGGCTTGTTATCATTAATAAATTAAAGATCTCAGGTACAGAACATATCGCCAAACTGCCGAAAAGAAATGTGTTGTTCGTCAGTAATCACCAAACCTACTTTGCCGATGTTATCACCTTTCTGCATATATTTTGTGCCGTAAAATGGCGTAAGAAAAATAAACTCGGAATACCTTACTATTTGTTAAATCCCTTTACCAATGTTTACTACGTAGCCGCTGAAGAAACGATGCGTAGTAACTGGCTCAGTCGCCTGTTTACAATGGGCGGTGCATTAACAGTAAAAAGAACATGGCGTGCTGCCGGTACTGAAGTACGTAAGGGGCTTGATCCTTCTGATACCCGTAAAATTACCAACGCATTAGCGAATAACTGGGTAATTACTTTTCCGCAGGGAACTACCAAACCATTTGCGCCGGGCAGAAAAGGCACTGCTTATATTATAAAACAATGCCGCCCTGTAGTGATACCGGTAGTTATTGGCGGTTTCTGGCGCGCATTTGATAAAAAGGGATTAAAATTTAAGAAAAAAGGCACCTTATTATCGGTTAAATTTAAGGAGCCTATGAATATAGATTATGATGCACCCACCGAATTAATTCTGCAACAGGTTATGGATGCTATCGAACAAAGCAAATCATTTATGATGAAGGGTCCGCATCACTGGAAAACTGAGAAATTTGAAAATTAGCAAATGTGAAAAGGTGCAAATGAAAATGCACTCCCTGTATTTCATTTGCTTATTTGCATATTAGCAAATTACTTCCCAAACAACGCCTTCAGCTCAGTAGCATCATTCGGTTGCATTTTTCCACCTAAGATCAGGCGTAATTGTCTTCTGCGTAAAGCACCCTCGAATAATTTCTTTTCTTCTTCTGTTTCGGGAACCAGAGCTGGCACCGTGCGTGGTTTTCCATTAGGATCAAGCGACACAAACGTATAATACGCCTCATTGCTTTTGTATTTATACTGATGCAAAGCATCTTCGCCCCATACACTCATATGAACTTCCATAGACGTATTAAAGGCTCTTGATACCCTTGCTTCAATATGCACTACATTGCCGAGCTTAATAGGATTCTCGAACGAAATATTATCTACCGAAGCGGTTACCACAGGCGTGCCGCAATGTTTCATAGCTGCCAGAGCTGCTGCAATATCCATCCAGTACATCAATCGTCCACCCATAAGGTTGCCAAAGGTATTGGTATCGTTGGGTAATACCAGCTCGGTCATTACAACAACCGATTCTTTGGTCGTTTTGGAAAACTGTTCCATTTAAAGAATTTGGCGCAAAGATATAGTTCGCAGGTCAGAAAAGGCCGAAAGTCGGAAAGTCCAAAAGTAAATGTATTGCTTTCGGACTTCCCGACTTTCCGACTTTCGGACTTAAACTGTAACCTTCTCGAGCGTTTGTAAAAACGCCTCATCAGCATCAGCGCCGATCCCCGGTTCATCGGGAACTTCCAGGAAGAAGCCTTTATACTGTATACCGCCTTTTACAGGATCGGTTTTGTGACCCAGCATACAGGTATCCATATCATAAAAAATGATGTTATTATGTGATAAGGCAAAATGTCCGAAGGCAGTCAATGCCACGCGGCTTTCGAGCATGCCGCCCATCATACAGGGAATATTATGTTGCCGGCAAACGTCATGAATTTTTTGTGCCTCCGAAATGCCGCCCGATTTCGCGAACTTAATATTAACATAATCACAGGCGCCGGCTGCAATAACGCGCCGGGCATCGTGATGATTGAATACACTTTCATCGGCCATAATCTTAATGGGCGATTGCTTTACCAAAGCTGGTAATTTATCATCGTTCCAGTGGCGCATTGGTTGTTCGCAAAACTGGATTTTATAGGGTGCCATGGCTGTTAATGCAAACAGGGCATCTTCATAACTCCATCCCTGATTGGCATCTATGCGCAGTAAAACAGATGAACCAACTGCTTCACGGATTCCACGAACACGCTCAACATCTTCAGCCGCATTTTTTCCCAGTTTTATCTTAATGATCCGCACCCCGCGTTTTGCAAAATCAACAGCCGTACTGGCCATCCTGGCAGGAGTATCAATGCCAATGGTTAGATCCGTTTCGAGTTCTTTTTTTTCGCCGCCAAGGTACTTGTACAAAGGCTGGCCTGCTGTTTTGGCCGCCAGATCGTACAGAGCCATATCAAAAGCACTTTTAATAGTGGCATTAAAAGCGGTATAGCTATGCAGGTCCTGTAGCCGTTCTTCTATAGCAGATGCATCTTTGTTTTTCCAGATTGCTGCAAAATCTTTAGCCATCTCAAAACAGGTTGCCTGTGTTTCTCCCACGATCATGGGAAAGGCAGAGCATTCACCCACGCCATAAAAACCGGCGTCGGTATGAACCCGTATAAAAATATTCTGTGCAAAATGCATGGTACCCGTTGCAATCGTAAACGGATGCATGGGTATGCTGAATTTATAAATATCGGTATGTAAAATTTTCATAACGAAGGCACAAGGTACAAGTTACCCGCCATAGGAAATCCGGCACGAACCCGCACGAGCGATAAAGTTTCTGCGCCGGTCCTGAAATTCAAACAGTAATTACTAAAATTAACCAACTGAACTCCGAACCTTGTTTCCTGTTTTTTATTGATTTATCTTCGCGCCTAACATTTGTTAGTTCTATGTCAAAAACCATCCCTATTGTATCTTTTGATAATACTGAAAATGCGTTCGCCTATAAATCCGACAAAGAATTAAAGAAAGCCCGTTTTCTTTTTTCAAGCATGGGCTACCAGTCCCTGGTAAAATTGGGTACCGTATTTACTCCATGGGCCATAAAAACAGGACTTCCGATAAAAACACTCATTCGCAATACCATTTTTGAACAATTTGTAGGGGGAGAAACACTGGAAGAAACAGCCCGCGTGGCTGCCAAACTAAAACAGTTCAATGTACAGGTGATACTTGATTATGGGGTAGAAGGCAAAGAAGGCGAGGAAAATTTTGATCATGCTGCCGAAGAATTTATTAAAGTAATTAATTATGCCGCCACTCAGCCGAATATTCCGTTTATGAGTGTGAAGGTGACCGGGCTGGCAAGATTTGCCCTGCTGGAAAAGCTCGATACGGCAGCCGCTAACAAAAGTGGTTTTGAAGGAAGAGTGCATACCGAAGCACTGACTGCCGAAGAACAGTCCGAATGGCAGCGGGTAGTGCAACGCATCGTTCGTATTACCGAAGCTGCTGCTCAAAAAAAGGTAGGCGTATTCATTGATGCAGAAGAAAGCTGGATCCAGGATCCTGTAGATGCATTGACCATGCAAATGATGGAACGCTTCAATCGTCAGCGTGCCGTTATTTATAATACCATTCAACTGTACCGCCATGACCGGTTGCAGTTTTTGAAAGACAGTTTTGCATCGGCACAGCAAAAGGGTTTTATATTGGGAGCTAAACTTGTTCGCGGCGCCTATATGGAAAAGGAGCGCAAACGGGCCGCCCTAATGAATTACCCGTCGCCCATTCAACCTGATAAAGCATCTACCGACCGTGACTACAATGCCGCTCTTGAATTTTGTATTGACTATATCAACTATATCTCGCTGATAGTAGCCTCGCATAATGAATATAGTAACCTATATACCACGCAGTTGCTCGATAAAAAAATATTGCCGCATAACCATCCGCATGTTCATTTCTCCCAGTTATATGGCATGAGCGATAACATCACGTTCAACCTGGCAAAAGCCGGATTTAGCGTGAGCAAGTATTTGCCTTTTGGTCCGATTAAAGATGTAATTCCTTATCTCATGCGCAGGGCGCAGGAAAACTCATCTGTATCCGGACAAACAGGCCGCGAGCTGGGATTAATTAAAAAAGAAATGGAAAGAAGGAATCTGATCTGATAGCACTTTATTTAATGGTTTCTGAAAAAAACTTCAATGTTCTTTCCCATGCCAGCTTTGCGGCTGCTGCATTATAACGCGTAGGGGCTGTATCGTTATTAAAGGCATGCTGTGCACCTTCATAAACATACAGCTCATATTTTACGCCTGCTTTTTTAAGTGCATCTTCATAAGCGGGAATACCTGCATCGATGCGTTCATCCAAACCGCCGTAATGCAATTGTACAGCCGCTTTTATTTTTGGTACATCTGCTGCATCGGGTTGTCGCCCGTAATAAGCTACGGCTGCTTTCAGATCGGGCACGTGAACTGCCAGCTGATTGGCTATACCGCCGCCCCAGCAAAATCCTACGCAACCGGTTTTGCCGTTACTTTCTTCACGCGACTTTAAATATTCAATTCCTTTAATAAAATTGTTCAGGTTTTTCTTTTCATCCAGTTTGGAGAACAGGTTACGGGCATCATCTTCATTAGCTGGTGTGCCGCCAAATGCTGACAGAGCATCAGGAGCCAGTGCCAGATAACCGGCAACAGCTACACGTCGGGTAACGTCTTCGATATGAGGATTCAGTCCGCGGTTTTCATGAATAACCGCTACAGAGCCGTACTTACCGTTTAGTTTTGGTTTTGCAACATAGCCTTTCATGGTGCAATCATCACCTGCATAGGTGATGTGTTCTGTAGTAATGCGGTCATCCTGAGGAAGAACTGTTTGTGCATGTGCATAATTTATCTCCAGCATAGGCAATACTGCCAATGCAGCTGCCAGGCTACCGGTAAGTTTGGTAAGCCGGCGGATAAATTCATCGCGGGTAAGTGGCGCGTGGGTATATTCATCAAAGAGGTTGATAATATCCTGATTCATAAAAAAGTGTTTAATGGATGATGGCTTTCCTTAAAGTTATCGAAATTAAATTCTACATTCGG
>Ga0068855_100003487_pt1 | contig 19263 bp, 15 predicted proteins | sample KBSCornC52_FD_66592 | JGI IMG/M metagenome (GOLD analysis project Ga0068855, IMG submission 66592) | Corn rhizosphere microbial communities from Kellogg Biological Station, Michigan, USA - KBS Corn C5-2 | ecosystem: Host-associated > Plants > Roots > Rhizosphere > Soil ...
AGTACGTCGAGATAGATAGAGTACCGAGGATAGATGTGCCGTGCTGGAGGATTTCTGCGGCCCTCAAACTTGGGGGCCGCGGAAATCCGGAACGCACATCCGAACCGAGGTACTAGGGCGTTTTCATCGTTGGTCACGCGCCGTGTCGCAGGCCGCCAGGGTCCTCGGCGACACGGCGCGGGTAAACAGAGCCGCCGCCGAGCTGCCACTCGGGTTTCGTTACTCGTTTCTTCTGGCAAGCTGAATCGTTCGTACGGAGCCTCTGCAGCTGCCTGGCAGTCGCCCCAATTGGATGCACGGCGCGCCACCGGCTCGACGGTCGTGAGCAGCTCAGGCAAAGCGCGGCGGCTATGCGCGAAACAACGCCAAATAGTCGGTGGCGATTTGGCGCAAGCGCTCGCGCCCGAAGCTCGGGTCGTGACCGGCATGAACCACGGACACCGGAAGCTCTAAGAGGCGCTCCAGCGTCAGGATGTATGAATCGAGCGAGGCACCCGGCAGATCGTAAAGCAGCGGGCCGTCATACAGCGCGTCCCCGGAAAAGAGGATCCCCGTACGACTTTCCCAAAGCCCGATACTGCCCGGCGAGTGTCCGGGCAAATGCAGCACCTCGAGCGCGCGGTCTCCGAGATCCAAGAGCTCCCCGCCGCGCAGCAGCGCCGCCGCTGGCGCGGGCGGAGGGCGGTAACCCGCGAGCGAAAAGTTTGGGTCCGGTAAAGCCGTCAATAAATTTTCGGGAATTTCGTAACCCGCGGCGCGCAGGCGCGACACGAGCTCAACGCCCAAGTCAGCCGCGGTCAAGCCAGCAAAGCCCCGCGGTTCAGCGAGCTCCGAGGCTTCAGCGGCGTGCACGCGGCGATCGGCGAACTCGGCGGCGCCGCCGACGTGGTCGAAGTGAGCGTGCGTCATCACAGCAGTTATCGGCTGCTCGAATAGATCCGTGGCAGCCATTTTCAGGCTCGAAAGTCCGAGCCCCGTGTCCACCAGCAAATCTCGCTCGCGCCCGCGCACGTGCCAAATGTTGCAGCGAGCGAACGGTGCCACGTGCGGTTCGTCGAGCCAAGTGACGCCGTCGGCCAATGTGACTCGCCGAAACCAGGTCGTGGCGACGGGCAAAGTGGAGGGTGTCATCGCGCTTCGCTGGAGCGTTTCAGTTGCTCGAACTCGGCGAGCGCTTCGCGGGTCGTGACGAGCCGTCCCCAAATCCCGCCTTCGACCTCGACCATGCGTTCGCACGCGCGGCGCAATTCGCTGTCGAAGGTGGAGATGGCGTCGGTCACGTAATGACAAAAGAAGCCGCGATCCGTCGCTTCGCGCAGCGTCGTGTGCACGCACACGTCCGCCGTCACACCGGTAAAGTACAGATGCTCCACGCCGAGCTCACGCAATGTCGCTTCGAGCGACGAGCACACGAATGCGCCGTAACTCGGCTTGTCGATCACGATTTCTGCTGCAAGTGGCTCGAGCTCGGCGATGAAATCATGCCCGTACTGGCCGCGGATCAAGAAGCGCCCCAAGGGTCCTCGCGTGCCGATGGGTGCGCCCGCGCGCCGGCTGCGCAGCTGTCGTTGCACGCTGCAGTCGGAAAGATCCGCGCTGTAGCCCTCGCGTGTGTGCACGATGCATAGCCCGAGCGAGCGCGCCGCTTGCAAGAGCTGCTCTGCGCAGGGCACCACCTCGCGGGCAAAATGGACTCCCGAGAATTGGTCCAAGTAACCGCCGGTCTCGCAAAAATCCCGCTGAAAGTCGATCAGCAGCAGCGCGACATTATCGTGCCGGTGGGGCGGCTCGAGCGGCTCGCAGAGCTCAGCCGCCATGGCCCTCGGCTCGCTTCACTGCCGGCTCGAATGGCGCCAAGCAGCGCCCCGCGAGCACGCCCCCAACCAACAGCAACGGTTCGCCCGACAGTGCGTTCAGCTGAGCCGCCGGGACACGCAGCTCGCGCTGCGCGCCCAGCGTGGCCTGAAACACGGCGTCCATGCTCGCGCCGTATACGATGCGGGTCACCCGCGCGAGCCAGGCCGCGGTGAAGCACATCGGACACGGCTCTACTGTCGTGTACAGCGTGGAGCCACTCAGGTTCGGTCCGAGCTGGCGGCAGGCGCGCCGCACCACGTTGACCTCCGCGTGCAAGCTGAGATCGCTCCCGCTGCGGACCTCGTCGCTCGCGCCGGCCACGATCACGCCCGAGGCTGCCACGAGCAATGACCCGAATGGCGGCTCGCCTTCGGCCTGGGCGCGCGTGGCGATCGAGAGCGCCTGCAGCATGAAATCTTCGTCTTCGAGCTTCATCCCGCGGCTCATCACTGGCGGACGAGGCTCGGCTCGAACAAGCTTTCGGGCGCGGCGGGCTTCTTCATCAGTTTCGACTCTAGCGAAAAATCCACGACTGATTTCATGGCTTTGAAAGCCGGGCCGGGTTCGCTCGCCGTGCCGAACAGAGTCTTATTTTCGGCCAGACCGTAGATTTTGTCGCCCGCCAGCATGCCTTTTACGTCCTCGGGCGGAGCGCTCAGGTACTTACCGATGATGGTCGTGGCCTTCTCCGGATCGCTTTTGATCAGCGCTACGCCGCGATCGACGGCCTTCATGAAGGCCGAGTAGGCGGGGCCCTGCTCTTTCAGCCGGCTGCGCCGTACCGCGATCGAATCCATGATCGTGTCGGGCACGCTGGCGCTCGAGAAGATGGTGTGCCCGCCGCTCTTGCTCGCTTTGGTGACCCAGGGTTCCCAGGTCACTGCGGCATCGACTTTGCCTGCGACGAACGCGGCGCCTGCATCGTCCGCGCTCATGCTGGTGATCTTGAAGGCGCTCGCGTCGAGCCCAGCTTGCTTCAGGCCGACCAAGAACAGAAAGTGGTTCACCTCGCCCAGAGTGAGCGCGACGGTCTTGCCCTTCAGGTCTTTGAGTGACGCATACTGTTTTTTGGCGACGACCGCGTCGGCGCCATTGGAGCTATCGACGAGCCCGACCGCGACCACGTCGGTATCATTGTTGCCGTTCAAGACGGCCAGATTTTGTAGCGTAGTGAGGCCAATATCGAGCTTTCCGGCGACCAGTGCGGGCAGCGTGTCGCCCGGGTTGGAAAAGGGGACGAGCTTCACGTCGAGCCCTAAATCCTTGAAAAAGCCGAGTTCCGTGGCGATGAACACGCCGGAATAGCCGACCCACAAATCGTGTCCCACGCTCAACGTGATGGGCTTCGCCGGCTCGGGCGTGGCGCTCGCGCTCGCCGCCGCAGAGGGTGCTTCGGTCGCTGAGCTTTTACTTTCGGCGGGCGGCTCCGATTTGGAACACGAAACCGCGCTCGCGATGCAAAAGAGGGCGAGCGCCGGCCAAGAAAATGCAAAATCCATATTCTACCTTCCGTTCAAGCGTTCGAGGAACGAGCCGCGCTCGTCCCCGCTGGGTTGATGCCGTAACGATTTCGCGAGCTGCCGTTTCATGGCCACGAACTCCGGGTCGAGCTTGAGATCGGCGGTGCGCCGGTCGCGCGCGAACGGCACGCTCACCTCGGCGATGATGCGCCCCGGGCGGGGCGAAAGCACGATCACGCGGTCGGAGAGCAGCAACGCCTCGTCGATGTCGTGAGTGACGAAGAGCGTCGTGGTCCGGTGCTGCGCGTTCACGTGCAGGAGCAGCTCCTGCATCTCTTCACGCGTTTGGCTGTCCAGCGCGCCAAAGGGCTCATCCATCAACAGCACGTCGGGGCGCGCAACCAAGGCACGAGCGATCGCTGCACGCTGCTGCATGCCGCCGCTGAGCTCGGCCGGGTAGCTGTTTCTGAACTCCCACAACCCGACCAGGCGGAGCAGATTCTCGACCAGCGTGGCGCGATTCTCGATTTCGGTCTCGCTGAGCTTTCTAGCGCGGTGCCGCCGTAGCGTGTGCGGAAAGCGGGCATTTTCCCAGACCGTGAGCCAAGGGAACAAGGTTTGGCGCTGGAACACCAAGCCGAGTTCGGCGCCGGGCCCGCGCACGATCTCGCCGTCGAGTTCGACGCTGCCCGACGAGGCTTGCGAAAGGCCACCCACGATGTGAAGCAGCGTGGATTTGCCGCAGCCCGACGCGCCGACGAGGCTCACGAACTCCGCCTCGGCCACCTCGAGCTCGATGCCCGTGAGCGCTGTAACCGAGCCGCGCGCGGTGCCGTAGCTCTTACCGACGCCGCGGATCGCGAGCTTCACGTGCTGCCCGCCTGGGCCCAGCGAAACAGCCGTCGATGGGCGAAGCGAAAGATGCGATCGAGCAGCAGACCGATGAGCCCGAAAGTGAGCAAATAGACGTAGATATTTGGCGTCTGAATGAAGCGATAAAAGCGCAGAATGCGAAAACCGAGGCCCTCGGTGGCCGCCAAGAGTTCGGCGACCACGACGTAGCTCCAAGCCCAGCCGTTGCACATGCGCAGCGCGTGCGAGATGCCCGGCAGAGCGGAGGGAGCGAGCACGCGCCAAACCACCTCGAAGCGCGTCGCACCCATGCTCTGGCTCACTTGCACGAGCGGCAGCGGGACCTGACGCACCTCGTCGGCAGTCATCAATAGCAACTGAAAGAACGTGCCCAAAAATACGAGTGAGATTTTGGCGCTCTCCTCGATGCCGAGCAAAATCATGATCAGCGGGATCAGCGCGGGCACCGGGATGTAACGCAGGAACTCACTCACCGGCTCGAGCAACGCCGAGCACAGCCGAAACGAGCCCGCCAAGATCCCGAGCGGCACGGCGAGCACGGCGGCCGCCAGAAACCCGGCCGTTACACGCAGAAAGCTCACCTTCACGTCCAACCAAAATTCGGCGCTGCCGAGCGCGGCGATCGCGCTCTCGGCCACGCTGGACAGCGTGGGCAAGAGGGCCGAGCTCACCCAAGCGCGGTGCGAAAGGAATGCGTAGGCGCCGAGCAGAATGCCGGCGCTGAGCGCGCCGAACAGCCGGGTCAGCCGTGGTGCGACCTCGCTGCGCACGGGGAACCAGCGCGACGGCGCCTGTGCGGACTGGCGCGGCGCGGCCGAGTCCACGGGGATCGCGTCACGGGCCGCACTGAGCATCGCTGATCGAGATAGCGGATCTTCGGGCAAAGGGCAGCGCTCAGCTGGCGACAAAGGGCGCGCCGTTCACGACACACGAGTGCCGTTTACGCCGAGCGCGCGACGCGGCGTTCACGGAATTGTCCCGGCGTTACCCCGTGCCAGCGCCGAAATGCGCGAATGAAGGAGTTCAAACTCGCGTAGCCAAGCCGGATCGCGAGCTCCTTCTCCGAGAGTTCCACGCGCTCGAGGAGTTTCACCGCCTGGCGACTGCGGTACTCTTCTTGCAGCTCGGAAAACGACGTCTGCTCGGCGCGCAAGCGGCGCTGGAAGGTGCGCGCTTCGAGACCGAGCGCGCGCGAGACCGAGTGCACGCTGGCGTGTCCCAGATTTTCGCACGTGTCCATGCTGAACAATACTTGCTCGGCGAAACTGCCGAGCCCGCGCCCGGCGGCGCAAGCGGCGCTGTCCGTGACCGTCTCGGCGAACCAGGACAAGAGCTGAAATAGCTTGGCGTCCGCGTTTGGGTTCCTGCGACTCGCATCCTCGAGTTTGAAAAACACGGTATTGCTGTCGCAATCGAAACGCACGGGGCAGCGCAAAACGCGCTCGACCTCGCGCGCTTCGGCTGGGCGAGGGTGCTCGAAACAGACACGAACCGCGCCCCAACTCGGGTCGATCCACTGCCTGAGCAGCATCACGATCATGGTGATGACTTGCTCTGCGTCCTGACGGCGTGGCCAACTCTGCGGATCGAGCACGCGATAGGTGAAGCTCGCCAGACCCTCGCGTTTTTCGAAACGCACGTCCGTGGCGTCGCCCAAAAGGTAATAGTAGCGAGCAAAGCTCGTCAACGCTGCTTCCACGTTGGGCGCGAACGTCGCCAAGTGACCGGGCAAGCCGAGCTCGCGCAGCGAGCAAAGTTCACCGAGATGCGCACCAAAACAGGCATCCTTCGTGGCAGAGCTCGCCGCCTCGATCAACCTCACGAAGCTCCGAAGTGGCAGTCGCTGCTCGGGTCGTGCGAGCTCTTCGAGCGTCAGCTGGGCTTCGCGGACGACCCATTTTACGTCACCGCCGCCGCGCTCGGTATACTCGAGAATGCCAGCCGTCGCTGCGGCTTGAATGGTGGGGATTGAAAGATTGGCTGTCATGCCGATCGCCTCGCGGCAAGCCTGACAGAACCGAGGTTTCGGTACGGTTACGGTTGAGCATCTCACGCTCACCGGGTGCGCGATGACCCACGTCGTCCCAATCTGCACCCGAGGTTCGCTGAAGCCGCGCGTTGCGCTTAGCCGCGCGCTATGCGCCTGACTGTCGCCCGCCTTCTGCTCGCCGTGAGCAGTGCGAGCGCCGCGATCGTCCACCAGGCAGAGCCGTGTGAGCGGCGAGCGTCTCGGGAAACGCCACAGCCCGAACCGGAAGAGCCCGCGGGCGCGGCTCCTCCACTGCCCGCGACCGCCGAGGAGCCTCCGCCGCTGGCGGACGGCCCGCCGCCAGCGCCAGCCGCTGCGCTTCCTCCGCCGCTCGAGCTGCCGCTGACTCCGGCGCCTGCGCTGCCGCTCGGGGCGGCACCGGCCGCGCCGTCACCGCCGTCACCGCCGTCACCGTCACCGCCCGCACCGCTCGCGCCCACCGCTGCGTTCGATTCGAACAGGCGCGCGATGTGCGTGCGCTGGGTGTGCTCGACCTTGCCGAACATACCCGCGATCATCAAACGGTGGTCCGGATAGGACGCGGTCGCCCGAATGATGTCATCGATCGGAACCACGAAATCGTCCGGTGTTCCGTCGCTCGCCAAGCGCAACAACGCCTCGCCGGTCGAGAGCTGCTGCTCGATCAGGATCTTATCGTCTGCCTCGATACCGACGAAAAGCCGCACTTGAGGATCGACCGTGAAGCTCGCCGTCACCGTACCGTTCGGCTTCAAGCGGGTGAAGCGTTTGTCCGGGGCCGTCGCATTGATTTCGGCGAAATTCGAGTAAAATAGCAGATCTCCACCGCTCAGCAGGCCGAGTTTGGGGACGACTGCAGGCACCGGGGCAAATGAGCTCACGAGCGTCCCGCCAGCGCTCAGCCCGACGATGAATTCGTTCAAGCCAACGATCAGCGAGCCACTCGGCTCGAGCACGAAGTCGAGATAGAAGTCCGGGCTTCGCGTATCGGAGAAATGGCTGAACGTCGGATCGAGCGAGCCGTCCGCGTTCAGGCGATCCAAACTTCCGGGCGCGGCGCCAGCGACGTACAGCTTGCCACCGAAGGCGCGAAGCTGCGCGACCTCGACTAGCGCCAGCGCCGGGTCCGCGGTGAACGTGCTGTCCACGCTACCGTCGGGCTCGAGCTTGACGATGGTTTTGAGCGCACCTTGGAGCTCGAACGCGCCGCCCGCAAAAATTCCTCCGTTCGCGTCGAGCGCCAGCGTTTGCACCTGGACACCCAGCCCGGTTGCTTCGAAGGGCGACGTGAACGAAGGGTCGAGCGTGCCGTCCGCCAGCAAACGCGCGATTTCCCGGCGCGGTTGGCCGCCAACCAAGTCGAAATAACCGCCCACGATGACCTTCCCGTCGGGCTGCACCGCCAGGGCAAAGATCTGCGTCGCTGCCTGATCCACGCGCGCGACCGCGATATCTCCAAAGCTCTCGTCCAAATAGCCTGCCGCCGCGCCGCGCCCCCATCCGATGACGCTCAGCGCGGCTGCCAGCATCAGCGCGCGCGCGGCGCTCCAACGCGGAAGCTCGAACAAGCGGTGGCTCGGTGCGCAGGGCTCGCGGGTCGTCATCTTTCGTCCTTCTCGGCGCAGCTGCGCCGGGTGCGCCCAGAACGGCCATCGCCGTTCCGGCGGCGCGCCGTTTCGGCGACCCGACCATACGCGCTATTTCAGCGCAGCGCATGGCCTGCTTCGCGCTCGGCTCGGCTCGGCTCGGATCGCCGGACGAGCGCGGGCCGCGTAGTCATTTGTTCGAGCGCGGACTCCGCGATTGATGATGCGAGCCGTGATCGCCGCACCCGTCGCTGCGAGTCAAGCTCATCGTTGAAGTGGATGGCCCCATTCACGCGCGCAAACACAGCGCTGATGCCCGTCGGGATCTGAAGCTTCGCCGCGCGGGCTTGCGCGTCGCCCGCATCAGCGCAGAGCTCGTGCTTCGTGATCTCGCAGCTGCACTCGCGCTCGTGCGCGCGGAGCTCTGAGCTACTTTGCCCAGCGAAGGTTCAGTGCTGATACCCGCCGAACGGTCCGGCGCGCCTCACGCACAACGACTACCTCCCTCCCGCCGCGCGCAGCGGCGAAGCCGCGAGCACGGCGTTGGGGGAGGTCGGCGGCGCGCAGCGGCCGAAGGCCGCGAGCACCGACGGGTGCCAGCGCCGCTCACTGACGCCCAGTGAGGGGGCAGGCCCCTTACTTCACCACCGGCTCGCCGCAACTCGTCACTTCCAAGCTGGTTTCGATGCGCAGGTTCGAGCCGACCACGTGGCGTTCACACCAAAAGAAGGCCAAGGGATAAATCTGACCGTCGGTTAGACCGAGCGAATCGAGCATGACTTGGCCGGTGACGAGGTTGTGAATACCGCCCAGATCGAGTGCGAGCTTGCCGTCGATGTAGACCCAAATGTCGTCGTCACCCTTGAACGTGAACACTTCACCCGCGTGATACTTGAACTTCAAGTGGAGCTCGAAGGTCATGTGATAGTTGTGCGCGTTTCCTTCGTTCAGGAGCAGCTGATCGTCGATCGGGAAAAAGCCGGGACAGCTCGGTTTGCCGCAACCCATGGTGCTGCTGTCGAAGTAATACGCATTCGGGTCGTTCGGCTTGGCGGGATCGCGCAGGAACTGCAAGGTGACATTTTGACCCATGTTCACGTTCGGCGTGTCGTGAAACCAGGTTTGGAAATTCTCGGGGCCGGTGGTCGTCGTGGTGCCCTGCATGCTGCCCGCGTAAACCGGTGTGCCGTCTGCGCCGAGCATCGCTTGCACCATGCCCGGGTCACTGCCGTACCGTTTGCCGGTAGCGGTGGCAGGGTGCAGCCGCCGATCCGCCACTTCGAAGTCGGGACTCGATGCGTAGTTCGCTCCGGCCACGGCCACGGCGATGGGCGGGGCTGCGGTGCTATCCAACACCGTGCCGTCGGCCTGCGCGGTTGCAAAATCGCGCAAGTAGCCGGTGAACTTGCCGTTGCATTGCGTGGCGGTATTGCCGTCCGGACCCGCGTCGGTGGTGGGCGTGGGAGTGTCGGCATCCGGGACGTTGAGTGATACGGTGCCGCTGCTCGCGCCGCTCCCCGGCAGCGGGTCCATGCCAGTCGTGCCGCCGGTCGTGTCCATGCCGTTCGAGCCGGCTATGGACTGTAGCTTCGACCCGCCCTGATTGGCTTGGCTGCACGCGACCGCGCACAGAGCCGCTCCGAGCAGCAACTGGCCGAACCTCGAGCCGTCCCACGCACGCGCACTCAAACGGGTCATGTCGTGCTTAGTGTCCCGGGCGACTCGAGTGTGGTCATGAAAAGACGTAGAGCAGCGCTTAATCGACATTTTACTGCTGGCGGCGTCTGCCAACCTCGCTGTGTGGAGCCGAAACTTCCGTCGCGGTTGTCGTTTGCGAAAGCGGTGCCTGGAGTTTGCGCGACCGGTTACTACCAGCCGATCACGGGGGCGCGCGCAGCCTTTTGGGGCGGCTTTTTGGCCCCCAGCGCGGAGTGCGCCGAGCGCGAACGTGACGTTCATGCAACGCGAGCCGTGCCAGCTGGCGCTCTTCGGGACCGCTTCGTGGCTATACCCGGCGCACGCGGACTTGTGGAGCGTTCGCGAGTAGTCGCTCGAGATCCTTCGGATCCGAGGTCAGAACGACACTCGGTCGAGATTCGCGAGCAGCTTCCGCCGCGACCAACGCGTCGATGCCGTCGTCACCGCGGGCCGAAAAGCGAAGTGCACCTGCAAGGCGCGCTGTCGACTCGTCCGGAGCGCGCAAAGCACTTTCGAACTGATTGAGGACGCCGAGCACTCGGTTGACCTCCGCATCTCGAGAAGCTTGGCCGGTCGTGCATTCCACCAGGACTACGCTCGGCACGATAAGGCGCGAACTCTGCGCTGCGCGTCTCTGAGCCCAAGCGTTCAGTGCGGGAGCATGTCGGCAATGACCGTGTACCAGGCGTTGCCCATGAAATCGTACCCGGACTGATTGGGGTGAACGCCGTCACTGCTCAGCATGCCGCTCGTGAAGCCGGTGTTCATGTCGGCGAGCAGGACGTGTTTGCCGGTCGCGGCGCGCGCCTGCACGAGCCCAGGAATTGCGTCGTTGTACGTCTTGATGGTCGCGGCCGAGCCCGGGTTCGAGAGCGGCGTAATCTTCGCGACGACCAGCAGCGCGTCGGGCGCTGCGGCAAAGATCTTGTCCATGAGGGCGCCCAGGCGGTCCGGCATGGTGGCCTGATCCGATGCCGCATACACGTCATTGGTGCCAATCATCAACAGCACGATGTTCGGCAAGGTGTTGAACGCCGGGCTTGGTACGAGACCCGCAACCTGCGCGATGGTCCAGCCGCTGTGGCCTTCGTTGTTCTTTGGAAACGGCCTGCCCGCGACCATGCTCGGGCCGTTGCTCAGTGAACCCGTGAACGTGATTTTTTGCTGGGCCGCGACGGCCTTGCTGAAGAGCTGAACGCGATAGGCACCCTCGTATTGGATACCCCAGGTGATCGAATCGCCGAGCGGGAGAATTTTGCACGGATCGCCATTGGTTGGGCAGGGGTGATAGCCTGAGCCACCCGCGCCGCTACTGCCCCCGCCACCGTTCGGAGCGCCGCCCGAACCACCGCCGCCGTGGCCGCTATTGCCGCCAGAGCTCGTGCCGCCAACGCCGGCAGCGCCACCCGCGCCCGCGCCGGCGAAGCTCGTCGCGCCGGCGAAGCTCGTCGCGCCCGCAAAGCCGGCCTGACCTGCGCTCGAGGGCGCACCGGCATTGGGCGCCGCGCCAGTGCCGCCGGTCGAGCTCGCACCAGCACTGGCACTGTGGCCGCCCGCGCCCGTCGAGGTGCTGCCGCCGATACTCGCGGCTCCACCGTTCGCGAGCAGTCCGCCCGAGTCGGTGCTCGAACACGCCACGCTCGCTGCGATGCACAGCGCGAGCGTGGAGCCTCGACTCGAGTTGCGCCGCGCCCGGATCCAGAGTGCGCTCGTGGCTCTGCGTAACACGCCAGCAACGTAGAGCGCTGCTGCGCGCGAAACAGCGTGAGAAGTTTCTCATCTGTCGCTTACAATTTTGCATTTCGGCGCGAAGGGTGACGCTCACGGTTACCGGCGCTCGCGACGACCGAACGCAATTCCACGCGCGGTGGTGACGCGCGTCGCGCTACTGTCGTCAATGCCTGCCGCGCGGAATCTGATCTCGGCGTGTGACCGGCGCACGCTTCAGTTCAGCGCCGGCGTGGTCCAGTCTATCCAGCCGGGCAAGCTGCCCATGGCGCTCGGGGAAATTTTAATGATGCCCGGATCGCTACCGGTCTTGGTCAAAAACCTACGGATATTGCTCTTCAAGGGCGCGGCCCATTCTGGCCTCGTGGAGCAGTGAGCGCCGTTCTGCACGTCGGAGTAATAGGTAATGTTGTCGCCAGCGCCGAGCGCCTTGTAAACCTCCGCTCCGCCGAGCGCCGCCACGCTGCCCGATTTCGGGCCCAGGTTCGCGATGTGCGGGTTATCCATGATGAACAGGCCGCGTGGGGCGACGAGCGCGACCACCTCATGGGTGTCGATGGGCAACTTGGTCGGGCCGTTCGTGAAGGCGCTGAAGGCGTCACCCAGCCACGGTTGTTCGCCGTACGCGCTGCTCAAACTTTGCGCGCCTTCTCCCGGAATGCCGCGAAAAATCGGCACGCCCGCGCTGCCCGATTCAATGGGCATGGTCAGCGCAATGCGTTGATCGAAGACGCCAATCACGAATGCACCCTTACCGAAGCGCGAGCAGCCCGTCACGCCGATGGCACTCGCCTTCAACACGCTGCCGTCCGATTGCGCGATGACATCGATGATGCGACTGACGCCCCAGGCCCACGCGAGCAACAGACCGGTGCTGCTGTTCGAGCCGTAAATGTCGTAGAAGGCACCTTGTTTGTTGTTTCGAGGCGTGCCCTCTTTGCCCACCGCATACGGGTCGTAGTTGATGTACGCCACGCCTTCGCCCTTGACCACACTGGCGTCTAACGGCGGCGGAAAGGTCGCGCCGCCGAGCACCACGATGGCTGGGTAAGGCCCCGCGCCGCCGCCCGGCAACACGACGCCCGCAGAGAAGCTGGTGCTCTTCCCGCCATTGCTGACTTTGACGGTGATGTTCGTGCTCGAGACGGTGCCAGTGACGCTCTCAGGCTTCGCAGGCTTCGTGCCGTACACGAATTTTTCGGCTTGTCTTTTGATTTCTTCTCGACGACAGCGCCATTCGGCCTTGCTGGTCATGCGCGTCGCGTCGAGCTTTTTGAATGGGTCGGGCAGCTTTGCGTTCGTCATCAGTGCGCCCACGTCCGGCAGAGTCGAAGCGGGACAGTCGGCACCGTCGTCTTCCACGCTGCCCGTCGGCGGCGCGCCGCTGCCGCCTGCGCTCGAGCCGCTCATGCTCGAGCTACCCGCGCTGGAACCGCCCGCGCCCGCGCTCGAACCGCCCGCGCCGGCCGCACTTCCACCGGAGCCAAACGAGCCACCTGTGGCGCCTGTCTGGCCGCTCACGCCGAGTGAACCTCCCTGACCCGTCGCCGCGACCCCGCCCATGCCAGCGCTATTGCCGCCGAGCGCGCCGGCGACGCCGGTCGACCCGCCGCCGTTGCTCTCGCCGCCATCGCCTGCGCCGGCTGAGCTGGACGAGCAACCGAGCTGCAAAGACGCAGCCATGAGAAACCCTGCTTCGATGATCGACCGTGCGTTCATGAATCTCTCCTGTCACCGCCGCCAAATTTCCTGCGCTCGCGTCAGCGTCCGTGACCTGTCACAGGCGAGCGCAATGAACGAGAAGACGGTTAGAACGCAGTGGCACCCAGCGTCCGCTTCCGTCGCTCAAATCGAGAGCTGCTTTCGAAAATGACACTCACGATCTGGCAGTGAAACCATGCTTGGAATATTCGAAAAGGGGGTGTGATGAACTACACCTCACGCGACGAGCAGTTACTTGCGATAGCGAGTTCACGCGCTGCGATTCTCGGGCATTGCCACTGTCGGACGATACGCCTCGAAGTCGACGGCTTGGGAGTGAGAAAAATCTCGCCTGTAAGCTGAGCAGAGCGGAGGGTGCTCGAGCGGTTCAATGGCAGTGGCTCAATCCGCGCACCTGGCGATCGCGCTGTTCGAGATCGACGGTCGGATACGACCCTGAGCGCGCGACACGACCGTTCGCGCAGTGTGCCTGGCGCGAGGCTGAACGCCACATACACGCCGAAAGCGCAGTACCGAAGGCGCCGCAGCCACAGTACCAAAGGCGCGCAGCATCTAGTGCTTGAGTCGACTCGGGCCAGCCCGAGCAGGCAACCGATTTCGGCTGGGGCTGGGCATAGAAGCGTTGGCGCGGGGGTTGCGTCCAAAAGCGTCGTTGACCCGATCCCGTCGCTTCCTGGAGGTGCCTGATCATGCATCCGAGTATTGGCTCGCCCCTGTTGTGGGGCGCTTTCGCTGCATTCGTGCTCGTGATGTTGGCGCTGGATCTCGGCGTGTTTCACAAGAAAGCGCATGCGGTGAGCTTGCGCGAGGCGTTGACCTGGACGGGAGTTTGGATTGCGCTCGCCTTGCTATTCAACGGCGGAATCTATTTCTGGTTCGGGCGCGAACCGGCGCTCGAATTTCTTTCCGGGTACGTGCTCGAGAAGGCGCTCTCCGTCGACAACATCTTCGTGTTCATCGTTTTGTTTTCGGTGTTTTCCGTGCCCAAAGAGCAGCAGCATCGTGTGTTGTTGTTCGGCATTTTGGGAGCTCTCGCGCTGCGCGCAGTGTTCATCTTGGCGGGGGCGGCGCTGTTGGCGCGCTTTCATTGGTTGGGCTACGTGTTCGGAGCGTTCCTGGTCTTCACGGGCGTGAAATTGTTGGTCCAGCGCGACGCCCCGGTGGATCCCCAAAAAAATCTGCTGCTCCGTTTGTTTCGGCGGCTGATCCCCGCGGTCGAGCACTATCACGAGGGACAATTCACGATCGTGCAGGCGGGCAAACGCTATGCTACGCCGTTGTTGCTGGTACTGATTGCCATTGAAGCAACGGATATCGTGTTCGCGTTGGATTCGATTCCGGCGGTCTTTGCCGTCACGCGCGATCCGTTCATCGTATTCACGTCCAACATTTTCGCCATTCTGGGACTGCGAGCCCTGTACTTTGCGCTCGCGGGCATGATGGACAAGTTCCACTACCTAAAGTTCGGCCTGGCCTTGGTGCTGATGTTCGTCGGCGTCAAAATGCTGGTCGCCGGGATGTACGAGCTCCCGGTCTGGGTCTCGCTCACGGTCATCGCCGTGCTGCTCGCGGGCTCGGTCGTGGCGTCGTTGCTGCGCCGTCCACCGCCCGAGCGCCGCGCGTCCCCCTCGAAACGGGCCGCCCTCCAGCACTGAAACGCGCGCGCTACGCCATCGGGCGCTGCTCTCGAATGGCATCAAGCGGTAACACTCGCCGCCGCGCACCTGAAGTCGCTGCAGAGGTGTTACCGTCGCGCCATGAAGCGCCACATTCGGCTCATGTTCCAGTCGACGGCGGTGGCTGTGACGACGCTCGCAACTTGGCTCGTGCTCGGCACGAACGAGCTTGCCAACGCGGAAGTCCCGCCGAAGCCGCCCGCGCCAGTGCCGGCACGCTATCGCGACCCGAAGGTACCGCTCAACGAGCGCGTCTCCGACTTGCTCCTGCGCATGACGCCGGCGGAGAAGGTGGCCCAGCTCATCTCGGTCAATTGGGAGCACACCCAGCTCGACGACCCCAAGACGCACGCCCTGTCGCTGCCGGCAGCGCGGAAGTGGCTGAGCAACGGGATCGGCGAGATCACGCGGCCGAGCGATCGCCATAGCGACCCGCGCAGCGCAACCGAGTTCGCGAGCGCGGTGCAGAAATTTTTAGTCGAGAAGACCCGCCTCGGAATCCCTGCCATCTTGCACGAAGAGGCATTGCACGGGTTGGTCGCGCCCTCCGCGACTAGCTTTCCGCAGGCCATCGGGCTCGCCGCCACGTTCGACCCCGATCTGCTCGAGCAGGTCTTCACCGTTGCGGCACGGCAAGCTCGCGCGCGCGGCGTGCAGCACGTTTTGGCGCCGGTAGTCGACGTCGCGCGAGATCCGCGCTGGGGCCGGATCGAAGAAACCTACGGTGAGGACCCTTACCTCGTGGGGCGCCTTGGCGTGGCGGCAATCCGCGGCTTTCAGGGGCGGCGCTCCGCCGACGCGCCGATCGACGACGTGCATGTTGCGGCCACCGTCAAACACTTCACCGGCCATGGCACGCCCGAGGGCGGACGCAACGCAGCGCCGGGCAACTATTCGATGCACGTGCTGCGCGAGGTCTTTCTGCCGCCGCTCGAGGCGGCGGTACGCGAGGCGGCCGTCGCGTCGGTGATGCCGAGCTACAATGAAGTCGACGGTATCCCCTCGCACGCCAACCGTTGGCTGCTCACGGACGTGCTGCGCGGCGAATGGGGATTTTCCGGCGTGGTGGTGTCCGACTACTTCGGCATCGCCGAGCTCGACCGCCGGCAACACGTGGTGCCTGATTTGCGCGCGGCCGGGCGCAGAGCGCTCCGCGCAGGGGTCGATCTCGAGCTCCCCGAAGGTGAGGCCTATCCGCTCCTCAGCGAGGAGATGCAGGCACAGCGAGTCTCGGCTGCCGCCGTCGATGCCGCGGTCGCGCGAGTACTGCGCCTGAAATTCCAGCTCGGCTTGTTCGAGCAGCCATACCCACCGGCGGCGGTTCCGGAGCCCGAGCGCCCAGCCGATCGCGTCTTGGCGCGGCACGCTGCCGAAGAGGCGATCATCCTTCTCAAAAACCAAGGCGGACTGCTCCCGCTCGACGCCGGCAAGCTGAAGTCGATCGCGGTGATTGGGCCCAATTCCAGCGCGGTGCGGCTCGGCGGTTACAGCGGCAAGCCCGATCGTGTGGTCAGCGTGTTCGACGGCATCAAGGCCCGCGTCGCCCCGCGGGTCACCGTGCTCACCGCGCCCGGCTGCGGCCTCACCAAGGGCAACCGCGGCTGGACCGACGACGTCGTCGAGCTCGCCGATCCGAACGAAGACGCTCAGCTCATCGCCGAGGCGGTCAAAGTGGCGCAGCAGGTCGAACAGATTGTGCTGGTGCTCGGACAAAACGAGCAGCTGTCGCGCGAGGCCTGGGCCGACAACCACCGCGGCGATCGCTTGGACCTCGACCTGCCCGGGCGGCAGAACGATCTCGCGCGGGCAATCCTCGCCCTGCGCAAGCCGGTGGTGCTGGTGCTGCTCCACGGAAGCCCGCTTTCGATCCCCGAGCTCGCCAAGACCGCGCCCGCGATCCTCGACGGCTTCTACCTCGGCGAGGAGACGGGCACGGCGCTGGCTGAAGTGCTATTCGGCGACGTGAGTCCCGCCGGGCGTCTGCCCGTCAGCGTGCCGCGCTCGGTCGGCACGGTGCCTGCGTATTACAACTACAAGCCCGCGGCGCGCCGCCCATACCTGGGCGAGGAGCTCGGCCCGCTCTGGCCGTTCGGGTTTGGCCTTTCGTACACGACGTTCAAGTACGATCGCCTGGCCGTGTCGCCGGCGCGCATTCCGCCCGACGGCAAGACGATCACCTCGGTGAACGTGACCAACACCGGTAAGTTCGCGTCGGACGAGGTCGTGCAGCTCTATATCCACGACCTGGTCAGCTCGGTGACTCGTCCGATCTCCGAGCTGAAAGGCTTTCGCCGCATCCACCTCAAACCGGGCGAATCGAAGAAGGTCGATTTTCCGCTCGGCTTCGCCGAGCTCTCGTTCTTCGACGAAACCATGAAGCGCGTGGTCGAGCCGGGCCGGTTCGAAATCATGGCCGGCGGCAGCTCAGCCGAACTCAAGCGGGTGAATCTGGACGTGGCGTCGCCCTAACTTCTTTCCAGTTCGAAGCCCAGCTCAAGGCTTGAAGCCCGGTAACGCTTTGATGGTGTCGGCGAGTAGCTGGGCGCCTTTTGGTGTTGGATGGATATCGCACGCGGGCGTTGCGTCCGCGGTGGGGTTGGGGATGAGTAGCCCCGCGGCGCACGGGTCTCCGCCTGCTGTATCGGCTTCATTTGCGAACGCGGTAAATGCGTCTGCGACCTCGCCTCCCGCGTCGCTGACGACCGTCGCCATGGCGCTGTTCCAGGATTTGATGGCCAATGTTGCGGTGTCCGTCGAGAGGTAAGTCGAATAGAGATTGACGTAGACCAGCTCGCCCTTGAAGCCGGTATCACGAATGCGCTGCAATATTTTGCCGAGATTCGCCGCGCCGTTCGAGATGGTCGTGGGAACCTCGCGTAGCGCGCAGGTAAGGGTGGCGGTCGCATCGTCCGGCGTCAGCTTGGTGCAACCCGAAAGCGTCAAGAGCAAATCATTGCCCCCGATGCTCAGCGTGACGACGTGCACGTCATTCATGCGGAGAAGCTCGTCCGCCTTATCGGCCTCAGCACTCGTGTACTGAACGTGCAACGTATTTAGCATGTCTTCTTGAAACGCGCGGCAGCCGTTGTCCGCGCCGTCGAGCGACAAATAGCTGTCGGTGGTCGCGCCCGGGCAGCCCAGGTTTGCGTAGTGACCGCCGAAAACCTGCTGCCCCAAAAGATCGGGATAGCCGACGAAGGCGTCGCCATTTGGGCGCGCCTCTTTCGTGTCGGGAATGAAGATGTCCTCACCATAGGTGATGGAATCGCCCAGACCCAGATATTGGATACCCGTTGCGGCGGCCTTGTCGTCTTTGTCGTCCGAGCTGCAACCGGTGATCGCGACGGCGAGTACGAAAGCGACTGCTGGCAACAAGAAGTGAGTTCGCATGCGCTCATCTGATGCAGCAGAAGCGCGGCTCATCAATGGCTTTTTTTCGGCCCGCTCCGGCGTCCAGAAAACTCGTAACGTTTTTCTAGGGATCGGCCCTGCGTAAACGCGCGCGGCGTTGCACGCGTGGCTGTCAAATCGAGAGTACGGCCCGGTTGAGAGCAGCCGGCGTGGGGCGGAGAGAGCCCATTGTCTGGATAGATTCGGGCGAGCACATACGCTCCAATCCATGTATGGTAGGTGGACCACAGAGGAGAGGGGAACGCATGGCTGATCTAAACAATCCGTACAGCGCACCACAGGCTGACGAAGAAGCGCTTCGCCCGGCCAACGTCTACGCCGATGACCTAGTGGATGCGAAGGCGAGCGTGCGCTTCGCCAACCTGCTCATCGACAACACCTTGTACTTAGCGTTGTGTTTCGGGATCGGAGTGCTGTCGGTTTTAGTCGGAAAACCAGAGCTTGGTAGCTGGCTCACCTGGCCAACGCTCTTTGGCTACTACGTATTCTTCGAGGGCATTTTCGGTGCAACGCCGGGTAAACTGATCACGCGCACGCGCGTGGTGCAGATCGACGGGCAAAAGCCGACCATCGGGCAAGTCCTGGGCCGTACGGCCTCGCGCTTCGTGCCGTTCGATGCCTTGTCGTTCCTGGGCTCGGGCGCGGGCTGGCACGATCGCTGGACGCGGACGCGCGTCGTCCGCATATCCTAACGGCTCACGGGCGAGCTACGAGGCTAGCCGAACACGGCAGCACGGCTGAAATCGCATGCAATCGAGGGCGATCGAGCGCGATCGCCGAGGGGCGGTCGGGATCGGCCGCCGAAGGCTAGGCCGACGCGCGACGCGCCGCGTGACCATCAAAAAAAGATACCGCTCATTTGCTCGCGGGTAAGCGTGGCACGGCCAAGCCTTGGCGGGCTTGAGGCTCGGCGAGATAGCGTTCGATGGCGCTCACCAGATAGGGCAGCTCGATGCCATAGTGCGAAGACATGATCATGACGTGCGCGCCCACCCAGCGCTGACTACTGGCAAGGTTTGCTAGCGCACGAGCGCGAGCCCGCGACGGCTGAACACCCACGCGGTTTAGATCGTTGAGCCAGAGTAGGAGCACCGGGTTATCGTGAAACTCTCCGGGGCCAACGCCGGCGATGGCGTCCCATGGCAGGCTGATCGAGTAGCCACGGCTGCCGACGGTCATGCCGTCGGGGTCGAACTGCAGGAACCCGACCGGCAAGTAGCCGAACAGCAATCCAATCAGCAGCG
>Ga0068855_100003488_pt1 | contig 19262 bp, 18 predicted proteins | sample KBSCornC52_FD_66592 | JGI IMG/M metagenome (GOLD analysis project Ga0068855, IMG submission 66592) | Corn rhizosphere microbial communities from Kellogg Biological Station, Michigan, USA - KBS Corn C5-2 | ecosystem: Host-associated > Plants > Roots > Rhizosphere > Soil ...
CAGCGCCCCAAGCGCTTCTTCGGCGCCGCGCGCAACATCGAGGAAGGCGGCTCGCTCTCGATCATCGCCACGGCCCTGATCGATACCGGCAGCCGCATGGACGAAGTCATCTTCGAAGAGTTCAAGGGCACCGGCAACAGCGAAATCGTGCTCGACCGCAAGGTCGCCGACAAGCGCATCTTCCCGGCGCTCGACGTCGGCAAGAGCGGCACCCGCAAGGAAGAGTTGCTGGTCGAGAAGGGCAACCTCGCCAAGATGTGGGTCCTGCGCCGCATCCTCATGCAGATGGGCACGGTCGACGCGATGGAATTCCTGCTCGACAAGATCAAGGACACGAAGACCAACGAGGACTTCTTCGCGACGATGAATCAGTAAGGCAAAGGGCGCGGATCACTCCGCGCCCTTGCTTCATTCGTCGTACCGGTTTCGGTCAGGCCACGCCCACGGCTGGCCGCATTCCCAGGTTCTCCGCAAAGAACGCCTCGGTACGCCCGTCAGCCAGCCGGGCGCCCGCCTCGTTGCGGCGGCTGCCGCCCTCGGCGGCGAAGCCGTGGTCGAGCCCTTCATAGTCATACAAGGTCACGTGCGGGTTGGGGTCGAGCCCCTCGTGCATGGCCTTCTGCTCCTCGGGCGGGACGAAGTGGTCCGCCGTCGGCACGTGGAGCACGAGCGGGCGAGCGATCGCATGGCTCTCGTTGAGCATGCCGGCGATGCCCACGCCGTAGTAGCCCACCGAGGCATCGATATCCGTCCGCGTCGCGGCTTCGTAGGCGATCTTGCCGCCCATGCAGAAGCCGACGAGGCCGACCCTGGCCACGCCCGCCTCGCGCCGGACCCAGCGGATCGTCGCCTCCACGTCGCGGATGCCGGCATCGAAGTCGTGCTTCATCATGAAGCCGATCGCCTGCTGGAACTCATCCGGCACGTCCGCGTCGAGCTCGATGCCCTCCTGCTGGCGCCAGAACACTTCCGGCGCGACGGCAAGGTAGCCGAGGCTGGCCCAGTGATCGGCCTTGCCGCGGATCCCCGCGTTCACCCCGAAGATCTCCTGGATCACGATGATCGCGGCCTTGGCCTCGCCGGCGGGCCGCGCCACATAGGCGGGGAAGGTCCCGTCGCCCTCGTAGGTTGCGATGCGCACCTGTTCGCCCATTCCACTCTCCGTTGTTCGATTCTCGTCCGAAGCGCGCAGGATTGCCGCTCCGGTGGACTTTGCCAAGACCCTGTGCCAGCCTTCGGCCCGCAACGCGAGGAGTGCGGCGATGAAGGTCAATGTCGAAGTCGATTGCACGCCCGAGGAAGCGCGCCGGTTCCTCGGCCTGCCCGACGTGAGCAAGGCCAACGAGGCCTATGTCGACGCGGTGCTCAAGGCCATGCAGGGCGGCAGCCTTGACCAGCTCCATGCGCTGAGCAAGCAGATCGCGCCGATGGGCGAGATCGGCATGTCGCTGTTCAAGCAGTTCATGGATCTTGGCGCTGCTGCGGGCGGAACCCGCAAGACGGACTGAATTCCCGCTTCCCATGGCCGATACGATCTTCGCCCTGTCCAGCGGGGCCGCGCCGGCGGCCATCGCCGTGGTGCGGGTCAGCGGGCCCGATGCGGCGAGTGCCATGCTCGCGCTAGCCGGCCGGCTCCCCCCGCCCCGCCGCGCGGTCTCCGCCACGCTGCGGGCGACTGACGAAGCGGTGCTCGACCAGGCGCTGGTCCTGTGGTTGCCCGGCCCCGGCACGGCCACCGGTGAGGACTGCGCCGAATTCCACCTCCACGGCGGCCGCGCGGTCATCGCCGCGGTGGAGGCGGCGCTGGCGGCCCTGCCCGGCCTGCGCCCCGCCCTGCCCGGCGAGTTCACCCGCCGCGCCTTCACCAATGGCCGGATCGACCTCGCCGAGGCCGAGGGCCTGGCCGACCTGCTCTCCGCCGAGACCGAACTCCAGCGCCAGTCCGCACTCGCGCTCGCTGGCGGAGCGCTGTCCCGCACGATCGAGGATTGGCGGACGCGGGTGTTGCGCCTGTCCGCCCAGGTCGAAGCCGTGCTCGACTTTTCCGAGGACGACGACATCGCCGGTCTCGATCCGCTCTTCGCGATGGAGCTGGCCACCCTCGCCGCCGATCTGGCCGACTGGCTCGCCCGCCCCCGGGCCGAGGTCCTCCGCGAGGGTTTTCGCGTGGTCCTCGCCGGGCCGCCCAACGCCGGCAAGTCGACCCTGTTCAACGCCCTGGTCGAGGCCGAGGCAGCGATCACCTCGCCGATCCCCGGCACGACGCGCGATGTGGTGACCCGCCCGGTGGCGATCGCCGGAGTGCCGTTCCTGTTTCTCGACACCGCAGGGCTGCGCGGAGAGACGCAGGATCCCATCGAGCAGACCGGGATCGACCGCGCCCGCGGCGAACTTGATCGCGCCGACCTGGTGCTCTGGCTCGGCCCTGCGGACGACTGCCCGCCAGGCGCCTGGGACATCGCCGCCCAGGCCGATCGCGTCGATCCCTCGTCGAAGCCGCAGGCGCGGCACCGCGTCTCCGCCGTCACCGGCGCCGGCCTTCCGGAGCTCAAGTCCGATCTCATTGCCACGGCCCGCGCCGCCCTGCCCCGCCCCGGCGACGCCGCGCTGAACCGTCGCCAGCACCGCCTGCTGGCCGAAGCCCACGAAGCTCTGACCGCCGCTGCGCGGTTCGACGACCCCCTGCTCGTCGCCGAAAGTCTCCGCCTCGCCCGTGTCGCATTCGACGGCCTGCTCGGCCGCACGACCACCGAAGACATGCTCGACGCCCTGTTCGGCCGCTTTTGCATCGGCAAGTGATCCATCCACCTCACGCCCGTTCGTGTCGAGCGATGTCGAGACACGTTGCGCTCACGGACCGGCGCGCAATGTTCCACGTGAAACACTCCGCCCACGCCCGGTAGACCCTTCGCCCGAATTCCGGTAAGCGCCGCGGCCATGCACAGTTTTGACATCCTTGTCGTGGGCGGCGGACATGCCGGCTGCGAGGCGGCAGCCGTCGCGGCGCGGATGGGTGCGCGCGTGGGCCTGGTCACCTTCGACCCGGCACAGCTCGGTGCGATGAGCTGCAACCCGGCGATCGGCGGGCTCGGCAAGGGCCATCTCGTGCGCGAGGTCGATGCGCTCGACGGGCTGATCGGCCGCGCCGGCGATGCCGGCGCGATCCACTATCGCATGCTCAACCGCAGCAAGGGCAGCGCCGTCCAAGGCCCGCGCGTTCAGGCCGACCGCAAGCTGTTCAAGGCTTCCATCCAGGCCCAGCTCGCCCGGCAGGAGGGGCTCACCGTCGTCCCCGGCGAAGCGGCTGGCCTCCAGCTTTCCGGCGGGCGGGTCGCCGGGATCGCCTTGGCAGACGGCACCCTGCTCGAAGCCCGCGCGGTCGTCCTGTGTACTGGCACCTTCCTCGGCGGCACCCTGTTCCGCGGCGAGGAGCGGATAGTCGGCGGGCGGATCGGCGAAAGCTCGGCCCAGCGCCTCGCCGCCCAGCTGCGCGAAGCCTCCCTGCCGATGGCCCGGCTCAAGACCGGCACCCCGCCCCGCCTCGACGGCCGCACGATCGACTGGGCCATGCTCGAGGAGCAGCCGAGCGATCCCGAGCCGTGGACCATGTCGCCCCTCACTCGGGCGCGCGCCAACCCCCAGGTGTTCTGCGCGATCACGCGCACCAACTTGCGCAGTCATGACGTCATCCGCGAGAACCTGCATCGCTCGCCGCTGTTCACCGGCGCGATCGGCGCTTCCGGTCCGCGCTACTGCCCCTCGATCGAGGACAAGATCCACCGCTTCGCTGACCGCGACGGGCACCAGGTGTTCCTCGAGCCGGAAGGGCTCGACACCCACCTGGTCTACCCCAACGGCATCTCCACCTCGCTCCCGGCGGATGTCCAGCTCGCCATGGTTCGGACCATGCCCAGCCTCGAACGGGTTGAGATCGTCACCCCGGGCTATGCGGTGGAATACGATCACATTGATCCCCGCGCCCTGCGCCCCAGCCTCGAACTGCGCGACCTGCCGGGGCTCTATTGCGCCGGCCAGCTCAACGGGACGACCGGCTATGAGGAAGCCGCGGCCCAAGGGCTCGTCGCCGGAATGCACGCTGCCGCCGCGGTGCTCGGGCGCGAACCCGCCGCGCTAGACCGCGCCAACAGCTACATGGCGGTGATGATCGACGACCTCACCCTCCACGGGGTGACCGAGCCCTACCGCATGCTCACCGCCCGCGCCGAATACCGCCTGCGCCTGCGCGCCAACAATGCCGGCACCCGCCTGACCCCGCTCGGCCTCGCCTGCGGCGCGATCGGGGGCGAGCGGCGGGATTGGTTCGAACGCCGCGAGGCAGACCGCGCCCGGCTCGACGCGGCGCTTGAAGAACAGGCCAGCGCCGCCGAACTGGCCCGCTCCGGCCTGCCCGTCCGCACCGACACGGGCCGGCTCACCCTGCGCGAATGGCTGCGCTTCTCGGGCGTAACGCTCGATGCCCTCGCACCTTGGCTCCCCGAAGCCCTGCCCACCGATCCGGACCTGCGCGAGGAAGCCGCCGAAGACGCCGCCTATGCGCCCTATCTCGTCCGCCAGGAAGGCGAGCTGCGCGCCCTGCGCGCCGGCGAGGCGCTGGTGCTGGGCGACCGCTTCCCCTATGCCGCCGTGCCGGGCCTATCGCGTGAAATGGTTGAGCGGCTGGAACGCGCCTCCCCCGCCACGCTGGCTGACGCCGGCCGCGTCCCCGGGATTACCCCGGCGGCGCTGGCTGCCCTCCTCGTCCAGGCCAAGCGACGCGCCGCGTGATCGCCAGCGAGAGCGAAGCCCGCGCGCTGGTCCGCGAGTACGGCGATGCCGGTGCGGAGGCCCGCTGCGAGCGCCTGCTCACCATGCTGGCCGAAGAGAATGCGCGCCAGAACCTCGTCTCCGCCGCCAGCCTGACCGAAGCCTGGGTTCGCCACATCGCCGATTCGGCACAGCTCCTGCAATTTGTTCCACGTGAAACATCCGGCCCTTGGCTGGACCTCGGCACCGGTGCTGGCTTCCCCGGCCTGGTGATCGCCGCGCTGCGACCGGACCTGCCCGTCATCATGGTCGAATCGCGCGCGCGCCGAATCAAATGGCTGCAACGCGTGTGCCGTGAACTTGATTTGCGCGCCGCGCGAGTCGAAGGATCGCGTTTGGAACAGGTCGAAGCCTTCCCCGCCGCCGTCGTTTCCGCGCGGGCCTTCGCTCCGCTCGACCGATTGCTCGCGCTTTCCGCACGATTTTCCACAAGCGACACGATATGGCTGTTGCCCAAAGGGCGGTCGGCTTGGGATGAAGTGAATCGGCTCACGGGTTGGCGGCACATGTTCCACGTGGAACAATCGCTCACCGATCCGGAGGCGGGGGTTGTCGTCGGGACTGTCGCAGGACCGGCCGCATCATCAGGCATACCGCGAAAGCAGAAAGCGCAGCGCACATGATCCGCATCGCGATTGCCAATCAGAAGGGCGGCGTCGGCAAGACGACCAGCGCGATCAACCTCGCGACCGCGCTCGCCGCCACCGGCTGGAAGACCCTGCTGATCGATCTCGACCCGCAGGGCAACGCCTCCACCGGGATCGGCCTGCCCGCCGCCGAGCGCGGCGCCTCGTCCTACGACCTGCTGGTCGACCAGGCAGCCCTTGCCGATTGCATCGTCCCCACCCGCATCCCGGGCATGGACGTGATCCCCGCTACGGTCGATCTCTCGGGCGCCGAAGTCGAGCTGGTCGGCGTGGAGAACCGCACCGACCGCCTGCGCGATGCCCTCGCCGGCGAGCCCGGCTACGACGTCTGCCTGATCGACTGTCCGCCCTCGCTCGGCTTGCTCACCCTCAATGCGCTCTGCGCCGCCGATACCCTGCTGGTGCCGCTCCAGTGCGAGTTCTTCGCGCTCGAAGGCCTGAGCCAGCTGCTCCAGACGGTGGAGCGGGTGCAGCAGCGCTTCAATCCCCGGCTCGGCATCGTCGGCGTCGCTCTCACCATGTACGACCGGCGCAACCGCCTGACCGACCAGGTCTCCGACGACGTGCGCTCCTGCCTGGGCCAGCTGGTGTTCGAGACGGTGATCCCGCGCAACGTGCGCCTGTCGGAAGCGCCGAGCCACGGGCTGCCGGCGCTGATCTACGACCACAACTGCTCCGGCAGCCGCGCCTACATGGCCCTGGCCCGCGAGCTCATCGGGCGCCTGCCCTCCCGGAGAATGGCTGCATGAGCGACGATCAGGATCTCCACGCACCCGGAACTGCCGCTGCCGAGCCCGCGCCCGCCCAACGCCGCAAGCCGCCTGCGCTCGGCCGTGGCCTTGGCGCCCTGCTGGGCGAAGTCCGCCGCGAGGAGCCGGTTTTCGCGTCGGCGAACGGCGCCACCGTCCAGTCTGGGCTGACAACGCTCGCCGTCTCCGCGATCGAGCCTCACCCCGAGCAGCCCCGCCGCCGATTCGACGAGCCCGCGTTGGAGGAGCTCGCCGCCTCGATTGCCCAGCGCGGCGTGATCCAGCCGGTGATCGTCCGCCCGCTTGGGCAAGGCCGTTACCAGCTGGTCGCCGGCGAGCGCCGCTGGCGCGCGGCGCAGAAGGCGCGGTTGCACGAGATCCCCGCCCTGGTGCGCGAGCTCAGCGAGCGCGAGGTCATGGCTCTCGCCCTGATCGAGAACCTCCAGCGGCAGGATCTCAATCCGGTCGAAGAGGCCCGCGCCTATGACCGGCTCGCCAATGCCGAGTCGATGACCCAGGCCGAGATCGCGCGGATGGTCGACAAGTCCCGCAGCCACGTCGCCAACCTCCAGCGCCTGCTCGCCCTGCCCGAAGCCGTGCTAGACATGGTCGAAGGCGGCGACCTGTCGATGGGCCATGCCCGCGCGCTGATCGGGGCCGAGGATGCGGTCGAGCTCGCCCGGGCTGCGGTCGACAAGCAGCTCTCGGTGCGCGAGGTGGAAAAGCTGATCCGCCGCCGCAACCGGCCCGAGCCCGCCCCGCCGCGCCGCGCCCGTTCCGCCGCCGGCTCGGGCGAGAACGCCGACATCCTCGCCGTGCAGAACCACCTCGAGGAGTTCCTCGGCCTGTCGATCCGCATCGCGGTCGATCCCGATCCGGCCTCGGGCACGGTCTCGATCCGTTATCGCACGCTCGATCAGCTGGACCTGATCTGCCAGCGCCTCACCGGCGGAAATATCTGATTTGAAAGGAAATTATTTCGGAATACGCTTGTCCGGCACCAGCCGCACCCGCTTGTCGGGCACGGCGCGGCGGGGGATCAGGCGCGAGCGGCGCGGGACTTCGGTGACGATCTCCTCGGTCACCACGGTCTCCTTGCACGGCCCCCGCGCGGCCGGGGCGGCTCCGCCCATCATCGTCACCGGCACCAGCATCACGGGGACCCCGTAGCCGTAGCCATAGGCCGCCGGATAGCCCGCGGCGCCCGGCACGTAGTTGTCGAGCATGGCCTCGCAGCGGTCGTGCAGGCGATGCGCGTCCTCGGCCTTGTCGATCGCCCGCCCGGCCAGCGCGCCCACGGCGGCCCCGGCGACCGTGCCGAGCACCTTGTCGCCATGGCCGGCGATGACGTTGCCAGCCACGCCGCCGACCACGCCGCCGATCACCGCGCCGCCCACGCCGTTGTCGCCCAGGCGGCGGCGGCACTGCTGCAGCCAGGTATCGCGGTCCTGCGGCGGGGGGGCCCGCTTCCTCCTCGGCCACGGCCTGCCCGCCGGTCTCGATCACCGTCGGCGCCTGCCAGCCGCCGTACCAGGCGCCGAACGGCCCGCCCCAGTGCGGCAGCATCTGCGGGCGCGCGCCGTGCGCCATGGCCGGCGCGGCGGCGATCAGGCCGGTGAGCCCGAGGGCGACTATGGCTATGCGCATCGATGAATTCCCCTTGGGCCATGGGCAGTCCCGGGCCGTTAACCTCGAATTTAGCATCGATTGCGGCGGCAAACCAAGCGAGCCGCCGGCGCCGTCCCAATTCGGCGCAGAACCGCCGCCCCGCGGAACTTCCGCAAGTGCCCGCCTTGCCGGTTGTCCCTTTCCCGCCAGCGGCCTATCTCAGCGGCCATGAGCGAAACCCTGCGCAAAGTTCTCGTCGGCCTCGGCCTCGTCGTCATCCTGCTGATCGCGGCGGGGGCCTGGGTGCTGCATGGCAATCCGACTGACCGCCTGCCCTCCGCCACCGTCGGCCGCACGCCCCAGCTGGTCGATCCCGAGCCGGAGAAGTTCCCGACGATCTCGATCCCCAAGCCGATCGGCTGGAAGGCCGGCGAAGCGCCGACCGCCGCCAATGGGCTGGTCGTCAATCGCTTCGCCGAGGGGCTCGACCATCCCCGGACCATGCTGCTCCTGCCCAATGGCGACGTGATCGTGGCCGAGACCAACCGGCCCGGCACCGGTCAGCCCGGCGGCGTCACCGGCTTCGTGATGAAGCGCATGTTCGCCCGCGCCGGGGCGGGCGAAGCCTCGCCCAACAAGCTCATCCTGCTGCGCGATGCCAATGGCGACGGCGTGGCCGAACAGCGCTTCGTTTTGCGCTCCGATCTCGATTCGCCTTCGGGCCTCGCCTGGGGCGCGAACAAGCTCTACGTCGCCGATCACAATGCGGTGCTCGCCTTCGATTACACCCCCGGGCAAACCACGCTCACCGGTGCCCCGCGCAAGCTGCGCGACCTGCCCCCCGCGGGCAACCACTGGATGCGCAATCTCGTCCTCAGCCCCGATGGGACCAAGCTCTACGTCGCCGTCGGCTCCTCGTCGAACATCGGCGAGAACGGGATGAAGGCCGAGGAAGGCCGCGCCGCCATTTGGGAGATCGACGTCGCCAGCGCCAGGGGCCGCCAATATGCCGCCGGCATGCGCAATCCCAACGGCATGGACTTCAACCCCGCCACCGGCGAACTCTGGGCCACGGTCCAGGAGCGCGACATGCTCGGCGGCGACCTGGTGCCCGACTACCTCACCAACGTCCCAGTCGGCGTGCAGTATGGCTGGCCGTGGTTCTACTGGAAGGATCAGCAGGACGATCGGGTGAAGGAGCCGATGCCGGACTATCTCGGCGAATATGTCCGCAAGCCCGAATATGCGCTCGGCGCCCACGTCTCCGCGCTCGGCTTCCGCTTCGCCACCTCCGGCAACCGCCTTGGCGCGAACTATGCGAACGGCGCCTTCATCGCGCGCCACGGCTCGTGGAACCGCAAGCCGGTCGTGGGCTACGACGTGATCTTCGTGACCTTCGATGCCAACGGCAACCCGCGCGGCCTGCCGGTGCCGGTGCTCGGCGGCTTCCTCACCGACAACGGCCAGACCCGCGGCCGCCCCACCTGGGTCGCCTTCGACCGTACCGGGGCCCTCCTCGTCAGCGACGATACGGCCGGGATCATCTGGCGGGTCGTCTCGCCCACGGCCAAGCCGAGCGAAGGGGTCAAGCCCGTGGTCACCGGCCACATGCCCCCGCAGCGCCAGCTCAACAGCGAAGCCGAAGCCCAGTTCCGCGCCAGCCGCGGCGACCAAGGGCAGTAACACCCTCCACATCCGCTCACCCTGAGCTTGTCAAAGGGTCCTTCCGCACGCGCTGCGCAAGCGTCCTTCGACAGGCCTGTCCTGAGCGAAGTCGAAGGGCTCAGGACGAGCGGCGTTGAGTATGGCGGCTAAATCAAAGCGCCCGCCCCGCGCGCCCGGCCAGTTCATTGACATACTGCCAGGCCACGCGTCCCGAGCGCGCCCCGCGCCGCTTGGCCCATTCGAGGGCATCGCCCTCCTCGAAGCTCAGCCCGTGGGTCTCTGCATAACCGGCGATGATCGCCAGGTAATCGTCCTGGCTGCAGGCATGGAAGCCCACCGACAGGCCGAACCGGTCGGCCAGCGCAAGCCGGTCGTCGACCACGTCGCGCGGGTTGATCGGGTCGTCCTGCTCCGACAGGTGGCGGCTGACGATGGCGCGGCGGTTGGCGGTCACCGCGAGGCGCACGTTGCCTGGCCGCGCCTCCACGCCCCCTTCCAGCCATGAGCGCAGCTGACGCGGGCCGGTGGAGTCGCCGTCCTCGAAGCCGAGATCGTCGATATAGACAAGGAATGGCCGCTCCTGCCCGGCCAGAACGCCGAACAGCGCGGTCAGGCTGGAAAGCGCGTCCGGCGCGACCTGGACCAGCGCGATCGGGCCGATGCTCGCCTGGGCCGAGGCCACGCCGGCGCGCAGCAGCGCCGACTTGCCCATCCCGCGCGAGCCCCACAGCAGCATGTCGTGGGCGGCCCGGCCCGCGGCATGGCGGGCGATATTGGTGACGACCACCTCCTTCTGCGCGTCGATCCCGCGCAGCAGGTCGAGCGGCGGCGCGGCGAGCACCGGCACCGCGCGGGCACCCTTGCGATCCCACACGTAGGCGGGGCTGGCCTGCCAGTCGACAGCGGGCGGTGCAGGCGGCACCAGCCGCTCGAGCGCCGCGGCGATACGGGCCAATGCGGGATCTTCGGCGGGAGTCTGGGGCATGCTCGGGCGGGGTCCTCTGCTGCGGCGCTTGGCTTGGGCCGCGGGACCGCTATAGCGCGGCCATGAGCGGGAACAATCTCCCAGAATTGCGGCCGGAATTGCGCGAGGCCGACGCTGCCGGCGTCGCCGAGGCGGCGGCCCGGCTGGCGCGGGGTGAACCCGTCGCCCTCCCCACCGAAACGGTCTACGGCCTCGCCGCCCGGGCGGACAGCGCCGAAGCCGTCGCCGCGATCTACCGCGCCAAGGGCCGGCCCGATTTCAACCCGCTGATCGTCCATGTCCCCGGCCTGCCCGAAGCCGAAAGCCTCGCCCGCTTCGATGACCGGGCGCGCCAGTTGGCAGCGGCGTTCTGGCCCGGCCCGCTCACCCTGGTCCTGCCGCTGCGCGAAGCGGCGGGCGTCGCCTCTGCGGTTACGGCCGGCCTCCCGACCATCGCCCTGCGCTGTCCGGCCCACCCCGTGATGCGCGCGGTGCTGGCGGCTTGCGACTTCCCCCTCGCCGCGCCCTCGGCCAACCGCAGCGGCGGGGTCAGCCCGACCACCGCCGCCCATGTCGCGGCAAGTCTCGCCGGCAGGATCGGCCTCGTCCTCGACGGTGGCCCAACCCGCGCCGGCCTCGAATCGACCATCGTCGCCCTGCGCGACAGCGGCTGGTCGCTACTGCGCCCCGGCCCGATCACCGTTGCCCAAATTGCCGAGCTGATCGGCCCGCCGCTGCCCGAATCCGCGCGCGGCATCGAGGCCCCCGGCCAGCTGGCCAGCCACTACGCCCCCGGCAAGCCGGTCCGCCTCGACGCACAGGAGGCCGCCCCCGACGAATTCCTGATCGGTTTCGGGCCCGTGGCGGGCGCAGTTAGCCTTTCCCCCACGGGCAATCTCGCCGAAGCCGCCGCCCGCCTCTACGACTGCCTCCACCAGGCCGCCGCCTCCCCGCTACCGCGCGCGGCCGTCGCCCCGGTCCCGGACGAAGGCATCGGCGCCGCGATCAACGACCGCCTCCGCCGCGCCGGTGCCTAGCCCCAAACGAAAAGGCCGCCCGCAAGCGGACGGCCCTTCGGCTTGGCAGTTCCGGCGCGCTCAGGCGACCGGCGCGGCCTCGTAGTACTTGGGCGCGTGCTCGTTGAGGATCGCGAGGATCTTCTTGAGCGCCGCCGGCTCGTCGGTCTTCTCCATCGCCGCGAGTTCGCGGGCGAGGCGCGAGCTCGCCGCCTCGAAGATCTGGCGCTCAGAATAGGACTGTTCCGGCTGGTCGTCGGCGCGGAACAGGTCCCGCGTCACTTCCGCGATCGAGACGAGGTCGCCCGAATTGATCTTGGCTTCATACTCCTGGGCGCGGCGCGACCACATGGTGCGCTTGACCTTGGGCTTGCCCTTCAGGGTATCGAGCGCCTCGCGCAGGGTCTTGTCCGAGGACAGCTTGCGCATGCCGATCGCCTCGACCTTGTTGACGGGGACGCGCAGGGTCATGCGTTCTTTCTCGAAGCGGAGCACATAGAGCTCCAGCTTCATCCCGGCGATCTCCTGCTCCTGCAGCTCGATCACCCGGCCGACGCCGTGCTTGGGATAAACGACGTAGTCTCCGACATCGAAGGCGTGCGCCTTGGCGGCCATGTATCGTCCTTTCGCTCGGCTGCGACCGCGAAAACCCGATGGGTACCGGCGGCGTGGCGGGCGCTGTCAGCGGGGATGCGCTTGCGCCTTCCGGCGAAGCGGCGCTGGGCCACCCATCATCCGTCAGTTGTGCGATCCTGCCTTTCGTGTGATTCACTGGCCCGGACCATCCGTCCGGGTCGGTCCGCACGATATAGCACTGTTGAAACGAAAATTCCAGCCCTGCTAACATTGCATCTGCGAAGGACGCCGGAAAGCCGCCCGCGAAGCCGGCCAATTCAGCGCAATGCAATGGTTGCCCGTCCCGCAACCCGGCTCGCCGCAGTGCAGCAAACCGGCCTCCGGGCGAATCGGCTCAGTCGCCTTCGCCGGGCTCGGCCGAGAAGTACTTGTCGAACTTGCCGTCCACGCCCTTGAACTCGTCGGCGTCGGGCGGCGTTTCCTTCTTGGTCGTAAGATTCGGCCATTCCGCCGAGTACTTGGCGTTGAGCTCGAGCCACTGCTCGAGGCCGCTCTCGGTATCGGGGAGGATCGCCTCGGCCGGGCATTCCGGCTCGCACACGCCGCAGTCGATGCATTCGTTGGGGTTGATGACGAGCATGTTCTCGCCCTCGTAGAAGCAGTCGACCGGGCAGACCTCGACGCAGTCCATGTACTTGCAGCGGATGCAGGCGTCGGTGACGACATAGGTCATGGTATCGGGTCCCCTTGGTATGGCCTTGGCGCCTCGGCGCGATTCGACCCCGCTGCTATGGAATTTTCTGCGCCCGCGTCAAGCGCACGGTAGCAGGCCTGGGCTTCGCTGGCGGGTCCGCGCCGGTCGGGCAGCGCGACAATTTCGACGACCCGCACCCCCGAGGCCAGCGGCAGGACCAGCACGTCGCCGACCTGCACGCCCTGCGCGCTGCGCTCCACCCGCCGCCCGTTGAGGCGGATGTGCCCGGCCTCGGCGAGGGCCTGGGCGAGCGGGCGGGTCTTGGTGAAACGCAGGAACCACAGGAGCTTGTCGAGCCGCACGCGGACCAGCCTAGAACCTCAGCGCGGCCAGCGCCGCAAAGGCCCCGGTGGCGGCAGGCGCAGCCTTGGGCTCGGCCGCGGGCTTGGCCGGACGGGCCGGCTGGCCGCGTTTGGGCGGCCGCCCGCTCGTCGCGTGCTCCGCCGCGGCAGGCTGGCGCGGCCGCGGCGGGCGCCAGCGCCAGTTGGTCGGGGCGGGCGGGCCGAATGCCCCTTCGGGCAGGGCTTGGGGCGCATAGGCGAGGAACCCCGCCGTGCGCAGCAACTGGACATGGCTCTCCACGGCAAAGCCCATCGAGCGGGCGAGGGCCGGATCGACGGTGAACATGCCCTTGCCCGCCGCAGCCCGGCGGCCGTGGGCCTCGCGCAGGAGCTTCTCGGCCATGTCGATGCGGATCGCCTGTTGGCCGACCCGGCGATAGCCCATGGCGGCCTTGCCGTTGCTCAGCGGCACCACCGGAGGCATCTGGTCGAGCAGGATGCCGGTGCGCAGGCCGCGCAGCTTGGCCAGTTCGCGCCAGACGGCAAGCGGCCCCGGCTTCAGCGCGGCGGGCACGAACAGGTCGATCGCCCCGATCCGCACCCCCAGCTTACGCAGGGCGTCGCGCTGGGCCGGCTGGAACTGGTCCAGGCCCGAGCCCTCGCGCGGGATCACCCCGCCGGCATCGACCATGCGGATCAGCATCGCGCGCAGTTCCGGCCCGCCTTCCGGCTCCCGGCTCGCCGTGTCGAGCGCGGCCAAGGGCGCGGCGGCGGCGAGCCAGGCGGCCAGCCAGCCTTCCAGCGCCTCGCGCAACTCGCGCCGCTCCTTCTCGGGGATCGCTTCCAGCCCATTGTCGAGCGCCACCTGCGGTGCGAACAGCCCCTTGCCCGGCTTCAGCCGCGCGAGGACTTCCCCCTTCTGTCCAACAGGGCCCCTCACCAGCGCGCCATGGTCGACCGCCAGCCCGGCCGTGCCCCCGGCGATCTCGGCGGTCAGCGCCTGGGCGCGTTCCGCCAGCAGTTGGGGCAGGTGGCGCTCGGCCGCGGCGAACAGCAGCTTGTGGTCGCCATGCTTCGCCGCGGGATCGACCGCGAAGCGGAATCCCTCCAGTTTGCCCAGCTTTTCCCCGTCCACCACCAGTTCGTTCCCCTCAAGCTCGACCGGCAGCAAGCCGGCGTCAGGCCCTGTCCTGCGCATCAGCACCGAAGTCCGCCGGTTGACGAACCGCTCGGTCAGCCGTCCGTGCAGCGCATCGGACAGCCGCGCTTCAACCCCGCGCGCCCGTGCCGCCATCTCCTCGCGCGCCAGCACCCAGTCGGGGCGCTGGGCGATGTAGGCCCATGAGCGGATGGCGGCGATCCGACCCTGCAGCGTATCGATGTCGCCGGACGGATTGTCGAGTTCGGCAATGCGCGCCGCGACATAGTCGGTGCCGAGATATCCCCGGCCAAGATCCTCCCACAGCCGCGAAACGAAGCGCGAATGGGTCTCGGCCCCCTGCTGGCGGAAGTCCGGCAGCGAGCAGACTTCGCGAAACCGCGCCACCGCGCCCTGCCCGCGCACGCCCGCGGCAATCGCGGTGTCCTCGGCGAGCAGCCGCATCACCGCAAGGTCGATCGCCTGGGGCGCGGGCGCCAGTTCGGGCCGCTCGGGCGGGCGGGAGAGGTCCTCGATCAGGTGGGCCAGCCGGTCCACCCGCGGATCGGCGTCGCGCCAGAACAGGCGGGTGAGCGGCGGGAACCGGTGTTCCTCGATCGCCCAGACCTCCTCTGCGGAGAACTCCGCGTCCTGCCCGCCCGTGCCCGCAAGCGTGCCGAAGGTCCCGTCGCGCTGGTGCCGCCCGGCGCGGCCGGCGATCTGCGCCATCTCGGTCGTCGTCAGCCGCCGGTTGCGGACCCCGTCGAACTTGGAGAGCCCGGCGAAGGCGACATGGGTGACGTCGAGGTTCAGCCCCATGCCGATCGCGTCGGTCGCGACGAGGTAATCGACCTCGCCCGACTGGAACAGGGCGACCTGCTTGTTGCGCGTCTCGGGGCTGAGCGCCCCCATGACCACCGCCGCCCCGCCGCGGAACCGCCGCAGCATCTCGGCCACGGCATAGACCTGCTCGGCCGAAAAGGCGACGATCGCGCTCCGCGGCGGCACCCGCGAAAGCTTCTTCGCCCCGGCATGGGACAGCGTCGAAAAGCGCGGCCGGCTGACCACCTCGGCCTCGGGCACCAGCGCCCGCACCATCGGTTCGAGCACGCCCGAACCGAGGATCATCGTCTCCTCGCGCCCTCGCGCATGGAGCAGCCTATCGGTAAACACGTGCCCGCGCTCGCGGTCAGCCCCCAATTGCGCCTCGTCCAGCGCGACGAAGGCCAAGTCCGGCCGCCGCGGCATGGCTTCCACCGTGCACAGCAGCCAGCGCGCATTGGCGGGTTCGATCCGCTCCTCCCCGGTGATCAGGGCGACCCGCTCGCGCCCCTTGATCGCCACGACCCGCTCATAGACCTCGCGCGCCAGCAGCCGCAGCGGAAAGCCGATCGCGCCCGAGGAGTGCGCGCAGAGCCGTTCGATCGCGAGGTGGGTCTTGCCGGTATTGGTCGGGCCGAGCACCGCCTTGACGCGGCTGTCAATGCCGGTGGCAGCGCGGGTGGCGGATCCAGGCAGAGAATAGGCCATCGGCCCTGAAGATGTGGCATCGCCCCGTTTCATCCGCAACCGCACCCTAGGGAAACCCGGCGGTTTTCGACAGCTTGCCCGCTCCATTCGGCGCAACTTAGCCTCATGTTAACCCTGAGGCGGCACACCATCGGCTCCAAGCCACTGGAGGACCGGTGTTCAGGCCGCACGACCATGACCTGCCGATGGGCGGAGCCGCACCCGCGGCCGCGTCCCCGCGCGTGGGTAGAGCGGCCCCGCAGCCCTGGCTCCAGCGCCTCGCCACCCTCCGCTTCGATACCTCCGACTGGGTCGTCGACCTCGCCGAGGGTATCGGCACCCGCCGCTGGTGGCGCGGCATGGCAACCATGGCCAGCCTCGCCGTGGCCGCCTTCGCCTTCTGGCCCGGCCTGTCGCGCCTCGATGCCGCCCCGGCGATGCATTCCGAAAGCGGCGCGGAATGGCGCAACCTCGGCGCGGCCCCGCTGTCCTACGACGCCGGCCGCCCGCTTCGCGCCGCGCCGGCCGGGGCGCTGCGCCCGGTCGCCTTCGTTCCCGAGCGGCCGCAACTCGCCTTCACCTCGGTGCTCAACGCCGGCGACGATCTCGCCGGCCTGCTCCGCCGCGCCGGCGCTTCGGTCGACGAAGCCGACCGCGCCGCCGCACTGGTCGCCGGCGCCACGCCGCTCGACCAGCTCGCCCCCGGCACCCGCGTCGCCCTCGTCCTCGGCCCGCGCATGGGCCCCGGCCAGCCGCGCGTGGTCCAGTCGGTCGAACTGCGCGTGCGCCTCGATCTCGCCCTCGCGGTCGAGCGCATGGGCGGCGGCCTCACCCTCGAACGCAGAGCTATTCCGGTCGACACCACCCCGCTGCGGATCCGCGGCCAGGTCGGTGCCAGCCTCTACCGCTCGGCCCGCGCAGCCGGGGCCCCGCCCCAGGCCATCCAGGAATACCTTCAGGCGCTCGACGCCAACCTCAGCCTCGACAGCGACGTCCAGCCCACCGATTCGTTCGACCTCGTCTTCGCCTACAAGCGCGCCGCCACCGGCGAGAGCGAACCGGGCGAACTGCTCTATGCCGGGCTCGACCGTGGCGGCCAGCCCGTCGCCCAGCTGCTGCGCTGGGGCCAGACCGGGGGCTTCTACTCGGCCGACGCCCTCTCCCAGCCGCGCTACGTCACCTCAGGCTACAGCGGCGCCGGCCTGCTCGCCCCGGTCAACGGCCACATCACCTCGCTGTTCGGCCAGCGCTTCCACCCGATCCTCGGCTATTCGCGGATGCATGCCGGGGTCGATTTCGGCGCCCCCTGGGGCTCGCCGATCGTCGCTTCGGCCGCGGGGATCGTGTCCTATGCCGGCTATCACGGCGGCCACGGCAACTACGTCCGGCTCGAACACGGCGGCGGGCTCGGCACCGGCTACGGCCACATGAGCAGGATCGCGGTCAGCCCCGGCGAGCGCGTCAGCGCCGGCGAGGTGATCGGCTATGTCGGCTCGACCGGCCTCTCCACCGGCCCGCACCTCCATTACGAGATGTACCGCGACGGCCGCACGGTGAACCCGCTCGGCCAGACCTTCGCCGCGGTCACGGTCACCCGTCAGGTCGATCCGGGCCAGCTCTCCGCCTTCCGCGCCAAGCTCGCCCAGATGCGCGCGCTCCGCCCCGGCCCGGCAGTCCAGCGGATCGCCCTCAGATAGTCCCCAACCTCCGCTCGTCCTTAGCCTGTCGAAGGACGCTGGCGCGGCGCTTGCCTCCAACACCCTTCGACGGGACTCAGGGTGAGCGGGTGTTTGTGAATTGAAGCCACGGCCGCTTTCCGGCAGGACGCTCGCCATGAGTCACGCATCCTATCCGGCCCTGCGCCTGCGCCGCACCCGCGCCACCGCGTGGAGCCGCGCGCTCCACCGCGAGATCACCGTCACCCCGGCCGACCTGATCTGGCCGCTGTTCGTGACCGAGGGAGATGGCGTGGAGCAACCGATCGCCTCGCTCCCCGGCGTCTCGCGCTGGTGCGTGAAGGGCATCGCCGAGCGCGCGCGCGAAGCCGTCGCCCTCGGCATCCCTTGCCTCGCCCTGTTCCCCAATACCCAGCCCGAACGCCGCGATCCGATGGGCCGCGAGGCGCTCAACCCCGACAACCTGATGTGCCGGGCGATCCGCGCGATCAAGGATGCCGTGGGTGACCAGATCGGCATCCTCACCGACGTCGCGCTCGATCCCTATACCAGCCACGGGCAGGACGGCCTGATCGACGAAGCCGGCTATGTGCTGAACGACGAGACGGTCGAGGTCCTCGTCGGGCAGAGCCTCAACCAGGCCGCCGCCGGGGCCGACATCATCGCCCCGTCCGACATGATGGACGGCCGCGTCGCAGCGATCCGCAACGCGCTGGAAGGCGCCGGCCACCGCAACGTCCAGATCCTCAGCTACGCCGCCAAATATGCCTCGGCCTTCTATGGCCCGTTCCGCGATGCGGTCGGCTCCTCGGGGCTCCTGAAGGGCGACAAGAAGACCTACCAGATGGACCCGGCCAATGCCGAGGAAGCCCTGCGCGAGATCGCCCAGGACCTTGCCGAGGGCGCCGACACGGTCATGGTCAAGCCCGGACTGCCCTATCTCGACGTGATCCTGCGGGTGAAGCAGGCCTTCGAGGTGCCCGTCTTCGCCTACCAGGTCTCGGGCGAATACGCGATGATCGAGCATGCCGTCGCCGCCGGCGCGGCCGACCGCGACGCCATGGTGCTGGAGACGCTGACCGCCTTCAAGCGCGCCGGCTGCTCGGGCGTCCTCACCTACCACGCGCCCCTCGCCGCGCGACTGCTCGGAGCCTGACGCGATGTCCGCCAACCCATTCGCCGCCGCCTACCCGGGGGCCACGATCCTGCCGTTCGAAGGCGTTTGGCCGCAGATTCATCCCAGCGCCTTCATCGCCCCCGGCGCGCGCATCATCGGCAATGTCGTGATCGGGGCCGACGTGTCCATCTGGTACAACTGCGTGATCCGCGGCGACGTCAACCGCATCACCATCGGCGCGCGGTCCAATGTCCAGGACGGCTCGGTGATCCATTGCGACAGCGCCAAGCCCCGCCGGCCGGAAGGCCATCCCACCATGATCGGCGAGGACGTGCTGATCGGCCACATGGCCATGGTCCACGGCTGCACGCTGGAGAACCGCGCCTTCGTCGGGCTGGGCACCATCGTGATGGACGGCTGCACGATCGAATCCGATGGCATGCTCGCCGCCGGGGCCATGCTCACCCCGGGCAAGCGGATCGCCAGCGGCCAGCTGTGGGGGGGGCGCCCCGCCGCCTACATGCGCGACCTGACCGAGGCCGCCCTCGACGAGATGCGCGAGGGCATTGTCCGCTATGTCGAGAATGGCCGCCGCCACGCCGCGGCAGTCGCGGGCACCCTTGGCTCGGCCCAGGCCTGACCTGCCCGACCGCGAGGCCGTGGCCGCGCTGGTCGATGGCGAGGCCCGCCTCGCCGTCCGGGTCACCCCCGGCGCGCGCAGTGAAGGCCTGGAAATCG
>Ga0068855_100003490_pt1 | contig 19254 bp, 17 predicted proteins | sample KBSCornC52_FD_66592 | JGI IMG/M metagenome (GOLD analysis project Ga0068855, IMG submission 66592) | Corn rhizosphere microbial communities from Kellogg Biological Station, Michigan, USA - KBS Corn C5-2 | ecosystem: Host-associated > Plants > Roots > Rhizosphere > Soil ...
GTAATGATTCCGTTCGGAAGATCGATCGGCGCGCTCAATCTCGGGGCGAGATATCACTACGGTGCCTCGGCGACGTACCTCAGGAAGGGCGACATCACCGACAATCCCGACGGAACCATCAACCTGAATCCGCGCAACAGCAAGACCGATCTTGTCCTCTGGCAGCTCGGCGTTTCATTCGCCATCCCTCGTTCGACAGGTCACTAGACCATGCTCGCGCTCCTCGCCGCCGTCGTATTTGCGCAATCCCATGCTGTGATCAGCATCGGAAAAGACAGTCAGGACAGTGCGGCGCGGGCGAAAGTGGATTCACAAGCGGTGCGGAAGCTGGATTCGATAGCGGTGCGGAGAGAGCAGCGGCGCGATTCGTTGCGCGCCCGCGAGCGCTCTCGTGACTCGGTCAGAAAAGAGATTCGCCTCGCCAAAAAGCTGCCGATCACTCCCGCGGTTATGGCGAGCGCGTTCAAGGATCCTGGCGCGCGCGAACTTCTGCTCCGCGCGCGCGAAGCCAGACTCTCCCAGGACTCGTCGCTCACCGGCTACGATGCCAACGCTTACGAGCGCATGTCGGTCGGCATGGGGTTCACGCGCATTGGGCGTGACCGCCTGCTTATGCGAAGCGAGCAAGCGTCCCACGTGATGTGGCAGCGCGGCAAAGGTGCGATCGTCGACGTCAAAGGCCGGCGCAGCGTTCTTCCCATGATCGAAGGCGTCGGTGACGGAGACATCGACCTCGGCACCGATGGTGACATTCCTTACGCGCCCGGGCGCGAAACGCTGTGGATCGGCTCGGGCATGGCTAAAGCCGACGTCAGTGAGAACGAGATAATCCATCCGCTCGCCGCCGGCGCCGAGGCGTACTACACGTACCAATCGGGAGATTCAGTCGAGTTCCAGCTTCCTGGGGGACAGCGGCTCAAGCTGCGCGAGCTCCGCATTCGTCCGCGGCAGCCGAAGTGGAACGTCGCGGTTGGGTCGCTGTGGTTTGATGCATCGACTGCGCACCTCGTGCGCGCTGTTTATCGGATGGCGCAGGAGATGGACATCATGGCCGTCGCCAAGGAAGCGAACGAGGAAGAGCACGATCCGGACGACGACATTCCGCGCTGGGTGAAGCCAATGATTACGCCGATGAAGGCGAATGTCAGCGCCATCACCGTCGAATACGGCCTGCACGAGGGACGATTCTGGCTGCCGCGCTCGCAGACGATCGAGGGCGAAGCGCAGGTGAGCTTCATGCACATTCCATTCAAGCTCGAGCAGCGCTACACGTACGAAAGCGTAAATGGAACGCAGCCATTTCCTGATATGACGATTGCCGTCGCCGACACGGCCAGCGATTCGGTTTCGCGCGCGGCACGAAGAGAGGTACGGCGCAACGAGTGCAAGCAGGGAACCGAGCGCGTCCGCGCGCACCACAATCGGGACGAGGATCTGCAGATTCTGGTCAGGGTTCCGTGCGACACCGTCGCTCTGGCGCACTCGGCCGAGCTTCCCAAATCCATCTACGACGATGGCGAGCAGGTTTTCGGAACGGCCGAGCGCGATGCGCTGGTCTCGGAGGCGCTGACGCTTGGCGCTCAACCGGAGTTCAATCCGCAGAGTCCGACGTTCTCGTGGGGACTTCCTTTTACGCGCTTCAATCGCATCGAAGGGTTCTCGAGCGCGGTGGCGGTGGACGAAGTGCTAGGAAGCGGCTACACGGCCCACGCGCTATTTAGGCTAGGTGCCGCAGACCTTTCACCCAATGGCGAGCTATCGGTCAACCGGACAGATGGTCGGCAGAATAGAGAGTTCGGTGTTTATCGTCGTCTCGTTGCGTCCAACGACTGGGGCGATCCGCTCGGCTTCAGCAGCTCGGTGTCGGCACTCTTGTTCGGACGTGACGAGGGTTTCTATTACCGGACGTGGGGTGCGGAGCTCCAAGGCGACAAGGATTACGGGCTGATCAACAATTGGCGGCTGTTCGCGGAGCAGCACTTCGATGCGACGGTGCACACGGAGTTCGCGCTCGCGCATCCCGGCGGCGTGAAGGGCGGTCTCACCAACATCGATGCGGTGAACGGCAAGATCGTCGGATTGTCGGCGGGGCATCATTCATCGTACGGACTCGATCCACACGGATTCCGCGCGCTGACTGACCTCAAGCTCGAGGGAGCCACGGGCACTTTCGACTATTCGCGCGGCTCGCTGCAGACGACTCTTTCTCACGGGCTCGGGAGCGCTCTCGATGGTGCGCTCACGCTTGGTGGGGGCACGTCTGGCGGACAACTTCCCATACAGAAGCAGTTTTTCCTCGGCGGCGTTCAGACGGTGCGCGGTCAGAGGGCGGGTGCGGAAATTGGCGATTCGTTCTGGATGAGCAGCCTCGAGTTCGGCACGAGGTCGGCGGGATTCCGGAAGATCGTGTTCGCGGATCTCGGCTGGGCCGGTGATCGGAACAACTTCGCGCATCCAGGACGGCCGCTCAGCGGGGCAGGGGTTGGGGCGTCGTTCATGGACGGGCTCATTCGCGTCGATCTCGCCAAAGGCATCTACCCGGAAAATTCTTTCCGCGCAAATCTTTACGTCGAGGCGCGGTTCTAGCTCGCGTTTTCTACGTACATCTCGGTTTGGGTCGAGGCGCGGCGTCCTCTTCGGCGCTACGCTCGCTTGGTCGGAGCCCCTAACTGCGCTCCTTCGCTCCGCTCAGTCGCGGGTCTCCTCCTCGCGCTTGCTTTGAGAAGCGCCTACGAGGACACCGCGCCTCTCCCGTACAGATCTATAACCCCACTCGCCAGAAGACTCGCCTTCGCGTTTGATTGTGCGCACCCGCATTCCCGGGTCACACAACTGCCGCGAGACCGCTGTTCATTCGCTCGCACTCTACGTGCGTCGGGGCGTGGTGCTACGTAACGTGACGTAAAGACCGCCTGTGACGCCCGACCTAGGTTGGATCCGAACTCTAACCTGGGCTGAAATCATGAAATTCAGAGTCGTAGCTCTTGCCGGCGTCGCTGGGTCGATCGTTTGTGTGGTTGGGTGCATACCGCTCACTGTCGGGAGCACTGCCAAGCCGGTTCCGATGGGGACCACCGTCCACAGCACATCGATATATGTCGTCCCGAATTCCTTTGACGATACGCTCGACAGCCGATCTTTTCCGCGGTACGGCGTCGACAATGAGGTCCGCTTTGGATTCGATGACCATTCCGACATTGGCGTCCGAATCCCGTCTTTCAGTGGAATCGTTGCCAACTACAAGCGGCGACTGAACGGCGTGACTGAAGCACCCGGAGCTGCGACGTCGATCATGGTCGGTGGCGGAATCGTCAACTGGGGCGAGCACGCGCACCTGGAAGCAACACTGATCACATCAGCCGCAGAGAGCGACCGCTTCACACCATACGGCGGCCTTCGCGCGATGCAGGTCATCCCCATCGATCGAGGCGCCGTTCACGATTCGCCCACGCTTGGTGGATTCCTCGGCGCCAGGATCGGGACTCTGACAGCTGGCATCTCCCCGGAAATCGGAATCTTCTACGACCACTCGGCGCTTCACCTTCACAAGGGAAACGTCCTCTTCGTTCCTGCGATCACCGTCCACGGCGACGTCGCGCGATGGCTTCGCCCCTAGATCGCTCTGACGGAGAATCGCTCCGCCGTGAATCGGGCGGCCGCAGGTTGTTGTGGCAGCCGCACGAAGCCGCCGCTGAGGAGCGCTACCGAATGGAGGCGAATGGATGCGAGCCGCGTCCGGCGATCCAAGACCGGGAAGGAGGGAGGGGGTCCTCGTAGGCGCTTTCCAAAGCGAGCGCGAGGAGGAGACCCGCGACCGAGCAGAGCGAGGGAGCGCAGTTAGGGGCTCACCCGCCCGCAGGCGGGCACCCGAAGCGAGCGTAGCGCCGGAGAGGACCCCCTCCCGACTGACCCCGCCGAGATCCAAAAGACTACGAGCAGCTATTCGGCGTCCATGAACGGATAGCGATAATCTGTCGGCGGCGAGAAAGTCTCCTTGATATTCCGCGCACTGATCCAGCGCACGAGATTCAGCTTGGACCCGGCCTTGTCGTTCGTACCCGACCCGCGCGCGCCTCCGAATGGTTGCTGCCCCACCACGGCGCCCGTCGGTTTGTCGTTGATGTAGAAATTGCCGGCGGCATTGCGCAGCGCGAGTGCCGCTTCGCGGATGGCTGAGCGGTCTCGGCTGAATATGGCGCCGGTGAGCGCATAGGGCGAAGTCTGGTCCACGATCTTGAGCGTCTCTTCCCACTTGTTGTCGGGGTAGACGTGCGCCGTGACGACCGGGCCAAAAATCTCCTCGCACAGCAGGCGATATCCTGGATCCTTTGTCTCGATCAGCGTCGGCTCGATGAAGTATCCGTCTTCACCGCGAGCCACGCCGCCAGAGACGATTGTTGCATTCTTCCGTCCGTGATCGAGATACTCTCCGATCTTGGTGAACGCTTTCTTGTCGATCACCGCACCCATGAAGTTCCGGAAATCCGTAACGTCACCAACGCGAAGCTCCTTCATGATTGCCACCGTGCGGTCGCGCACCTCGGGCCAGATCGACTCGGGCACGTAGACCCGGCTGGCGGCGGAGCACTTCTGCCCCTGGTACTCGAACCCTCCGCGCGCGATCGCGACTGAGAGTGCAACCGGATCAGCCGACGCGTGGGCGACGATGAAATCCTTCCCGCCTGTCTCACCGACAATGCGCGGGTACGACTTGTAGCGCGACATGCTGGCGCCGATTGTCTTCCACATGCTGTTGAAGACGGCTGTACTTCCGGTGAAGTGCACTCCCGCAAGATCACGGCTCGACAACAGCGTGTCTGAGATGAGGGCCGCGTCACCGGGAACGAAGTTGATCACTCCCGGAGGAAGGCCGGCCTCCTCGAGCAGCTTCATGATGTAATATGCGCTCAGCATTGCGCTCGATGCCGGCTTCCAGACGACGGTGTTCCCCATCAGCGCGGGCGCAGTCGGAAGATTTCCAGCGATCGAGGTGAAGTTGAAGGGCGTTACTGCATAGACGAATCCTTCGAGCGGCCGGTAGTCGAGCTGATTCCACATCGTGCGGTCGCTGATCGGCTGCTCGTCGTACAGGCTCTGCGCATAGTGCGGATTGAATCTCCAGAAGTCGATCAGCTCTACCGCCGCATCGATCTCGGCCTGAAATGCCGTCTTCGATTGTCCGAGCATCGTCGCCGCGTTGAGCGTTGATCTCCAGGTCGTCGCCAGCAGCTCGGCGGCCTTGAGGAACACCGCCGCACGATCCTCCCACGGCCAATTTGCCCAGTCTTTCGCGGCGTGCTTGGCGGCGGCGATGGCCTGATCAATGTTCTCCGCACCGGCGCGGTGCCACTGGCCGAGTACGTGGCGATGATCGTGCGGCATCACCGATTCGGTGAGTGCGCCGGTATGAACCTCCGCTCCGCCGATGATGAGAGGAATGTCGATCCGCTCGTTGGACATCGAACGCAGACGATCCTTGAGCGCAGCTCTTTCCGGCGATCCGGGCGCATAGCTCTTGACCGGCTCGTTCACGGGCGGCGGTACGCGACGGTTGCCGTTGAATCCGGTCACAGTGCGCGCGGCGATATCCGGAGCTGTGTCCCGGTCTTCGGCCTCGTCACGGGCTGGTCCGACGTTGTGAGAGCCGGCGTCAGGTGAGCCGGAGCGGGTGGGTGATACTGCGGAGGCAGACATGAATTCCTCGAGATGGCGTGCGGAAGTACTCTCGTAAGATACGACCCGCCGACTCAAAACGAACCCCTTTCGGGCTTCTCTCGCCCGGCGCGGGGAGCTAACGTGCCCGAATGGGATTCGCACTGTGAGAAACGCGCGCCAGGCGGAAGGAAATGGCACGACGCCGGGAAATCGAGCGAAAGGATCCGGTTGGCACCTATTCAGCAATCATCGTCGAGCCGCGATTCTGTTACTGGGCGTGATCCTCGCGGGGTGCGTCGACGAATCCGTAGAATGGGGCGACGTCTCGTATCGTCAGTCCCAGCTCGGTGACCCGGACGCGCGCAGCGCCAGGATGAGCGCTAATCTCCCGGCGACCGGATTGGCGGGGAGTCCGTGCATCGCTTCGATACGTACCGCGTCCGGAGTCGGCGAATTATTTCGCGCCTGGTGGTCTTCGAAGCGCGACAGCAGCGTCGTGCTGTGGTTGCAACGGTCGGAAGATCAGGGAAGGAACTGGCAGACACCCGTGGAAGTAGAGGCGCGTGACCGTGGCGGTCGTGGCTGCCATCGCCCTGCTCCGGGGATCTTCTACGATCCAGCGAGCGGATACGTGCATCTCGTCTACTTCATAGAGGCAAGCGATGGCGCTGGTGTTTTCTTCGCGCACTCGATGGACAAGGGAGAGATCTTTCATTCACCGGTCCCTGTCGTCTACGGGAATTCGCCCTCTGTGGCGAGCGTCGCCGCACACGGCGACAGCGTCGTTGTGGTGTTCGAGGATCCCAACTCTACCACATCGAGAATCGGGATCGTGCTGTCTCACGCAACCGGCCATCTATTCGATCAGCGCGGACAGGTAACACCCGACGACGTTCAAGCGATCGCTCCCTGGGTTGCGCTCGAGGGGAACAGAATCAGAGTGTGGTGGAAAACGCCGAACGATTCGGCCGGGCGACCGGAGCGGGTAGGCTACCGCGATGGCACCTGGAGATGAGCGTTCTCGGGCCGCTCACGAATTCCCTGGGGTAGAATCGCCCACTGCTCGGGTCGCAACAACTTTTCCGCGGCAGTAACCGCATGGGCGCTATTCACCGATGCGTCCTCCAGCATCATCGCAACGCTCCCCGCCATTTGGGTGACGTCGCCCGCCTCCTGCGATCTGGACAACAGCGTGCGAATGTCCCTGTAGATCTTCTCGTTTCTGCGCCGAAGAGTGTCCGCGACTTCACCGAGAGCGACGATCTGGACCGCGCTCAGATGGAGCGTGTCCTTCATGCCGAGAATCTCGGCCACAGGGTTTGGCACCGTGGCATCGACACCCGAGGCTCTTTCGCTCTCCCGCGATGTGCCATCGAGGCCTCCCGTGATTTCGACCATAGACAATGCGAGCGGTACGCCACCCAGCTGCAAGTCGATCGTCATCTGCTCAGGATCGCTGGTGCGTCGTGTGATCGTGCGCTGCACAGGGGCAAATCCCATGCGCTTCGCCTGGACGACATATTTCGGCGCTGTCTCGGGGAAGAACACCTTGTAACGCCCCTCTGCGTCTGTCGTGTGCGTGCGCGTCAGGCCGGAGCCGAGCGACGTCGCGGCAACCTGAGCGTCGGCAACGGGCTTGCCCGTGAGGTCGGTGACACGTCCGGTTAGAATGTCTGCGCGGCCGTCTCCCTGCGCCCGCAGTGCTGCCGGTGCAATGGAGAGAGCCAGGAGTAGGAGTTGGGTTCGCATCAGGCTACCGAGGGGACTTCTCTGTTCTTTGTCTCTATTATCAGCAGGTGTACTCGCCGGTGCAACACCCGGGTTTCCGGGGCGTATCGCCCGTCCCGCGCATCGTACGGTAGAGTACTTGCAGCGGCCTGCGGCATGACTCGATACCCAGGGACATGACTCAATATCCAGCGACATGACTCGATACATAGGCGCGCATACGATCGACAACGGTGGCCTCCACATGGCTGTCCTTCGCGCCGGAAGCGCGGGAATGACCGCGCTACAGGTCTTCACCGCCATTCCGAAATTCTATGGCGACAAGTCCACAATCAAGCCAGAGAGAGTGGCCCGCTTCAAGGCGGCCCTCGCGAAGACCAAAATCAAGCCGGTGAACGTCGTCGTGCACGCGGCCTATGTGCTGAGCGTCGCGACCCCTGAGGACGACAAATGGGCCAGAGCCAGCGCCGGACTCACGAAGGAGCTGGAGAGGTCGAGTGCCCTCGGAGTGGGCGCGGTGTGCTTTCACCCCGGCTCGGCTGGAGCTAGCGATCGCGCCGACTCGGCGAAGCGCATCGCCAAGGCCATCACCGTCGCTCTGCAGACGATCGAATCGGACACCCGCCTCCTCGTGGAGAACACCGCCGGCGCGGGGAAAACGATGGGGAAGACGGCCCAGGAGGTGAAGGAGATTCTGGCCGGTGTTCCAGCAACTCTACGGGCGAGAACAGGGTACGGACTCGACACGTGTCACCTCTTCTCCTCTGGTTACGACATCACGGCATCACAGCAGGCTTTGACAGCGGTCCTCGATGATTTCGAAGAAGCCACAGGGGAACCGCCGGCTTTCTTTCATCTGAATGACAGTGAGGGCGAGCTGGGCTCGAACAAGGATCGGCACGTTCTCATAGGGGAAGGACGCATTGGGAAGCAGCCGTTCGAGTGGCTCATGCGTGACCGCCGCAGCAGCGACGTGCCGCTCATTCTCGAGACTCCCCAGCAGAACTATGAGATAGCTGACGACGACGTTTCGCCCGATCCCTACGACGTGAAAATGATGAAGCTCCTCGAGGAAATGGCTGGAAAATGAGAGGCGCCCCTGGAGCCGATCGGGGCGAAATACCGTTTTTCCCTATGGGATTTCGTGTTTTTCATAGGGAAACTCTTTGCGTTCCCTATTGCTTTCGCCTCGCGGGACTATAGCTTGCGTCGCTGACGGACCGCGTTTCACTGTGTATCAACTCGCATCCGATCATTAAACCAGGAGACACGATGGCAGCAAAAAAGAAGAAGGGAAAGAAGAAGTCCTCGTCCCGGAAGTCTTCAGCCAGAAAGTCATCTAGAAAGGCGACAAAGAAAGCCGGCAGGAAAGCCCGCCGGAAATCCTCGGGCAAGAAGCGCACGCCAAACGCGGCCTTCATGAAGCCAATGCAGCCGAGCAGCGATCTCGCCTCGGTAGTGGGCAGCTCCCCGATGCCTCGCACGGAAGTGACGAAGAAGCTCTGGCAGTACATCAAGCGGAAAGGTCTCCAGGATGCGAAGAATCGCCGCATGATCAACGCCGACGACAACCTCCGTCCCATCTTCGGCCGCGGACAGGTCTCCATGTTCGAGATGACCCGGCTCGTCAACAAGCACCTCAAGAACCCGTAAGCTCCATTGGCAACTTCTTCCAATGCGGGGCGCGCTCAAAAGGCGCGCCCCGTTTCACAGCAGTCACCGCTCCGCAATCTCTGGGAGAATTTCAAGTCGATCGTCGGCGCGCTGGCGATCTTCCTCGTGTTGCGGGCATTCCTCGTCGAGGCATATCGCATCCCGTCGGGCAGCATGATCCCGACGCTGCTCGTCGGTGACTGGCTGTTCGTCAACAAGGCGATCTACGGCGCACACGTACCGTTCAGCCGCGCGAGCCTGCCCGCGTACAGGGAGCCGCGCCGCGGCGACGTGGTGGTATTCGTCTCGCCGTTCCAGGCGGACGAAGACTCACTTGGACACGACCCGACACCCACGTTGGTGAAGCGACTGGTCGGCACTCCGGGTGACACGCTCTACATGCGGAACGCGATTCTGTACGTGAATGGGATCGCGCAGAGGCAGGGATTCGGAGCTACTCCAACAACGAATCCCGAGCTTGCGAATTCCGTAGATCCCTTGTTCAGCTGGCAGAAGAAGGTCGGCCTCAAGGCGTCGAGATTCGGTCCCGCACCCGCACAACCGACGCACGACAACTGGGGACCTTTCGTCGTTCCTCCGAGGAGGCTGTTCATGATGGGCGACAGCCGCTACAACTCGAAGGACAGCCGCTACTGGGGTTTCGTGCCGAGGGAAAACGTGAGAGGAAAGCCTCTGTTCGTGTACTACTCCTACAACGCCGACGACAGCGACCGGCCGCTGCCGATGCTCACCGACATCAGGTGGAGCAGGATCGGGCACTGGATCAGGTAGTTACCCATTCCCGGCGTCCAGCGTCGAATTCTGGTGAACACTCTGTTCTCCCCATGATTCAGCGGGAAATTCTATGGACGCGATTACGTCGAGAGTTACATTGAAAGCCGTGCCGAAGCCGGGTTTGGTAGAGAAGCGCCGTCACCTGTTCAAGTCGAGCGAATGGGATCTCGAAGAGCCGGCGGCATTCGCCAGAATCGCACGATCGCCTTTCGAGCTGGCGCTGATCACCGGCGTTGTGATGCGTCTCTTTCGCGCCGTCGTGCTCACGCACGGCAACGCCACCAGCACCTTCCTCGGCGCGTCGCTCGTACTGGGAACGCTGTTCCTGCTGGGGATGGCGACGCTCCACCTCGGAAGATTTCCCATACGCGAATGGCCTTGGCGAGCGCCACTGTTCGCGGTGCTCGAGACGACCGGCGAGATGACTGTGAGTCTGGTGCTGATTGCGCTGCACCGCGAGCCATGGGGCACCGCGCGCGCCGAGTTCATCGACTGGCAGGCGATGGCGACGGGTGTGGTTTTCTGGCGCGTGCTCGGCGTGAGCGTTTGGGCGCTGCTACTCGGCGCCACGGTGTCGTTCATCCGAGGGCGAGTGCTCAAGGATACCGGGAGGGAGGTCGAGCCGAAAACGCTTCCCGATGGGCAACCATTTATTGAGAGAAGGAAGCGGGACGAATTTTAGCTTCCTCGCGTATGCCAAGACTTTTCGGTCTTCAGGACTACGCGGCGGTAGTTTCCTCACAGTACTTGTCGAACGCTCGAGTCAGATCCTTCGCGATATCATCGGTGGTCCGGCCTTCGATCCGATGGCGCTCGAGCATGTACACGAGCTCCCATTCTTGAACAGCGCAATCTGGGGTGAGCTTGGCGCGTAGCCGGTGAAGTAGCTTCTCGCCCGCTTTACCGCGTCGACATCCTGCCGGCAAAACGCTGGTGAGCCTGAGCGGTCTGTTCTCGTGCTGGATCGCCTTGGCGACCGCGGGACTCGCGTTGCAGGCCGCGCTTCCACTAGCCGAATTCACTTAGGTCGCGCACAGGCACGACGTTGTCTGGTCGAGATCAATGTGGCCGAACGGTTGAATCGCTGGTTGTGCAGCAGGATCTGGAACCCGGTGATCATTCTATCGAAGAATTGCGGGGTCCCTGACCATTGGTATCACCGCTTGCCGTTCCGAAACCGTTACCGCGAGTATTGTGTCTTTTTGGAGATATCCGATCCGCTTTAGATGGACCCCGTACCGCCCTTCCTCAAGCCCACTAACTCTCAGTAGTCCTGCGGTGTCGATCGCGAAGAATTTCATATCGTTTCGGAACGCCTCTGTGGCGGGCCGTATTGAAGCAAGCGTGCTTCCAAGTGGGATTCTCGTGCTGTCATCCACGACCAGAGCAAGCAGTGTGTGCCAATGGCCGGGCACGCTTGGTTCGGTCTTGATTGACTTGCAAGACCAGGCTGTCATAGTGAGTGCAGCCAGAAACAGCGGCCTCATCGCCCTCCAATCGCTAGGAAGTTGTAATTCAAATCAAAAACATGCATCGGGCGCCAGCCAGGGCTGTCTGCCCTCGCAGTTCCCCAGTGCTCGTCGGTTACATACGCGTTTCCGACTTTGTATACGTAAATAGCAACGCTGTCATAGGGAATCTGCATCTCTACTGCCCTAGCCGTCGCCGCCGCAGTGCAAACGCTGTCACTTGTAACCAATGATACCTGTGAACCAGAAGTGGCCGTTATTCCGAGGTTGTTTTTAAGTGCAACTGTGCTCGGTCGGGTCGATGTTACCAGTGCCGCAAGCCAATCGAGGCCCTGTGTGCTTTCAGAGCTCGGCGCATGGCAGCCCAAGCGGAACCGTTGCACCCCGCGAACTGATGCTTGCACTCCATGCACACTGCTCTAGGCCGGAGCAAAAAGTGTATACGCCTTTGTAGTCAAACCCATCGTTTACGTGCACGCAACTCGCCGAAGCTTCGCTTGTAACATTGAGTAGGCTTTGAATGCTCGCCGCCGCCAACACACCTTCTCCAAATGCGTACGACGCTATCGTATCTCTCCTCAACGGTTCCCACGAAAACTGGATGGACACAGTGTTCAACGCGTCCATGTCGCGAACGACGACCGGTGGGGGGCGCAGCGTACGGCTGGCGGGCGCGAAAGCATCGTTACAAGAAGTAAGTAGAAGCGCGAAGAGGATTGCCGTGAAGAATTCATGCGGCCTTTTTCCAAGTGCCACGAATTGTGCTAGAAGCCATGAAACGACGTTTTCTCTCTGCGCACCTTGCATCAGGGTTTCCTCCAAGGGTTGAGCTACGGAGTCAAGCAGCAAAATCGACCCGGCGCCGAGAATCGGCTCGACCCCCGCGTTACTCGGATCTGCACTCGCAATACTCACGGCGACGCATGACGAAGTTGTGAAAATGGAATGACGGCTTAGTGACGAATCGCGCCTTTGCGTGCTCGGCGTGAACGTGTGGGCGCTACTGCTCGGCGCCACGTGTCGTTCATCCGTGGGCGAGTGCTCAAGGATACCGGACGAGAGGTCGAGCCGAAGACACTGCCCGACGGTCAGCCGTTCATCGAGAGGCGCAAGCGGGACGAATTCTAGTTCTGTTCCGCACGCGTAAAGAACTGCAACCGAATAGGCGAGAGGCCACTTGCGCCTCTCGCCTAATCAGTTTTCAGTCTTCAGGTCTAAGCGGCGGTCGTCTCCTCGCAGTACTTATCAAACGCCCGGGTCAGATCTTTCGCGATATCATCGGCGGTCCGACCTTCGATCTGATGGCGCTCGAGCATGTACACGAGCTCTCCATCCTTCAGCAGTGCGATCTGCGGTGAGCTCGGTGCGTAGCCGGTGAAGTAGCTTCTCGCCTGCCTGACCGCGTCGACATCCTGGCCCGCGAAAACGGTGGTGAGCTTGAGCGGTTTGTGCTCGTGCTGGATCGCTTTGGCGACAGCGGGGCGCGCGTTGCGGGCGGCGCATCCACAAACCGAATTCACGACCACGAGCGTGGTGCCCGGGGCGTCCTTCAGCTTGGCATCGACTTCCTGTGCTGTGCGCATTTCTTCGACGCCGAGCTGAGTAAGCTCCTGGCGCATAGGACTGACAAATCTCTCATCGTACATCTATCTGCCTCTCTTGTGACGAATGACTATTGAAGAAAGATAACGCTGCGGATCACCTTCAGTTGCATTTCTCTCAGAAGACTATCGAGCATAAGAAACCCACCGGGCCATCTCCTTCATCGTGGGCCGTTTTCCGTACATGAGCAACCCGACCCGGTATATCCGCGACGCCAGCCAGAGCGCGGCAACGCAGCCAATCGCGAGAAACGCGAGGCTCGCAGCCATCTCCAGTGGTGGTACCCCCGTAACCGCCATACGGATCGGCATGATGATCGGCGACGAGATTGGAACCAGCGACAGCACTCGCGCCGTCGTTCCGGTCGGGTTCAACAGTACCGGCTGAATGAACACTCCGGTACTGACGATCATGATCATGAGCGGGCTCGCCGCCTGTCTTGCCTCACTCTCGCTATTCACCGATGATCCAACCGCCGCGTAAAGCGATGAGTAGAAGATGAAGCCGAGCAGGAAGAACAACAGGAAGAGAATTCCCGCACCGAGACTGATGTCGGGCAGTGAGAAGTTCATCGTCGGCGCTCCGAGCTTCGCCATGATTGGCGCCCTGAGCTGGAGCAAGATGTAAGTCGTGGCGATCCAGAGAATCTGCTGCGTGAGACCAACCGCGCCCACGCCAAGGACTTTTCCGGCCAGCAGAGTATCAGTCGGAACACTGGACATCACGACTTCCGCGACGCGGGTCGTTTTCTCCTCGAGCACGCCACTCATGATCGTCTGCCCGTATACCACGATCGAGAGGTAGAGCAGAAATCCAATCGCGAAACCGAACAACACGCTCGCCATGCCCGACCCGGCGCGGCCGCGCTCGGTAATTCGCTCGGTGCTGAAGTCGAGTGGAATGAAGGTGATCTCCTTCATCTGTTGATCGTTGAGTCCCACCTTCTCGAGACGCGTCCCGAGAATCGTCTGCCGGATGGCGCTCTTTATCTGCGTCATGTCGGCAATAGACGTCGCATTCGTTCCCGCGTACCGGGCGGATTCTCCCGCCAGCGTCTGCTGATTCACGACGACGTATCCCGACTTCTCCTTGCGCATCACTTCCCGGGTCGCAAGGCTCTCCGCCTGCGTCAGCTCACTCGGCGCCACAACCTTGACGATCGGCATTCTTCCCGGAACCGTCGTGTCACCCGCGATGTTCACCGCGAGTCGATGACCAAACCCAGTGCCGGTGGCATCGAGAATAGTGGTGTTGTAGACGTCGGTCGTCGCCGTGCTCTTCGATGCCAGCCACGCCGGCACAATGATAATTGCGCTGAAAAAGATCGGTCCGAAGAATGTCGCGATCAAAAACCATTTTGACCGCACGCGCTCGAGATACTCACGCTTGATGATCGCCCAGAGCTTAGCCATGTCCGGTCATCCCCTCCTCAATGCCGCTCGCCCCGACTTTCTGCAGGAAAATCTGATGAAGCGATGGCTGGATCATCTCGAATCTCTGCACGGACGCACCCGACTCGACAATTCGCTTGAGCAGCGCCTGCGGATCGGCGCCCGGCGCCATCTCGATCTCGAAGAATCTGTTCGAGTCATCGGCGCGCTTCACCAATGCATGGTCGCGCAGTATCGCGGCTACGCCAGCCATTCCATCTCCCTCCAGTGCCAGCGCTATGTTCCGCTGCCCGTGCTCTTCCTTCACGCCGGTCACGGTTCCGTCGAGAACCTTTTCCCCCCGCGCGATAATGCACACTGAATCGCACAGGCGCTCGGCGTTGTCCATGAGATGAGTGCTGAAGATCACGGTCTTGCCGCGCTTCTTGAGCTCGACGACCGTGTCCTTGAGCGCTTGTGCGTTGATCGGATCCAGGCCGCTGAACGGCTCGTCGAGGATAACGAGATCAGGATCGTGCAGCAGCGTCCCGATGAACTGGACCTTCTGCTGCATTCCGCGCGATAGCTCGTCGATCTTGGCCAGGCCCCAATCCTTCTCCGGCGTTTTCAGCGACAGGCGCACCAACCACTCGTCGATCCGCTTGTCCGCTTCGCTGCCTTTCACGCCCTTGAGCTCCGCCAGGAATTTCAGAACGCGGCGCACCTGCATCTTTCGATACAGACCCCGCTCTTCGGGGAGATAGCCGAGCCGCTGGGTGATCTTCGGATCATTCGACGGACGGCCGAAGATGTGAATCAGCCCCGAGTCGGGAGCGATGATGTTGAGGATCATCCGAATGGTGGTCGTCTTCCCCGCGCCGTTGGGTCCGAGGAGTCCGTATACGCTCCCGGTCGGAACCCGCAACGTCAGATCGCGCACCGCCGTGTGCTCGGCGTAGCGCTTGGTGACGTTCACTATGTCGATTGCGTATTCGGTCATGTAGTTTCGATGCGCGTTGACCGGCAGAAGGAACAAAAATATACGTCCAAAATAAATGCCTGTTTCAGAGACGCTGATAATCGCGATTCTTTTCTTTGTGGGCGCCGCATTATATGCGTCGGTCGGTCACGGGGGCGCGTCCAGCTATCTGGCGATAATGGGCCTCTTCAGTCTCGCGCCGGACGTGATGAAGCCGACGGCACTGGCCCTCAACATCCTGGTCGCGAGCGTGGCGACATACAAGTTCTACCGGGCCGGACTATTCTCGTGGCGTCTCTTCTGGCCGTTCGCGGCTGCATCGATACCAGCGGCGTTCGTCGGAGGCGCCGTGATGCTTCCGGCGCGGTGGTACGAGATCATCGTCGGCGTGGTGCTGCTCTACGCCGCGGTGTGGATGTTCAGATCCGCGCTGCGGCCGATTTCCAAAGAGACGCACTCGCCGCCATTATGGGCAGCTGTCATGGCAGGACTCGCTATTGGATTTCTTTCCGGACTCACTGGCGTCGGAGGCGGCATATTCCTGAGCCCGCTGCTTCTCTCCATGGGATGGGCTGAGACGCGCGCGACATCGGGTGTCGCCGCGCCTTTCATCCTCGTCAATTCGATTGCCGGACTGCTGGGACACATTGCGAGCGTCTCGCAGCTCCCGCCCAATGTTCCGGTGTGGGGCGCCGCCGCTCTGATCGGTGGCTGGATCGGCGCGGGATACGGGAGCAAACGCGCCCCCGTGCCCGTACTGAGACAGCTGCTTTCGCTGGTGCTTGTCGTAGCCGGTGTGAAACTGATCTTCTACTGAGGAAATTTCTCTCTGCCAGAATCCACGGTCGTCATCGTTGGTGCAGGGGCTGCAGGCCTGTCCGCCGCCGGCGCGCTCCGGGGTCGAGGAATCGACTCGGTAGTTCTCGAGGAAGATGAGCAGCTCGGTGGAACCTGGGCACGGCGATACGATCGCCTGCACCTTCACACAGTGCGTGGATTCTCAGGATTGGCTCATTACTCCATTCCGCGCCATTACCCCAAGTACCTCTCGCGCGAAGAATTCATCTCCTACCTCGGCGAGTACGCAAAGCATTTCGATCTCCGCGTGATCACGGGCTGTCCCGTGCGGAAGATCAGACAGGAGGCAGACTCGCCCGATTCATGGTCTGCCACGACGGCCGGAGGTGAGTGGCGTTCTCGAGTCGTTGTCATCGCGACCGGCCAGTATCGATTTCCGATGCTGCCCAGGTGGGAGGGTCGCGGGGCCTATCGTGGCACGTTCGTGCACTCCTCTCGCTACACCACCCCGGCTCCGTACCTCGGGAAGCGCGTGCTTGTGGTAGGAGCCGGAAACAGCGGCACCGAGATCGCCACCGATCTCGCCGAGAATGGAGCTGGATTCGTTGCTATCAGCATCCGCACGCCGCCTCCGATCGTTCCCCGTGATCCGTTCGGCATGCCGATTCAGCGAACAGGAATTCTTCTCAGCGTCCTGCCTTCTGCCATCTCCGATCGACTCGGGCGACTGACATCGCGGATTGTGCTTGGAGATCTCACTCGCCACGGCCTTCACGCGGCAAAATGGTTTCCCTTTTCGGCCAAACGCGTTCCAGTCATAGATGTGGGATTCGTCAAAGCGTTGAAGCAGAGGCTTGTGCAAGTCCGTCCGGCGCTCGACCGTTTGAATGCGACCGGGGCGGTGTTCGAAGATGGGAGCTCAGAGTCTTTCGACGCGATCATTGCGGCTACCGGATTCAGCACGGGACTGAACGAGCTCCTCGAGATGGACGATGTACTCGACGATTCCGGCGAGCCAATCGCACTCTCCGGAGAACCGACCAGTCGTCCGGGAATGTTTTTCATGGGTTATACTCACAGCCTGCGCGGACATCTATTCGAGGCGAATCTCGCTTCACGCAAGCTCGCCCGAAATGTGGAACGCTATCTCCAGCATACGGTTTGATCATTCGTTAATGAGGTGATCGATGGCGTTTGATGAGAGACTCGCGGCGCGCATTCGCAGTCAGCTTGATAAGAAAAAGGGGCTGACTGAGAAGAAGCTGTTTGGGGGGATAGGATTCCTCCTAAATGGCAACCTCGCCTGCGCCGTAAGCAAAGGAGAGATGCTGGTACGGGTCGAACCCCAGGCGACGGAGGACGTTCTCAAAAACAAACACACTCGCGTTTTCGGCACACGCCCGATGAAAGGGTGGATTCTCGTCGCACCCGAAGGTCTGAAAACGGCGAAGGCGCTGGCGAAATGGATAAAGATCGGAGTCGACTACGCTGCATCGCTCCCACCGAAGTAAATGCCTGCAAAATTCCAGCGAAGGGCTATTGGCGGGTGACGGTCAGGGTGTTACGCTAACGCCATGAAGAGACTGTTCTACGCGGGTATCACCCTGTTGGTGCTGTTCGAGATCGCAAACGTGTATTTCATCATGCCGATGCCCGGCAGTCAGCGGATGGCGAGTATCGATCTCGCATACCGCTTGTACTCCTGGCGCTGGCTGTTCCGCGCGATCTTCGTGGTGATGATCGTTGCCGGCGCGGCCTCCGCCTGGCGTGCACCGGGCAGGCAGAAGTTCGCTGCTCCAGTGGCGCTCATGCTCGCTGCGATCATCGTGTACGTGCTGAATTTCCAAATGTCTGCCGATCACATGTTCGTCGCTCCGGCGTCCGTGACGATGCTTCCCGCCGATCGGAACAAGGTGGACACTGCGCGTCTTGTGGTCGGAATCGACGTGGACGGCCACGCGCGCGCGTTCCCTATTCAGTTCATCGGCTACCATCACCAGGTCCGCGATACCGTCGCCGGGAAGCCGGTGATGGTGAGTTACTGCACGGTCTGCAGAACCGGCCGAGTGTTCAGCCCAATCGTTGACGGCCGCTCCGAGACATTCAGGCTCGTCGGCATGGATCACTTCAACGCGATGTTCGAGGACGCAAGAACGCACAGCTGGTGGCGTCAGGCCAACGGCGAGGCGATCGCAGGGCCGAGCAAAGGGAAGGCACTGACCGAGATCCCGAGCAGGCAGGTAACTCTGGCGGAATGGCTGCGCGAGCACCCGACGTCGCTCATCATGCAGGCCGACTCCGGGCTGAAAAGCAATTACTCCAAGGACTTCGACTATGAAACGGGCAAGAGCCGGAAGTCGCTCACAGGTACCGACACCATTTCATGGCACGACAAAGCCTGGGTAGTCGGGATCACAGTGAATGGCCAAAGCAAGGCATACGACTGGAATCGTCTACGTCGTGAAAGGGTCGTCAATGACGTTATCGGTGGTCAGCCGATAGTTCTCGCGCTGGCATCGGATACCACCAGCTTTGCAGCCTTCGTGCGGCCGAGCCCCAGTGAAAGGTTCATCGTGCGGAACGACTCTCTCGTCGCGGGGGTCGTCGCGTACGCCTTCAACGGCACGGGCGCGAATGGCACTCTCGAGCCCGTGAAGGCGTCGCAGGAATTCTGGCACAGCTGGCGAACGTTTCAGCCTGCAACGGCGAGATACTAGGCTCTCAGTCTCGCTCCGCGGTCACCTACTGATATCGCCTCGCCCTCGGTGGCGAAGCGGGCGCCCGTCGCGCTACTGATGGCGCCCGGTACTTTGGTGCGATTGTCCCGGATTGTGCTACGCCCGGATACCATCCGCTTGTGAACGCGAGCAGGTCGAGCGGATTCACGGTGATCGCCCCGTAGCGCGCAGCCCAATGCAGGTGAGGGCCCGTCACACGACCTGTACTCCCTACCAGCCCAATCACCTGTCCTCGCTTCACAGTGTCGCCGGCCGATACGAGCGTCTTGCTCATGTGGAAATACGCGGTGACGACCCCGCCGCCGTGATCGATGTAGACCACGTTGCCCGCGAGAAAGAAGTTGTCAACGAGCGCAACCACCCCGCGATTCGCCGCGCGAATCGGCTCGCCGACCGCGCCGCGGAAATCAACGCCGAGGTGGCGCGTCGTGAGTGCGCCGTTGAAAAGGCGCCCGGATCCGAATTCG
>Ga0068855_100003493_pt1 | contig 19250 bp, 14 predicted proteins | sample KBSCornC52_FD_66592 | JGI IMG/M metagenome (GOLD analysis project Ga0068855, IMG submission 66592) | Corn rhizosphere microbial communities from Kellogg Biological Station, Michigan, USA - KBS Corn C5-2 | ecosystem: Host-associated > Plants > Roots > Rhizosphere > Soil ...
GACGCTCGGCCGGGAGCGCGCGGCACAGGCGCCGGACGTGCCGACGATGATCGAGCAGGGTCTGCCGGATGTCACGTTCGAGTCGGTGCAGATGCTCTACGCCCCGGCGGGCACGCCGCCCGGGATCGTGGATCGGCTCTCGCGCGAGGTGAACGCCGTGCTCGCCCAGCCGCGGGTGCGCGCCCAGCTCGAGAAGCTGGCGTTGAAGCCCCAGGGCAGCACGCCCGAGGCGATGCGCGAGGCGCAGGCCGCGGCGGACAAGGCGTGGACCGCCATCGCGCACACCTACCGGCTAGGCGGCACCTGAGGCCTGCATGGCGCGCGCATGGGCAGGCCTGGTCGACGTCCACCACCACCACATCCCTCCGTTCTATCTCGAGGAGAACCTCGATCGCATCGCGGCATCGTGGGGCGGGACGTTGAGCGCCCCGTGGCAGGGATGGACGCGGCAAGGCGCGATCGAGGCGATGGATCGCGCGGGCATCGAGACGAGCGTGCTTTCGCTGAGCTCCCCCGGGGTCTGGTTCGGGGATGCGGTGCAGGCACGCACGCTCGCCCGGCGCGTGAACGAGTATGCCGCGCGGATGGGCGCGGACCATCCGGGGCGCTTCGGCCTCTTCGCCGCGATTCCCCTGCCGGACGCGGAGGGAAGCCTGCGCGAGATCGCGTACGCGCTGGACGTGCTCGGAGCCGACGGCATCGGGCTTCTCACGAGCTACGACGGCCGCTGGCTGGGGCACCCGTCGTACGGGCCGGTGTTCGAGGAGCTGAACCGGCGGAAGGCCGTGGTGTTCGTCCATCCGACCGTCCCGCAATGCTGCCGTGCGCTGGTACCGGAGGTCCGGCCGGTCGTGACCGAAATTCCGCAGGACACGTGCCGGGCGATCGCGAGCCTCCTGTACACCGGAACGCTTTCCCGTTACGGCGACATCCGATTCATCTTCCCGCACGCGGGCGGCGCGATGCCGATGGCCTATGGGCGCCTCCTCCAGTTCCGGCCGCCCGGCCTCGATCCGGACGGGATCGACTTCGAGCTGCGCCGGTTGTACTACGACGTCGCGGCGACGGCGTACAGGCCCGCGATCGCGGCGCTTCGCGCGCTGGTTCCCGCGTCGCAGATCCTCCTCGGCACGGATTGCCCTTATGCGCCCGCCGGGCTCACCACGTCGGGCATCGCCGCCCTGGGGCTGCCCGAGGCGGAGCTGCGCGCCCTGGGGCGCGAGAATGCGCGGGCGCTGCTACCTCGTCTCCCCGAGGTCCGGAAAGGGGCTGATTGCGCTGGTTTTTCCCGCGATCCCGGAACTTCGTTCCAAGCCGTGTAGCCCAACGTGAGCCTTGCGCCGACCCGGCGCCGGACTTTCCTCCCTCGGATGGCAGAATCGCGCTCCCCTTCGAACGAGAACACCGCCGACCGGCCCGCCTGGGGCATCCTCCAGAAGGGCGATGAAGCCTACCGCCGCCTCGTCGATTCGGTCCGGGACTACGCGATCTTCCTCCTCGACACGCAGGGGCACGTCGTGTCGTGGAACCAGGGCGCCCAGCGCCTGAAGGGCTACCGCGCGGACGACATCGTCGGGCGCCATTTCTCGGTGTTCTATCCGCCCGCCGCAATCGAGAAGCGCTGGCCCCAGCACGAGCTCGAGACCGCGGCGCGGGTCGGCCGCTTCGAGGACGAGGGCTGGCGCGTGCGCAAGGACGGCTCGTATTTCTGGGCCAACGTGGTCGTCGCGGCGATCCACGACGACGACGGGAAGCTCATCGGCTTCGCGAAGGTGACGCGCGACCTCTCGGAGCGCCGCGAGAACGAGGAGCGGCTGCGCCAGAGCGAGGAGCGCTTCCGCCTGCTCGTGGACGGCGTGCAGGACTACGCCATCTTCATGCTCGACACCGAGGGCCGCATCATGAGCTGGAACCAGGGCGCGCGCCGGCTGAAGGGCTACGCCGCGCCCGAGGTGATCGGCAAGAGCTTCTCCATGTTCTATCCGCCGGAGGCGCTCGAGCGCGGCTGGCCCGCGACGGAGCTGCGCGAGGCGACGCGACTCGGCCACTTCGAGGACGAGGGCTGGCGCCTGAGGAAGGACGGCACGCGCTTCTGGGCGAACGTGGTCATCACGGCGCTTCGCGACGGCGACGGGACGCTGCGCGGCTTCTCGAAGATCACGCGCGACCTCTCGGGGCGCCGCGCGCAGGAGGAGCGCGTGCGGCAGAGCGAGGAGCGGCTTCGCCTCGTGCTGGAAGGCATCGAGGACTACGCGATCCTGATGCTGGACCCGACCGGGCGCATCACGAGCTGGAACGCGGGCGGCGAGCGCATCACCGGCTACGCCGAGCCGGAGATCCTGGGCCAGTCGTTCGAGCGGCTCTACGTGCCCGAGGACGTCGCGGCCGGGCGTCCCTCCGAGGACCTGCGGCAGGCGCTCCTCAACCGCCGCTTCCAGGGACTCGGCTGGCGGCAGCGCAAGGGCGGCGAGCAATTCTGGGCCGACACGGTGATCACCGCGCTCCACGACGCCGATGGGCGGCTCAGGGGCTTCGCGCAGGTGACGCGCGACATGAGCGACCGGAAGCGCATGGAGAGCCTGGAGCAGCAGGGCCGCAGGCTCACGGAGTTCCTCGCGATGCTCGCGCACGAGCTGAGGAATCCGCTGGCGCCCATCCGCAACGCGATCTCGATCATCGGCGCGCACCCGGACCTGCCGCGCGACATCGCGTATTCGCGGGAGGTGATCGACCGCCAGGCGGGCCAGCTCGCCCGGATCGTGGACGACCTCCTCGATGTGAGCCGCATCACGCGCGGGAAGCTGCGCCTGCGCGGGGAGCCCATGGACCTCAACGCCGCCGCGAGCCGGGCGATGGAGGGCAGCCGCCCGCTCATCGATGCGCGCCGGCAACGCTTCGAAGTCCGGCTCCTGGACCGCCCGATCGCGGTCCACGGCGACATGACGCGGCTCACGCAGGTGATCGTGAACCTCCTCAACAACGCCGCGAAGTACACGCCGGAGGGCGGCCGCATCGAGCTCGCGACCTCGATCGAGGGCGAGGACGGCATCGTGCGCGTGCGCGACGACGGCATGGGGATCCCGCCGCACCTCCTCGAGCGCGTGTTCGACCTCTTCGCGCAGGGCGAGCGCACGCTCGACCGCTCGGAGGGCGGCCTCGGGATCGGCCTCACGCTCGCGCGGCGGATCGTGGCCCTCCACGGCGGCGCGATCCTCGCCCGAAGCGAGGGTGCCGGCCGCGGCACGGAGTTCGAGATCCGGCTGCCGCGCCTGGACCTGGACCTTCCGGCACCTTTCGCCGGAGCGCCCGGGGGCGGCGCGGCATCGCGCAAGCGCTCGATCGTGGTCGTGGACGACAACGACGATGCGGCTTCGAGCATGGCGATGCTCCTGCGCCTCATGGGGCATGAGGTCTCGATCGCCCACGACGGCGAGTCGGCCCTGGGCCGCGTCGAGGCGGAGCGTCCGGACATCATCCTCCTCGACATCGGCCTTCCCGGCATGAGCGGCTACGAGGTCGCGCAGCGCCTGCGCGAGACGCCCGCGGGGCGCGCCGCGAAGCTCTACGCGTTGACGGGCTATGGCCAGGACGAGGATCGCCGCCGCTCCGCGGAGGCGGGTTTCGACGGCCACCTCGTGAAGCCGGTGCTCCCCGGCGACCTTTTCGCGCTCGTCGAGTCCACGCCCACCGCGCCGCGGCAAGGATTGCCGGACGCGTAATCCTTTCCGGAAGCGATGGACGCGCGACCCGCGCCAGCCGGCCGGAATCCCGGGAACGAAGCTTGCTGGAGCCGGAGGATTCCCCCACGTCTTTCCCGTACCGCCTTGGAAGCTTCTCCCCGAGACCCCCCGAGCTTTGCGCGCCGGCGTTTCCTGATCCACACGGGCGCGATCACCACCGGCCTCGCCGCCGATCCCGCGTTCCAGGCCGCAGCCGCCGCGGCGGTCCCGCGCGAGGGGCCCCTGGCGGGCGAGCCGGTCCCGGTGCGCCTGCGCATCAACGGCCGCGCCCACGAGCTGATCCTCGACCCGCGCGTGACGCTCCTGGACGCCCTGCGCGAGGAGCTGCATTTCACCGGCACGAAGAAGGGCTGCGACCACGGCCAATGCGGCGCCTGCACGGTGCTCGTGGACGGACGGCGCATCAACGCGTGCCTGGCGCTCGCGGTCGCGCACGACGGCCATGAGGTGACCACCATCGAAGGTCTCGCGAGCCGCGGCGAGCTCCACCCGGTGCAGGCCGCGTTCGTCGCGCGGGACGCCTTCCAGTGCGGCTACTGCACGCCCGGCCAGGTGATGTCGTGCGTGGCGCTCCTCGAGGAGGCGCGCCGCGGCGACGCGAGCGCCGCGACCGCGGATGTCCGCGCCGGCGGGCCGGCCGAGCTCTCCGAGGCGGAGATCCGCGAGCGCATGAGCGGCAACCTCTGCCGATGCGGCGCGTACGTGAACATCGTCGCCGCCGTGCGGGACGTCGCGGACCGGAGGACCTGAGCATGCAGCCTTTCGCCTACGTACGGGCCGACCGGGTGGAGGAGGCGATCGCCGCCGCGGGCGACGACGCGCGTTTCCTCGCCGGCGGCACGAACCTCGTCGACCTCATGAAGAGCGAGGTCGAGCGCCCCCGCCGCGTGGTCGACATCAGCCGGCTTCCGCTGGACGGCATCGTCGAGACGGACGCGGGCGGCGTGCGGATCGGGGCGCTGGTCCCGAACGCGGACTGCGCGAACCACCCGCTCGTGCGCCGGCGCTATCCGCTCCTTTCGCAGGCGCTCCTCTCCGGCGCCTCGCCGCAGCTGCGCAACATGGCGACCACGGGCGGGAACCTGCTGCAGCGCACCCGCTGCTACTACTTCATGGACACGTCCTTCCCCGCGTGCAACAAGCGCGCTCCCGGCTCGGGATGCGCCGCACGGGAGGGCCGCAACCGCATCCACGCGATCCTGGGCGCGAGCGAGCAATGCATCGCGACCCATCCCTCGGACATGGCGGTGGCCCTGGCCGCGCTCGAGGCCGTCGTGGAAGTGCGCGGGCCGCGGGGAACGCGCCGCATCCCGATCGACGACTTCCACCGCCTGCCGGGAACGACGCCGCAGCGCGACACGAACCTCGAGCCGGGAGAGCTCGTGACCGCCGTGGAGCTTCCGCCGGATCGCTTCGCGGCCGCCTCGCATTACCTCAAGGTGCGCGACCGCGCGAGCTATGCCTTCGCGCTGGTTTCCGTGGCCGCGGCGCTCGACGTGCGGGACGACACGATCCGCGATGCCCGCATCGCGTTGGGCGGCGTCGCGCACAAGCCGTGGCGCTCCCGCGAGGCCGAGGCGGCGCTCCGCGGCGCGCGGCCCGGTGCGCAGGCCTTCCGCGCGGCCGGTGACGCCGCGGTCGCGGGCGCGCACCCCTACCGCGACAATGCCTTCAAGGTCGAGCTCGGGCGGCGCGCCGTCGCACGCGCGCTCGAAGTCGCGAGCGCCTGACATGAACGGCGCCTCTCCGCTCGGCCGCCCGATCGACCGCGTCGACGGCGCGCTCAAGGTGACGGGCCGCGCGAAATACGCGGCGGAGTTCGAGCCGCAGGCGCTCTGCCACGCCGTGATGGTCCAGGCGACCATCCCGACCGGCCGCATCCGGCGCATCGACACGCGCGACGCGCAGGCCCTGCAGGGCGTGGTGCTCGTCCTCACGCATCGCAACGCACCGAAGCTCCCGAAGGAGGGACGCGCGGCGGTGAACCCGCCGGCGGGGCGCGAGATCTCGGTGCTGCAGTCGGACGCGGTGCGCTACAACGGCGAGCCGATCGCGGTCGTCGTCGCGGACACCTTCGAGCACGCGAACGAGGCGGCGAGCCGCGTGCGCGTGGAATACGAGCGCGGATCGCCGGAGCTCGATTTCGAGCGCGCGAAGGCGAGCCTCCATCGCCCCGAGAAGGCCGGCCGCAGCCCGCCCGACAAGTCGTGGGGCAACGCGGACAAGGCCATCGCGGAGGCCGAGGTCCGCATATCCGCCACGTACACGACGCCCTACGAGCACCACAACCCGATGGAGCCGCATGCGACCGTCGCGCAGTGGGAAGGCGACAAGCTGACACTCTGGGACTCGACGCAATACGTCTCGGGCGTGCGCGAGGTAGTGTCCAAGACCCTCGGGATCCCGGCGGAGAACGTGCGCGTCGTATCGCCCTTCGTGGGCGGCGGCTTCGGGTGCAAGGGCTCGACGTGGTCGCACGTGGTCCTGGCTGCCATGGCGGCGAAGGCCGCGCGGCGCCCGGTGAAGCTCGTGGTGCAGCGTCCGCAGATGTTCGGGCCGGTGGGCGGACGGCCGCGCACGGAGCAGCGGATCGAGCTCGCCGCCACGCGCGACGGCCGCCTCGTGGGCCTGCGCCACGACGTGATCTCGCACACGTCGAAGTTCGAGGAGTTCGTGGAGCCCTCGGCCATGCCCACCCGCGCGCTCTACGCGTGCCCCAACGGCGCCACCACGCACCGGGTCGTGAAGCTCGACCTCGGAACGCCCACCTTCCAGCGCGCGCCGGGCGAGAGCACCGGTACCTTCGCGATCGAGTGCGCGATGGACGAGCTCGCGCAGCGCCTCTCGATGGACCCGCTCGAGCTGCGGTTGCGCAACTACGCCGACGTGGAGCCGGACACCCACCAGCCGTGGTCCAGCAAGAAGCTGCGCGAGTGCTATACGGAGGCTGCCAGGCGCTTCGGGTGGGCACGCCGCGATCCGAAGCCGCGCTCGATGCGCGAGGGCAACCTGCTCGTTGGCTGGGGGCTCGCCACGGCGACCTATCCCGCGCACCTGATGGAAGCGAAGGCGAGCGCGACCTTGACGCCGGAGGGCATCGTCGTCGTGCGCTCCGGCACGCAGGACATCGGAACCGGCACCTACACCGTGATGACCCAGGTCGCGGCCGACGCGCTGGGAATCCCGATCGATCTCGTCCGCTTCGAGCTGGGCGATACGCGCCTGCCCAAGGCGCCCATCTCCGGCGGCTCGATGACCGTCTCGAGCGTGGGACCGGCCGTGCAGGCCGCGTGCGCGACCCTGCGCAAGACGCTCGCCGGTGACGGCCGAAGGCTCCGCCGGCCCCCGCACGAAGGACGAGCAGCAGCAGGAATTCGCCTCGCGCTCGTTCGGTGCGGTGTTCGCCGAGGTGCGCGTGGATCCCGGCCTGGGGATCCTCCGCGTGCCGCGCATCGTCGCCACCTACAGCGTGGGGCGCCTCCTCAACGCGAAGACGGGCCTTTCGCAGCTCCAGGGCGGGATCGTCTGGGGCGTGGGCATGGCGCTCTTCGAGGAAAGCCTCCTCGACCCGGCGACCGGGCGATACGTGAACGCGAACCTCGCCGAGTACCACGTGCCCGTGAACGCGGACATCGGCACGCTCGACGTGACCGTGGTCGACGAGAACGACACGCGCTTCAACGCGCTCGGCATCCGCGGCATCGGCGAGATCGGCATCACGGGGGTGGCCGCCGCGCTCGCGAACGCGGTCTGCCACGCGACCGGCAAGCGCGTGCGCGACCTTCCCATCACGCTGGACAAGGTCCTGTAGTTGGCCGAGAATCGCCGCAGCCGACCGGGAGAGCGCGTCCGCGACGACGCCGCCGAAGGGGTAGCACCCGCAAACTCTCAGGCAAAAGGACCGATCGGCACCGGGCGATGCCCGGACTCTGGAGAGCGGCGGACGGGCATCCCCTGGGGATTCCGGGCCACCCACCGAAGGGGCGAGCGGCGCGAGGCGCCGTAATCTCTCAGGTACCAAGGACAGAGGGGTCGGGAGCCGGAGGGCTCGCCGGCCCCTTTTCGTTTTTCGCGGAAGGACCATGGCGAGGAAGACGCCGCTCAACGCAACGCACCGCGCCTCGGGTGCCCGGATGGTCGACTTCGGGGGCTGGGAGATGCCCCTCCATTACGGCTCCCAGGTGGAGGAGCACCACGCGGTGCGCCGGGACGCGGGCCTCTTCGACGTCTCCCACATGCGCGTGGTGGACGTCGAGGGGCCGGACGCCCGCGCGTTCCTGCGGCGAGCGCTCGCGAACGACGTGGCGAAGCTCCGCACGCCGGGGCGGGCCCTCTACTCGTGCCTCCTCGCGGACGACGGCGGGGTGATGGACGACCTCATCGCGTACTTCCTCGCGGACGATCGCTTCCGCTGCGTGGTGAACGCGGGCACGGCCGACAAGGACATCGCGTGGCTGGAGGCGCTCGCGGCGCGTTTCGCCGCGCGCGTGCGGATCGTCCCGCGCGCGGACCTGGCGCTCGTCGCGATCCAGGGGCCCCGCGCGCGGGAGCGCTTCTGGGCGGCGCATCCGGAGCTGCGGGCGGCGACCGAGCCGCTGGAGCCCTTCCACGCGGCCGTGTCGGGCGACACGATGGTGGCCCGCACCGGATACACGGGCGAGGACGGCTTCGAGATCGTCCTCCCGGCGGCGCGCGTGGTCGCGCTGTGGGATGCGCTCGTCGCCGCGGGCGCGCGTCCGTGCGGGCTCGGCGCGCGCGACACGCTGCGCCTGGAGGCCGGGATGAACCTCTACGGCCAGGACATGGACGAGCGGGTCTCCCCTTTCGACGCGGGCCTCGCGTGGACCGTGGACCTTTCCGGAGACCGCGATTTCGTCGGGAAGGCCGCGCTCCTCGCGCACGCGCCCCGCCACGAGTTCCTGGGCCTGGTCCTCCTCGACGGAGGCGGCGTCCTGCGGGCCCACCAGAAGGTGCGCTCGCGAGCCGGGGAGGGCGCCGGGGAGGGCGAAATCACGAGCGGCACCTTCTCTCCCACGCTCGGGAAATCCATCGCACTCGCGCGCCTGCCGCGCGGCACGCGCCCCGGCGACACCGTCGAAGTGCTCGTGCGCGACAAGCGCCTCGCCGCGCGGGTGGCGAAGCCCGTCTTCGCGCGCCGCGGCAAGTCCGTCCTCGATCTTTCCCTTCCATCCCAGGATTCCCCATGAAGCTTCCGCAAGACCTGCGCTATACGGCCTCGCACGAGTGGGTGCGCCGCGAGGCCGACGGCACCGTCGCCGTGGGCATCACCGACCACGCCCAGGAGCAGCTGGGCGACATCGTGTTCGTCGAGGCGCCGAAGCCGGGTCGCAAGGTGAAGGCGGGCGAGACGGTGGGCGTCGTGGAATCCGTGAAGGCCGCCTCCGACATCTACGCGCCGGTCGCGGGCGAGGTCGTCGAGGCGAACCCGGAGCTCGCCGCCGCGCCGGAAAAGGTGAACGCGGACGCCTACGCCGCGTGGATGTACCGGATCCGCCCCGACGAGGCGGGCGCGATCGATCGCCTCCTCGACGCGGCCGCGTACGAGAAGACCGCCTCGGACTGAATTCCCGGAGAGACGCCATGCCCGACGCACCCCTGCGCGCCGCCGCGGCGGACCTCGCCCCGCTCGAGGACCACGGCGCCTTCGCCCGGCGCCACATCGGCCCGGACGCGGACGAGGAGGCGGCCATGCTGGCGGCGCTGGGCTACCCCTCCCGGGCGGCGCTGGTCGATGCCGTCATCCCGAAGGGCATTCGCCGGCGGACCCCCATGGCGCTCGGCGCGCCGCTCACGGAGGGCGAGGCGCTGGAGAAGCTCCGCGGCATCGCGCGCGCGAATTCCGTCTTCAAGTCGTATATCGGCCAGGGCTACTTCGGCACGTACACGCCGGGCGTGATCCTGCGCAACGTGCTCCAGGGCCCGGCTTGGTACACGGCTTATACGCCGTACCAGCCCGAGATCTCCCAGGGGCGCCTCGAGGCGCTCCTCAACTTCCAGACGATGGTGGCCGACCTCACCGCGCTTCCGGTTGCGAACGCCTCGCTCCTCGACGAGGGCACCGCGGCGGCGGAGGCGATGGCGCTCTGCCTGCGCGCGGGAAGCTCCGCCTCGCGCGTCTTCGCGGTCGCGGACGACGTGCTGCCGCAGACGCTCGCGGTGCTTCGCACCCGTGCGGCGCCCCTCGGCATCGAGGTGCGCGCGGTCCCGGCGGCCGGGCTGGGCGCCGTCGACTGCTTCGCGGCGCTCGTCCAGTACCCGGGCGTCGACGGCCACGTGCGCGACTACGCGCCGCTCGCCGCCGCGTTGCACGCGCGGGGTGCGTTCCTCGTCGCGGCCGCGGACCTCCTCGCGCTTGCCGTGCTGGTTCCGCCCGGCGAGTGGGGCGCGGACGTCGCGGTGGGCACCACGCAGCGCTTCGGCATGCCCATGGGACTGGGCGGCCCCCATGCCGCGTACCTCTCCGCGCGCGATGCGCTCAAACGCGGCATGCCCGGGCGCCTCGTGGGCGTCACCGTCGACGCGCACGGCAAGCCCGCGCTTCGCCTCGCGCTCCAGACGCGCGAGCAGCACATCCGCCGCGAGAAGGCGACGTCGAACATCTGCACCGCGCAGGTGCTGCCCGCGGTGGTGGCGGCGTTCTACGCCGTCTACCACGGCCCGGAGGGCCTGCGGCGGATCGCCTCGCGCGTCCACCGCCTGACGGCGATCCTCGCGGCCGGATTGCGGAAGCTGGGCTTCCCCGTCGCGCCGGACGCGTTCTTCGATACCGTGGTGGTCGAGGCGGGCGGGAAGGCGGCGGCGGTCGTCGAGCGCTCGCGTGCGGCGCGGATGAATTTCCGCGAGCTGCCGGACGGGCGCCTCGGCATTTCCCTGGACGAGACCACGACGCGCGCGGACGTGGAGGAAATCTGGCGCGTCTTCGCGAGCACCGAGGCGCCGTTCCGCGTGGCCGGCCTGGAGGGCGTGCGGGACGCGATTCCCGCGGCGCTCGCGCGCCGCTCGGCGTACCTCGCGCACCCCGTGTTCCACCGGTATCACTCGGAGACGGAGATGCTCCGGTACCTGCGCCGGCTCTCGGACCGGGACGTGGCGCTCGACCGCTCGATGATCCCCCTGGGCTCCTGCACCATGAAGCTCAACGCGACGAGCGAGATGATCCCCATGGGATGGTACGAGTTCGCGCACATCCATCCCTTCGCGCCCGCGGACCAGTGGCCGGGCTATCGCGAGATGATGGACGGCCTCGCCGCGAGCCTCGCGGCGGCGACCGGCTATGCCGCCGTCTCGCTGCAGCCCAACGCCGGATCGCAGGGCGAATACGCGGGGCTCCTCGCGATCCGCGCCTGGCACGCGAGCCGCGGGGAGCCCCACCGGAACGTGTGCCTCATTCCGAGCTCCGCGCACGGGACGAATCCCGCTTCCGCCCACATGGCCGGGATGGAGGTCGTGGTCGTGGGCTGCGACGCCTCCGGCAACGTCGACCTCGCGGACCTCGAGCGCCAGGCGGCGCTCCACGCCGATCGCCTCGCGGCCCTGATGCTCACCTATCCCTCCACGCACGGCGTCTTCGAGGAGGGCGTCGCGCGGGCTTGCGCGATCGCGCACCGGCACGGCGCGCAGGTCTACGTCGACGGCGCCAACATGAACGCGATGGTCGGGCTCTGCGCGCCCGGCGAGTTCGGGGGCGACGTCTCGCACCTGAACCTCCACAAGACCTTCTGCATCCCGCACGGCGGCGGCGGCCCGGGCGTGGGCCCGCTCGCGGTGGCGGCCCACCTCGCGCGCTTCCTCCCGGGCGCGGGCGAGGGCGCTCCGGAGGCGATCTCCGCGGCGCCCTTCGGAAGCGCCTCCGTCCTTCCGATCTCGTGGATGTACGTGACGATGATGGGTGCCGAAGGCCTCGCCGCGGCGAGCGAGGCCGCGATCCTCAACGCGAACTACGTCGCGCACCGGCTGGCGCCGCACTATCCCGTCCTCTATTCGGGTCCCGGCGGCCTCGTGGCCCACGAGTGCATCCTCGACCTGCGCGGGCTGCGCGAGGCCTCGGGCGTCACCGTGGACGACGTGGCGAAGCGGCTCATGGATTACGGCTTCCACGCGCCGACCATGTCCTTTCCCGTGCCCGGCACGCTGATGGTGGAGCCCACCGAGAGCGAATCGAAGGCGGAGCTCGACCGTTTCTGCGAGGCGATGATCGCGATCCGCGCGGAGATCCGGGCCGTGGAGGAGGGCCGCTGGGACCGCGAGGACAATCCGCTGCGCAACGCCCCGCACACCGCGGAGGCGATCGCCGCCACCGACTGGACGCATCCTTATCCGCGGGAGACCGCGGCCTTTCCCGTGCCGGCGCTGCGCGAGGCGAAGTACTGGCCGCCGGTGGGCCGCGTCGACAACGTCCACGGCGACCGCAACCTCGTCTGCACCTGCGCCTAGCGCCGGAAAGGGCCGGCCGCGCGCTTTTCCGCGGGATGGGGACGCCCCCACGGTATACTTTTCTCCCGCATGCGAATCCTCCTCTCGAACGACGACGGCTATTTCGCTCCCGGGCTCGCCGCCCTCGCGGAGGGCCTGGGATCGATGGGGACGATCACGGTCGTGGCCCCGGAGCGCGACCGCAGCGGCGCCTCCAACTCCCTCACGCTCGACCGGCCGCTCATGCTGAGCCAGGCGCCCAACGGGTTCCGCTACGTGAACGGCACGCCCACCGATTGCGTGCACATGGCGGTGACGGGGCTCCTCGACTTCGAGCCGGACGTGATCGTCTCCGGCATCAACTCCGGCTCCAACATGGGCGACGACACGCTCTACTCCGGCACCGTCGCCGCGGCGACCGAGGGCTACCTGCTGGGGATCCCGTCGATGGCGATCTCGCTCGTGGGGAAGGAATTCCGGCACTACGCGACCGCCGCGCGCGTCGCGCGCGACCTGGTCGAGCGCCTCGCGCGCGCGCCCTTCGGCGCGCCCGTGCTCCTCAACGTGAACGTGCCGGACGTCCCCTACGAGGAGATCGCCGGCGTCGAGGTGACGCGCCTGGGCCGGCGCCACAAGGCGCAGCCCGTGGTCCCCGGCAAGAACCCGCGCGGGGAGACCGTCTACTGGGTCGGGGCCGCGGGACCGGCGCGCGAGGCGGGGCCGGGCACGGATTTCCACGCGCTCGAGCGCGGCGCCGTGTCCGTGACGCCGCTGCAGGTGGACCTCACCCACGCGAGCCAGATCCCGCTCGTCTCCGGATGGATCGGACGATGAGCGGGCGGGACGGCATCGGCATGACCTCGGAGCGCACGCGGCTGCGCATGATCGAGGGACTGCGCCGCGAGGGGATCGCGGACGAGCGCGTGCTCGCGGCGATGACGGAGATCCCGCGCCACGCGTTCGTGGACGAGGGCATCGCTTCCCGCGCGTACGAGGACGTTGCGCTTCCGATCGGGCACGGCCAGACGATCTCCAGCCCCACCATCGTGGCGCTCATGACGCAGCTCCTCCTCGAGAAGCGGCCCATGGACAAAGTGCTGGAGATCGGCACGGGCTGCGGCTACCAGGCGGCGGTCCTCGCGCGGCTCGTGAAGGAGGTCTACACGCTCGAGCGGATCGCGCCGCTCATGGACAAGGCGCGGCGCCACCTGCGCGACCTGCGCTTCTACAACGTGCGCTTCAAGCACGCGGACGGCCATGCGGGATACCCGGAAGGCGCGCCGTACGACGGCATCCTCATGGCGGCCTCGGCCACCCACGTGCCCGAGGCGCTCAAGCAACAGCTCGCCGTGGGAGGGCGCATGGTGCTCCCCGTCGGCACGGAGGACCAGTGGCTCTACGTCGTCGATCGCAGGGAGAACGGATTCGTGGAGCAGAAGCGCGCGGCGGTACGGTTCGTCCCCCTGCTGCCGGGGATCGCATGAGGGCGCGCGGCGCCGCCTGGGCGCTCACGCTCCTCCTCGCGGCCTGCGCCGCGCCGCGGCCCGCGCCGGTCGTCGATCGCGGGCCGGCGCAGCCGGCGCCGCCGCCCGCGGCCTCGGCGCCGCAGGCGCCGGAAGCCGTCCCCGCGAAGCCCTTGCCCACGCACACGGTGAAGCGCGGGGAGACGCTCGTGAGCATCGCGCTCCAGTACGGGCTCGACTATCGCGAGCTCGCCGCCTGGAACGGCATCACGAACCTCGCGCGCCTGTCCGTGGGCCAGGTCCTGGTGCTGGCGCCGCCGCCCGCGATGGCCGGAACGCCCGCGGCGCCGCTCGGCACCGCACCCCTCGCCCCGGGGCCCGGAGCGCCCATCGCGACCCCCCTCGTCTCCGCGGGCCCTCCCATCGAGGCGCGCCCGCTCGCCAACACGCCCACCGTGAAGGTCGAGCCGCGCGGGCAGAAGGTGCCGTACTCGGACAAGGCGATCGCGCAATTTTCCACGCCGGATTCCGGCCCCGCGGTTCCGGGCGGTCCCGCCGGGGTTCCGCCCGCGGCCGTGCCCGCGCCCACGCCGCTCGTGCCGGCCGTCCCCGAGCCCGCGAAGTCCGGGACGCAGAAGGAGGACATCGACTGGATGTGGCCCGTGAAGGGCAAGGTGATCGCGCCCTTCGCGGAGGCGACCAAGGGCATGGACATCGCGGGCAAGCGCGGCTCGCCGGTCGTCGCCGCCGCCGCCGGGCGCGTGATCTACGCGGACGCGGGCCTGCGCGGCTACGGGAAGCTCGTGATCATCCGGCACAACGACACGTGGCTCTCCGCGTACGCGCACAACGACAACATCCTGGTGAAGGAGCAGCAGGAAGTGAAGAAGGGCCAGAAGATCGCGGAGATGGGCTCCACGGACGCGGACCAGGTGGAGCTCCACTTCGAGATCCGGCGGCAGGGAAAGCCGGTCGACCCGGCGAAGGTCCTACCCCCGATGTAGCGCGGCGGCGAGGCGCGCGGTGAGCGTCGCGAGCGCCTCGTCCCAGTCGCCGTCGGCGCGCTGGCGATAGACGGCCGCCTCCGGAAACCACGGCGAGCGCTCTCCCGCCACGCCCCAGCGCCACTCCGGCGGCTGGGGCACCAGCAGGTCGACCGGCCCGCCCACGCCCGCGCGAAGATGCACGTTGGCGTTGCTCACGGCCACGTAGCGGTCGCAGCAGGCGAGGAGGGCCAGCATGTCCTCCAGCGCGTCGTTCGCCCCGCCGAGATCGTGCAAGGGCGCGCCGAGCGCCTCCGCGATCCGCCCGTATTCCCCCTCGCGGGGAAGGCGCTGGACGCCGATCCAGGTCGCCGGCAGGCCCCGCAGCGCCTGCCCGAGTTTTTCGAGGGGCGCTTGCTTCACCTGCGTGCGCGAGGGGCCCGCGGAGGCGATGCCGCCGCGCCACGTGAGCGCGACCCACGGGCGCGGCCCCAGGGCCTCCAGGGACGCGCGGACGCGGGCCGTGCGGTCCCCGCGCGGGGCGAGGGCGAGCGGCGGCGGAAACCGCGCGGCATCGTGGGCCGCGAGGAGCCAGGGCAGGTCGCCGATGGGGATCGCTTCGAGGCCGGGCGCCGGCGCTGCGTCGACGTCGAGGCCCAGCGGGAAATGACCCGTGCGGGCGAGCATGCCGTGCAGCCGCGCATCGCCCCGGAACGCGAGGCGCGCGCCGCGCGCGGCGAGCTCGGGGGCGAAGCGCAGGAAGAAGAGCACGTCGCCCAGGCCCTGCTCGGCGATGAGCGCCATCGAGCGACCCGCAAGCGAGGCCGGCAACGGGCGCGCCGCGGGATCGGGCGGCGTGCGCGAAAGGCCCTGGGCGAGGAGGCGCCAGCGGTACTCCCCCCAGCCTTCCGCGTAGCGGCCGAGGGCGAGGAGAGCGCGGCCGAGGTTCTGCCGCGCGGGCGCGAATGCCGGCTGCGCCGCGATCCCGGCGCGATAGGCGTCCACCGCGGCGTCGAACCGCCCCGCGGCTTCGAGGGCGAGGCCCAGGTTGTTGTGCGCCTCGAACCAGCGCGGGTCGACCTCGAGCGTCCGCCGGAAGCAGGCGATCGCCTCGTCCACGCGCCCCGTGTCGCGGAGGAGCAGGCCCAGGTTGTTGTGGAAGTCCGGGATCGACGCATCCGTCGCGAGCGCCGCGCGCATTCGCTCCTCCGCGGTGCCGACATCGCCCCGTTGCCACGCCGCGAGCCCGAGGTAGTGCGTGGCGATGGGATGCCCGGGCTCGCGCGCGAGCACCTCGCGATAGATCCGCTCCGCCTCGTCGATGCGGCCCTGCTGGTGGGCCATGAGCGCATTCGGGATGAGGGCGTCGGGAGCCGGCGCCGCCGCGGCGAGCTTCCCGTGGCACTCCTTGTAGCGACGTCCGCTGCCGCAAGGGCAGGGGTCGTTTCGCCGGATGGGCGGGGAAGCGGCCGGGGGAGCGCTCACGCCGGCTCGAAGCGCCGCACCCGCGCGCGCAGCTCGCGCAGCTCCTCGCGCGAGGCGCCGCCTCCGTATCGGGCCGCCACATAGCGGCGCGTGATCTCCTCCGCGTCCGCGGCCCACGGCGGCTTCCGGGCCCGCACCCGGGCGAGGAAATCGAGCGGGCCTTCGTGCGCCGCGCGCTCGAGGCCCGCGCGGGCGAGCTTCGCGCAGTAACGGTTCCACGCCGCGAGCGAGGGCTCGGTGCGCCGCGGCCGCTCGCGCACGAGGAGGCCCAGGGTCACGGCGGCGCCGATCGCGAAGGTGGCGATCACCAGCCAGAAGCCGAGCGTCCGCCAGTCGATCGAGGGGTAGCCCAGCCGCGCGAAGAAGTCGCGCTGCCGCGTCTGGTCGTAGCCCACGACCCACTGGTCCCACCGCCCGTTCAGGACCTGCCAGCCGAACCGCAGCCCCGCGAGGACCCCCAGGCGGTCCGAGGCGATGAGGTTCGGGATGACGCCGATGGGCCCCAGCGCGGCGTTGACGCCCTGTTCGACCCGCAGCGGCGACACGGCGGCGGTGGGATCGACCCGCAGCCAGCCCTCTCCCGGGATCCAGATCTCGGTCCAGGCGTGCGCGTCGGACTGGCGCACGATCAGCTCGTTGTCGATCGGGTTTACTTCCCCGCCCTGGTAGCCGGTCACCACCCGTGCCGGAATGCCCGCGGCGCGCATGAGGAGCGCGAAGCTTCCCGCGTAGTGCTCGCAGAAGCCGCGCTTGGTGTTGAAGAGGAAATCGTCGTACGGGTCGCGTGGGTCGAGCTCCGGCGGCTCGAGCGTGTAGGCGAAGTCGCGATTGAAGAACTGGGCCGCGAGCGCCACGATCGCCCGCGGGTCGCCGCCTGCCTTCGCCGCCCACGAGCGGCCGAGCGCGACCGCGCGCGGGTTGCGGTCCGGATCGTACCGGCTCGCGACGCTCAAGACCGCGGGATCCTCGTGCGCGCCGTAGCGGTAATCGAGCCAGGACGTCATCTCGTAGCGCCGCTTCTCGTCCACCGGCCGGCGCGAGAAGACCTGGAGGTCGTGCGTGAGGATCGCCTCCGGGGGTGCGGCGGCGGGCACGTCCAGGGCGAAGAATGCGTTGATCGAATTCGGCTCGACGATCACCTCGTAGCGGGTCGGCCGCCCCGTGCGGGCGTAGTCGAGCGGGCCGGCCGGCGTGGGCCGGCGCGCCCGCCACGTGCTTCCGTCGAGGACCGGCAGCACGGGCCCCCGCCAGTAGAGGAGCGAGTAAGGCGGGCGGTCGCCGTCGAAGCGCACGCGGAAGGCGATCGCGTCCGACTTGATGAGCTCGGAGATCTTGCCCGGCGACATCGTGTCCGAGAGTCCGGTCTGCCCGGAGCGCACGTCGCGGGGGAGCGCCCAGAGCGGACCCTGCACGCGCGGAAAGAGGAGGAAGAACGCCGCCATGAGCGGCAGCGCCTGGACGAGGAGCGCCGCCGCGGGGCGCAGGCGCTCCGCGATGCCGGGCGAGCGCCCCACGCGGTTGAATCCGATGAGCGTCCCCGTGAAGATCCACACGCACGCGAGGAGGTAGAAGCCCAGGGGGATCGCCTGCGAGAAGAGGAAGTTCGTGAGGACGAGGAAGAAGCCCAGGTAGATCGCGAGCGTCACCTCGCGCTGGGTGCGCATCTCGAGGAGCTTCAACGCCGCCATCACGACGAGGAGGGTCACCCCGCCCTCGCGTCCCGTGATCCGGCCGAACTGGAGCCACGTGCCCACGGTCGCCGCGATCGTGATCGCCGCGACCATGAGCCGCGGCGGGAAGTGGATCGCGTTCCACGAGATCCACGCGCGCCAGCCGACCACCACGAGGAAGAAGATGGCCACCCAGTACGGGAGGCGGAAGAGGTGCGGCGCCACCACGAACGCCATCGAGGCGAGGAGCCAGAGGACGTTGCGCACGTCCAGGTGGGGGGAGTACGAGGGGCTCGCGATGGCGTTCATGCGCCCTCCTCGAAGAGGGCGAGCGCCTCGAGGCAGCGCGCGCGATGCGCCTCGCCGCGGTCGGCCTCGATCCGCCGGGCCGGGAGGCGCAGCCCGTAGGCCTGACCGAACCCGTCGGCCTGGAGGACCCAGTGCGCGAGGATCGCGAGCCGGCCCTCGACGTCCGGGGCGCGCGCGTCCGCCCAGTCGAGCCAGAGCTCGCTCGAGGCCATCGCGCTGAATTCCTTGGTGAGGAGGCCCTGCCCCCGGGCGAGCGCCTTCCACGCGATCATCCGCGGCGAGTCGCCCGCGCGGTACGAGCGGAGCATGTTGAATTCCTCGTCACCCGGCACCGGGATGCCTTCCCGGCTCTCCTCCCGGCCTTCCTGCGGCGGCACGCCCGCGGAGGTGTCGGGCCGCGGATACACGATCACGGCGAGGTCGAAGTCGACGTAGGACCAGGCGTGGAAGAGCCCCAGCGGGTAGCGCGTGAAGATTTCGAGCCGCCCGCAGCGCACGACGCCGCGGCGGCGCGCCTGCAGGGGAAGGGCCATCGCCGCCGGCTCTCCGGTGCCCACGTCCGCGTACACCGGGTCCTCCCCGTGCCGGCGAAGCCCGATCGCGAAGCGCGTGAGCGAGGGCGATTCCACGGAGACGCCGAAGGCCGCCGTCTCCTCGGCGAAGACCGGGTCGCACCGGCCGGGGCGAAGCCGCAGGTGGGCGAGGTTCCTCCACGTGTGGAGCATCGCGACCCCGGCCATGCTCGCGAGGAGGAACGTGAGGAGGAACCCCAGCGAGAGGTTGTAGTTGATCGAGGCGAGGAGGAGCAGGACCAGGGTGAGCCCGAACCCGTAGCCCTGGCGCGTGGGAAGGATGAAGATCCGGCGCTGGACGAGCGTCACCGGCGGGACTTCCGGCGATGCGACGCGGAAGATCCAGTCCGAGACGTGCTGCCTCAGGTCGGCGAACACGGGCGGCGCCGCGCGCTCAGGGAATCGCGACGGCGGCGATCAGCTCGCGGGGCGCGTCGAAGCCGCTCTTCACCGCTTCCGAGTTGCCGTGGAGCCGGTGGCCCACCACCGCGGGGAGCGTCGCCTGCACGTCCTCCGGCAGCACCTGGCGGCGCCCTTCCATGAGCGCCCAGGCCTGGGCCGCCCGCAGGATCGCCACGCCGGCGCGCGGGGAGAG
>Ga0068855_100003495_pt1 | contig 19249 bp, 12 predicted proteins | sample KBSCornC52_FD_66592 | JGI IMG/M metagenome (GOLD analysis project Ga0068855, IMG submission 66592) | Corn rhizosphere microbial communities from Kellogg Biological Station, Michigan, USA - KBS Corn C5-2 | ecosystem: Host-associated > Plants > Roots > Rhizosphere > Soil ...
GGCGGCGTGAAACGTTACGTCTCCGAAAAAGTCCGCCATATCCGCGAGCACACCGAGAACGACGAGCACATCCTCATCATCCCCGGCGAGCGTGATGCGGTCTTCCCCAGCGAGCGAGCGCGGGTCTACACGATCCAGTCCCCGCTCATCTCGCGCACCTCACGCTATCGCGCCCTGTTGCGGCTCGAAGCCATCGAAGCGATCCTCACGCACGAGCGGCCGGATATCATCGAAAGCGGCGATCCCTACCAGGTTGCCTGGAAAGCCGTCCACTCCGGCACCGCGCTCCGCATTCCCGTCGTCGGCTTCTACCATTCGCACTTTCCTGAAGCCTACATCCGCACGGCGCGGAAATATTGCGGCCCGCTGGTCACCGAGATGTTCATGGACTTTTCCCGGCGCTACATCCGCAGCCTCTACAATCGCTTCGCCCGCACTTTCGTCCCCTCGCCCGCGCTCGGCGATCTTCTCGCCTCCTGGGGCGTGCGCAATCTCGCCCATACCGATCTCGGCGTACACACCGCGGTCTTTCAACCGAAGGCGTTTCCCGACGAAGACATCCGCGGGGAATTCGGCATCCCGCGCGAGCGTACCTTGCTCCTCTACGTGGGCCGGCTCGCCCAGGAAAAAAACACCCAGACCCTCTTCGCTGCTTTCCGCGAGCTCACCGCGCGCCATCCCCAGCGCTTCCATCTCTTCGTCGTGGGCGACGGCCTGCAGCGCGCCGAACTGCTCGCCCTGCAACACGATACCGGCGCCGTCACCTGGCTCGACTACTGCGCCGAGGCCCCGCGCCTCGCCCGGTTTTATCGCGCCGCCGATCTCTTCGTGCATCCCGGCGTGCAGGAAACCTTTGGTCTCGTCACCCTCGAGGCGCAGGCTTGCGGTACGCCCGTCATTGGCATTCGCGGCAGCTACATGGACCGCATCATCCACAGTGACCAGACCCTGTGGGCGCGTGAAAATTCTCCCCGCGACCTGGCCAACGCCATCGAGCAAATGAGCTACGAGGACCTCTCGAAAGCCGGTGCCCGCGCCAGCCGCCGTGTCGCCGCGCAGTATTCGTGGAAGCAGGTTTTTACGCGCATGTTTGACCTCTACCGCGAAGTCGTCCAAAACTACGTGCCCCGCTCATGACCGAAGGAAAACAATTCGAAATCCGGAAGTTTCAGCCTGCTGACCGTGCCCGCGTGCGTCAGTTGTGCTGCGAGACCGGCTTCCTCGGCAACCCCATCGATCCCGTCTTCGAGGATCGCGAGCTCTTCGCGGACTACCTTACTGCTTACTACACCGATTGGGAGCCCGAGTCCTCCTTCGTCCTCCTCGTGAACGGCGAAATCCGTGGCTACCTGCTCGGCTCGCGCTTTCCCTTCCGTCAGCAGTGCTACGCGTTTTACCAGAACATCAGCCTCTTCCTGCGCGGCATTGTGCGCTACGCGAACTACAGTGACGCCTCGAAGAAATTCGTGCAATGGATCCTGCGCACCGCGTGGAAGGAAGTGCCCGCCGCCCCGCGCCGCACCGCGCATTTCCACATCAACCTCCTCGCTGACGCGCGCAATCTCGCCACTTCGCGCGCCATCACGGATGCATACTTGAAATACCTCTACGAACACGGCGAAAAACGCGTCTTCGGCCAGATGGTCGTTTTCGAAGATCGCCGCGGGGAAAAGATGTTCGAGCGCTACGGATTCAAGGTGCTGAACAAATCCGAGATCACCAAGTACCGCGACATCCACCCGCATCCGGTCTACCTCTGCACGGTGGTCAAGGACCTCACGGAGAACAGTCAGCTCTACGCGAAGGCTTCGTAAACGAGCGACTTCTCCGCTCGCCATACTCGGGTTTGCGTTGTAACATTCGGTTATGAGCTTCGAGGAATTACTCGCTCGAGTTGATACGCTAAATCCGTCGGAACTGCTCGTCCTGGACCGAAAGATTCGCGAACGCTTCAACACCGGCCCGTCTGTTGCCCGAGACGCATTTGGCCATCTTCTCGATGGTGTTGACGATCTGCCCGGCGACCTCAATTCGAATCCGAAGCACATGGAAGACTTTGGCCGGTGATCATTGTCGATACCGGTCCATTGGTGGCTCTGCTGGATCGTCACGATCCGGATCACGGTTGGGCGAAGGAGACCATTGCGAATTTGCCCGTGCCCTTGATGACGTGCGAGGCGGTGGTCACGGAAACGGCATTCCTCGTTTCAAAAAGCGCCAAGGCGGTCGCACTGCTCTTCGAGTCCAAGGGCCACCTAGCACTCCAGCACCGGCTCGTGCACCAATTGTGGGACGCGCGAGGGGAAGAGATAGCCGGCTTGCAAAAGACGCAAGCGTGCGTCGGCGGGCATTTCGTGGGTGATGGCCGTGCCATACGAAAAGCCCGGGATGCCGATGAGGATCACCGGCTTCTTCGCTTCCTGCGCGCGGAGGACGGTCATCTCGAGCAACCAAAAGAAATGGCGGGCGTGGATGTTCTCGAATTCGAGGTCCTGCTCCGAGACGTGCCGTGCGAAAGTCGTGCGCACATGACCGTCTTCATCCACCAGCTTGCTCTTGCCCACCGGCTTGAGTTCGGGCTGCCAGATGGCGAAGGCAGAATTGTGATACTCCCCCTCCTCGCGGCCGTGGCGCACGCAATTAGGCAACACCGAAAACGCGAGAGGAAAGGGCGACCATCCTGGCGTGATGGTGAGCGGCGCGGAAGGTTTCACGAAACTCCGCAGCAGCGGGCTGCATTTCTGGGTGTCCTTCACGCTCTCCGCCTGGTCCTCCACGTTCTGGATCCATTCGAATTCACTGCTCAAAAGTCCGGGTCGCAATTTCGATTCTTTGGGCGTGCGTTTCAACACGCCGAGGAGGTAGCAGAAGGAGGAGTCTGGTTCGTCGCAGAGTTCGTCGAAGGCGTACATGGCGGAGGGAATTTGCGCTTTTAAAACGAAGCGAGAATCGGGCCAGAAATCGGTCGCCACGGGCGCGTCAACCGCGCGTTTCTCCCGCACTTTCGCGCAGGATTTTCAGCGCGTCTGCGTGGCGGGACGTATCCCGCAAAAGGCAACTGCTTCAGGGGTGAGAGATTGCGTCGCAAGACTGCACGCGGAGCGCCGGACGGAGCGCGCGCGGAAACGCGTAGATGAAATTTGCGGCGCGTTGCGCGAAAATAGTTTCGCTCGTGCGGCGAGGGTGAGAACCCCGCGAATCCTCACTCCTTTTCCGTCAAATGCGGCAGCTCTGCGCGCAGCTGTTCCCGCAGATCGCGGATGCTCGAATACGAGATGCAGCGATGCGAGCGGACATCGAATTTGAGATCATCGTGTCCCCGCGCGATGAGCAGCGTCGGCCGCCGGCAGCCCCACGCGTAGCCGACTTCGAGATACACATTGGGATTGCTGCCGGTGAGATCCGCAATCACCAGGGACGCGCTCTCAATGCGTTCCTTGATCCGTTCGAGGATGTCGCCGGTGAAGACCGCCATGTCCACGCGTTCGCAGAGCAGCCCCGCGGCGTTGACCGGTCCCTTGATGCCAAATTCAAATACGTCCTCCATCTCCTCGCTGAAGGGCATGGCCACGAAGACATGCTGCTTTTTCTGCGAGGGGAGCCCGGCATCGATGCTCTCGGAAATTTTGCCCGACCGAGCGCGCGCCGCTTTCATCAGCGCGGGAGGCGGTGACGGCACGATCTTGCTCAGGATCGCCTTGAGCCGCTCCGCCCGATCGCGATTGCGCTCCACGATCCAGATCTGCTCGAGTTGACCCGTCTGCCCCGCCTCGATCGTCTCGAACGCGCCGGCCAATTGCGCGCGAAACGCTTCCTGCTCATCCAGCCCGTAGCCCACGCCGTGGATGGTCATCCCGAGAATCCGGGCCTTGGGAAAGGTTTGCGCGGCGATGCGCACGGCGTCGCGGCCGAATTGGCGGATGCGACTGTAGTCAAACTTCCACAACTGCTCGACGCCGAGAAAAAGAATGTGCTGCGGCCCAAAGGAGGTATCTCCGGGAAAGGTCGCGTGCGTGCCCGGCCCGAGCCGGAAGCCCCGGGTGATCTCCGGAATATTCTCCGCGACCTTGGAATCCGCTCCATGAAATCCCTGCGCGTATTTCAGCGCGAGGACATCCACCTCCGCCGCGGTGACATCGATGCAAACGATTTTGAATTCGACCTGGGACATCCGGAGTTCTTTCGGCGAAATGACAGCGGCAAACAGGAGTGGTGTCGAGGGCGGAGGCGGGGAGCTGAAATTCCGCGGAGCGCCCCAGGCGAGCGCGCACCCGGGGAGTTTTTTTGCCGCCGCACCTTCACTGCGGCTCGTACCGCCCGCGCCGTTTCAAAAACTCGTAGACCGCGCGATGATACGGGCTGAATTCCGGATCGGGAATCCCGCTGGGTGGACAGGCCGGCGAGCCATAGCCGGTCTGGAACATGTCATGGTGATAAATGGGATACCCACCGGCCTTCCACACTTCCCAAATCTGCAGGATGTGATCGGTGGGCGCGGTCGGCTCTTTCGGGCCGCCATAATTCGCCGTGCCGGTGCGCGCGGGTTCGTCGTCAACCACCGGCTTGTGGTATTCGGCGAGGAGGGTGGCGATTTCTTTTGGCGCGAGCAGCCACGGCTTGCCGGAACCCTGCCGGCTGGTGTGCGGGGTGAGATAGTCGAGCGCGGTATTCAGATCCTTCGGACCGAGCACACCCGCATAGCCGGGCGAACTCGTCACCAGCCGTTGCGAGTCCGCCGCCTTGATCGCGTGGACCAAAGTCAGCACGCGGTCGTCATGGTGCTCGTTCCAAACCTGAAAGGTGAGGTTGCGCCACGGTTGCAATTCGCGCGCAAGGTTCTGCACCGCGCGCTCATCGGCGCCGGAGTCGAGGCCGGTTTTTTCCCGAAAACTTTCCTGGGCGAAAAGACAGAGCTCGATGACCGTGCCCTCCGCGCGGGCGTCGTCGAGCAGGGCCTTGAGCGTCGCCAGCCGATCCGCGCGCAGGCGGCCATCGGTCTGGTAAAGTGTGCTCGTTGGGGAAGCGTCCACAAAGCCGCGCCGGTTGTCCCACTGCGCCCATACGCGGAGCACATTGATGCCGTAGCCCTGGAACTTCCGCAGCCATTCGCGCCGCGTAGCGGAGTCCTGATTGAAGGTGGGGTTGTAGATGGCGTTGAAGAAACTCGTGCCAGTGAAAGGGAAAGGCTTTCCATCGAGTTGGAAGCGGGTGCCGGCGACGGACAGCGCGGTGGCAGAATCTGCGGCGAGGAGCGGGTTGCCCGCGCCAGCGAATAGGAGGGCGAGCGCGGCGATGAGGGGGAATTTCATGGCGGAGGGATAACGGGGTGGTGATCGACGGGCGCCGCGTTTCTTGGAGGCTTTGTCCGGAAGCTTCCTGTCCATCTGTCTGCCGCGGAGGGATGCGCTCCTGCGCGTTCCCATACTTTCATCTGCCGCCTCCGCCCTCTAAGCGGGGAACGCGCAGGAGCGCGTCCCTCCGAGCCTACGCCCCCTTGGCCGCTTCTTCGTTGCGCTTCAGGACCATGCCGATGCCACGAACCAGTTCCTCGGTCAGCACCGGTTTGAAAATGACCTGGGCGTCGATGCTCTTCAGGAAAGTGTCCACCTTGGGATTGTCAGCGTGGCCGGTCACGAAAAGGAAACGCGAATTCAGGTGTGGCTTCACCTTCTGGACGGCCAGGTAAAACATGTCGCCGGCCATCTTCGGCATCATCATGTCGCAGATGATGACATCGAAATCAAAGGCCATGACCTCGCGCAAGGCGTCAACGCCATGGGCGGCGGTGGTGACGATATAATTGTGGGCCTCGAGAAGGAGCTTCAGGGTAATGGCCAAATCTTCGTCATCGTCCACCAGGAGGACGTTCTTGATTTCCAGCTCCTGAGATTGAGCGGACACGGCGGATGAGGTCGGCACAGGCATCGCTTGCATACCATACCCAACAAACGCGAGGTGTCATCGACAAAACGCCGGTTCGCTTCTGTTGGCGGTGACGATGCTCTGAGGTTAAAAAGAGGTTTAAAGTGGAGTGGAGAGGGTTGCGAGCGGCTCGACTCGGAAAACGGCTGGGAGTCGCAAATCTGATCTCTTCCCCCGCATTTCCTCCAGTCCTTCCCTTGTTTGACGTTCGCGAAATCCTACGTAAGCTACTGCCAATCAACGCGAAATGAAAATAAACATCGCGTCCTCTTCTTCCTCCTTTCAGCGGTACCTCTTTTGCTGCATCTCCGTGTTCACCCGTAGCCGGTTACGGCTTCCGGAGAATCCACGTTTACCCTGATTTTTGGCTCCCGAGCAGATTGTTTAAATCGATTTGCTAAGTCTTCATTAGGGGCGACGATACTAACTCGATCATACACCGATCCATTTCACCAACTTCCACCGAGCGAACCTCAACCATCCCCAAACCATGACCCCAGCGACAGACCACACGAAGACGGACAAATTCTTCCGCGAGCATTCCATCAATGCCGACCACATGATTTTTACCCGCCGGGATTTCCTGATGCGGACGGGTATGGGCATGGGCGCCCTGAGCCTCGCTGGCATGTTTGGCCTCAACGTGGGTGACGCCGTCGGCGCTCCGCTGGGCAGTGCGCCCATCCCGACCGGCCCGCTCGCGCCGAAGCGACCGCAATTCCCGGTCAAGGCCAAGGCGGTCATTCACCTTTTCGCTTCCGGCGGTCCGTCGCAGGTCGATACCTGGGATCCGAAGCCGGAACTGACGAAGTACACGGACAAGACCATTCCGGGTCATGATGGTCTGGCTTTCGGTTCGCCCTTCGAGTTCAAGAAGAGCGGCAAGTCGGGTGTGGAGACGAGCTCGGTGTTCCCGGAACTCTCCACGGTGATCGACGAAATGGCGGTCATCCGCTCGCTCTGGACTGACATCCCGGCGCACGAAGTCGCCCAGCGCTTCATGCACACCGGTTCGCTCCAGTTGCCGAAGCCCTCGATGGGTTCCTGGCTGGTCTACGGTCTCGGCACCGAGAACCAGAACATGCCCGGCTTCATCACCATGGGCGGCTCTCCAGAATGGCGCCAGGCGTCGTTCCTCCCGGGCGTCTATCAAGGCTGCAACGTCAACTACAACAGCAAGATGGACCTCGACGAGGTCATCATGAACATCAAGAACCAGTTCACGCCGGTGGACCGCCAGCGCCGTGAGCTCGATCTCGTGAAGCAGCTCAATGCCCTGCACGCCGCGAAGCTGCAGAAGGACGCGCAGCTCGAAGCGCGTATCGAGTCGTTCGAAATGGCGTTCAAGATGCAGACCGAAGCGACCGACGCTTTCGACATCACCAAGGAGTCCGACGCCACCCGTGACGCCTACGGCCGCACGGAAGTCGGCGCCAAATTGCTCGTCGCCCGCCGCCTCGTGGAGCGCGGTGTCCGCTTCGTGCAGATCGACCTCGGTAGCTGGGATCACCACGGCAATCTCGCCGTCGTCCTCAAGCAGAAGGCCGGCGAAATCGACGGCCCGGCCGCGGCACTCATCAAGGATCTCAAGCAAAAAGGCCTGCTCGACAGCACGCTCGTCCTCTGGGGCGGTGAATTCGGCCGCACGGTCACTCGTGACCGCAACGGCAATGCGACCCCGGGCCGCGACCACAACGGCCGCGCCATGGTGGCGTGGATGGCGGGTGGTGGTGTCAAGGGCGGCACGGCTTACGGTGCGACCGACGAGTTCGGTTCGCGTGCCGTGGAGAACAAGGTGCACATCCACGACTTGCATGCCACGATCATGCAGCTCATGGGCTTCGATCACACCAAGCTCACCTATCGCTATAACGGCCGCGACTTCCGCTTCACCGACAACTTCGGCAATGTCGTCAAAGACATCATCGCCTAAACCCACCCTGTAATCGCATGACTATGCGCGTAACAGCCTATATCCTCAGCGGGGCGATTGCCGCTCTCGCGACTGCCTCGGCGGCGGAAAATTTCACGCCCGAGCAGAAGGATTTCTTCGACAAGAAGATCAAGCCGATCCTCACGGATAAATGCTACAAATGCCACAGTGCCGAAGCGGGCAAGTCCAAGGGCGGCTTGCTGCTCGACTCCCGAGAAGCTTCCCTGAAGGGTGGCGACACCGGTCCGGCCGTAGTCCCTGGTGATACCGACAAGAGCCTTCTGCTCACCGCTATCTCCTACAAAGACAAGGACTTGCAGATGCCTCCGAAGGGCGAAAAGCTCTCGGATAAGGAAATTGCCGACCTCACCCAGTGGGTCAAGGACGGCGCGGCGGATACCCGGGCGCCGGCCAAGGGCAAGCTAAGTGGCTTGACCGACAAGGCCCGGCAACACTGGGCCTATCAGCCGGTCGTGAAGCCGGCGGTCCCCGCGGTGAAAAACCGTGCTTGGTGCTATACCCCGGTCGACGCCTTCGTCCTGCAAAAGCTGGAAGAGAAGAACATGATCCCGGCGCCCCCGGCCGATCGTGAAACCCTGCTCCGCCGTGCGACTTACGACCTGATCGGTCTGCCGCCGACGCTGGACGAGATCAAGGAATTCACCGCTGATCCCGCGCCGCTCGAGGTGGCCTTCGACAAGGTCGTGCAGCGTCTGCTGGCTTCGCCGCACTATGGCGAACGCTGGGGCCGCTTCTGGCTGGATTCGGCTCGTTATTCCGACACGACGGGCGACCGCGTGAATAACCGGAACACCGAATATCGTTTCCCGTATGCCTGGACCTACCGCGACTACGTCGTGCGCGCCTTCAACGATGACAAGCCGTATGACCGCTTCATCATCGAGCAGCTCGCGGCCGACAAGCTCACTGACCTGAAAGACCAGCGCGACCTCGCGGCTCTGGGCTTCCTCACCGTCGGCAAGCGCGGTGGCAATATCAACGATCTCATCGACGATCGCATCGACACCTACTCGAAGGCCTTCCTGGCCATGACGGTGGCGTGCGCGCGTTGCCATGATCACATGTTCGACCCGATCCCGACCAAGGATTACTATGCGCTCCATGGTGTCTTCGCCAGCACGGAAGAACCCAAGGAAAAGCCGGTGATTTCGCAGGCGGGCAAGGCCGCCGCCGCGGAGTTCCAAACGAAACTGGGCGCTCTTGAGCAGGCGAACCTCGACAATTACTACAAGCTCGCTTCGCAGACCAACGCCTCCTTCCGTAAGGACGCCGCCACCTATCTCAAGGTGTGGTTCCTGACCCGGACGACCGCCAGCGCGGAAGACCAGAAGAAGGGCGCCGACCTGCGTGCCGCCTCCAAGCTCGAAGTCGAAGTCACCCGCTCGCTGAATCGCCTCAATCGCGATCAGTCGGTCTTCGGCCCGCTCACGGCCTTCCAGCGTGGTTCCTGGTCTTCGGTCAACTGGCAGAAGATCAACCCGCTCGTGGCGACTGCCTTCAAGGGCATGAACCCGTCGACGATCGACGAGATCGTTCCGGTTTACGCGAAGCTCTTCGGGAGTGTTGAAGGCCAGGCCGGCCAATACGAGAAGGAACTCGCTTCGGCGAAGGATGGCTCGCCGACCATGACGGTGAACACGGCGCAAGCGGAACTCATGTCGTTCCCGCTGCGCATGCTGCCCGCTGCGAACCTGGATACGGAAGCACTCCGCAAGGAAGTCGACTCGAACTTCCCGCTCGGCCTGCGTAACCGCGGTTGGTCCTTCAACAAGATCAACGCTCTCACCATGACTGACAACGGCGCCGATGCCCGTGCGATGGTCGTGGAAGACAAGCCTAGCCCGGTCAATTCGCCGGTGTTCATCCGCGGCTTGTCCGAAAACAAGGGCGACATCGTCCCGCGTCACTTCCTGGAGATTCTCTCCGGTGGTCACCCGACGGCATTCAAGCATGGCAGCGGTCGTCTCGAGCTTGCTCAGGACACGGCCAGCAAGAACAACCCGCTCACCGCTCGCGTGATGGTCAATCGCGTGTGGATGCATCACTTCGGTGAAGGCTTCGTCCGCACCCCGGACGATCTCGGCACCATGTCTGAGAAGCCGACGCATCCGGAACTGCTCGACTACCTCTCCTCCTACTTCATGGAGCAGGGCTGGTCGGTGAAGAAGCTCCACCGCTTGATCATGCTCTCCAAGGTTTACCAGGAGGACAGCCACATCCTGCAGGGTTCGGATTACACCTCCATCGATCCGGAGAACCGCCTCCTCTGGCGGGCCAATGTGCGCCGTCTCGACTTCGAAGAGACGCGTGACTCCCTCCTCGTCATGGCCAACAAGCTCGACGCGGCCGTCGGCGGCCAGCCGGTGAATCTCACCGACGAACCGTACAGCCATCGCCGCAGCATCTACGGCTATGTCGACCGCGGTGATATCCCGGAACTGATGGCGAGCTTCGACTTCAGCAACCCGCTGGCGCCGAACTCGAAGCGGACCACCACGGTGGTGCCGCAACAGGCACTGTTCCTCATGAACAGTCCGTTCGTCATTGATGTGGCCCGGAGCATTCTGGCCCAGCCGAGCGTCTCGCACGTCTCGTCCAATAACGACCGCATCATCAATATCTACCGCATCATCCTGGGACGCACTCCGAAGCCGGAGGAGTTCCCCATCGCTTATGCCTTCCTCCAGAAGGAACTTGGCCAGCAGGACCACGTCGTTGCTGAAGCCAAGGACATGACGGAGAAGGCCGAGAAGAAGGCCGAAGACCGCGCCAAGCGTTTGGGCACCATGAATGACAACGGCATGACGGCCATCCAGAACAAGGGTGATATCGTCGAGCGCAAGCCGCTCACCGGTTGGGAGACCTTCGCGCATGCGTTGCTGCTCTCGAACGAAGCGTCCTACGTCAACTAAGTAACCCGCGCCCTTTTCTCGGTTCGCTCCGGCGAGCCGGGTAAACGCCTCACCAAGCGCCCCGCAGCCTCCTGCCGCGGGGCGCTTTTGTTTTGTGGTATCGGGTTTGGAGGGCCGAGGCGGTGATGGAAAATAGTGGCGGCCGGTAATAGGCGGGTCGCCGCGCCGTCGGCGCTGGGCGGGCCACTGCGTCGAGGGGGGCTGGGAGTGCCTGCGGAGTTCGCGCGATCGGGAGGGTGGCGCCGAACTTCCCCCGGCTGTAACACCGCCGTCCCGGCTGATCTTTATACCCACATCTTTGGACGCCGCTATAGATGGCGCTCCTGGGGGCGGCGATCTCTAGGTCGCCGACCGAAATCAACGCGCGCAACGCCACATTTTTGGGGCATCGAAGAATACTGTCCTGTCGAAGAGAGGTGGAAAGCGTACGGGATGGGCAAGCCGCTTCGAAACGCGGCAGCATAGTACGGCGCTCAGTGCAATTTGTTGCTCCTATCGACCGACGCCGGGACGGCGCCGCTACAGATAGAGGTCTCTGCGGCGCTTCGTTCTTTTTCCTAACGCCCTACTTCGCTTCCTGCACCGCGCGATGAGCGGTCTCGCGGAGGAACTTCGCGTATTCGGGATCCAGGCCTTGAGGTACAAACGGGTTCTTCTCCACGTCTTTGCCGAACATCACCTCATACCACACGCACGCGCCGAGATATTCTCCCGCCATGGAGGCGTGATGCCCGTCCATCGTCAGCTTCGTCGTGCCGTCTGGTTGCTTTTTCCAGCTCCAGCCGACGTTGAGCGAGTGGGTCTGGTTGGGCAGCGTGCCGGGAGCGGCGCTCTTCGAATCGAAGGGCGGTTGAGGAGCGTGGTACTCCCACTTCGAATCATGATTCGCGATGTGAAAGGCGTCGCCTACGGGCAACCTGCGCAAGCCGAGGTCCTTGGAAATGGTGGAATACGCGCTGGAGAGGCCCTGATACATCTCGTCCTGCGATTTGGGTTCACCCGGCGCCGGCGCTTTTGCCGAGAAGCGCGGATCGTCGACGCGATATTCCCACGTCTCATGGATGAGGAGCGTCGTGTCAGGCGCGTATTTCTTGATGTAATCGCTGAGCTCTTTGGCAAAGGGCCGATACGTCTTGATGTCGTGGCTCTTGATGCTCGCCTGCTGGATCGTCACGAAATCCCAATGGCCGCTAGTCAGATCGTCCTTCAAGCTCTTGCCGCCGGTATAAACGCCAGCCTTGTCTCCGGGGTGCGCGTCCGCCGCTTCCGCCTTGCCCCAGTGCAGTTCCATGCTCGCGCCGCCGACATTGTCCTCATGCAGAACCAAGGTATCACCCGACGCCCGGGCCAGGTCGCCGAGGTAATGCGTCGCGTTGTGTGAGAAGCTGTTGCCCACCGTGAGCAGGTGAACGGTCTTGCCACCCGCGTTATCGGCGCCATACATCGCTGTGCAGAGCAGCGAACCGGTGAGGAGGAAAGTCAGGAGAGAACGGCGTGGGAGAAGCATGGCTTTCAACGAAGAGAGTTGGAGGGGGTTAGTCAAGGGTGAGCGCGTGAAAGCGGGGCCAAGGTTGCTGTTGTTGGCTTGTGCCATTCGGTGGAGGCAGCGCGCGACGATTAGCCGCAGGGATGCGCTCCTGGGCGTTCCCATTTCATAGACGCATGCATCTGGAGATGATATTCAACGGAAGCGTCAGGCAAGAATGCGAAGCGCTCCCAAAACGCGTCATCCTTGATATCCCAAAACCGCTGGGCGGAATTGTCGGTTGGAGCAAGAACCGCGTTGGAGGGCTGTGCTCCGTCACGGTCCAAATATTGGGACGTCTGCCGAAGCCTGAATGATTACCCACCAGTCTCGAAAGCCCGGCGAACCCTGTCCCGGAGGGACAACGGAATTTAGCCGGTGCGCAAGCTCATGAGCCTCGGGCGAATGGGCGCAGCCACCGGACCCGCGTTCTCTATGGCGCCTTGCCCCGGAGGGGCAGCGGAATTTCCAGCCAGCGATTGATTCCGCGGTGAATTTCCTCCGCCCCGGCCGGAGCGGGCACATCGGGACTCTGATACGGTAGCTGCGTCTGTTCGCCTGAGGCTCACAGACTTGCGCACCGGCTAATTCCATTGTCCCTCTGGGACAGCCTTCGGCTTTGCTCGGCAGCAACCAGACGTGGGAATGCTCAGGGGGAAGTAGCGCCCTCCAGTGAGCTGTCGCTCGCCGCACCGGTTATCTCCACCAGCTCACGCCGGAGGAAAAACAACCGGCAAATCGAATATACAAGGACCGCTGATCTTCTTCCGATATCCAACGGGCCTCCCCTCGCCCGCCCTACTTCTGGAAGTTCTTCGCCAGTGTCGGCGCTACCGCCTGGTCATTCCGGCCGGATTCGTAGATCTGCAGAATCTTTTCCGCACTGAGCGGTGCGGCGAGGATGGCCACTTCATCGATGCGGCCCTGGAGATTGCGCGCGCTGTCCTTGGCACTGCGTGGCACGACGCCGGCGCGCCATTGTTCACCGTCGCGGAGTGCCCAATTGCCGATTTCGAAAGTCTCGAGTTGCAGGAGCGCGCGCACGCCGAGCTTTTCCGAGCTCACCGGCTGGCCATTGAAATAATTGGTCAGTGTGTCGGTGGTGCTGTCGTAAGCGCTCGCGATACAGACCCACGAGCCCAACATATCCGGCGTGAACAAAGTCTCGCTGTGGTGATAACGCCAGCCAGTGGGATCACCGGCCTTGCCGATATGCACACCAAAGCCCAGTTCACCCCAACGGCCGATGTACCACTGCACGTCGCCCGTGCCCATCCCGTCGCCCATGATGAGCGACTGCGGCCGATCCGGCAGCGAGTCGACGCGCACCCAGGCGATCAGCGTCATCGATTCAAAACCACCCGGCAGATTCAGGCGGAGCCGATCTTCGGCCCGGCTGAACTCGACCGCGCTTTTCCCCGGCCAGCGCCCTTCGGCGAACTGACAGCCGACCATGTTCGCCGGCGAACCGGGAACCGCCCGCCAGGCCCGATTCGGCACCGTGCGCGACCACCCGCGATCTCCTTCGAAATCGAGATGCACCAGCGCCGCTGGATGCTCGCTCAACGCCTGACTGGCCGCATGCCAGGCCGCGAGGCGGCCTTGCACACTGGTGCGTTCGCGCTGCGCCAGTTCCTCGTCGCTCAAGAACTGATCGCGCCGCGCCGGGATGTCGTGCATCTGATCGTGAACGATCTGCACCGCTTGATTCTGGTGCAGCTTGCGCTCCGCCGATTGTGCATTCTGCAAACCGACGAGGCCATTGAAGACGTGCACTTCCGGCGGACCGCCAATGGGCAGGCTGCAGCCAAATTCCGTGCCGTAATCCGTCACGGCAAACTTCGACGTCTTCACCGAGAAACCATGCGCGGGTTCGGGGACTTGAGCGCGCAGCTTGCCGCTGCCGAGAAAGGCGGAATTGTCGGTGAGCAATTGGAACTCCGCCGGTCCCTCCAGGATCACCCGGGCGCCGCGGGAAAATTCGATCTGCACCGCGCCGGATTTCAAATGCAGCCAACCCGGGGTGAGACTTTCGCCGCGCTGCTTGCCGGTGCCGCTATCGGCCCACACGGCATCCGCCGAATGGGTGAGTACCGCGACGCTCATCTGCTGAACGCGCTTATTCCACGGCAACAACGACGGCACCGCCACGAAAAGCGCAATGACCGCCGCGGCCGCGAGGGCAGCGACGCCGATTTTCCAATTCGGACGCGGGAACGGAATGACCTTGCGGGCCTTCTCCTTCTTCGGTTGGGGAGCCGCGGGCAACGGACGCAGGAGCAGGCCCTCGGCTTCGGCATCGCGACGGCCCCATTCCGCTTCGCCCCATTGGCGGATCAAGGCGTTCCAGCGGGCGAGCTCCCAAAAATCTTCACGCGCCCGCGGGGAGGCGAGCAGCATAGTCGAAAGCTCGGCACGCTCTTCGACCGTGAGCATCTGGTCGAAATAGCGCTGCAAAAGAAGCTGGGTGCGTTCGTCGCTCATGGCTTCAGGAGTTGGCGGCGAGCATGCGTTGCGTCACGCAATCGCGCAAGAAAACCCGCGCGCGCGACAGGGCGACGTGCACGGATTCCACGGTCCAGCCGAGCCGGGTGGCGATCTCCGGCGGCCGATGGGCCTGCTGATAGCGAAGTTCGACCGCTTCGCGGGCCTTGGGGGCCAGGCCTTCCATGCACTTGGCGAGGTGTTGAAGTTGTTCGTCCGAATACCAAGTCTCGGCGGTGCCGTGCGCGGCAAGGGCGTCGAGCACCTCGGGCGCGAGGCGATCCGGCACCGGCGCGTGCTTTTCCAAGGTTTGGAGCACCTTGTAACGAGCGATGGTCCAGGCCCAGGCGCGAAAATTGGTGCCCCGCTGAAAAGTGGCGGCCTTGGCCGTGATCACGAGAAAAGTTTCCTGGACGATGTCATCCACCAGGCTGAAGTCGCTGACCAGCGAAAGCACAAACCCGCGCAGCGCCGGAAGGTGCTGAACGAAAAGGCTTTGGACCAAGGCGGTCTGTTCTGGGCTCGCAGGAGCGGATGGCATTCGCTAAAGGATCGGCGGAAACGGCCGAACTTAGCACGGGTTTCCCTTCAATTTTCAGGGAAAATAAAGGGCAGGCTGGCTGCTCGGGCAGCCCTTCGGCGGCCGGCGCCGGCGGCGATCCCGAGAATGTGCGTGTAACCACGGGCTACGATGAGGCCCGTATAAGAGGAATAGGAGAAATAGGAAGAAGAGGTGCGATAGGAGTCCTATGACTCCCATACTTCCTATTCCTCCTATCTCTCGACGGCCATTGGCCGCCAATGTGCACCCCCTTACTTCGCGTCCGCCTTCTTCACCTCCACCGACTTGCGCAGCTCATCGGCGCTCCACGGCTTGGTGTGATCCTTGATCGCGGCGCGGACGGTGGTGACGTAGCTCGGCGAGACGGGGGTGGCGGTGTGTTCCCACTCCCGGCGGATGTAGGTCAGAATACCGGCGACCTGCTCGTCGTTGAAAATTGGCAGACCCGGCATTTCGAGCTGCCAACGGCTGCCTTTCACATCGATCGGACCGCTCAGCCCCTCGGTCACGATGCGGATGATCTTGTCCGGGCTGCCCAGCACCCATTCGGAATCCACGAGCGGCGGCGCGAGGCCCGCCATGCCCTGGCCGGTCGGCTGGTGGCAGGCGATGCAGATGCTGGAGTAGATCGTCTTGCCCTCTTCGTAGAGCGCCTGCTCGGAGGCGGTGAGCGGCTTCACTACCGGCTCGACCCAGCCCGGCTTGCCGGTCCACACGATCTGCGGATCGATGCGGGTGACGAGTTCCTTGATCTTCTTATCCTTGCTCGCCTGCAGCGTCACGAAAGCCGCCGGAGCCGCCGGCAATTTGAGCGGGCGGGCGTACGAGGGAGTTTTGGATTTCTTGCCGGGCGTTTTGCCGGCCATACCATCGAGTATCGCCACCTGCCGCGCACCACCGGCGGGTTGGGCGCCGATTAGATCCAGCAACTGCGCGACATGCGCGGCATTGCGTTCCTTCATCACGCAACCGGCGAGGGTCGTGAGCACATCGCTCTTGGCCAGCTTGGCGTCTTCGGTGGCCGGCAGTTTCAGCAGGGTGTCGAGATAATCGATCTCATGTCCGCTCAAGCCGCTGGCGGCGGCTTCGCCGAAATTGGGACCGCCATTTTCCAGCAGGGTGAGCAGCGCCTTGCCGGCTGCGGGTTCCGCGTTGCCGCTCAGTTTGAAAGCGAGATGCAGGCGTACTTCGGCGCTCGGATCGTTGGTCAGCTTCGCCAGTTCGGGCAGCGTCGTCGCCGGATCGGCCATGCGCACCGCGGCGGCGCGCACCTTGTCCACCTTGTCGTGCAAGGCGGTGGTGATGACCGCGGGCGTGAGCGCATTCATGCCCTCGAGCGTCCAGAGCGCCTGCACGCGGGTCTGCGGGGCCGCATTGGTCGCGGCAAGCTTTTGCAGATCGGGCACGGTCTTCGGATCGTTGCGCTCCACGAGCACGCGCTGCGCGGTGTCGCGCACCCAGCCGTTGTCGCTGGTGAGCATGGCCGGAATGCGCTCCGTCTCCTTCGGCAGACGCGTGAGCTTCGGCTTCGCGCCATCTGGCACGATGCGATAGATGCGGCCAAGGCTGAAGGGCGTCTCCAGTTTGCGGTCCTGAATGTTCTTCACGAGGTAATACGTGAGGAAGCCCCTGTGCTGAATCACCCCGCGCGCGATGTCCACGATGTAGAGCGCGCCATCCGGGCCGGTGTAGGCATTCACCGGGCGGAAACGCTCATCGGTCGAGGTCAGGAATTCCTTGCCCTCGTAAGCATTCGCCGCCTTGATCTCGCCGTCCTTCTCGCTGAGCATCACGCGCTTTACCAGATTGCCGGCCGGCTCGGGAATGAAGACGTTGCCGTAGTATTCCTTCGGGAAAAGATGCGCGCGATACACGCCCGGGCCGCAGGTGGCGGTCACGCTTTGCAGTGTGCCATCCGGCCGCAGCGTCCCTTTCACCAGCTTGCCGTCTTTCGTCGTGTCCTCGATGTACCCGCGGTTCACACCCGGGGTCGGCACGCTCGGCCAGGTCGTCTGGTCTTTCATCACCTGCACGCCGAGGCCGGTGCGATTGGCGAGGTGATTGTTGCGCAGGTAATAGCTCGTCGGCAGGAAGTTCGCCCGAAGAAGGTCGCTGTTCGAATTGGTGAACTCGCGGCCCCAGTCGTCCTGGGTCAGGCCCCACTGGCCGAAAGGTACGTCTTCCTGTTTCAAGAATTGGCCGCCCGGCTGCAGCCGGAAACGGAAGGTGTAGCCGGCGGAAGTGATCCAGTTGTCCATCATCCACGTCGGGCTGTTCGCCATGTGCTCCGGCTGACCGCCCTTGGTGGCGAAGTGATCCGTCACGAGATCCTGTTTATCCGCCACGCCGGTGCCCTTGGTGTCATGATACCAGGTGAGGTTCGGCGGCTCATTCACCAGCGCGCCATCGCCCAGCGCCATGACCGCGCGCGGCAGCAGCAGATTGTCCACGAAGACCGTCTTCTTGTCGTAAACGCCGTCGCCCTTCGTGCTCTCTAGGCGACTGATGCGGCAGGTCGGCTGATCTTCGCCCGTGCCATCCACGTCGTGCATGTAACCGCGCATCTCGACCACATACATGCGCGCCTGGTCGTCCCAGGAAATGGCGATTGGCGTCTCAATCAGGGGCTCGCTGGCCACGATTTCCGCATGGAAGCCCGGAGGCAGCTTGAAAGTCTTGATCTCCTCCTGCGGAGTGAGCACACGGGGCGGCGGCAGCGGGAAATGAATCTCCGGATTGAGCGGCCCACCGCCCGCGCGCTTCGGCCCGGTGTACTCGGTCTTGTCACCGGATTTGGAATCCTTGTCTGGCTGTTTGCCATTGGAGTTTTCCTGGTCCGCGCCAAAGGTGGCGCAAGGCAGGAGTAAAAGAGCGATGGTCGCGGCGAGAATCGTGGTCGGTGAACGGAAGGGGGTGCGCATGACGGGGCTGCAGAGTAAAAAGAATGAGCGTGAATGCAAGGTACTGGCGTTTCGGTAGGCGTGGGCCAAGAGGAACCAAGTTCGGCCGGATGGTTTTGGGCCTTTTGGATCGCGGCAATCGCCGATCGGGAAAGGAAATGCGCGGCGAAGGGCGAACCGTAGCAAGGAAAATTCGTCTCCCAACTCGCGAAGCATCCATGCCGGCTCGTGCGCACGAATTTGACGTGCAATGACTGTGTTCACTCTGTAACCTCTGGTTGCGGGCACGGTGGCATGAGCGTTGCAGATAGCGCGCAGCCATTCTCACCACGGGCTCCAGCGCTACGAAACTCACCTACTCAGATTCCGCATGAAAAAGATCGAAGCCATCATCAAGCCGTTCAAACTCGAGGAAGTCAAAGATGCCCTGGCCGATCTCGGCGTGGAAGGCATGACCGTCACCGAGGTCAAAGGCTTTGGCCGGCAGAAGGGGCACACGGAGATCTATCGCGGCTCGGAGTACACGGTCGATTTTCTGCCGAAGGTGAAGCTGGAGATCGTCCTCGGCGACGAGATCGCGGAGAAGGCGGTGGCGACGATCGTGGCCGCGGCGAAGACCGGCAAGATCGGTGACGGCAAGGTTTTCACCTTCAACGTCGAGAGCGCCACGCGTATTCGGACGGAGGAGACAGGCGAGAAGGCGCTTTGAGGAATTTTTAAAACGCAGAGACCCAGCGCGGCGGAGCCGCAACCAAACGCCGAGGCCATTTTAAACGCAGAGGGCGCAGAGCCGCAGAGGAGAAATGTTGAGGGGTTGGTTGGGACTGGGTCACTCGGCCAAAAGTCATGTCTGGATAGCAGAAGACGCATTGGAGGGCACCGCCGAGGCGGCGGTGTACGGGACAAGGACCGGCCGCCATTGTCCCGTACGCCGCCACCTCGGCGCTTCCCTCCAGTTCTAATTTCGAAACGCTTTTTGACGGCGCTCCG
>Ga0068855_100003498_pt1 | contig 19239 bp, 17 predicted proteins | sample KBSCornC52_FD_66592 | JGI IMG/M metagenome (GOLD analysis project Ga0068855, IMG submission 66592) | Corn rhizosphere microbial communities from Kellogg Biological Station, Michigan, USA - KBS Corn C5-2 | ecosystem: Host-associated > Plants > Roots > Rhizosphere > Soil ...
TGTCGATGCGGCAGCGAAGCTATTGGACAGGACAGTCCGCTGGGATAGCGTCCCTGTTCGGTGGTCGTCGACGCCGCGTCGCGTGTAGATCCACTGACGGTCTTTTTCGCGCCGTCGACCACTGCTATCGACTACTTTCTCAGGTCGGCAGTGAACCCGATCGGTCGTTGCTCAGGTGGGGTTAGTCCCATTAGGGATCGGATAGTCTCGTAGACTTCCCGAAATTGCCGTTGAGCAGGCCCGAACGACCTGTACGCTCATCTCAACGGCTCGCGCACTGTTGAGGATGGTCGCCACTTGAATCGCGCCGTGCTCTGTGAAGGCCAGGGGCAACTTGCGCCGACCGCCCCAACTTGATGTCGCAAAACTCGACTTCAAGTTTGTGAAGTCCTCGGACTTCAGCTCTCTGACGGGCACGACTTTCAGGTGTTTAATGCGTGGTGGACGGTATCTGAGCGGCCGGAGGGGCATTATGACTGTTGGGGTGAGGCCCTGCTGACGCTGAATTTGCCGGACGCCCCCTATGGAAGGTAGGCTGCAGCCGCAACGCCGGTCTTGCGCGCACTGCGCGGCGCCGGTGGATTCTTCCGGGGGGAACCTGATGCGTAGATTGATCTTCGGTCTGGTCGTCGCGGCCGGTGCGGCCGCGTATTCGCAAGCCGGCGCGGGCGCCACTGCAGCCAGCACGGGCACTGCCGGTCACAGCGCAGGCCTCGCGGCTGCCGATCACAACCCCAACGACGTCGAGTGGACCCAGCACGGCGGCAACCCGGACGCGCAGCGGTACAGCAAGCTCAAACAGGTGACTGTCGACAACGTCGGGCAGCTGGGCCTTGCCTGGTTTGCGGACATACCCGAGCGCGGCGGCTACCAGAGCACGCCGCTGGTGATTGACGGGGTGCTTTACATGACGGCCCCGTGGAGCAGCCTCTACGCCTTCGATGCGAAGTCGGGCAAGCCGCTCTGGAAGGTCGACCCGCAGGCGCCGCGCGAAATCGCCGCCACCTCGATCTGCTGCAACATCTCCAACCGTGGCGCGGCCTATGCGGACGGCAAGATCATCTGGGGCACCATCGACGGGCGCCTGATGGCAGTGAATGCGAAGACCGGCCAGAAGTCCTGGGAAGCGCGCGTCGCGGACCCGAAGCTGCAGTACTCGATCACCGGCGCTCCGCGCATCGGCGATGGGCTGGTGTTCATCGGCGTGGGCGGAGGGGAGTTCTACACCCGCGGCTTTCTCGTCGCGTACGACGTGAAGACGGGCAAGCGGGTGTGGAAGTTCTACACCGTGCCGGGCGATCCCTCGAAGGGCCCGGACGGCGAGGCGTCCGATGACGTCATGCCGATGGCCGCGAAGACCTGGAACGGCAAGTGGTGGGAGAAAGGCGGTGGCGGCAGCACCTGGGATGGCATCGTCTACGACCCGCGGTCGGATCTGGTGATTTTCGGCACCGGCAATGGCCTGCCGTGGCCGGCGCAGCTGCGCTCGCCGGGTGGCGGCGACAACCTGTTTACCTCCTCCATCGTTGCGGTGCATGCGAAGACGGGCAAGTACAAGTGGCATTACCAGGCCACGCCGATGGACGGCTTCGACTTCGACAACACGGCGCCGCTGACGCTGGCGGACATCACCTTCGCTGGCCGGCGCAAGCACGTGGTGATGCAGGCGCCGAAGAACGGCGTGTTCTACGTGATCGAGGCGGCTACCGGCAAAGTAGTGTCGGCGGATCCGTATGTGCCGAAGATCAACTGGGCGCTGGGCTTCGACAAGGCGAACAATTGGAAGCCCATCCTCAATCCGGAAGCCAACTACGGCAAGACGGGCAAGGGTTTCTACGTGCTGCCTTCGCAGGCGCATGTGTGGTATCCGCAATCTTTCAACCCGCAGACGGGTCTCATGTACGTGCCGGTGCGCCGCGGCGTGGGTTCGTTCTACGCCGAGGAAGGCGGCCGCATCCTGGGCAACCAGATGGTGGATATCGCCATGGGCCATCCGCCGGAAGGCAAGCGGCCCGAGGTCGAGAACCCCGGCACCTACCTCCTGGCCTGGGACCCGGTGGCCCGCAAGGCGGCCTGGGAGCAGCGCGAAGGCAGCGCCAACGCCGGCACACTCACGACTGCCGGCAACCTGGTATTCCAGGGGACGCCCGGGAAGAAGTTCTCGGCGTTCCGCGCCGACACAGGCGAGAAGGTGTGGTCGGTCGACGCTCAGGGCAACGTCGTTCCCGGCCCGGTGACGTACTCGCTCGACGGCGAGCAGTACATCGCCGTGATCTCCTCGGCCAGCACCGGTTTTGCCGCCGCCGCCGGCAAGAACCGCCTGCTGGTATACAAGCTCAACGGCACGTTGCAACTGCCGCCCGCCCCGCCGCCGGTGCAGCAGGTGCTCAACCCGCCGACGGACTTCGGCGACCCGGCGATGCACGCGCGCGGCCAGGACCTCTACGAGCGCAACTGCACCGGTTGCCACGAGGGCGGGCGCCTGTTCAGCGGCTTCCCGGACCTCAACTACACGACCGCGCTCAACAGCCCCGATCTGTTCAAGGCCATCGTGGTCGATGGCGCGCTCGCCGAGAGCGGCATGATCTCGTTCAAGAACTCACTGAAGGCGGAGGATGCAGAGGCGATCCGGTCCTTCCTCACCGCGCGCGCAAACGAGCTCAAGCGCAAGCCGCCGCCGGTGTTTGGTCCGGGTGGCCCTGGAGGCCCGCCTCCAGGGGCCAGCCCCCCGCCCGGCGCAGGTACTCCGCCGGCGCCGGGCGCGCATCAGTAGGTGCGATCGGCGAGCATGCGATAACGCCCGAGCTACGGGCGGCGGGAGCGCGCAGTGAAGGCGAGCGTGAGCCAACGTATGAAAGTGGGCCACCAGTCGCCGCCTGTCTGGGCGTGGGTCCTGGCATTGACGCCGGTGATCTGTGCCGCGGCTCCCAACACTGAACGGCATGCCGGCGAGGGCAAGCCGCGGGTTGTCATTACGGCCGACCCCGAGCTCGACGACAACAACACCATTATTCGCGCCATTCTCTACGGCGCGGAGGTGGATCTTGAAGGCCTGGTGTATGCCGGCAGTCAGTTCCATTGGCGAGGCGATGGCAACGGCACCACGCAATACATCCCCTCAAAACCCCCTCAGCAACCCCCCGAAATCGCAGCGCTGGCTCGAGTGGGCATCAACAGATTTTCTTTACCCATCCCTGAAATGCGACCTCAAAGCCAGTTGCTCTTCACCGGTGAGTTGGAGCATGAAGTCGGGAGGGAACCGTGTCCTGTTGCGACGTACCTGTTCATTGAACCGCTTGGTCGTCACTCCGTAAACAGCCGCCAGCGCTGTGTCCAGGACTATCCTCCGGTTTCCGCCTGCGTATCGTATGCCCGTCCTCCGCTCGCGCCGGGCATGAGAAGAAACTCGTCCAGTTGTCCGAACAACTCGGCCATCCCCTCCGCCGCTCCGGTATCGGCTGGCTTTTCCCGCCGCAGCGTGCGGCGGGAGCACGTCTGCGGATACATTGCACCGGCGCAGGCGCGGGAATACCGTACTCGTCGGATTGCGCACTCGAGCTGAGAGCGTCGATGCTCTTCCCGCGAGTAACGCGAGGGACGTGCGCATCCCGAACGCACTCGTGGGTTCCTGTGAGCAGTCCGTGACAGGAGCGGTTCCGATGCGGTACATCGCTATGGTTCTCACCTCGGTCGCCTTCCTCGTGGCAGCCTCGGCCTGCACGTCACCCGCGCCGAGCGCCGAAGGAAAGCGTGCAATTCACACAGGTGCACCCTGCTCTGAGCTGGAGGGGTACCCCGACTGCCGGGCCGGCCACCTCGCCGAGCTCAACGGAAGCGGCTAGCAGCATGACCGGGCGCAGTCGATCGAAGGACTTCCAAGAGAGTCCTCGGCGCTGCTCGTGCCCGGCCCTGCACGAGCTGCGGAGCGCGTCAGGTTCGCACGACTCCGTGGCTGTTGAGATGCAAGCGGGCGAACTGGCCGTAGGTGTCCTTCATCTCAACTTGGACGGGGCCGCCAGTCTTGCTCGAGGCACTTCCGATGTCTGCCACGGAGTATTCGAAGCCGTCCGGCAACACGATCTGGGCACGCGATGCTGCACCTGTCACTTTGTTGCGAATCGGCTCGCCTTGCGTATCGATATAGTCTTTGACGAGAATGCGGCCCTTGCGCCCATCGATGTCGAGCTCCAGATCGATCCTCGTGAAGACCGGAGGGTTCATCTTGGCGACGGTCGAGGCGTACACGGCGAACATCGTCGCGAACGGATCGGTGTCCTGCCCTGTCATGATCTTCAATAGCGCCTCGCGCTGCGCGTCATCGGCGTTCTCATCGACGAAAGCGATGGCCTCGGCGTTACCCTCGTGGATTGCTCCCGGCCACTTGAAAATGGCCGCGATCCGCAGGCCGTCAAGCCGGGTGTTGCCGTGATAGCCTTCGTCGATCTGGATGCCGGCGACGGCATGGCAATGACCTTTGTCCGGCAGAGCGTTGAATTGACAATTGCAGCCATACTCGCAGGTGCAGTTGACGAGCTCGCGTCCCTTGATTTCCCAGAGTGTCATGGCGGCGGTCTCCTGTATGTTGGGTTCGGTTTCAAGAGCACGCACCCGTGTATCGAGCGGCGATTTCGAATTTCAACACGCAGAGAATGTCTCCGCGGGGCCGTTCGCTTACGGTAAGGTGACCCGCCTGAAGGCGCGCTGGTTACCTCTGTTGATGGTTTGCTCGCGTCGTATGAGCCTGGCGGCAGCTGGTGTTATCCGCTTGCGAGCGCGGGACGTCAAGCCGCGGCGGCCGGCGTGAATGACAACCCCGGCGAGGTCCTGAGCTGAACCGTGCTCCGCGGCGCTCGCAGCAACTATTGGAAGGCGGGCGTTCTTCGCAAGGTCTGCTGGAACCATCAACAGACAGCTGGCGTTGGTACCTGCTCATGTCTCTCGTACACTCGCAGACCCGCCGCCGCGAAAGAAAGAGTACGAACAGTGACCGTTTGCGAGTTCAGCAGTCGTACAATCCGTCTCCACATTCGAGGTCGCTGAAAAAATGGAAGCGGAAAGCAGATCATGACAGTGCGCGTCCTGGTGGTGAGCGATGTTCGGCTCGTGCAGGAGGGGCTGCGAACGGTTCTCGCGCAGCAGCATGGGCTCGACGTTGTCAGCGCGGTTGACATGCTGCACGCCAAGGACCACAGCGCGCGGCTGCGACCGGATGTGGTCTTGATTGATGCGGCGCGCCAGGATTGTCTTCAGTCCGTAAAGGACCTCGTGGCGGCGGCACCCCGGTCGAAGGTCGTGGCTTTCGGAGTCAAGGAGAAGGATGAGGAGATCCTGGCGTTGGCGGCGGCCGGGACAGCAGGCTACGTACGCGACAGCGCTGAAAGCCAGGACGTCGTCAGGGTGCTCGAAGGGATCATGTGCGACGAGCTTCCCTGCTCACCGCGAGCTGCTGCGTCACTCTATCGCTGCGTGGCGACGCTGTCGCCCCACAATAATGACACTGCGGATGTCGTCAACTTGCATCACACGTGTCCGGTGCCGTTGTCACGGCGCGAGCTCCAGATCGCGCATCTCATCGACCGCGGGCTCACGAACAAGGAGATCGCTCGTCAGCTGGGAATCGAAGCAGCCACAGTCAAGAATCACGTCCACAATATTTGCGAGAAGCTCAGCGTTCATCGCCGCGGCGAGGCTATTGCACGGATCCGCGCAGCGCTGCGGGCATGGTCGGCGTTGCCCGCGAAGGCGGATGAAGTCCCGGCTCCCTGAATGGAGCCTGGTGCGGAACTGGCTGCGCCGAGCCCGCATCAGAACAGTCTCGCTGCGGGCCATCCTTGCGGTACCGCGGCCCAATAAGGGGACATGGCTAACCGCTCCATTCCCTCAGAGAGAGAAAGTCCCATCATGAAGCTCTGGCTCCCGGGAATGCGCGTCAGATTCGGCACACCCGCGCCACCACGCTGAGGGTCGGGGAAATGCGGTATGGCACTCGTTCGGATCAGCTCGAACAGTGCCTGTACGCGCTGCTCGGACCGCGCCTTGAACGATCCTTCAGCAAACAGAGGATGATGAGCCAGTATGAGTGCGGCAAGACCCGTCATATGGGCCGCGGCTGTGCACGTACCGTCGGCCGCTGCGTAACCGCCACCCGGGACCGTCGAGATGACCGCCACGCCGGGCGCTGACACTGCCACCTGCGGACCGGCACCGCTGAAGCTCGCCGCGAAGACACCATCGTTGCCCGTCAGTTGCGGGATCACATTCAGAGCATGAGAGCTGTCTGCGGGGAATACATTGAGCTTGCCGATCGCGGCGACGCTCATTACGCCCGGTACCGTTGCCGGAAATGCAAGCGGGCCGCCAGTGTTTCCTGCCGCAACGATGCACGCGATGCCGGCACGTCGCGCTTCCTGCAGCTTCTGGGCTACCAGCTCGGAGAAGCCCTCGCATACGACGCCGATGTTGATGAGATCGAGCTCGCGTTGCACGCATTCATCGAGAGCGGCGAGCAGATCGCTCGCCCGACCCCCCGGGGTGACCTTGAACACGTGCAGCTCCGCCTCGGGGGCCCAGCCGGTGGTGCCCTGGCCGATGTTCGATGCGTTGATGATGCCGGCACAATGTGTCCCATGAGACAGCATGTCCTGGTTCCACCCGCCGTCGCCGGCGGCCGTCGTGAAGTCCTTGCCCTGCGACACGTGTCGCAGCTGCGGATGCGAGTTGTCGCACCCCGAATCGATGATGGCGATCTTCACGCCACTTCCGCTGAAGCGACCTGCAGTCGGGTCGAGGCCCAACAGCCGCTGACCCCAGCCAAGCAGTCTCTCGGCTGGGAAGTTGGGGTAGACCTCCGACAAAGCGCGCAGCCTCACGGTATTGACGCCTGCGCTGAGCTGAGGAGCGCGTATCAGGCGATCCCAATGGTTGGCCGCGGCTCGGACGAACAACGTGTGGATGGCTTCGATCGAGCCGCCGAAAAACAAAACGCGTGCTAGACCGGTCTCGTCCGTAAGCGCTTGAGCTGGCAGTCCGCCACCATCAATGACCACGGTAGCCTGAGCGAGCTCCTGATCGCGCTCGCCGACAACGCGAAAAGCAACCTCCGTCGCGACGGGTCGCAGGGGTAGTAGCGCCCCGATCGGCGTAATACGCGCGGGTGTCGAAAGGTAGTCGGCACATTGCAGCAACATGTCGCGTTCGATGATCAGATCGGGAGGAGCAGCGGCCTGCAGTCTCTGTGCCTTTCCCGGGTCGATCTTGGCGACGACGGCCTCGCTCACATTGCTGCCATCCGCACTGAATGGTTGCGTGCCGCCGAGCTTCATTCGCTTGATGACCTCGACGTTGTCCTGATGGTTCAGGTATTCGACGACCTCACTCATCGAGTGTTGTTGTTGAGGTTGACCGAACGGTTGCGCGCCGGGCGGCCGCACACCGATGATGTAACGTTCGCGTCTCGTTGCGGGAACCTCCGCGGCCTTTTCGCCGTTCCCGCCGCTCCCCGCTTCGCGCTGGCTCCGGCTCTGCGTTTCGGCTGTTCTCTTCGCCGACTCCTCACCGGCCTCGCCGCTGGTCTTCCTGGCAGCCCCCGCGGCGGGCCGCTCCTCTTTTTTCTCTGGTGCCATCGAGCTCTCCTCGAATTCCTGATCTCACGACGTCCCCGCGTCGTGTGCCGCCTCGAGCGGGCAGCGGCCGGCGGGCTTCCCCGCGCTTACCCTGCCCGCCGAGGCTCTGCTGTGCCGAGGGGTCGTCGACGTCATTGAATCGTTTGCGGTCGGCCAGCACCCCAGAGTTGCCCTTGCTGCCCGAATCCGCCTTGCGCCCCTATCCCTCCGTATCCTCCCTGGCTCGAGGTTGCGAAAGGACTCTGTCCGAAGGGTTGGCCGCCACCGAAGGGCTGACCAGCGAGTCCGCCGGCGAAGGAGCCGCCGAATCCAGCCCCTTGCCCGGCGCCCGCGCCCTGCTGAGCTTGCAGGCTTTGCACCGTGACCTGGGCGAGCTGCTGGATCGAGGCGCCGATCTGCTGACCGAGCGCACTTTGGGTGAGGATCTGCTGCGCAAGGTGAGCGAGGATCTGCACGATCTGCTGCGCTGGATGGGAGACCCCGGAGAAACCGCCCGAGGCCTGCAGCGGATTCATCGGGAGTTGACTCTGCAGATAGGGGCTCTGCTGGCTCTGCAGATAAGGATTCAGCGCGAACGGGCTCTGCTGGAACGGACTCTGCTGGAACGGACTCTGCTGGAACGGACTCTGCTGGAACGAGCTCGGCTGGAATGGATTCGGCTGCCCCGCAAAGGGAGACTGTTGCGCGCCAAAGGGCTGTTGCGCCTGTCCGTTACCGCCGAATGCGCCGGGTTGTCCAAAGAACCCCGGTCCCATTTGCGGCGTTCCCGCCTGCGGTCCGGCAAACTGGGGCATCAGTCCTTGCGGCGAATACTGTGATGGGTTTAGCAGCATTGGGTTCTCCGTCTGTGGAAAGACTTCGTACGAGGAGACTCGAAGGCAGAACGTCGCCGCCGTGACTGGCGCGACGCTGCAGGCCATCGACGAATCCTCGGCCGCCGGCGGCAAGCTTGGAATAGGCCGAAAATCCCAGTTGGGGGTACAAAGACGGGCTATGTGTGCGCGATAAGATTGCGCCCGGGTTCACAGGTGCAAGGGCCCGTTAAGCGGATGGTCACCGCGGGCGCTACCGGGACGTTGAGCCAGAGGCATGCCAGTTCAACTCAATCACACGATCGTACCGGCACGTGACGCGTGGAGGGTGGCGTCGCTTCGCTCGAGCACCAGCTGCACCGTGCAGGCCGCTTGAACCAATCCCCCTGAGGGGGAACGGCAGTTCCTCCAGTTTTCACAGGCGTAGACTTTCGGCAAGTCGGCAACCTGGGAGGACATACCACATACGAAACCGGCTTCTTATTCCTGTTCGTTACAGCTTTCGCGTCGAATGCGGACGCTTCGGCTGAGACGGCGCATCTTGGGTGTGGCAGAACGCCCGGGAGTTTACGTATGAACAGACAGCGTCTTTTTGCCGGCTGGCTGGCTTGGCTCATTACGACGTTCATGCTCATGCCCGTCACTGCGAGTGCGCAAGCCGACCCGCGGATTGCGCATTCGATGGCAAGCCTGAAGGCCAAGGCTGCGAAATTGGGGCAGCCCAAGCTCCAGGGTGAGGAGACCGTCGATGGCAAGAATGCTCCCGCTCTCTATTTCGGCACCACCAAAATCAACAACACTTTCGACGTTGTCGACGCAGTCAGCAGGGAAGGCGGGAGAGGGATGACGGCGACGTTCTTCGTGAAAAGCGGAGACGAATACATTCGCGTCTCCACCAGTGTGCTCAAGTCTGGTCGCGGCGGGCGGGCGGTTGGGACCATTCTCGAACCCAACGGCAAAGTCATCGCGGACATCAGGCAGGGAAGGCCCTTCTATGGCGAGGTGACGATTCTTGGTGAGCCGTATATCGCCGGCTACGAGCCAATGAAGGATGAGCGCGGCAAGGTCATTGGCATCTATTACGTCGGCTACAGGAAGTAGCGCAGCCGCACGGAGCTCGCACGGCTGCCGTATCCGATATCAAGATCGGACGCCCAGGTTACGGCTGGCTGAAAATATCCTTCTCCTTCGGCTTGTCCATGCCCTTCTCCCAGTATTTCTCCCAGATCTGAGCCCACGGGCGGCCGTACATGTCCGGCACCTCGTACTCGATCGTCTGGCCGGGAGAGACCGCGGTCGCCTTACCCTTGACCGGCAGGATGGTCGGGATGCACTCGATGTATTCGATCGGATCGCCCTCGTCGAAGTCGCTCAGGCGTTTGTAGTTGCGAATGATTCGGATCGGCTGCACGAGCGCCTCGGGGTCGTAGAAGATGGCTTCGTGATTGAGCGCGATGACGTGATGATCCTTGTCCCGGATCGGCGTGTAGATCTCGATCGTCTGCATCTTGTTGGAGAACTCGAACGAGCCGTGCGCGGCCCAGCCCTGGATGTTGGACGTCCACGTGATCAGAGCGTCATGGTCCCAGAAGCCGATGGTTTCCCCATACCAGCGCGGCACCTGCGGACCCAGGTGCGGCACCGGGCCGTCCATCTGGAACGTGCGTCCCACGTGGATGTTGGTCACGAAGTTGTCAGCGACGCCGGCGGTGATCTGTATCATCTTCGGCGTCACGATGACCGTCTGCGGAAACTGGATGGCGAACGCGTACCAGCGGCGCATGAAACCTTCCGGCCAGCAGTACTGCGAGGGCCACTGGGGGGCGTTGGTGTTTCCCTGGTGGTAGAGGTCCTGGACCAGCCGCTGCTGATATTCCGGGGTGAGGAGGGACAGCACGGTCGTCGTCTGCACCGCCAGCATCACCGAGTACCAGTTGCCGAAGTCGTTGCCGGGGGCATAGCGGCCGCCGATCTCGCCGGGCACAGTCGCGAAGGTGTGCTTGGTCGGACCGCCCCGCCGCTTGGTCTCGGCGAGCAACGCCTCGTAATGCTCCTGCGCAGTTTTGAAGGGGTACGGACTCACGATGGAGGCGCGCGGATAGTCGCGGTCGCAGTATCCCCAGGCCGCCGTGCGCGGCGGATCCTTGCCTATCGTGGCGTTGAAGATGGCGCCCCGCTGCATCTCGAGGCCTTCAGGGCTATTGCAGCGGAAATACCGGGGGTCCTTCCACAGGTCCTTGTCCTTGTAGAAGTCCTTGGAAGTGAAGAGGTCGATGGGCAACGGCTTGACCCCGGGGGGTGCTGCGCCGTCCCACGCGGATCCGGCCTTGACGATGGGGAGATTCGCACCAGCGGGCGCCCCTCGGGGCGTCAGTAGCATCGGGCCCACGAACGGGTAGTGCTGCAGGTCATCCAGGAGGTTCTTCCAGTCTTGGGGCGTCGCGCTGCCGAAGTTCAGCGGCATGCGCGGTGAAGGCAGGCTGACCGGGAGGGGGGCACCGCGGCCGACACTATGGAAACCGGGGTCGGCTACCTGCTGTGCACTGGCCGCGAACGCCTGACATAGCAGGAAGAGCGCCGCAAGATAGGGCAGGCTTCGACGGATAGACATGGCGATTCCTCAAGCCCTGGCTGTAGACCCGGCGATCCTACACGGTCCGGCTCGCCCCGGCCCCTGCAATAGCCTTGCAGGGCCGAACTTCTCCACGGGCCACCAGATAGCGGTCGCTATTTGTAGGTTCCCGCGGTCCCACACCGGCTTCCCGTTCTTCTGACTGTTGCTTCGGCTGGCGCGCCACCGGACTGAGGTGGCGCGGGTCGCGATCTCGGGGCGCCCGGTAACGCGCGCCTCATTTTTCAGGGGCTGCTCGCCGCCGGCTCGACGCGGATCTCACCCATCATGCCGCCGCTCACGGTATCGCGCAGGAAATCCTCATCCACCTCGATTCCGTACCACTCGCGCAGCTGGAAGTGCAGTTGGTGGATATGGAAGTCATGCAGCTCCAGCGAGCGATTCTCGATGACCCAGTCTTCCACCGTGCCCTGGCGCGCCACGATGTCAGGACCCGCGCTTGGATCGAACACTTTGGGCTCATGGCCCTCCTCGGTCAGAAAGAACAGCGTCGGGCTGTTGGGGTTGGCCGGATCGGAACGCCGCTCCGAGAAATACAAGTGTCGGGTGCGGACCGGCTGCACGTCTCCTACCCACGGCAAGCGACTTCGCGCCAGCGGGCGCGTCGAGCTGACCCGTGTCCGCTCCGCTGAATTTCAAATAGGCCACGCCCGCCTGCATGGCGGCTACGACGGCACGTTGGCTCAGTGACCATTTTTGCGCCAGCGCCGGGTTGGATTGCAGCGCGGGCGAGCTTCGAAGTTGGTCCCACCGAGGCAGCGCTTGCACAGCAGGCAGCAGAGCCGCCACCGTGCGCGCGGTGAAGGTAGAGCCCAGCCGGGTGTCATCGCTACGCAGTGCCTCGTCTGAGGCTGCGACTGCCCGAGCAGTGACGCCAATCCGTGTGCGCTGCGCGGCGTCACGCGTTGCGCCTGGGGCCTGTGCGGCTACCGGCCCTACGCTGAGACCCAGTATCATCGTCACCGCCCAACCGCGCCCGCTATTCATGTATTCCCCTTGGAGAGCAACTGGGCGATTCTATCGTCGTCAGGTCGCCAATGTCCCGCTGGCTGCGGCCGTGCCGTGGCGACCATCGCATGGAGTAAGGCGTATGAGCGAGTGGCGCCAGCAGGCACACTACACGAGGGTGGCCGTCATCCTGCACTGGCTGATTGCGCTTGCGCTGATCGGCCAGATCGGGTTCGGTTGGTTTCTCGATTCAGTGGCACGCGGCACTCCCGCGCGCAGCTTCTATGTGAACCTGCACAAGTCCACAGGACTGACGCTGGCTGTGCTGATCTTCGCCAGACTCGTCTGGCGGCTCGTGCATCGTCCGCCCGTGCTGCCGGCATTCATGCATCCGTGGGAGCGCAGCGCGGCGCAGTGGAGTCACGCAGCCCTGTATGCCTGCATGATCGGGATGCCCCTTTCCGGCTACATCGCCTCCAACTTCAGCAAGTATGGAGTGAAGCTATTCAACGTGCTGAGCTTGCCGCCGTGGGGCGCGGACGATACGCGCACCTACGCGATATTCAACACTACGCACGTCGTGCTGTCGTACGTATTCGTGACGCTCATTGTCATTCACATCCTCGCCGCGCTGAAGCACGCCATCGCCAGGGACGGCGTGTTCTCCCGGATGTGGCCGCCTTAGTCGCGAGCCACAGCATGGGCTCGGTCACTCGTAGGTCACTGTCAACAGCGGCGCCCGCGAGCGGCGATCGGGCCCCGTGGTGTCATCAATCACCATGAGCGTCGCAATGGCAGGACCCAGATCCTCCATGATGCGCACCTGAAAATCGACCAGGCCCAGGTCCTGGGCGCGGATCATCAAGCCCGTGACGTCGACCGACACGAAGTTGCCAATGTCCGTTCGTGTCACATCGCCCTGGACCAGGACGGACGCCAGCGGGGGCTGAGCGTTTCGGTCGAAATCGGTTCCGAGCAGCGTCGGGGGCTGAAAGGCGATCAGCTCCACGCGCACCGGCAGTTGACCGCTCGGGGGCTCGACATCGTCGACAAAGAACTCGAGGAACGCCGAGTCGATGAGGGCGTCGCCCGGCACGCCGCCCTGGCCAGTCAGAGGGATGTCGAGGAAGGTCCGAAACTCGCTCCCCGTGGTAGGATCGATTCCTGCGAGGACGCTCTGCACGCTAGGGGACATTCCCTGGGTGACGACATAGGCTCCAGTGGTGGTCAGCTCGATGTCGCCGTCGTAGGCGGGATCGCTGAGAATCTGACTGACGAACTGCGGTGGAGCCTCGTCACCGCCGCCACCACCGCAGCCGCATAGACCCAGCGCTGCGGCGCCCGCCACCAGCCATGAAACGCACGCCCGCACCGCAGCCCCCACAACCTAGCTGTAATCAAGTGTAAAATGCTCGGGCGAGGCGCGGGTTCCGTCCGGGGCGCGCGGTGATCGCATGAGGTAGTACCACTTCCACCTCCAAGGCTGACTTGAGACCCGGGAGGTCCGCCGGCCGGGCGCGGAGAAGTCCCCTGTACCGCTCGAGTGTCTGCGTGGACTTATACTTCGCCCGCGCTCATGCCGCGCAGGCTTTCAGAGGGGGAAGAATGCTGCAGGACTACTTTGTCACCCGTAGGCAGTTTGTAGGCGGGGGCGCCGCTGCACTGGCGGCAACGGCCGTGCCCGCGTCGCTGTCCCCGCACCTGCCCATACCTTACCGTGCGATATTCGACGAGCGCTTCGAAGCCGGGCGGCGGTTTGGTGCCGACGCGCTCAGCCGCGGATGGGTAACGCGAGCCATCCGCGGAGACGTCACGCACGTTTGGTTTCACGAGCTTTCGCTGCGTTGGAAGCGCGGACCGGCGCCAATAGCCGGCCTGACGACGGCGCCATCGCTCTTCGTTCTGGAACGCCTCTCCTGGGACGTGGGGATGCGAGTGACCGTGCGGGAGACGGACGCGACGACCGCTCTGGTTCATTGGCTCATCAGCTTGCCCGCCTCGCGAGGTCCTGCAGCATGAGAACACCTCCGGGGGTGAGCGAGGCGGATTTCGCCAGGATTTTGCAACAGTTCGCAGGCGTTGTCGGCTCGCAGTGGGTCATTTCCAGCGAGGATGAGGTCGCCACCTACAGGGATGCGTATTCGCCGCTGTGGGGTGAGTCCGACGAGAAGGTCGCCTCTGCGGCCGTGGCGCCCGACAGCGTCGAGCAGATTCAGAAAATACTGGCGATCGCCAACCGCTTCTCGATCCCGCTGTACACGGTCTCCACCGGGCGCAACCTTGCCTACGGCGGCTCATCGCCGGTGTATTCCGGCAGCGTGGTCCTGGATCTGAAGCGGATGAACCGCGTGCTCGAGGTCAGCGAGGAGTATGCCTACGCGCTCGTCGAGCCGGGGGTGAGCTACTTCGATCTCTACCGCCACCTGCGGGACAAGGGGATGAAGTTCTGGATCGACGTGCCGGATCCGGGCTGGGGCAGCCCGGTCGGCAACTCATTGGATCACGGCGCGGGGCGCATACCGCTGCCTTATCGCGATCACTTCGACGCGCATTGCGGTATGGAGGTCGTGCTCGCCAACGGCCAGGTCGTGCGTACCGGCATGGGCGCGATTCCCGGCTCGAAGCTGTGGCATCAGACCAAGTACGGACCGGGCCCGCTCATCGACGGCATCTTTTCCCAGTCGAACTTCGGCGTGGTCACCAAGATGGGCTTCTGGCTCATGCCGGAGCCGGAAGCGGTGCTCATCGGCCGGATCCGTGTGCCGCATCACGACGATGTGATTCCGTTCATTCGCGTGCTGTCGAGCCTGATGTATTCGAACATCGTCGACTGCAATTTCACCATCCAGAGCCCGGTATTCGGCTCGCCCGCCACCGCGGAGAAAGAGGCGCTGCAGGCCAAGAGCGATGGCGGTACCGCGCAGGAGTGGGATCGCTACGCCGCCACGCACGGCCTCGAGCACTTCTGGGAGACGGAGCTGCGCTTCTACGGCCCGCCCAAGATCAACACTGCCAAGTGGGAGTACGTCAAGGAGCGCTTCGCGGCCGTCAACGGTGCGCAGTTCGTGGACGGGGAGACGTTGCGGTTCCCGCTCACGGATGAGCAGATCAACGCGCGCACCGATGTCACGTTCTATGGAATCCCGAGCCTCAGCGTGTTCTCCGGGATGGCCGCCGGAGGGTTGACCGGTACGGGCGCCGGCGTGCAGACCACCGGCCACCTCGACGCGTCCCCCATCGTGCCGATCTCCGGTGAAGCGTTGCTCAAGGCCCAGAGGGTATTCAACAAGGTCTTCCACGACGCGGGCCTGCCTCGCGGGCTGGGCTTCGCCATGAACTACCACTGGCGCACGTTCATCATGTTCCAGGGCCTGCAGATCACCAACGACAAGGAGCACAACGCGAAGGTCCGCGCGGCCTACGAGAGGTGTGCCCAGGCGGCGGCCGAGAATGGCTGGGGTATCTATCGGGTGCACAACGCGTTCCATGACAAAGTCATGGGCCTGTTGTCATTCAACGATCATGCGCTCAGGGGGCTGCACGAGAGGTTGAAGGACGCCCTGGATCCCAATGGCATCCTGTCCGCCGGCCGTTACGGAATCTGGCCGAGGCATCTGCGAGGGAGGCAGTCATGAGCAGGGTCGCCGCTCGGGTTGTCCTCTGGCTGGCTGTCGCCGCAGGCGCCGGTCTTGCCTCGGCAGATCCGGCCGTGACGGCGCGATCCGCGTGGTCGCTCTCCGCGCCCAAGGCGGATGCGAGCCTCAAGGATCCTCTGGTCAGACGCGGCAAGGAAGTGTTCGATGCGCGTTGCCGCGCCTGCCATGGGAGCTATGCGAAGGGCAACAATGCGCTGGCTATGCAGGTGCCGGGTACGTTTGCGCTGCAGTTACGCTACAAAGGCCAGAAGACCGCGTTGCTCGAGGAGCGCACGGATCTCACCCCGGAAGCCGTCGCCGCGTTCGTGCGTCACGGCGGCGGCGGATTCATGCCGGCGTTCAGGCCCACCGAAGTCAGCGACGAAGATCTGAAAGCGCTGGGCGCCTATCTCGCGCGCAAGCGTTAGGGTTGCCGCGCTTCGGCGAAGACCTTGCGCAGCTTGAATTTCCACACGCCCCCGACGCGTACCAGCGTGTCCTCGTAGTGTCCGGCAACCAGCGGCGCCGGCTCCCCGTGCACGCCCAGGACGATGTAGGTGTAGCGCGACCAGGCGGTTGCAGTGTTGTCATCGATGATCTGCACGCTCAGGCTGGACATGATGTGATAGGAGCCGGGGTAGGAGCTGGGCGGGTAGGTCTTGGCGACGAACTCGCGGATCGCATCGCGACCGGTATACGCATGCGAGCCGGGGGAGCCCCCGGTCCATACGCCGTCGCTGGCAAACAATTGTGAGTACGCGGTGAAGTCCCGCTTGTCGAAATCGCGGCCGTAAGCCACCAGCAGCTCGCGGATCTCCTCCTTGTCCTCCAGGATCTGCAGGCGCCGCTCGATCGAGGGCCGCTTCGCGGAGCGCGACTTGTCCTGTGCGTCCGCCTGCAGCCCCACGATAGTCACCAGCAGCATGACGATGCCGGCCGTCGCGTATCGGTTCATTCCTGTGCACCCTGGAAAGGAAACGTCCGGGTGGGAAGTATCAGAAACGCCCGGTAAACGCCAGGGCAAAAGACGACATCGCGAGCTGCTGCGCCCGCCTCCGACTGGACTGCGGCGCGCCGCCGCCGTGCCGCTAGAAGCGCACTCCTACTCTGATCGGGATGAACTCCGTCTTGGTGTTACGGGGGGCGATCCGCACGTAGCGCGCTTCGACGAACAGCGAGGGGCCGCCGTCAGAGGATGACATCTGCCATCCGAGCCCGGCGTTCCAGGAGCTGTGCCAGGGACTGGTGGTGCGCTCGACGCCGGTCACGACCGGGAATGTGCCGGGGAAGCAGAAATAGAAGTCGCAGATCGTCCCGCTCTCGATGGCGACCTGCCGCACGTGCAGCTGCTCGCGGTACCAGCCGACACCGCCCACCAGGTACATCTTGGCGCGCTCGGACGTGTGCGCCAGATCCAACTGCAGATCGACATCGCCGCCGTAGACGTTCTCGTGCCCGGGTGAGAAGCCGTAGTTGCCGTTCGGCGAATTGTTGCGAAGGTCGAACCAGTTGTAACTGCCGTCCACCCGCAATCCTATCGGCAGTGCGGCTATCGGGAACCAGGTGAGCCCCAGTCCAACGCTTCCGCCGTTGTGCAGATACTGGTCGGTATTGCCGGCAGTGACGACGTAGCCGGCATCCACCTGCAGCGAGAGTGCGCGCCGCTTTGCCTGAGACTCTACCGGAACGAACTGCCGAGCCGCCGGCGGCGGGCTGGCGGCAGCCGCGGGCGCGGGCGGCGCAGCGGGGGCCGGCTGCGCGACGTCGCTGACCGTGTAGCCGCGTCCCTCCAGGCAAGCGGTGAGTGCGCGGCGATACTGCTGGCGGTGTGACTGATCGGTCTCGGCCCCCTTGCGAGTCGGATCGAACCCGCTCTGGGTCACTGCCCAGTCGTGACAGGCGTAACGGTCTGTCCATTGCTGTTGCTGCGACTGGCCGTTCTTGGGAGTGATCGCGACTTCGCCCGTGCCCGGCGGTGGCGCTGCACCGGGTGGGGGCGTCGAGACGTATTGCGCGAGGGTGGGGGTAGAGGCGGCCAGCAGCAGCAGCGGCCGGAGGGCTTTGCAGGGTTCGCTCAGCATGGCGTCACTCCTTGTTGGCCTCGAGCCGTTCGCTCGGGAACAAGCGATGGCTTCCGTCGCCACCGTGATCGATCAGTAACGCACTAACGCGATCGACGGTACCAAGTTGACATGCTGATCACCGAGGAGGTTCAAGGACTCGCGTTTCGAGGGAACATCCGGATGAGCGGACGCTGCGCCGCTCGCGCTCGCGCCGCCATCGCGGATGCGGCAAGCGCGAAACAACGCTCACTGAATGGCAATCCGTTGCGGCAGCGATCCGGCCGGCAGCCGCTGCAAGCGCGGCTATGCGCGCATCTTTCGACGGCCGGCCGGTTTGGACTGCGCTGCCTTGCGAGCGAGCGGCCGTACGGTCGGGTCCTTGATCAAGTGCACGACGCGCTCGAAGGTCCGATCGTCCGCCAGCGGCCGGCCGATGTGGATGACGGCACTGTGCTTGAGCTCCTTCGCCAGGATGTCCTGGACCAGCGCGCGGATATCGGCATCCGCCGTGTCGAGCACCTCATCGACGATCACCCATTCGCAGTTGTGCAGCAACACGCGGGCGACAACCAGGCTGTTGGCGTCATCCTCACTCAGCGCCTGCTCCCAGCGTCCGGTCTCATCCAGCATCGGCAGCAGGCGCTGCAGGTTCATGCGTGTCAGTGCTTTCTCGAAATCCTCCTGCTTGAAGCGGCCCGTCTCCTGCGGATAGCAGAGTGCCTCGCGTAACGTCCCGGGCGGCCAGTACGGCGTGCGTGGAACATACAGTGCGCTTTTGCCTGTGGGTCGGGTGACGGTCCCGGATCCCCACGGCCACAATCCGGCCAGCGCGCGAAACAACAGAGTCTTGCCGGTGCCGGGGTCGCCGGCGATGAGAACGCGGTCGCCCGGCTTGATCTCGATCTTCTTCTCCTTCAGCAGCGTCGCCCCGCTTGGCGAGGCAATCTGCAGATTCTCGATGGTGAGCACGTCGGCATCGCCCTCGCGGAAGCAGATCTGACTCTCGGCGCGGTGCAAGGTCTCTGCCTCGACAGTTGCGCGCCGAAAGCTGGCTACGCGCAGCAAGGTCGCGCGCCAGTCGGCGATCACGCTGAAGTTGTCGACGAACCAGCGCATCGAGGACTGCACCTGGGTAAATGCTCCTGCCGCGAGCATCAGCCCACCGAAGGACAGCGCGCCTTCAAAGTACAGCGGTGCAGCGGCGAGGATCGGCGCCACCAGCGTGAACCAGCCATAACCTGCGGTCACCCAGGTGAGGTTCGTGAGCCCCATCACGATGCGCCTGGTTGCCGCCAGCACCGCGGCCAGGTCGAGCCTGATGCGGCGTTCTTCGTCGGCCTCGCCGTGGGCGAGCGAGATGGCATCCAGGTGCTCGTTGACCCGCACCAATGAGAACCTCAGATCCGACTCCCGCTGATAACGGTCGGCGTTGCGTGTGATCAGGCCTTTCCCCACCCGGTAGCTCAACAGCGAGGCCGAGCCGGCGTAGATGAGCGCTGCCCACACCATGTAGCCGGGAAGGGAATA
>Ga0068855_100003500_pt1 | contig 19234 bp, 15 predicted proteins | sample KBSCornC52_FD_66592 | JGI IMG/M metagenome (GOLD analysis project Ga0068855, IMG submission 66592) | Corn rhizosphere microbial communities from Kellogg Biological Station, Michigan, USA - KBS Corn C5-2 | ecosystem: Host-associated > Plants > Roots > Rhizosphere > Soil ...
CCGACGAATGAAGAAAGTTTTATAAAATGGGAAGGCACGAAGGGCGCAATAAAAGCGAAAATGGGATTGTTAATGGATTACCCAAATGGTGTTCCGGATAAATTTGAATATTGTCTGTTGGAAGAAAATCAAAAGCCGGTCTGGAAAACAAAAAAGATAGAAGGTTCGTGGTTTCCCGAAGCTTTCATTGGTTCAATGAGCCACCTGATGCGGTATAAAGAAGGATCATCAGATCAATTAAAAACAAGTATTGAAGATGTAATCAAAACAATGGCTTTAGTAGAAAATGCCTACCTATCAAGCGATGCCGGAGGTGTTGTTTTAAATACTTAGTATCAAATTTTAAAAGAAGAATCTGGAGCAAAATAAAGAAGCATGTATTTTAAGTCTGTTTTTTTTGATGGTTATGAATTGGGTTCAAAAAGAATCACCCTTGGCAGAACGATAACGGAGACTGATTTGGTGGTTCATGCAGGTCATACAGGTGATTTTTTTCCGCATCACATGGATGCTGAATGGTGCAAAACGCAGCCTTTTAAACAAAGAATTGCGCATGGAACAATGGTTTTTAGCATTGGAATTGGTTTAACTGCTTCCGAAATAAATCCGGAGGCTTTTTCAAAGGGCTATGATAGATTGCGTTTTGTAAAGCCGGTTTTTATTGGCGACACGATTCATGCAGAAGTCAGCATATCTGAAAAATCCGGCTCAAAAAAAGCAGGATACGGAACGGTAACAGAGCATGTAGAAATAATAAATCAGAATGGTGACGTGGTTTTGGTGTGCGATCATATATTGCTTGTAAAGGAATCATAAGAAATCTATTAATTGGAAGCAGTAATAACAGATGAAATTATAGAGGAAATAAAAGATTGCAATAAAAGTTATTGTTGAAAACACAAATTATTAAAATGAAAAATCCGATTATTTCTTTGTTTACTATAAACTGAAGCGCAGGTTGCGAATATATCAATATTCAAAAACTTTTAGAAATAAAATGATCTCTAAAAAATATTTTTTGTTGGCAGTGTTTCAAAAACAAAATTTAAATTAATAATGGCACAAGTACCAGCTGTTGAATCTTTATTACAACCGGTTTCAGAAAAAGCTGTGGAAAACAGGGATTCTAAGAAGAAATACCTCGTTCCTTTTATTTTAATAACATGCCTTTTCTTTTTGTGGGGCATGGCTCACAACCTGGATTCTATTTTAGTTCCACATTTAAAAAAAGCATGCGAGTTGAATAACCGGGAATCAACCTTGGTAGATACAGCCGTATTTTTTGCTTATTTTCTTATGGCAATTCCTGCAGGCATGTTCTTAAAAAAATGGGGATATAAAAAAGGAATAATTGTTGGTTTATTGGTGTTTGCCTCCGGCGCCTTTCTGATTGTGCCTGCTGCCAACACAAGGAGTTTTGAATTTTTTTTATTGGCGCTATTTGTAATCGGCTGTGGCCTTGCCATGTTGGAAACTGCTTCAAATCCTTATGCGGCAGTATTAGGCCCACCTGAAACCGCCGGTACCCGCTTAAATCTCGCTGCTGCTTTTAATGGATTGGCTGCTTTTGTGGCGCCGCTTGTAGGAGCCGCTTTTATTTTATCGGGCATTGATTTCACAGAAGGGCAATTGGCAGCAATGCCAGCTGCCCAACGTTTCGCATATTTAAATTCCGAAGCTTCCAGCGTAAAGATGCCTTACATAATTTTAGGTTGTATTTTGCTCCTGGTCGCATTCCTGTTTAGCTTTTTTCATTTCCCTGAAGTAAAAGACGACACTAAAATTGTGAGGCCGGCTCAATTTTTTAAAGCATTCAAACGAAAGCATCTAAGATGGGCTGTGATTGCTCAATTTGCGTATGTTGGAGCACAGGTGTGTGTAACCAGTTTTTTTATCCGCATGGCGAGACAGGGTGGTATTGATGAAAAAACGGCCGGATATTATCTTGGTATCTACGGTTTATTATTCATGGCAGGCCGTTTTGCCGGAACTTTTTTCCTGAAATTTATTTCGTCGCAAAAATTACTTTCACTTTATTCAATAATTTCAGTGATTCTATGCATTGTGGCTATCGGGGGTAAAGACGGATATGTAATTTACTCTCTTGGCGCATTAGGTTTTTTCATGTCAATTATGTTTCCCACCATTTTTACTTTGGGAATCGCCGAGCTCGGAAAAGATACGAAAATAGGATCATCATTATTGGTGATGTCCGTTGTAGGTGGTGCCGTGTTTCCGTATATCATGGGAACGGTCATTGACCTGAATGGTGATAATATCCAAAGGGGCTACATTGTGCCGCTGCTTTGTTTTGTCGTAATTCTTTTTTTTGGCCTCATCGGTTATAAAGTAAAAATTCATCCTCCGCCGGTAAGATTGGATTAGCATTCAGAATCTGCCGTTAAATAATTGGCTATGCAACTTTGAACTGGCACTGTTTAATCATGAAAAAAATATTTCTTTTTGTTTTTCTTTTATCTGGCATTGCAAATTTTATCTGCTCTGCACAGGATAATTCCGCCTCGTGGTTGAATCTCAAAAAGGAATTTCAATCTCCTCCTGAATCTGCCGCTCCCTGGGTTTTCTGGTACTGGTATCATGCAAGCGTGAGCAAAGAAGGAATTACCGCCGACCTTGAAGCGATGAAAGAATCAGGAATTGCCGGTGCCTATTTAATGACAATAAAGGGTGCGGATACAGCTTATATGCAACCGCCGATAGAACAGTTAACTCCCGGATGGTGGGGAATGGTGAACTATGCCTTTACGGAAGCCAAGCGCTTGGGAATAAAACTGGCCATGCATGTAAGTGATGGATTTGCGCTCGCCGGAGGCCCATGGATTACTCCGGCGATGTCGATGCAAAAAATTGTGTGGACTGAAAAGCAGGTAGAAGGAGGAAAACTTTTCAATGACACATTAGCAACTCCGGAAACCAATGAAAATTACTACCGTGATATTGCAGTTTTTGCATATCCTTCTCCCATTGGAAAAGTGATTTCAACAAGAACAGAAGTGCCGATTGTCACAACCGACAAAACGGGAACAGATGCACAATTTTTGACCGATCCACATAATACAAAAAACTTCAGCAGCGCCGATAGTTGCTGGATACAATATGCTTTTGAAAAGCCTTTTACCTGCCGGTCTGTTATTATTCACAGCAAAACGAATTATCAATCTAACCGTTTGATTATTGAAACAAGTGATGATGGGAAACATTTTAAATTTCTTCAAAGATTAGTGCCTCCGCGCTCGGGTTGGCAGGATTGGGAAGCCCCTTATACACATGCAATTCCTGCTACGACAGCCCGTTTTTTTCGTTTTGTTTTTAATAAAAGAGGATCCGAACCCGGGGCAGAAGACCTGGATGCAGCCAAGTGGAAACCGGTTTTAAAAATCGCCGGAATTGAACTTTCCGCAGAACCTAAAATTGATGAATATGAAGGTAAGAACGGGGAAGTTTGGCGCATCAGTAAAAGAACAATCGTACAACAAATTCCGGATAAAATTTGTGTTCCTGCAAATCAAATTTTGGATGTAACAAAATTTATGGATTCTACCGGTCATTTAAAGTGGAAAGTACCGGCGGGGAACTGGACGATAATTCGAATGGGGCATACGTCCACCGGCCATAAAAATGAGACAGGAGGTGGTGGAAAAGGATTGGAGTGTGATAAATTTAATCCGGCTGCAATAAAAGTGCAGTTTGATAATTGGTTTGGTGAAGTATTTAAAAAAGTTTCGATTGCATCTGATGTTTTAAAAATATTTCATGTGGACAGCTGGGAATGTGGAAGCCAGAACTGGTCGCCCGTTTTCAGGGAAGAATTTAAAAAGCGTCGTGGCTATGATCTATATCCTTACCTGCCTGTAATGGCTGGTGTCCCGATCGAAAGCGCTGATGTTTCTGAACGATTTCTACACGATATGAGGGAAACGATGGTCGAGCTTTTACACGATAATTTTTATGTCACTCTTGCAAATCTTGCCCATAAAAAAGGCTGTGCATTCACAGCAGAAAGCGTGGCTCCAACCATGATAAGCGACGGAATGTTGCATTATAATGCTGTTGATATTCCGATGGGCGAATTTTGGTTGCGAAGCCCAACACATGATAAGCCTAATGATATGCTGGATGCTATTTCTGCTGGGCATATTTATGGAAAACGGATCATCCAGGCAGAGGCATTTACAGAATTACGTTTAATGTGGGATGAATATCCGGGAATGTTGAAAACCTTGCAGGACAGAAATTATGCTTTAGGAATCAACAGATTGGTTTATCATGTTTTTATGCACAATCCCTCATTGGATAAAAAGCCGGGCATGACACTGGATGGCATCGGACTTTTTTTTCAAAGAGATCAAACGTGGTGGAAACAAGGCAAAGCCTGGGTAGATTATGCAAGGCGTTGCCAATTTTTGTTGCAAATTGGAAAGCCGGTAACAGATATAGCAGTTTTTACAGGCGAAGAAATACCGCGACGCGCTATTTTACCTGACAGGCTCGTAACAACTTTACCGGGAATTGTTGGAAAAGCTACAGTAAACGAAGAAAAAAAGCGACTTCTTAATTTCGGCGAGCCTGTAATTGAATCACCGCCGGGAGTTTTTCATGCAGCAAATATTATTAATCCTGGAGATTGGGTAAATCCTTTAAACGGGTATGCTTACGATTCTTATAATAGAGATGCGCTACTGCATTTTTCTAAAGTAAATAATGGCAATATAGAATTGAAAGGAGGTGCAAAATATAAATTGCTGGTCATACCCGGCAATAGAAAAATGTCTCCAAATGCCGGCTGGATGTCAGTTGTGGTGGCAAGAAAATTAAAAGAAATGGTAGAAGATGGCGCTACTTTATTGGTTGACAAAAAACCTCACAATTCTCTCAGCCTGTATAATCACAAAGCAGCAGACGAAGAAATAAATGAAATTGTCGATTCAATTTGGAATCATAAAGAAGAGAGCAAAAAATTTGGTTTTACTTCATGGAAAGTGGGTAAAGGTAGGGTAGTGCAAACGCCATTTGAAGCCAATTCATTTGAAGGCCTTGGAGTAGAAAGAGATTTTATTGCCACCGATGTTTCCGGTAACCCTGCTGATGGAATTGCGTGGACACATAGGAGCGCACCAGGTCTCGATATTTATTTTATATCGAACCAACAAGATAAAGAAAGAGAAGTCAATTTATCACTTCGGGTGGAAGGACGCGAACCTGAATTGTGGAATGCAGTTACCGGTGAGACGATGACCGCAAAAACATGGCAATTCAAAAAAGGAAGAACATTGTTACCAGTGCAACTGGCCGAGAACGGTTCGGTCTTTATTGTAATGAAAAAGTCGACAAACCAACAATCCGCTCACAATGGTAAAAACTGGATGGAAACAAAGAAGGTTCAAAAAATTGAAGGACCTTGGACTGTAAGATTTGATGCTAAACTTGGTGGTCCCAAAAATCCTGTAATTTTTAAAACATTGATCGATTGGAGCAAGCAGCCAGATTCCTCCATTCGCTATTATTCAGGAACAGCTTCTTATACTAATACATTTTTTTGGGATACCTCTAAAATAAAAAACAAACCAATTTACCTGAATCTTGGGAAAGTAGCGAATATAGTGGAAGTAATAATCAATGGAGTGAATTGCGGAATAGCGTGGACCGATCCTTTCCGGGTGGATATTACAAAAGCTGTACATCAAGGCGAAAATCAGCTTACAATTGAAGTGGTCAATACCTGGAGAAATAGATTGATTGGAGATCATCAGCTCCCGGAAGATAAAAGGATTACTCATACAAATGCGCCTTACAGATTGAGTGGAAGACCGCTTCTGGAGGCTGGTTTGCTGGGGCCTGTTGATATTGAAATTTCTCAAAAGTAATTCAGTATTAAGGGGATTTTTTTGAATTATTGAACGTTATAAGATGATTGATTAGGCTTTCGAAATAAATAATAGATGTGAATCAAAACAATAAAATGAAAACACTCGTTTGTACTCAACCCCGGCAATATAAATATATGGAGGCAGAAAAACCTGAATTGGTAAAAGGCAATTCAATCATAAAAATCAGGCGGATTGGAATTTGTGGCACTGATCTTCATGCTTATGAAGGGACACAACCTTTTTTTGAATACCCAAGAATATTAGGCCATGAATTATCAGGAGAGTTAATAGAGATTGATGACGCACCTGGTTTTGAAACTGGCGAAGCGGTGACCTTTATCCCTTATTTTAATTGTGGCCGTTGCATCGCTTGTGAAATGGGAAAACCAAATTGTTGCACCCATATCCGGGTATGTGGTGTTCATTGTGACGGAGGAATGGCGGAATATTTATCAGTGCCTTCCAACTCTCTCATTAAAGGGGAAGGCTTGAGTTTTGATGAATTGGCATTGGTAGAACCTTTGGCAATAGGGGCGCATGGTGTCAGGAGGGCCGGAATAAAGGAAGGTGAACATGTTTTAGTAATTGGAGCGGGGCCAATCGGATTGGGAACGATCGAATTTGCAAGGATTGCAGGAGCAAAAGTTACGGTACTCGATGTTAACGAAAGACGATTAGAATTTTGCAGGGAGAAACTAAATGTCAGAAATACTTTAAGTGTGCTCAGTTCTGATATTACGCAGGAATTACTCAGGATTACAAACGGTGATATGCCGACAGTTGTTATAGATGCTACGGGAAATTTACAAGCGATCGATAACGGTTTTCAATATATGGCTCATGGTGGACGCTATGTGCTAATCGGGCTTCAAAAGGGTCCTATTACTTTCAGCCATCCTGAGTTTCATAAAAGAGAAGGCACATTAATGAGTAGCCGCAATGCCACGAGAACTGACTTTGAACATGTAATCCATTCAATGAAAAAGAAAGAAGTAAATCCGGCTACGTATATCACGCATCGTGTTTTATTCAAAGATGTAAAAGATGAATTTGAAAGCTGGTTAAAACCTGAAAATGGTGTAATAAAAGCTATGGTTCGGATGACATAGATTGCTGATTCCTATTTGTAATGCGCTACTAATGCGTATTTAAGTAAAGATTTGTAAAAAAATATTAAATTTCGAAAAGATAAAAGTCGGGATGACTGGATTCGAACCAGCGGCCTCTTCGTCCCGAACGAAACGCGCTACCGGGCTGCGCTACATCCCGAAAAATGCAGTGCTGTAAAAATAAGAATTATGAGTTAACAAAAAGAACGAAGTGCCAAAATGTTTTCAGCAAACAAACAAATACCGCAAATTTCATTTCATCACACAGTAAATTTTATTCCCTGTGCCAATGGAAGTGTATCAGAATAATTGATCGTATTTGTTTGCCTGCGCATATATACTTTCCATGCATCACTGCCGCTTTCTCTTCCTCCTCCGGTTTCCTTTTCCCCACCAAAAGCGCCTCCGATCTCAGCACCGGAAGTTCCGATATTTACATTTGCTATTCCACAATCACTACCGGCATTTGAAAGAAAGGTTTCGGCTTCGCGAAGATTTAGTGTAAAGATCGCGCTTGACAAACCTTGTGGTACCGCGTTCTGCAGGGCGATCGCTTCCTGCAGTGTTTTATATCTTATCAAGTACAAAATAGGAGCAAAAGTTTCATGCTGTACAATTTCCATATCATTGCTTACTTCAGCGATACAAGGTTTTACAAAACATCCACTTTCAAATCCTTTACCGGCCAGTGTTCCACCAGGCAAGGCCATTTTTCCACCTTGTTTTTTTATTTGTTCAATAGCATTTGAATAAGCCTTTACCGCGTCCTGGTCAATCAATGGTCCTACATGATTTTCTTCTTTTAAAGGATCTCCGATTTTTAATTGTTTATATGCATTTACCAATTTCTTTTTGAAAGCATCATAAATGTCCTCATGAATAATTAAGCGCCGGGTGGTAGTACAACGTTGTCCGGCAGTGCCTACAGCACCAAACAAACATCCAACCAAAGCGATATTCAAGTCTGCTTCTTTTGTAATGATAATGGCATTATTTCCACCGAGTTCGAGTAAGCTTTTTCCAAGCCGGGCACCGACCGCGGCGCTTACAGCTTTTCCCATTCTGGTAGAACCGGTAGCAGAAACCAAAGCGACTTTTGGATCGTTGCACATCCATTCACCTACTTCACGTCCGCCGGTTACTAAATTACAAACACCTTCGGGAACGTCATTTTCTTTAAAAACTTTTGAAATGATATTCTGACACGCAATTGCACAAAGTGGCGTTTTTTCAGAAGGCTTCCAGATGCATACATCGCCACAAACCATTGCTATAAGGCTGTTCCAACTCCACACGGCTACCGGAAAATTAAACGCTGAAATAATTCCTACGATTCCTAATGGATGATATTGTTCATACATTCTGTGTCCCGGCCGCTCGCTGTGCATGGTAAGACCATAAAGTTGCCGCGACAGGCCAAGCGCCAAATCAGAAATATCGATCATTTCCTGTACTTCTCCCATTCCTTCCTGGAGGCTTTTGCCCATTTCATAACTAACCAGTTTTCCAAGTGTGGTTTTATTCTTTCTCAATTCATTTCCTATTTGGCGAATGATTTCGCCTCGTTTTGGTGCTGGCCATGTACGCCATTCCAGGAAAGCATTTTGCGCGGTTTCCACTACGTAATCAAAACTTCTTTTATCACATGCATTTACGCTTGCAATCAATTTACCATCAACAGGAGAGGACGATTTTATTTTTTCGCCGGAGGCAGAAATCCATTTTGTTCCGGTAGAAACACCTTTATTTAACTCAGAGATTTTTAATTCTTTTAAAAAATTTTGCATTTTATATTTTTAAGTTCAATTTCAAAGTAGAATCTTCAAAGTTAATACACTTTACTTCAAGGTTCAATTATCAAGACAATAATGCATATAAACAAAGTAAAGGCAAAGGATTATGTTTTGCATAAATAAGGAATAACCGTTTGTCTGCCATATATTCGTCACCAATTATTATTCAAATATGAAACTACGTTTTATCACTATTGCCATTCTATTTATTTCAATTCCTTTTCTAGCATTAATAAAAAAGGAGAACTCAGATCATTCCGAACTTAGTAAAAAGCCGATCGTAACAGGCGCAGACCAGGTAGAAAAATATCTGCCCTACTTGAAAGGGAAGAGAGTTGGAATGGTTGTAAATCAAAGTTCCATTATTGGAAATAAATCGAGTGTGGATAGTTTGCTCAAACTTGGAATTCATATCCAAACCATCTTTGGGCCTGAGCATGGATTTCGTGGAAATGCCAGTAATGGCGCTGCAGTGGCTGATGAAATCGACCCGGGAACCGGCATTCCCGTCGTTTCTTTATATGGCAAAAAAAGAAAGCCTTCAAAAGAAGACCTGGCTTCGATTGATATCATGATTTATGACATCCAGGATGTTGGGTGCCGTTTTTATACAAACATAAATGTACTCTCTGAAGTAATGGAATCTTGTGCAGAAAACGGAAAAGAATTATTGATCCTTGATCGCCCTGATCCGAATGGTTTTGTTGACGGACCGGTATTGGATATGAAATTCAAATCCGGGATCGGTAAATTTCCTATACCGATTACGCATGGTATGACCATCGGTGAATTTGCACAAATGATCAATGGCGAAGGATGGCTCCCCGGCAAATTAAAATGTAACATTAAAGTTATTCCGGTGAAAAATTATGCCCACAACATGGATTATACTTTGCCCGTACATCCTTCGCCAAACCTTAATTCGCAACAAGCGGTTATCCTGTATCCTTCTTTGTGTTTGTTTGAAGGAACGATTATCAGCCAGGGGCGCGGTACTCATATTCCATTTACTGTATTAGGGAGTCCTGCTTTAAAAGGCATTTATTCTTTTTCTTTTACACCGATTAGCTTGCAGGGAATGTCGGAAACGCCTTTGCACCAGGATGAAACCTGTTACGGATTAGATTTGAGAAATTATGACATGGCTGCTTTTCGTAAGAAAGGAAAGATCAACATTAGATGGATGATGGAACTTTATAAAGCTTATCCCCAAAAAGAAAAATTCTTTGACCGCTCTCAAAGTAAACAGATGGGAAGCATTAACGGCCTCGCAGGAACAGACCTTTTTAAACAACAAATTATTGAGGGAAAAAGTGAAGACGAGATTCGCAAAAGCTGGGAGCCAGGACTCAGTGAGTATAAAAAAATGCGTACTAAATATTTGTTGTACCCTTAATATGAAAGGACTGAAATCACTCAATTAATCTGCAATTTATTAATTGAAAAAATGTATAGATGCCACAATCTTTAGCGCAAATTTGAGGCGGCGTACGGTACCAACTGGCAACCCCCTTTGTAAACATTCGCCATGCCAATACCTTTTATCCACCTCAATATTGATTTCATTTGATTCTATTTATCTGTAAAAAATTATTTCCGCCTCCAATTCAATTTCCATTTTTTCATTTAGCTTTGACCTTTAATGCAACTATCCACCAAACATCTTCTCGGCATTAAAGATTTACAACTGTCAGACATTGAATTAATTCTTTCTACAGCGACTCAATTTAAAGAAGTATTACAAAGGCCGATAAAAAAGGTTCCTTCTTTGCGCGATATAACGATTGTTAATTTATTTTATGAAAACTCAACCCGCACGCGCATTTCCTTTGAAGTAGCAGAAAAAAGGCTGAGCGCCGATACCCTTAATTTTTCCGCTTCCGGCTCATCGGTTTCGAAAGGAGAAACCTTATTGGATACAGTGAATAATATTCTTTCCATGAAAGTGGATATGGTGGTAATGCGGCACAGTGCCAGCGGCGCCCCACATTTTCTGGCCAAACATATTCCTGCGGCAATTATTAACGCGGGTGATGGAATTAATGAACATCCTACGCAGGCTTTATTAGATGCCTATTCGATAAAAGAAAAACTTGGGAAATTAGAAGGGAAAAAAATTGTTTTGGTCGGAGATATCATGCATTCGAGAGTGGCGCTTAGCAATATTTATTTATTGAAAAAAGCGGGTGCAGAAGTAATGGTTGCGGGGCCGCCAACATTAATTCCAAAATACATAAAAGAAGCGTTTGATATTCGTGTAGAATATAATCTTAAAAAAGCTTTGCAATGGTGTGATGTCGCGAATATTCTTCGCATACAACTGGAACGTCAAAACCAGGTTTTATTTTCTTCTTTAAGAGAATATAATCTTGTGTATGGTGTCAATAAAAAACTGTTGGATAGTTTAAATAAGGAGATTGTGATTCTTCATCCGGGCCCCATTAACAGGGGCGTGGAAATAGACAGCGATGTGGCGGATTCCAAACAATCGATTATTTTGCAACAGGTAGAAAATGGCGTTGCAATCAGGATGGCTGTGTTATATTTACTCAGCAATCAACAAACTTTTAGTTGAGTTTTTCATTTTAAAATAAAGCAAAAACTTTTATGCAACGAATCTGCTTATTTCCCGGAACCTTTGACCCTGTTACGCTTGGACACACAGATATCATTGATCGTGCGCTTCCTCTGTTTGATAAATTATACATCGGCCTGGGAAGAAACAGCAATAAAGTTCCAATGTTTTCCGAAGAGCAAAGATTGGAATGGCTCCAGGAAATTTATAAAGATGAACCGCGAATTGGTGTGCTCGCTTATGACGGACTGACGGTAGATTGTTGCAAACTAGTTGGCGCTGATTTTATTTTGCGCGGTATCCGGTACGTAAATGATTTTGAATACGAAAAAGCAATTGCTGACATGAACAGAAGCCTGAAAAATAATGTAGAAACAATTTTTTTAACAACGCTTCCAAAATATACTTCTATCGCCAGCACTTTAATCAGAGATGTAATCCGCAACAACGGCGACATTTCTCAATTTTTGCCGGATGCGGTAAAGAAAGCGATTTATAAAAAATAATGCTGTTTCTGCTTCACAAATTTTATTGATTTAACATGTCCATTTGGTTTCATAAAAATATTACCATTGATGATCTGGCGGGCATCAGCAGCAATACGATGGCCGAATTTCTTGGATTAAAATGGGTAGAAATAGGAGAAAACTTTTTAAAAATGTCTATGCCGGTGCATCCTACAACCCGCCAGCCTTATGGATTTCTTCATGGAGGCGCTTCGTGTGTATTGGCTGAAACTATTGGCAGTGTTGGCTCTGCGCTGGTTATTAACCGGGAAAAATATTACTGCGTTGGCCTGGAAATAAATGCAAACCATTTGCGAAGCGTAAAAGATGGAACCGTAGTTGCAATCGCATCTCCTTTGCATCTTGGTAAAACAACGCATGTGTGGGATATTAAAATTTACGATAACCAAGAAAAATTATTTTGTGTCAGTAGATTGACCGTAGCCATTCTTACAATAAAAAAATAAAAGACTATTTTTTACAAAAAAGAATTGAAAGTATTTGTTGTTTTACTGGATTAAAAAAAGGAACTTCTTTTCTCTTCATCCTGTTTGTGATATAACGGAAAATAACACGAACATTGTAATAGTTCAGTCATTTTCCATTTGATCGTACACTTTTAGTTGTTGTTTTTTCTGTATTTCTTTGGAAATAATAATAATTTTATTTCCGATTTTATTGCCTTTGACAATTGCAGGAAGATTTTTTTCGAATTTTTTAAAACTAAAAAAATGAAAATTATCTGTCTGTTTTTTATTGGATTATTAGCCTTATCTTTTACTTCTACAGGGCAGGTAAAGAATAGCAATCAACAAAAAACACAACCTGTCGCACCATCTTTGAAGAAAACATCTGATTCTCTTAAAATGGCTATCAACGATGCAAAATCTTCATTTAATACGCTGTTTAAAAGCCATAAAGACACAGACGCAATCATGATTTCAAATGTTGAATATGAAGATCCGAATCTCGCTAATTTAAAAGAAAGTCTGAAAAAATTAAAAGGAGTAAAATCTGTCGCTGAAGAATATAAATCCTCTAATGCAGTGTTGAAAATTCCATTCAAAGGCAAGCCTACCGAAATGTGGGATGAATTACCAGCGTCTGTAAAAGCGCCTTTTAAACTCGTTGAGGCTGGCGAAAACTATATTTCTCTAAAATTTAAAACTGATACGGGGAATTAAATTGCCTGTCTTACTACTTATTCAACTACATATATTTTGTTACGTTGTCCAATACATTATTACGATATAACGGTAATGCACAAACGTAATCTCTTGACAAGATATTGATTATTTTAATGGCGTTTTCTTCAGATCTGCGGTAATATCATATCCCTGTACAGTGAGATAAATTGTGAGCACTCCATCTTTAAGTTTACCGGTAACCGGTGTCATTTGCCCTTGTATCGGTACACTAAATGAAATACTATCGCCCATTACTTTGCCATTGCTGATGTCAGAAACGGAGCCATCATAATGGGTATCTTTTCCGGTAAGAGAATCTCCCTGTGCTACAAAATCATAAGTTACATCATATTGATTCATTACTTTGCCTGTCCAATGGCCTGTAATTTCATTGGTCTGCGCAAACAAATAGGAGATTGATAAACTGAAGAAAGCTGATAATAGAAGTTTCTTTGTCATACAATTTTTATTTTACGATTATAAAACTGATTCTGCAGATTTTTTTAAATCTTAAAAAACTGATTATAAAGGAAAGATTTTTTTCCTGATTTTTATGTATTGAAAAAAAGATTTACCGTTATTTCCGGCTTTGCTGTGAATACAAAAGCTATATTATCGGAACAATCTCCTCACGATTTTAATTTATAACTCAGCATCGGCACTCTTTCAAAAACCAGGTATCCCCATGCATTCAGCCATACCTGTTTACTCGTTTCAAAAGTAATATCATCCCCTCCAAAAACATTTCGAAAAACGCCGGTTACATTCTTTACTTCAAAATTTAATCCTTCATTTGAGCAGTTCAGGACCACCAGCACCTGGTTTGATTTATATTTTCGCAAATAAGAAAAAACCCGGTGATCGTCAGGATGCGAGATGATCTTTGTAAGAATATTCGGATCTCCTGCACGAAGGCATTTGTTATTAGACCTCAGCGTTAAAAGTGTTTTATAAAAATCATGCAGTTCGAATTTATCAGTCCACTCTATGTGATCTTTATCAAAAAACTTCAGGCGTTTTTTATTCGGCATTTCCTGTCCGGAATAAATCAAAGGAATGCCATTCCAGGTGCAGGAAAAAACAGCGAATAATTTGGCAGCATCGCCGTATTTTTCATACTCCGTTCCGTTCCAGCTATTTTCGTCATGATTGGATGTAAAGTAGGCGCGGAAAGAGTTGCAGGGAAATTCCGTTACCGATTTATATAATACTGTAAGCAAACTTTGAAGATTCATTTTCCCGTGATAAAAATCTTCCGTCGCATGCATCCATCTCCACGTGTAAGTAGCATCAAATACTTTGTGATATTCAGGTTCTTCACATTCGCCCAACCAAAAAAGTCCTTCTTTTACCTTCGACATTTTTCTTTTAGCATACAACCAAAAATTAAGTGGAACGAGGTGCGCCATATCACAACGAAAACCATCCACGTTACAGTCTTCTACCCAGAATTTCAATACATTAACCATGTATTTCCAAACCTGTGGAACATTATAGTTTAATTGGGAAACATCGGTCCAGCCGTGTGGATGATGAAAATCATTGTTTTCTCCCTGCACATAAAATTCTGGATATTCAGTAAGCCACGGATGGTCGTTGCCTGTATGATCGGCTACAAAATCAATAATAACTTTAAAACCCATTCCATGCGCCTCACGTATCAGATCTTTAAATTCGTCCATGGTCCCAAATTCCACATTGGAAGCATCGTAGTTTTTTGCGGCATAATAGCTTCCAAGAGTACCAAGCCTGTCTTTATCACTAATAGGCGTTATGGGCATAAACCAAAGTATCTGCACGCCCATATCTTTTAACCTTGGAAGGTTTTTTGCAAATGCAACGTATGTTCCTTCTGCTGTATATTGGCGCACGTTTACTTCATAAATATTGCTAGAATAACTCCACTTTGGATGTTCACAATTCTTTCTATTTGGCATATTATGTCTATAGGTTAAAAAAAAATAAAAATACTGATTATTCCTTTTATCGGTGCTTTGCCCGAAAATCAGTTTGTAACTTTGGTGCCTGAAATTGAATAAATGAAAAAATTTAATGTGCCCGTAATTTATAGAAGTTCTTTAATAACAGCAATAAAGAACCGACGGAAATTTGATGATAAATTAAAGAAAGATTTTACTCCCAGTGTTTTGGATTTTGGTGAGGTTCAGATATATCTTGCGCGTCATTTTGGTTTTTGTTTTGGTGTTGAAAATGCTATTGAAATTTCCTTCAGAACCATCGAAGAAAATCCGGAGAAAAAAATTTATTTATTGAGTGAAATGATTCACAATCCGCAGGTAAACGATGATCTCCGGAGCAGGGGAGTGGAGTTTCTGATGGATACAAAAGGCAATCAACAGATTCCTTTTGAACAACTTTCTCCCGGCGATATCGTAATTGTTCCTGCATTTGGAACCACTTTGCAAATACAACAAAAACTGTTGGAATCAGGTGTTCAGATCGAGCAATATAATACAACTTGTCCTTTTGTAGAAAAGGTTTGGAACCGCGCACAGGCCATTGCGAAAAATAATTATACCGTTATTGTTCATGGCAAGCCGCAACACGAGGAAACGCGTGCAACCTTTAGCCATAGCGCAGTTCATTCGCCAACAGTTGTGGTGAAAGACATGAAGGAAGCAATAAAACTTGCGGGTTATATCACAGGCAATAATGATCCGGAAAAGTTTTATACAGATTTCGCCGGACAATATTCCGAAGGTTTTAAAATTGAAAGGGACCTTCAAAGAATTGGTGTAGTAAATCAAACAACCATGCTCGCCAGCGACACACAAGCTATTGCCGAATTTTTAAAAGCAACGATGATGAAAAAGTACGATTTGAGCGAATCAAATATTGCTGAAAGGTTTGCTGATACAAGAGATACCCTTTGCTATGCAACAAATGATAATCAAGGTGCCGTGTATGCTTTATTGGATATACCTGCTGATCTGGCAATTGTTTTAGGTGGATATAATAGTTCCAATACATCGCATCTTGTAGAATTATGCGAAGTGAAATTGCCTACATATTTTGTTGGTTCAGAACAAGAAATTATTTCTTCAAAAGAAATCCGGCATTATAAAATGCACCAAAAAGAAGAAGTAACCACACTTTCTTATTTACCCGAAAAAAAACCCGTCAAAATTTTAATAACGAGTGGCGCCAGTTGCCCGGATGCCCTGGTAGAAGGCGTTATAAGAAAAATTACCGGTTTCTTTAATTGCAATAAAACGATAGAAGATGTGGCAAAAGAATTTACAACTGTTTTATCAAATACCGAAAAAGTGTTGGCATAATAAAAATACATTTCAACTTTATTTCCTGCTATACTGGCACTTAATTTTACAGCCAACAAATAAATAAGCCGAAATTCAATTTAGCTGAAATAATCAATGTTCGAAGAAATAAAGCCTGGTTCGAATGGAATTGAAAAATAAAAAGTAGTTCCTTCGTTTTCTTCGCTTTCTACCCACACATCGCCTTTGTGCGCGTGTATAATTTGTTTGCATAAATATAATCCAAGGCCGATCCCTTCTATTTTCCGTGTTTTTTTGACCCTGAAAAACCGTTCGAAAATATAAGGCAAAGATTCTTTGGGAATACCAATTCCTTTGTCGTTTACCGCCACTGTTACTGACACATCAGTACGACTGACTTCCAGCGTTACTTCTTTATTTTCGTTTGAATATTTAATCGCATTGCTAAGGTAATTTGTAATAACCTGGATCAACCTGTGATGATCGGCAACAACCGAAAAATCAGCATCGCCTTTTACAATGATTTTGAAAGATGGATTTAGGGTTTGAGTAACTTCGATCGCTTCTTTTAGCATATTTCCAAAATTAAACCGGGAGGTTTCCAGTTCAAAAATTCCTGAATGTATTTTAGTTGATTCTGATAATCCACTGATCATTTTATTCATTCGCTGTACGCTTCGTTCAAAACGCCCCAGTATCGCTCTTATCTCCGATAGATCATTCTCTTTTATCGCCTCTGTCATCAGTTCATTTGATAATAATAGATTCGTTAATGGATTTCGCAATTCGTGCGTTACAAATCCCAGCGTGTCTTCTCTTTCTTTCTCCATTTCCTTGGATATTGTAATGTCGTGAATAACCAACAAAAACCGGTTATTCCGGGAATTGATCAAAGGTGTACAAGTAACTTCAAAAATTTTTTTATTTCCCGGTAATGTTTCAATTTCAATTTCTTTATTTGAAAAGGCTGTTTGTAAATGAATCGCTTGTTTCAATCCATTGGTGAGCCGGTGGTGAGGATCATATTGCTTTAGAAATTCAATAAAATTCAAATCGGGAAATAGCGATTCCTCTTTGCGTGTCAGTTTCAGAAATGCATCATTTGCTTTGATTACACTCATGTTTTCATCCAGTACAATTACCGCATCTCTGATTGTAGCCAGGACATTTTCATTAAAATCATTCAAAACCTTAAAAGAAATTTCCGAAGCTTTTTGTACATGGATGTTTTCCACCACTTTTAAAATGTATATACCTTCATGTGCCAATTTAACCAAAAGTGATTCACCGGAAACCCAGGTAGCAACGGTATTTTTATCAACAAGGTAGTTATTGTCATTAGATTGAGTTGTATTAAGTACTCTTTCAATTTCTTTCTCCGGCAGGCCTTTCTTTTGATCTTCAATTGTAAATAAAACCGAAAAATTTTTTCCGGTAAGGTCCTTTTCAGTGTAACCAAAATGGAGTGTAAAAGCAGGGTTCAGCGCTAGTATCGTTCCTTCCGTGTTTAATAAGAGAATGGAATTTTGTTTAGCATTTTTAAACAAATCCATTACCTGGTTAAATGGGGAAGATGGGGTCATAAAAGCACATATAGCCAAAGTTACAAGCAATTTTCACAGGAAATATGAGTAAAAAATAAAATTTTTTTCTGCTCTGAATTAAATTGTCATTTCTTAAAAAAAAACAAATGAGCAGCGGGAAAGCTGCTCATCCATTTCTACCATTTTGGTGATCAAATAAAGCCGGTCTTACCATTCGTACCTCATCACTTTTTATCTTTCAGATCATGCACATCCACTTCTGTTTTTCTGATGGTATCTTTCACTTTTTCATCCCTGTTTGTTACTTCTTTCGTTACTTTTATTTCCTCTACTACCCGTGCTTCTTTATTCACCACCGGCACTTCTGCATGTTCCCTTATTTCTATATCCTGATCATTTGCATCAAAATCGCTGTCAGTTGCAGGCCTGTCTACATTTTTCCGATGCACTTTTACATGTTCTTCCCTGAGATTAATATTTTCTTCAACTGGCTTTTCTACCACACGTTGCCTGATCCGGATGCCACCTCTTTCAACAACTTTTTTGCCTACTTCCATCGATTCTTCAATCACCGGAATGGTAGTTTCTCTGTTTCTGTTTTCTTTAATATTCCTATCTTCAATATTTGTATCTTCTACTCTCTCATCATTCCGATCTGCTACGTGCTCAGCATTCCGTTCTGCTACGTGCTCAGCATTGCGATCTGCTATCGGCTCATTATTCCAATCTTTTATGTGCTGCCTATCACGATCTGCTATTTCCTCAGCATTCCTATCTTTTATGTCCTCGTTTATTCTTTCTGCAGTTCTCTCGCGTCGGTTTTTATATAGATTTGTGTCGTTATAGTAATCATTGTTATAAAAATCATCCCCGGTTGCAACTGGCACAGTCCTTCCTGTTGCGGTATTATAGGTTTTTGTTTCCATTTCCCGGTTCAGCATATCCTTGTCATAATCAGGAAGGGAATTGAGCCGGTCGATATTTAGGTCTTGCAGATAAACTTCATCATCTTCGCGGTCAAGTTGTGCCATACCGATTGGTACCAGCACTTTACGGCTTTTATCAATGCCAAGGTCTTTATCCTTTTTTAATTTTAAAATAAGGTATCTTACCTTAAGTGATTCTTTATCGAATACAAGATCATCTACTTTACCTACTATATAGCCTTTAGAATCTTTTACATCCCAGCCGGTAATATCTTCCTGGCCTTTGGCTATTTCAAAATTACTGCCGTTCAATTCGTGCAAACGGTCGGGCATATCATCTGTGTATTTCATAATTTTTTTGTTTTGTGAAAGTGTCAGCTTTCCTGTTAAATAAAATGTTTATAAATATTTTTTTGGTTTTCCATAGTGATCAGCATTACAAAATT
>Ga0068855_100003505_pt1 | contig 19222 bp, 13 predicted proteins | sample KBSCornC52_FD_66592 | JGI IMG/M metagenome (GOLD analysis project Ga0068855, IMG submission 66592) | Corn rhizosphere microbial communities from Kellogg Biological Station, Michigan, USA - KBS Corn C5-2 | ecosystem: Host-associated > Plants > Roots > Rhizosphere > Soil ...
AAGTGTCATCCTGCACTCCAGGCGCTCGTTGCCGACGATCTTGCCCTTGCCGCAATCAATGAGCGGAAACGCGCCCAGATTGCGATTCAGTACGGCAATGTCCGCCTCAGCGCCGACCGAAAGTGTGCCCAGCTCCGGCCGCCCGATCTCGCGTGCCGGTGTGACCGTAGAGCGATAGATCACCTCATGGAGCGGCATTCCCATGTTAACGAATTTAGACATCGTCGTGATCATGTCGAACACGTTGCCGTTAACATTGCCCGTGTGCAGATCCGTGCTGATGGAGTCCGGACCGAAGCCGTTTTCCATACAGGGGGCGCATTGCCGGTACCAGAAGCTCGCCGAGCCGTGTCCGACATCGAAGATCACTCCTCGCTTGCGCGCTTCGACCAGAAACGGTCGCGGTTTCCGATCTTCGTCCAGCAGCGGAAACTGCTGCGCGTACACGTGGGTGTGGATGTCTCCAGGGCGTGCCTTCTCCAGGACGAGTTCCTCGTAGGTCCGCTCGGGCCTTGGCCAGAAATCGAACATCACCGGCTTGTTGCACAGCCTGCCTGCCTCGATCGCCCTATCGACTGCGGTCCAGGGAGCGTGCGCTTTGTCGAACGGCAGCCTGGTCCAGTAGTGCGCGGTCTTAATTCCTACACACTGCTCCGGATAGGCAAGAACGATCGATGCCGCAAGCTCCGAGTCCATCTCGTCAACATCCTGCTCGAACGGACCGACCATGCCGGACTTCACTATGTTGACGAACGCCAGCACTCGCGTTTTGGCCGTATCCATCACCGTGCGCTTAAAATGGAGGAAGTGCTTCGCGCCGGCGGTGCCCGTATCCACTACGGTCGTGACGCCGGACCGAAACGAGTGGAAGTCCGGCATCACGCTGATGGTTTCGGGTTCGCGCGTGAAATAGGCATGCATGTGGATGTCGATCAGGCCAGGCGTCACCAACAGTCCGTTTGCATCGATCACCGTTTCCGCGTCCGAAGGGTCAATGTCTGGGGATACGGCAGCTATTCTGCCATTCTGGACAGCCACATCCGCGCGGCCATCGAGGTTGTTGGCCGGATCGATGACGCGGCCTGCCTTAATCAGCAATTCATACTGAGGTCGGTTCTGCATGCTCGCCTCCTCAAATTGGGTGATTGAGTGTTCAAGCGTTCAGCTTCCAATTCCTGCGCGGTTTCGCCGTGCGCTTCTTCGACTCGGCCAAACGCATACAGGCCCGGCAGACGATTCGCCTGCCGGGCAGCAATCTCGCGACTGGAAGCATCTTGCTATTTCTTGCGCCGCCTCAGGCCCCTTACCGCAAACAGCGAGGAGACGCCCAGTCCGGCAAAGAGCGCAACGGATCCCGGTTCCGGCACGGTGCTACCCGGCGAGTCGCTGATGAAATGGTACGTGACGTCGAATCCCGCAACGAACCCGGGGTTATCAGGCCCAGGAGTATAGAAGGCGCCATTGTCGCCTTCTGCGCCCACTTCAGGAATCCTGACGACATTAGTGTAAAGTGAAGTTGGCAGTCCTGTGTCCGCCAGGGCATCCACACCGTCTGCGTTGTCGGAATAGAACACGAGAGAAGCCGGATATCTTACTGCCGTGCCAGCCGGATTGAACCGAATGACATCTGAGATCTCGGCATTCCCGGGTTCCAGGAGCACGACGTCTCCCGCAATCAGCGACGGCGGGCCCAGCAGATTGTAGGTCAGCGCCGATCCAAGGCCGCCTGGCCCCGGATCTGCCACGAGAACTCCGGGAATTGAGAAGTTATTGCTTCCGCTAAGAATGTTCCCATTTCCGTTTTCGTCCACGGTGATATTGACAGCGGGTACTTGAGCGCTTGCCCGGATGTTGCAGAGCGCCGCAAAACCAAAAATGGCCCCCAATGCAATTATGTTCAGTAGCGTACGACGTCGCATTTCGTAGACCCCTTTCAAAGGAATTCAACGACAATCAAATGACCCCAGGTGCGATGGGTAAACTGCACGCCCTATGCCAGAAGGCCATCGGTACTGCGAGAGCCAATAATCTCGTGCTTTCACCGGCTCGCAAAATCACCATCCATCAGAGTGCGGCATCGCGACGCAAGTCCAACGCTTTGCCCTGATCATGAGCCGCAGAGGAGGCTATCGGGGCCAACATCCTGGAGACACGGCGCCGCAATGGAGGAGATAAGCGATCCCTGGCGAACCTCAAATTCGGCTGCCAGGCACACTAAATGCGCTCCATGCCGGAACACGTATCACCCATCGTTTGCAGTCGCGGGGCGCACTTCCCATCGATACCGCTGTATGACAGCGGGCTGCGCGCGAGTAGACAAATCACACTTCGACGAGGAATCATGAGAAATACTAAGACGGTTCTCATACTGATAATCGCACTGCTGGGCTCGAGCCTCCTTCCGGCTGCCGCGGCTCCGCCCCAGATCGATGACGTCGGGTTTTGCAAGCCCTACACGTGGCTGTTCGGAGGCTGGACGGCGCCGCCGCGCCTTCCCCTGCTCGCCGACATCAACGGAGACGGCTTTGCCGACTTCCTCTATGCCTCGCCTGGCGATAAGAGCATCGACATCTCTTTGAACGGTAAGGGCTGGAAACCGCTGCGAGGTAAACGAGTCCTCTCTAACCTACCAGAGGAGATTCGCGCCCTCTGTGCCGGGCACTTCGGCGGCAAGACGCATGATCTCGCCATCCTCGGCAAACGGGGTGCGTTGGTCACGGCGCTCAGCAATGAAAATGGCGAGTTTGGCGTCGTGGCGAAGATAGGCAAGGTCGAGACCAAAGGAACCAGATTGTGGCTGCTTGCCGGCAGGTTCTCCTCCAAAGCGGACGACGACCTCCTGGTGATCGAGGACAGCGGCCGCGTCCGCATGTTTGACAGCAAGGGCGCCAGCGTTCGAACGTTCGAGCTAGGCTCGATGATTGTCGATGCGGCCGCGGGTGACGTGGTCGGAGACGGCAGATCAGAGCTGGCGGTGCGGTCTGGCAGCAGCGTTGTGATCTATGATCTAAGCCAGAAGGCAGCGCGCCTCGCAGCCGTCCGCGCACCCAGGGGCCAGGAGGCGCTTGCGGTCGGGGATATGAACGGCGATGGCAAGGCGGACGTCTTGATCGACGGCCAGGTCTTCCTCGCGCCGGATTTCAAGCGTCAAGTCGCCGTGCCCGGCTGGAATAAGTTCACAAAGCCTGTGATCGCTCTTATGGCGGACGTGACCGGTCGGGGACGCGCGGACGTAGTGATTCAGCACGAAGGACCGGACTATTTTGGAAGCACGGAGGCGGACTGCGAGCTCTACGTCAGCTATCAAAAGAGCGATCCGGACTGGGACGGTGACGGACTGACCAATGAGGAAGAGGCAAAGCTCGGCAGCGACCCGCTTGACCGAACGACGAGCCACGACGGCCTGCTGGACGGCTGGAAGGTGCACGGGTTCGCGGGAATCGATCTGCCGGGAATGGGTTGCTCACCGCTGCACAAAGATGTGCTCGTGATGAACCTGCCGTACGACAACGTTCCTATCGATCGGATGGAGCGATATATGCAGGACGAGGTCGTGCCGTTCTTCGCCAAGCTGCCCTACACCAATCTGGACGGAAAGAAAGGATTTGCTGTCCACTGGATCACGCAGGGCCCTGCGATTGCCGCGAAAGAGGCGGAGAGCAAAGGCTGGGGCCGCGTCGCAGCCGAGCGATTCCCGCAAGATAAGATCGGCATCTTTCATTGGATGCTGATCGGCGGAATGGGCGGCGGCGGGCAATCAAGCGAGCTGGCAGACGCAGGCTCGACCGGCATGGGCTCGTGGTCTCATGAATTCGGCCACCAATTGGGCCTCTCGCACACCGGGAAATGGAGCACCTGGTCACCTACCTACACCAGCCTGATGAACTACAGTTACAGCTACGGCTTCGACGGCGACCGCAAGAAAGTGCATTTCAGCAGTGGCGAGCTGGCAAGCCTGGTGCTCAACGAATCCCACCTGCCGGGGAAGGTCCCCTTCCCGATCGAGAAGTTGAAATTCCTTTCCGGGCCGCCGTACCGCCTGCACCTGAAGGCGGCGGGCGATAACGCGACTTACGTGGATTGGGCATGGTCAGGAGTATTCTCAGATCGCAAAGTGCGCGCGAACATCACTTACGGCTACAGCGTCGGCGGCGGTGAGCGGCTGCAGCCGAGCGGCACGCAGCGCTTCAATTACAACGGCCCTTACGAGCTTATGACGGATTACCAGGCATCCCTCGCCGAGCACGATGGCAAGCTCTATATGGTTACAGCGAACCGCGGCCCGGTAGATCCTAAGGGTCCACGCCCGGAAAGCGCCGTGCTCGTGCTTCAGACTTACCAGGGCAAGCACGCCTGGTCGGCTCCGGCTGTGATCGCCGAGAAGGTGACGAACGACCCTTGCGCGGTGAGCGATGGGCAAACGTTCTATGTCTTCTATCCAACAAAGGACGGCGTGATGTATCGCTTCGGCCAGCCGGACGCGCTGGGCGAGCCGGTGACAATTCCAAACAGCGCAGGCGCTTACGTCAGCGCCGTCGATTGGAAAGGCACAGTCCATATCTTTCTGTACAATGGTCCGGACAAGAGTATTGTTTACAGAACCGTGCGTGAAAAGACCATGGGACCGATCGTGGACCTTGGCATCAAGAGCACTATTCCGCCAGGTCCGGCCGTCGATACCATCCACAATCAGCTGCTGCTGGGGACCGCTGGACTCGCCGGAACCCAGCCCTACCACTGGCAGTTGCGTCGGTTCGAATGGGACAAGAAGGCCGACACGTTCAAGGAGGTCGCGTGTCGTTTCGTGGGTGGAGAGAAGTCCAACTGGGCCGGGAATCGACGCCCAACGGTACTGTTTAACGCCAGCCACGAATTCGGGCCGGACGGGCGCGTCTACTGGATCGCCTCCGGGCTCTCGCAGCCTTTGAGCCAGCCAACCTCCACGTTCATCGCACAGACTATCGGGTACAAAGATGTGAACGATGGCTGGCTGCGCTGGCGATACTACGATGAGTGGACCAATACGCGCAGCGGCATCGCCGCCGCGTGGCACGACAACGATATTACGCTTGCGACGACGTGGGCCTCCGGAACGGCAGGCGGCGATGGCGGCGTTTTCTGTGCCTATAACGGCACTGCCATCGGCAACGTAGACATGGGCGACTTCGACGATATCTCGCTAATGGCCAACTACGGCATGTCGCGCTCCATCGGTACATTCGGAGTTATGCCACCGCAAAGAACCGGTCAGCCAGTGAAAAACACAACTTTAGTTGGAAAGGAGCATTCGAACAAGGAATGAAACAACCTCTATGGGCGCAATGGATCGCATCCTTGCCGATCGACAGCCATAGAGAGGTCGTCACATGGACCGCATCAATGACAAGACAGAGGTGGCTGCTGCAATCAGGCAGCTGCTGACGATAGACCGCGGCGATGAGCGCCTCGCAGGCATTCAATCCCTCTTCTCCTCTCTTTCACGTGCGTTGACTATCGAACAAATCGCAGATTTCTTCATCACGGACGGACTGCTTCTACTCGGCGCTAGCTCCGGCGGAGTCTTTCTCCTCGATCAAAGGCGCACACGATTCTGCACGGTTCGAGCGTTGGGCTTTCCGTCGGAGACACTTCAAGATTCCGCGATAGGATCATCGTCGTCGAATTCTGTTGATATAAATCAGTGGAATGACCGTCCAGACAACGGCAAAAAAGCCCGCGCCGGCGAGCAGGCCAAACCGCCAGACGATCAGCCCGGCGAGCACCGCGATCGAAAGCCCTGCTCCAAACATCAATAGGATCTGCCCAACCGGTGGGCTCTGTTGCATCTCCTAGACTCCACGACACCGGGGACTCGTGTCTACCTGCCGTCTCTGCCGTAACAGACGGCATTCCGTGAGGCCCCTAACCGTCCGACGTGACTCATTCGAATCCTGCAATGCCTCACTACCCCATCCAAAGATGGGATTGCTACCTGAGCGGATGTGCTTGTATAATCTCCCTGACGATCAATTGACAATTCTTAAGCCCGTGAGGGCCGCGCTCTAGCCACGATGCGCTGCCGCAACCGCGGCGCGGTTTGGCAGGCCGGTTTTGACCAAGATGCGATGAACGTGGTCCTTTACAGTAAGGATTGAAAGCCCGAGCCTGCGGGCAATCTGCTTGTTGGCAAGCCCCTGTGCGATCAGCTCGGCGACGGATAGCTCTCGTGGCGATAGTGCGGCTAGCAGGTCCGCGGCTGGCGCTTGCCGTTCAAGCTGCACCACGACCATCGGCTGGCCGAGCTCGGCAGCCGCCTGAAAATCCACGGTGATCAGCTTTGGAGATTCGACGGCGGCGGCGAGCGAGACAATACTGTTGTGAGGGGCAGGTCCGCCGTTGCCCTCGTGGACCGCAGCTACGAGCTCACGCAGCCGGGTAAGCTCTTCCGTGCTCAGCCTTGCGGGCAGATTATTGCCGCTCGATTGGTTCATGTTCCACACTATACCCAGATAAAGGAGAAATCAATGGACGTTGCCTCATCCGACCGAACGCTGATCGAGCAAGTTACCGCGGCCATGCAGGCCGGTGATGCGGGCAAGGAGGCGATGATTGCGCTCTTTGCCGACGACGCAACGTTAATCGATTCGTTCAGCGGCCAGCAACAAACGAGCGTGGGAAAGGACGCAGTCCGCGCAAGGTATTATGCCATGGTCGCGGAGCCTCGCCCGCCGGACTTCCTGCTGAAACTTGATCGACTGGACACCGACGGCAAGCAGGTGATCGCGAATTGGTCATGCACGTCGAGCGTCTTTCCCGGGCCCATGCTGGGCGTGAGCCACTATACCATCCGCGACGGTAAGATCCAGCGACTGGAAATCAACATCACACGAATGCCCGGTCAGCCATAATTCCGGACCAACCCCTTAAGAGAGGAATGCATGATGAATAGGACCTGCGCAACCGTATTAGTCGCGTTTCTCGGTTTTTTCATATGCTGCACTTCGCCATCACGGGCAGGCAGGCAGGACAAGGATGCGTGGGGGCCGCTCCGATTTCTCGTCGGAACCTGGACTGGCCGCGGATCAGGGAAACCCGGGGAGGCGACCAGCGCTGTCGCGAGCTTTGCGTTTGACCTTGACAAACAGATCCTCGTTCGGAAGAATCGTGCAGAATTCGCGCCGAAGCCTGGCGAGAAGAAAGCCGAAGTCCATGAGGATCTCATGGTGATCTATCCGGCGCCGGGAAGCTCAGGCTTCCGCGCTGTCTATTTCGACAATGAAGGCCATGTGATCAACTACACGATCAGCTTTCCGGGCAAGAAGTCGTCCGCCGTGTTGGAGTCCGAAGCATCGGACAAAGCGCCGAGATTCCGACTTGTTTACGAGCCCGGACCGGACGGCGCGCTGAATAATGAGTTTCTAATCGCTCCGCCGGGCGGCACGTTCAAATCCTACGTCAAAGGCACGATGAAGAAAGCTCGATGAGCCGTTCGTCGCCAGTAAAATCAGCTGACTGTGAGCCGTGCCGCCCGACGCCGTTTCGCGGCTCTCGGTTCCGTCTGTCATTTACGCACGCTATACGTGCGCCGTGGTTTTGAAATGGTTTCCCATTCCGCGCAGCCTGAAGGCGAGAGCGACCAGCAGCACGCCGAAGATGATCGAGTAACTGCCGATGAGCCACAGGAATGCCACAGCGCCCGCACTCGGCATCACTATCAGCATAACTCCGAGAATGAGCGATACGGCGCCGCTGAGCAGCATCATCCACTCGCCTGAGATCGCATTTCGCAGCTGTATCGCGGCATAGATCGCTAGCGCTCCGGTCAGGATCGCCCAGGCCGCGATGACGTACACCAGCGCGACGATGGTGATGCCTGGCCGGAAAAGCGCCACCAGTCCCATGATCACTCCGGCCACTCCCTCAACGAGTAGCGGCTGCCAGCGTTCATGCGCCTTTGCTGCGTTCACCGCCGCAATGGACGCAAAGACGCCGTCGATCAGCGCATAAACGCCGAAGAGCGCCACCAGAAATGCCATCGTATGAAGGGGCCACAAAAAGGCGACGATACCGAAAATCACTCCGATCAGTCCGCGTATCGCTATCGCCCACCAGTTTCGAGTTAAGACGTCAACCATGGTACTTCCTCTTACACTGGCCTGAACTGCCGCCCTGAAGGCGCGGCAGTTCAGGCCTTCAACTGCACGATCGTTTTCTTATTCTCTGCATCCTCGATTTCGAGCGCATCATCGGTTGGCGCCCCATCGGATTTGAGCCAGACGCGGGTCGGGTGGTCGATCAGGTGCTCCAGGTGCCGTTCCGGGTCGTCGCCAAGCATCACGACAATACTCCCCTCCTCACTTCCCTCGTCATCGAATGAGATCCCTACGAGCGGCATAGGACTGTTAATCTCCTGCGCACCCGCATCCGGACTGATGACTTGAATGGTCGCCGCAATATCCGAATGCTGCTTGCTGAACTCATCAAAAAACGTGTTCCACTTCTGGGCTTCTATCTCGAGCGTCGGCATCTATCTCCTCCAGTTCTCGCGATCACACATTGATGTCAAGCCACAGGAGAGACTGCGTCAGCCAACACGGTGTTCCTTTTTATGCAGTAGCTGCCGAGCGTCCGCGCCTCACTATCGGCCTCTGGTAAAAACGCGCGGATAATACGCGAGTGAAGAGTAGCAACGCGACGAGGACCGGGCTGTGAGTTCGAAAGTAACACGCAGAAAGAAACGAGCCGCCTGATGAGTTGCGCGACGGTGCAAACTGAGAGGACCGGAGGGAGAAGCGGGAAACGAGATTCGAACTCGCGACATCCTGCTTGGGAAGCAGGCGCTCTACCACTGAGCTATTCCCGCACTCGATAGCCCTATTATAGTCCGGGTCCTTTCGTTTGTCAAGAACGTGCCAGTCTCAATCACGGATTTGCACGGATAAAAGGATTTCACGGAGTTTGCTCCGCCGGCGAGTTGACCTCCGTGAAATCCGCGTCATCAGATTCATCCGAGATGCAGAACGCATTCTCTGTAGCTACCTGAAAACTCACGTATTGTCCGCTAGTCAGCAGGATAATTCCCAGAAATCGCGAAGCTAACCGCCATAGGTTTCCGTAGTATCGGCAAGCGGCAGATCGGGCCGCGGTCGTGGCACGCCTCGATCGATCATCGACGTGCTGTTTGTTGCCCGTGAAGGCAGGAAGGCATTGGGAGAGATGGAACGCAGTCTATTAGCACTGTCGTTTGCGCTGGGTGCGGTTGTGTGGGTGTGCGGCCTCCTCACGTCGGGATTTGGCCGGGGAGCAGCGCCGCCCGGCGCAGGCAAACTCCCTCGTTTATGGCTCGCCATCGGCGCGGTACTGCCGATCCTCGTCTTCCTGGCAACGCTCCCTGCGAAGCCTCCCATTTTCACCGCGGGGCACGGTTTCGGTTCAGGCTTTCTGGTTGGCGGATTGTTGGGAATCCTCGGCGTCTGGACCATCCTCCGAGCCCTGCATGCGGTCGATAATGGCGAACATGTCTCAGCCGCGACTGCCATCGCCGCACCGGCAGGGCTGGCTCTTGCCGCGGCGATCGTTCCTTCCCTGATGCTGCGCGACGGCCTCATTGACGCGCTATCCGGCGTCTCGATCGGTTGGGTCTGCTCAGCACTGGTTGCGCTCACCGGCCTCAGCGGCAATCCACGTACGAAGTCAATGTCCGCCGCGACGATCTGCATTGCCTTTTCGACTGCAGCCGTCGTCCTGTTTTGCGCGCTGTCCGGTATGGGCGAGTTGCGCGGCGTAATCGACCTGGTTGGCAAGAACACTGCGATCGTCCATTGGGACGTTCCCGGAATGGCGTTTGCAAGCTGCCTTAGCGTGCTCGCGCTCCTTATGCTGCTCCCGGCGCACTTCGCGCTCCGCATACCGCTGGTCCCGCTGATCACGGGCTGGATCGAGCGCGGACGAGACAGCGACGAGGCGCGCGCGTCCGCAAGGCACGCGTGGCAGATCGGATTCTGCTCGATTGTCACGCTGATCCTGGGCTGTATGGTTGCAGCTCGATTTGCCGAGCAGGGCGATCATCCGTTCCAGACCAAATCCGCTCTTCTAAAGCCGATCTTTGCGCTGTTAGGCCCGAATCCCCTCTTCCACGTGGTCGCGCTCGGCGTGATAGCGGCCATTCTGATCCGCTGGCTGGTCAGCGATCATCGGAAGCAGCTTCAGCTCGCGCGCAACCCGCTCGCTATCGGGCAATCCGGCGCTCTTGCTGTGCTTCTGCTGGCAGCCGCCGGCATGGTCGCGTTCCAGTTCGCGGGCGGATTCGGCCTCTGCGTTCTGCTTACAATTCTATTGCTGACCACCGCATTGACGGGCGGAACAGCGCTCCAGACGCTCCACGAGCTGCCATCCGACGACACCGCCGGAGCCGTAACTCTCGACGGACAGGTGGACAGTGTCGCACAGCTGGTTCGCCTGCTCCTGTTCGGGTCGTTGCTTGCGCTGTACCGAATCTTCTCTTTGCGGTTTCATTCCGAATTGCGGGGCGTGGGACTTACCGACCACTATGCGCTCTTTGGAATGATCGTGGGCGTGCTCCTTCCGCAAGCGCTAACAAGTCTGCTTAACCGGGCACGCGCCGGGTCTACGGACACTGACAGTTCGCGACTTTTCCGACTGGTGATTACGGGCCTATTGGTCCTGGTCGTGCCAACACTGGTTCTGACCCTATGGGGCGCAAAATGCGCGCTCGCCATTATGATCGGAATGCTCTTCTCCACCGTGTTCGAGGCCTCGCTGCTTCCTGCCATCATCGCCGTCGCCGTGGCGCTCGCGATGACGCAGTGGCTTCACCATGTGCTTCCGCTCGCCCAGCTGACGAGGGATCAGAAGGTGACACTGCTCGGCTGGACGACCGTGGTCACGATCGTCCTTCTGCTTGTCAGTGAGTTCACCGGACGATTACAAGGCATAGCGCCCGGTCGAGGACCAAGCCCTGCCAAAGGAGGCCCGCAATGATACCGGGCTCCGATTCTTCTGAACCGTCATCGCCGGGCCGAGCGATCGTGCGGGCATTGTCGGGCATCGCAGCCTTGATCTTTATCGCGCTTGCCATCTCTTACTCGTTGCGGCAAGACACGCCGGTCGGTGGGCTCCGCGGGCGAGCGTATACGCGCGACTCGAACCGAAGGCTGGCGCACGTGCGAATTACACTCGTACCGGTGGCAGCAAACTCCACCGACGACGAGGAGCAGGACACGCCGAACGTCCGTTATGCGACGACCGGTGTGGACGGCACCTTCTCGCTGTCCCACGTTCCTGCCGGTGACTACACGATCTCGGCGGTTTCGCGGGCGCACTCGATATCGAATACGCCTATCACCATCACCGAGGGATCGACCACAGAGACCACCCTTTCGCTCGACCGATCACAATCGCCGCTGCAGGTCAAGCTCCACCAGCGCATCTACGGTACCGACGAGTCGCCCCATTTCTCCATCAGCGGTTACGCAGACGAGACAAAAGACGCCCGCACCGACAATATGCACGTTCGGATCTGGAAGACGCGACTCTCCGAAGCGCTCAAGGGGACGGAGAGCGCTCAGGCGCTTGAGAAAGTGGGAGGCTCGTACGATCCGCCTCCGACGCTTCCGGACGAGCTGATGAAGCCAGCAAGCGCCAGCGCTCCCGTGCCGTTTGCTGAGCGTGACGTTGCGATTGACGATGACCCCGAAGGGTTCTTCTACCAGAGCGTGGACTTCAAGAAGATGAGCCTTTCGGGCGTACCGGCCGGCCTGTACCTGATGGCCGTTACGCATCAGAAAGCCAGCGTTTGCGCCTGGCTGCTCGTCACCGATACGGCACTGGTCGCGAAGCGGTCGCAGGATCGGCTTCTCGGATTTGCGGTCGATATGAAGCGCGGCACTCCTGTACCGAACTGCCAGCTAAAAGCCTACCAGAACGGCAAAGTAGTCGCCGAACAGACCGCGGACGCAAACGGAATCGGGACTCTCAAGCTGCCAGCCTCGGCTACAGACGGTGATGACGAGGGAGGCGATTCTCAGCGGGTCACTCTCGTTGCCGTCCGCGGCGACGACGAGGCGGTCGTAAACAGGAGCTTCTACCGGAACGAAAAGTCCGATTCGTTCGCGGTCCACACCTACACAGATCGTCCCATCTACCGGCCGGGCCAGCACGTCAGCTTCAAGACGATCCTTCGCAAATCGAGCAGCGACTCTGCGGACACTCAGGCACGTTATTCCGTTCCGGCCGGCCGGGCCGTAAGCGTCGAGCTGCGCGATCCCACCGGCGAGCGCGTTTACCATGAGACGCTGCGAACGAACCGATTCGGGTCGATCGCATCGGGATTGGAGCTCAACCCGGAAGCCCCTACCGGCGTATACACCATGAAGACCTCGATCAACGGCAAGGAGCATACGCACGACATCGTGATCGCGTCGTATCGAAAGCCGGAGTTCGCAGTGACCGTAACGCCCGATAAGAAGCGCTACGGCCAGGGCGAAGAGGTTAAGATGACGATCTCGGCAACTTACTATTTCGGAGCGCCTGTGGCTGGAGCGAAAGTCAAATACTACATCAACAGCTCGCCGGATTGGTCAAGTGAGTATGACTTCGGCGATTCAGGCGACACCGCTGAAGACGCAAGCGATGAGTACTCCGAGCCGGGTGTCGGACGGCATTACGAATATTACGGCGCATCCGTGAAGGAGGGCGAAACCCGGCTCGATCAGAACGGAAAGGCCGTAGTGACGTATTCTACGGTGAACCCCGATCGTCCAAAGTTCATGCGGGCCGCCGAGAACGTCACACTCACCGCAACGGTAACCGAAGGCGAGAACCGCGAAGCCGAGGGCGACGGCACAGCGATGGTCACGCCGGGAGAGATCAAGGTCTCCGCGACGCCGCAGGGATATGTTGGCGCTCCCGGGAAGACAACCGCCTTCGCGATCAGCGTCAAAGACTATGATAATAAGCCAGTCGGCGGAGTGCCAATCGATATTGAGATGGGGTATCAGTCCTGGACCCATGGAAGCCTGGTGTTTAAGCGCACGGAGCAGAAGCGCATTACCGTTGGAGCGGACGGCCGGTTTACTCTTGAAGTCACGCCACCAAAAAGCGGAGATTTCGTTGTAAAACTGCGGGCCTACGATCGGCAAAATCACCTCGTCGTCGGTCGCAACAGCCTTTATGTCTCGGACGACAATGGCGGCGATCTCGATACGGAATATGCGGACCTTGCCCTTCTGACCGATAAGCGAAAGTATCAGCCCGGCGACGTGGCTCGAGTGCTTGTCAATGCACAGCGTACGGGCGAGACCGTACTTCTCACGATCGAAGGCGAGCGGCTCTATCACCAGCAGTCCCTGTTGATGGACACGAAGAGCCGCGTAGTCTACCTTCCGATTAAGCGTGAATATGGACCTAACGCGTTCATTTCGGCCTGCTACGTGAAGGAGAAGCACTTCGCTCAAAGCTCGGCCTCCCTGCGAGTCGCGACGCCGCAGCAGGAGCTGCAGGTGAGAATATCGGTCGATCGTCCGCCATCCGATCTGAAGGGCGGACTGCCGAAGTACGGGCCGGGCAACAGGATCACATACCGCATCGAGACGTACGACAGCCAGGGGCGAGGCACTCCGTGCGAACTCTCGTTCGGCGTGGTCGATGAATCGATCTACGCGCTTAAGGAGGACAGTCCAGGCTCGATCCGCGATGATTTCTATCCCAGGCGCTCCAATCTGGTCGCCACGGAGTACTCGTTCGCGATCCAGTATCTTGGCGACTCGGACAAATCCGAGCCTAAAATCGTCACTCGCAAGAAATTCCCAGACACAGCCCATTGGGACCCGTTCGTCACAACTGACGCGCACGGCGTAGCGATTATCAGCTTCGATCTCCCAGATAGCCTGACCACCTGGCGCGCAACGGCCATCGCGCACACGATGGATACACGGGTCGGCTGGGCAACGAACAAGGTGATCAGCGCCAAGGACTTCCTGGTGCGCCTGCAGACGCCCCGCTTCCTCACGCAGAAGGACGAGTCAGAAGTCGTGGCATTCGTCCATAACAACACCGGTATGGCGCAGGCTGCCACAGTGCACCTGACTGCGGATAATCTCAGTATCGTCGGGCAGCCCGAGCAAAGCCTCCAGTTGACCCCGGGGCAGATCGGCGAGGTGAAGTGGCACGTGACTGCCGCTAGCTACGGCAATGCGAAGCTCACACTAAAAGCGTGGACGCCAAAAGTTCCCACCGGGCCACAGTACACGGATGGCCTGGAGAATTCGCTGCCGATCCGGCCGCATGGCCGCGAGGACGTCCAGGGATTCGCGGGCACTCTGACAGCGTCTCACCCCGAGAGCGAAGTAGTGAGGCTCGACCCGGCAGCCGTTCCCGGCTTGAGCCGCCTGACCGTTCGGATCACTCCTTCCGTGACATCGGCGCTCTTCGGCGCGACGGACTACCTCATTGGTTTCCCTTACGGCTGCACCGAGCAGACCATGAGCCGGTTCCTGCCGGACCTGCTCGTACAGCGGGCTCTGAAGCAGCACGGCATTTCGAGCGTAGAGCAGGCATCCGAGCTGCCAAAGATGGTTCGCGACGGCCTGCAGCGGCTCTACCGGTTCCAGCATTCGGAAACCGGCGCCTGGGGCTGGTGGGAGCACGACTCCGACAGCCCCTGGATGACGGCGTATGTTCTGTACGGCCTGTCGACGGCGCAGGCGGACGGCTATCCTGTCAGCGCTAACGTTCTTGCGAAGGGCCGAAAGGCCGCCGCAAAGATGTGTGCAGACGTTAACACCGACCTTGGAGACCGCGCCTTCCTCATTTACGCTCTGGCTCTTTCTGGAGATCGAGCGACAGCCGAGACCGAGCGAGCGAAGCCGATCGCGCTGTCGAAGTTCAGGGCAGATGCTCTCGCTTATATGGTGTTGACGGACCATCTGCTTGGTCGCACGGAACCCGCGGTACAAACCGAATTGAACAAGCGGGCCGTGTTTGCAGACGGCATGCTGCACTGGAAGGCGCGCGCCGATTCCTGGGACTGGAACGATATCGGCACGACTGCGCTGGCCCTCCGGGCGCTCATCTCCACAAGCCCGCAGGATGCGCGAATTCAGCAGGTCCTGCAATGGCTGATGTTCAAGCGGACCGGCGAGTACTGGTCGAGCACGCGCGATACGTCGCTGACGCTTGCGGCCTTCTGTGACTACCTCAAGAGTCAGAGCGCCTTCAGCGCCACGGGGGAGGTGCGCGTAAAGCTGAATGGCGCTCTTTATCAAACGTTCACCCTGTCACCGGACCTCTTGAAGGAGAAGGAAATTGCACTTCGAATCGCTCCGGACGCCTTGCGTCCCGAAAAGAACGATGTCACTCTAGAGCGCGTCGGCGGCAACAGCACGATCTTCTATTCCGTTCAACTAAAGCAGACGATTGCGACGGAGGATCTGCCCGTTCTTGCCAACCCGAATCTGCAGATCAAGCGCGAGTACCTGCGCGTCACTCCGAAGTCTGCCGGGTCGGGATACTACACCCAACAGACGGAACCTACGAACAATCTGTTCAACGGAGGCGATCGTGTCCGCGTGCGCTTGACGATCAAAGCACCCAGGGACCTCAACTACGTACTGGTTGAAGACGCTTTTCCATCCGGCTGCGAAGTGAACGAGCGCGGCGATGCCAGCGAAGTGACCGACTGGGGTTACTGGTGGTCATCGGTCGATGTGCGCGACGACCGGATCGCATTCTTCTGCCGCACACTCTCGAAAGGCGATCACGTGATCGAGTACAACTTGCGGGCGCAGACGCCGGGCGTCTATCACGTGCTCCCAACGATCGCGCAGGGAATGTACGCGCCGGACACACACGCCGAATCGGCTGAGACAAGGCTTACGGTGAAGTGACCATGGTTACTGCGGGAGAAAGGGAAGAGGAAAGAGGGAAGAGGGAAGAGAGTCGGCGTAAGCCGGGAACCGGCCACGCTGGGGCTGTGGGCTTCGTGATGGTGGGTGCGTTTGGGGTGCTGGCCGCGTTGGTCGCCTGTATGTTCGGCAGCCTGGCCGGGCCGGCGGCGCGAGAGGTCGAATTGGCAGGGTATGCCACCAGCCTCGACGGGAGGACGGATAGCCAGCGCTTCAACGCCAAAAAGGCGGCCGAAGCGTTGAACGGCAAAGTTATCGGGCCGGGGATGGTGTTTTCGTTCAACAAAGTGGTGAAGTCCTGGTCATTCGATCAGGGCTTCTTGAAGGCGCCTGTGAGCTACGACGGAGAGCTGGTTCGCGCGTACGGCGGAGGCGTGTGCCAGGCCTCCACTACGCTGTACAATGCGGCGCTCCTGGCGGGCCTTCCGATCGTGGAGCGGCACAGCCACGTGTTCGCTCCGCACTACGTGCCGCCGGGGAGGGACGCAGCTGTCGCGCAGATGACAGTGGATCTTCGATTTCGGAATCCCTATCCCTGGCCGATCCGTATCCGTACCGTGGTAACACGTGACCGGCTGGACATCCGGCTTTATGGCGCAGAGCGCCCGCGCGAAACGATCGATATCGAGTCGCAGGTCTTGAATTCTATCGAGCCACAGAGGCTGACGCGCATCGCGTACCGGCCCGAGGGTACGGCCGGCCGCGCGTATCTCCGCAATCCCGGCGCAGTTGGCTGCCGGGTCGTGACCTACCGGGTGACCTTCCTGGGATCGAATGAGATCCATCGCGAAAGGCTTGCCGACACAACCTACGAAGCAATGAACCGCATTGTTCAGGTAACCGAGACGGGGCCTGATTCCCCGGGTGACTAATACTGTGTGAAGGGACTTTGACCGGAAGATGCTGGCGAGATCGGTTCTGCTTCAGCTTGCAAATAGTAAACAACTCGAATCGTTTGTGAGGCGCAATCGCTGGTCCGCCCGGGCGGCTCGGCGATTTGTGGCGGGCGAAACCATCGAGGAGGCAATGCCGGCCGTTGCCTCCCTGAACGCTCAGGGCATCACGGTTTCGCTGGACTTGCTCGGCGAAAGCGTGCGGAACGAAGAACAGGTCGCCGCAACGCTGGACACGTATCTGCGCCTATTTCAGACCATTCACGAGCAAGACCTCAACGCCAACGTTTCTATCAAACTGACCGCGCTCGGACTGGACATCAACGAAGATCTCTGCTATCGGAACATGGTCCGACTGCTTACCGCAGCCGGGGAAGCCCAGTTCGTGCGGATAGACATGGAGAGCTCGGAATATACCCAGCGCACGCTGGATCTCTTCGAGAGGTTGTGGGAGGGTCCGGAGAATTTCCGCAATGTCGGAGTGGTAATTCAATCTTACTTACGGCGCAGCGCGGACGACATCGAGCGCCTGATCGCGATGCGCGCGCGAGTAAGACTGTGCAAGGGAGCCTATAAAGAGCCGGACACGGTCGCCTTCCCGGACAAGGCGGACGTCGATGCAAGCTTTGTCCGCCTTATGAAACGGCTCTTGAGCGACGGCAACTACCCCGGCATCGCCACCCACGATGAAAAGATGATCGACGCCACCATCGCGCACGCTCGTGCCGAGAATATCCCGTCCGACCGGTTCGAGTTCCAGATGCTCTACGGTATTCGTCGCGACCTTCAAGTTAAGCTGGTCAAGGACGGCTGGCGGATGCGCGTCTACACTCCCTTCGGCACCTACTGGTACCCCTACCTCATGCGCCGCCTGGCAGAACGCCCCGCAAACTTAATGTTTGTGCTAAAGAATATGCTCAAGGGTTAAAGCCACCGGATAAGCCCTCCGCCGCCGGGACCCAACGGCACTTCCACGAGCGTGTTGCCGTCCGGCGCGCTGGTACCGGCTTTCTTCCATTTGTTGGCCGCCAGATCCAGCAGCTCCACCTCGTGTTTGCCGACGTTCAGGCTCACGGTCACAGTCGCGGGGTTCTTGTAATCTCGGTTTGTAATGAACGCCATCGCGTAGCCGCCCGCCCCACGGAAGAACCCGACGCTCGTATTCCCCGCACCGGGCACCCGTATCGGTACGTCGCCGGCGTTTGCGTGGGCGTCGGCCGGCAGCTCGCCCGTTTGGAACGTAGAAACCAGCGACGCGCCGTAGAGATACTTCGCGAGCGTCTTCACTTCTGCGTTTACATGTTTGACCGGCTCGTATAACGGTCCGGGCGTGCCATCGCGATTGCGAATGGAATTGCTCCAGGTAAAGCTGGGATCGTTCGGCAGCCAGTAGGTGAAGTAGGCCAGCCCGGAGCCGCCGAACACCAGGGTCTGCATCGCTTCGTAGCGCAACTCACCCTCGGTCAGCGCCCGGTACGGTCCGTGCTGAACCGACAGCACGATCTGCCAGAAGGGTGTTGGCGGACTGGTGCCTGCTGCGGCTCGCTGAGCCGCGTACAGATTGCCGAGAAAACCCGGTCGATCGCCGTTTGTTGTGAAGTGGTAGTGATCCCAGCTGAGCACGCCCGGCTTCACCGTATGGAGATAGCGGTCGAGGTAACGGTCATAGGTGTCTGTCTGAAGCTGGCTGGGCGTCTGGTTCAGATCGCTGCTGGCGTAATTCGGGAAGAGGTTGATGAACGCGACGTGGTCCGGGTCCAGCTTGTGCAGTTCCTCGACCACTTCCGCCAGGCCCTTGAAGGCATCCGCGCCCGGCTCGTCCGTGATGAAATAGCCCATGAGAGCCGGATGGTTTTTGTAGTCCTTAACGATCGCCTTCAGGTTGGCCGCGGCCATCGGATTGCCGGTAACGGCAAGCGGCATGCGCGGATCCGAAATGATCGCTTTCAGCCCGGTCGCCCGCGCAGTGTCCAATATCTTGCGATTGCGAGCCGTCGTCGCCTCGCCTTCACACGGCGGCATCACCACCGTGAAGCCCGCCGCCGAGATCTGTCGGTATTGTTCGGTCGTGATGAATGGCTCGGGCGGCCCGCACCAGAAAGTGATCGGAAAAGTCTTTGGCGGCCAATTAGGCTCGGGAGGGGCCGCAGAAATCTGCATGGCGCACAATAACATCAAACCGAAAAAGCCCAAACTGGAGACTTGCGGCAAACCATTCCGCGGGATTATCGTCATCATGAACTCCCAATGATCGAGCGGTCGAGCGCTTTATCTTGACTTACAGGGTGAGGTGGATTATAATAGAGTTGCTTCGGGGTGTAGCTCAGTGGTAGAGTGCTAGTTTTGGGAACTAGATGTCGCAAGTTCAAGTCTTGTCACCCCGATTATTGTTGATACGGTTTGTGTCGTCCAACGGCGTCTGCTCTG
>Ga0068855_100003506_pt1 | contig 19221 bp, 17 predicted proteins | sample KBSCornC52_FD_66592 | JGI IMG/M metagenome (GOLD analysis project Ga0068855, IMG submission 66592) | Corn rhizosphere microbial communities from Kellogg Biological Station, Michigan, USA - KBS Corn C5-2 | ecosystem: Host-associated > Plants > Roots > Rhizosphere > Soil ...
GGTGACGACGGGCGAGCTCGGCCGCGGCCAACCAATGAGTTGTCGCCCGCTTTCCGTCGAGTAAGCCCGTCGCTGCCAATAACAGCGCCCCCGAGCAGATCGACGCGACGCGAGCGCCCGACCTCGCGGCAGCCGAGATCGCACGCAAGAGCGCCGTCGGAGCTTCCGCGTTGATGTCACTCGCGCCGGGAATGATGATGGTGTCCGCGCTGGCCAAAGTCCGAAGCCCGTAGCGGGCGCGGAGCACGAAGGGCCCGGCGTTCACTTCGCGCCGTACCCCGCACACTCGAACTTCGTAACAGGGGCTGCCATCGGCACGCCGAGCGCGGCCGAAGACTTCGCATGGCGTCGCGAGATCGAAGGGCACGACCCCATCGAACGCCACGACGGCTACGAGATGCATGGCCGGATCATAGCGGACGCCTGATCTTAGCCAAGCTCAGCGCTCGAAAATATTTGGCCAGAATCAGGCGATGATTGGCATTTTGGCCAATGGCCGCCAACGCCTGACCGTGCCAAAAACGGTGCCGTGACCAGCTATCACTTGCTCCACTTGTTGAAGTTCGTCGGCGTCTCGTTGTTCGGCGGTGGGATGGTGGCAAGCTTCGTCGTAAGCTCACCGGTCGAGCGTCGGCGTGCCGTGCACGGGGTGGCGTCGCCAGGCTTGGTACTCACGTGGCTTGCCGGCTATCTGTTGACGCTGCAGCTCGGTATCCCACTGGGCGAGCTGTGGGTGCTCGGCGGGCTGCTCGCCTCGTTCGTCGCGCAGCTCGCGCTGCTGCAGAGTGCCGCGCGCGACACGGTCGGCAGCGGGGTGAGGCTTCGCGCAGCAATACCGCTGTTGTTAGTGCTGGTGTTGATGGTGTTTCGCCCAACCTGGTCGAGCCTACAGCGATGAGCGCGCTTTCCAGCCTACGGCTTTACGGCATCCTCGAGGGATTATCGTTTTTGGTGCTGCTGTTCGTCGCCATGCCGCTCAAATACCTGCTCGGCATGGCGCTGGCCGTGCGCATCGCCGGAGGTGTGCACGGCATCTTGTTCCTGCTCTTCGCCTCCGCTCTGTTTCGAGTCGCTAGCGAGCGCGCGTGGCCGGCCCGGCGCACGCTGCAGGCGCTGTTCGCGGCCCTGGTGCCCGGTGGCACCTTCGCACTCAATCGCGCGCTTGAGCGCGAGCAGTGACGACTTGAGAGCGAGCTCTCACGCGGCTTCACCGGCTGAAACAGCCAGGCGAGTGACAGCCCGCGCGATGCGACCTGAGAGCGGGACGTGTCCAGCCAAGCGAAGCCACCGCGGAAAAGAACGCGCGGCGTTTGCCGTCAAACCCCCAAGCATCGGAGAGGAAACGCGCTGCAGACGCAATCGTTGGTCGAAAAACCTGTGCGCGTCTTTCACGTGCGAATACGAGAAAAGACGCGTTGACACGCTGCACCACGCTGGTACCGTCCGAGCACCGTGCTTCATTGGGTGAGGAGGAGTCTGCCTGCGTTGGTGATCGCGCAAGCGGCCGCGCTTTCGTGTTCGCCGGAAGACACCGCTCCGCCAGCCAATGCCGGCGGCGCCGGAGCCGCGGGCAGTCAGAGCGGCTCTGGCGGAGGCTCGCCGACCGCTGGCACAATGAATGGCGGAGATAGCGGGCACGGTGGCGCAAGCGGGGCCCCGAGCGGCACGGCTGAAAATGCCGGCGCGGCGGGCAGCACGGAGCAAGCAGGTGCGCCCGGAAGCAGCGGCGGAACGAGCAGCGCAGGCGCTGGCGGCGCGACCGGCACAGCCGGAGAAGCGGGTGCTGCCGGAGAAACAGGTGCCGCCGGAGAAGCGGGCGCCGGACCCGCTCCCGAGTGCGCCGAAGGCGAAATAGAAACGAACTGCGACGGCGAGAAGGTCACGCACTGCAAGTCTGGCCGCATCGTGACCGAGAGCTGCACGCCGTGCCAAGCGCTGTACTGCGCCGTTCCGGGGACGTGCTGCGCAGACGTCGGCGCCTACGTACTCGATGCGCCGAGCGCGGGCGGCGGCGTGCGGCCCGATCTGCTCGTCAGTTTCGGGCCGGATCCGGACTCGCCCAATTTCCCGTCGCCACTCGCGCACGTCAACTTCGATGCTCCGAATCAAGAGGCGGTGATTTGGTTTGCACTGAGCACGCCCGACCCCAGTTGGGTGAATGGCTTCATCATCAACGCAGGCGCGTCGGGCATGTGGATCGACAAACCGTTCGTCGCGGTGGAAACCGACCACGGCGGCTGCGAGCTCCAGATCTCGTACGTGGAAGACGTGAGCGGCATGTACAATCAATTCGATACCGTGACCCCGCCGCAGCACTGTTGGGGCGAAAGCATTCAGGGGCAGCCCATCAAGCGCGTGTCGTATCGCGTTCGATCGCTCGACCCTGGCCCCGTGGTGCTCGGCGTCCAATACCTCTGAACGTCGTCACTTGGCGCAACTCGCGTCGCTGGTCAGCTCCAAGTCGTCGAAGCGAACGTGTTCGGGCGCGGGCGGCGTATCGCAGTTATCCGTGCTGTCGGCCAGGAGCGCGATCTTGATCTGTTGGCCCGTGAGCGCAGGATCGATGCACAGCGTCCGTTGTTTCCAACCAACGCCGGCCGCGGGCGTATTGCAGGCATGGTCGGCGCAGACCTTGACGTGAGCCGCCGAGCTCGAGACTAGCGATTCCCAGTAATGCAGCGCCGGCCCGCCGCTCTCGCTGGAGCGAGGGACGATCGAAAATTGCCCGACACCGTAAGTCTGGCAAGCCGCGTCGACCGCAACGTCGAAGTAGCCCTGACCACTGTGGGCGAGCGCCGCGTCGCGCGCAAACTGCGCCGGTCTGCCCGTGAAGTAATACGGCTGCCACTGCCAAGGTACGAAGTCCGGTGGCGCGCTGAGCGTCTGCACATTTAGCGGGAATTGCGCTTCGAAATCTCCGTCGAGCAGCGGGCCATCGCTGCACGCCGGATCCGACACGAGCGTGAGGCTGCGAAGCTTTGCGTTCCAGGTGTCAGCGCACGTGCCACCGTTCACCGACGCAAAGCGCGCATCGAGCGAACTCGATTCACCCCGCGCCCACGAGGGCAAGCAGACGTTCACGGTTCCGAGTGCGGCTCGTTGCGGCAGAAACGTGAGGCCTTGCCCGTCGAGCGCAAGGCGCAAGAGCACGTCGACGCTGCTATCACCCGTACCACCGAGCTGGTACGCGACGGCGAGCGCGGCGTGCGGCAACGCAGGCAAACTCGGCACGGAAATCTGACCGCTCAGGGTTGCTGCGCCGCATGGCGAGTCGTGCAGCGATGCGCCGTCGGCACCGAAGCTGACGCCCTGGTCAGGCGGATTCCAGCCGGAAGCGCCCTCGGAAAAATCACCATTTCGCACACTGCCTGGCGCCGCACACTGCCCGGGCGCAGCCGGATCGATGCTCACGTCATCGATGTACAGAGGATCGAGATTGCAGTCAGCCACAGGTCCGATCCGACTGAACGCGACCGTGAGTGAACCGCCATAGGCGGCGTCTCCGAGGCACTCACTGTGATCCACCCAATCGAGCCACTCGTTGGTATCTATCGGCCGCATCACGCCGTTCAAGAATAGGCCGACCGGTGGCGGCGCTCTGCGGCTGTCGGCGCGGCGGGTGCGATAAGTGAGCACGAGCGGGCCCGCCTCCGCGTAGCTTGGCATGGTCACCGTTTGCGAGATGGCGCCACCACCGCAAACCGTGTCTTGTCCGAACACGGACCAACCGGCACCGACAATCAGCGCGCCGCTGAGCGCCCAATCGGTCTTGGTATCGAAGTGACCATTTTTGATCACGCCTTGCCACACGCAGTGCCCGTCGACTTTACCGAAGCCGGGCGAGCACGCGCTGCAATCGGCGCCGTGGGTGTGGGCTTCGCACGCGCACACCCGGGTGCCGCTACTGTCGTCACAGCTGCCCGCGTTCGAGCATGCGCCCGCTGGAGTGCAGCCAGCCAAACAGCTGCCGTTCGCGTCGTGGTCTTGAAAATCGGCAGCGCAGGCCGAGCAATCGTCGCCTGTGTAGCCGAGTGGGCAACCGGACCGAGCCCCGGCTTCACCGGCACTGCCCGCTTCAGCGTTTCCGCCAATCCCTGCGTCGCCCGCTTCACCACCGTGCGCGCTCGTCGAGCCAGCGCGTCCAGCATCACCGCTGGCGCCGCCGACACTTGCCGTGGTCCCTCCCGCGACGCCGCCCGCGGCTGCCGCGCCGCCCGCTCCTGCAACGGCACTCGCGCCTGCCCCTCCGCCTGCTGCCGCCCCTTTCGGGTCGTCGGTCGGGTTACACGCCAGCGGCGCCAACACCGCTGCAACTACACCAACACCCAGCACTGCTTGCTTCGAGATCAACGCGCTACCTCTCCCTGACAGTCGCGGGCTCGGCCCGGCCGCCTCGCGGATACTGCCACAACTTCAGCTCGTCACTCGATCCATCACCGGGAACAGAACCAGATAGCGAAGCCCTCACCTGCGACGGCTGACGAGCCGGGCCATGGATCGCACTAGATGCGTTGCGAATTTTGAGTTCTTTGGGGTGCCCCGCGGCTGCTCGGCGTCGCAGCCGCAGCTCCCGCAGAAGACCGGGAGTGATGCGCTCAGCGGCGGTATTCCGGAAGCGACAAGGCGGGCGTTCGACGTAAACGGCAACCTTTGGGTGGGCGTCGGCTACTCGAACCAGGTCACGAAATTCGCAGCGGCGCAACTACGCTCGCGACGGAACGATTTCGACTGCTCGCGCGACCATAAGGATGCGTGGACCGTCGCGCCCCTCCCCGAAGGAAGTAAGGCAGAACGCCTTTGCGCCGGGCTCAACTTGAACGTGGGCAGCAGTGATCTCGTCGGGAGCCGCCAGACGGAAGACCGGATCGCTGAAGACGGTGACGTCCTCCAGACCCTGCACGAAGGACACGCCATCAAAGCGAACCCGCGTCGGGTTTGGCGTGCAATATCCGCAACAGGTACCCAACCAGAACAGAAGCGTCTGCTCTGAGTGACTTTCGAGAAAGGCGTCGTCGAATCTGCGGTTTACGATACCGAATGCAGGGAAATCCGTCTCGAGCGGTTGTCGCGCGAACGTCGGGCGAATCTGCCGCACGATGAAATTCGGAGCCCGGCCGTCCAGATCGACATCGACTGGTTCACCTTCACGGAAGTCTGTGATCCGATCGAGGTTGGCACTCGCGTCAAAGGCGATTGGTCCCAAATGCGGCGAGACAATCGTTCCGGAGCCAAGGTCCGGTGACCAACTGCGGATCGTCCAGGCCATCCAGTCCGCCTAAACGTACCGGCGTTCACCTGCAGACGCCAGAGGAAGCGCGGAGCGCACCCGGCCCGCCCGGTGCAATCCGATGTTGCGCAGCCATCACACCGAACAGCGCGGATGGCACTCGAACCCGCGCGCGGTTCGTGGGCAGGAGTTACGAACGCGCAGGCGTATCCACCAACGAACCGGCCAGGTTTGACGCGGGAACTGCTCGAACGGCCAGGGCGGCTCCGCAGTCCGTGCAGCGTGGCGCGGAAAGGCACATCGCCGTACGGGGCTGCGCAGAATTCGCAAGCGTCTGAGGTCGTCGTCACCACAGGTCTGCTCGAAGATCTGCCAGCGCGTTGGGCTGGGCGTTGATGAACGACGCGACCGTTGCGGTTGCAAACAGGCCGACGTTGACGATGACCTGTTGGTAAGTCCAGGAATACTCGGGCGTGAAGCGGCCGTTGTGAATGAGGCGGGCCGAATTCGCCGACGGCGAGCTCGAAAAGGCGAGTTGGCACGCCGGCATTTCTTCTTGGAGCGCCACAGTCCTGAGCCCACTGAAAGGAGGCACACAGATGGCTCTCGTCGAAGACGAGGGACAAGCCGCAGCCATGCTCGGGAAGGTTGACTCTTTTTTCATGATGCGAAACGAGCGGCGCAAACTCGACGCGTTGATCGAAGATGATCGAGTGATAGGCGACCGGCCCGTCGAGAAGAACAGGCGGCAGCTCCAAGGCCGATGGTAGGTTGGCACGTACGCTGGCGACAGGATGACCGCGTCCGGTTTTCTCCCAACGCCTCAGCAGTTTCTGCACTACAACGACAGTGCTCATCGACTGCCCCGACATACCGGCGTTCAGCTGCAGGCGCCAGAGAGAGCGACCGATAAGGCGGAGTTTCAGTAACGCCGGGACCTTGGGCGCGCCCAGATGCGCCCGCGCGATGCGCTCACGCCCAATCACTCGAAAGGATCAGGCTCCTCCTCGACAGCGTAGCCCGGGGGCCTTGACGCGCTCGCCAGCCTTCTTGGCGTCATTTGGCTGATCTGTCTTGAGGAGAGCCTCCCAGCTGAGAGCTGGTTTCAAATAACGACGTGCTTGCGATTCCGGTCCGACCCAGAGCGAGCGCAGTTCTGTCGACCCCACCAAGATCGCCGCGTCTCACCCGATGTCCTCGTGATCGAGGTTTGCCGTCCAGGTATCAAGGCCAACAGCAGGAAGGTCATCGTCCTCAGCGGACGTAGCAGCGAGGCGGGCAAGGTCCCAACGCGACGGGTCGGCCTGTCGAACGACGATGAGTCCGACGCGTTCGCCTGGGCGACGGTTTTGCGGTTTGGCAGGAAGGAGAAGGGCATTCTCGTACAGCGCTTCGACCGGACGCATGCCGAAAAGATAGCACAACGCACTCGCCTCGGATGGCGCAGGATTCCTGATGCCCGGTCTGCCCCAACGCCGTTCCAATGAAATTGACCGGCGTGCAACCCCAGTCAGCGACCAAACCATCTCCTCCACCAAGAAGGAGCGCCGGCGTTCTCGGCTCGGGGCTCGGCGGCGATCTTCTGCACGACCTGGGCCCCGCCGCATGCGCCGCACAGGGCTGAGAACATCTCGAGCTCGTCGGGCGTGTTCGGAAATACCTTCGCGATGAGCAATGACGGAGCGTCGAAAAGCTCATCGAGTCCACAGCCGCTGCACGCATGGATGTGCCACTTGGTACGCTCAGCGAGGTATTGAGCGGTGACCCGAAGCGGGTATTCAAATTGCGTTGGCACCACGAACATGATCTCCGCACCCATTGCGACCGAGGTTAGCTGTTTGGGGGCGTTTAACAGAGTACCCACGAACGCATCGTCCGACATGCCTGCCACGCGAACCCACATCAGCTCGGGAGCAGTGGCTGCTGTTCGCGGGCCGCCATCGTGAACCAAGACCTGGAGATCATCCGGATTTTGCGGATGAAAGCGGCTGCGCAACTTGCTGTGTTCTCGCCACGGAGTCGCCATTCGTACCGTCCACCGAACGTAGCAAGCCTAAGCAGCGCGCGTCGAGCGAAGCGAGAGCTGCGTCTGCTTCAGGCCGTTGTTGGCGGCGTGTCGCGGCTTGCGCGGTGCCGAACAGAGCGTGGCCGGCTGGAAGGAATGACAATCACCTGGGCGTGTCACTCCGCGTCAATTGAAGCACGAGCATCGCAGCGGATGTGAAGCGCTCCTCGTCGTCGAGCAGGGAGCGATAGTCCCCCCAAGGAAGGTTGCCGGCATTGAGCTGCTTCTCGGCGAACAGTTTCAGCCGCCAAGGGTCAGGGTCCTGCTTGTCAAAATCGAAGTCGATGCCACCCGATACCAGGCCGCGATCAATGTCCACCCCCACCCCGTGCGCGCGGTAGTGCCAAGTAGTCCCAGGGATAGCATGAACCCCACCTTTCCCGGGACGCTTCAGGATTTCCTCAGGAGCAGCAAGCGCGAACGAACGACAAAGGAGCTCTTCGGCCCAGCGCCGCCAAGCGTACCACTGCGGTAGCAGCAGCCGAATAAGGTCTTCATCTTGGGTGTTCACAGCCGACCGCCCAAACGTATCACGGCTTCGGCTGCGAAGCGGAGCGAAGCGAGGTTTTGTCTGCGGCAAACCGGAGTAATGCGAGTGCGTTAAATGCCGCCCCTCAGACTCTTTGTTGCCAGTCTTCGCCCAGTAGCTGAGCGCCTGATGCCTTTGCGAACGCCTCGAAGTCACGCCGATTGCAGATCACTAGTGGAAGCTGTCGCGCTACAGCTGCAAGCGGCGATCAACAGCTCGCCGACGTTCTGCCGCGCCTTGCGCGCGGAACCTGACCACATGGTAGCCGCGACGTCAGCGGCCATATCATCAACCGGAAGGACTACACAGGCTCGAACGAGCGCTTCGAATGCCTGGAGTCGGCGTTGAAACGGCCTGCCCGCGGAGATCACCGTTCGGTAACCCCGTAGGCGCTCGAAGACGGTGATCGCGCGGAATTGTGAAACGCCCAAACTCCATCAAGTAAAAGCGCGCGAGCGCTTACGATCGGGTTCCCGCGACTTATTTCTGAAAGTGTGTCGGTGTCGAGCTGAACAGGTCCCCACGCCACCTACCGGTCTCTCTCTTAACTTACGAAGCATGGCGCGGCTGTCTGCCGCCGGGATGTCGGCCAGACTTGCGGTGGCAAGCGCCAAGGTGCGTGCTGCCAGCGTTCGTTCAATGTCGCTACAGACTTCAGACCATGGGCGGACCGCGCTCGGGTTGGCCTCATGAGCGGCGAGTCGTTCACGTAGCAGAGCGCGCTGCGCTTCGGAGATAGGAAGACGCTGCTGGTCGGCAACGATTCTGTCCCAAAGCGCGCCGACGTAACTGACCTTTTCTTCCGGCGTGAGGTCATCGAATCCAGGCGGAATTGGGACAGAGTTTGCCACTGACGAAGGATAGCTCTTGCACAAGCGTTCGACAAATCGCGGCTCGGTTGCGGAATAAGCTCTCGTCTGACTAACCGCACCGGCGTTCGCGGGAACCACCGGAGCTACTTCAAAGGCTGCGGACTCCGACAGAGAGGGCCGCGGCCGAGCACGTGGGTGCAGATCATCGTGGTGAAGTGGTGACGATACCGAAGACATGAAGTCTCATCGCGGAGCTGCGCTCCGTGTTGACGGTCGATCTCCGGAGTCGCAGACGGCTCACCAACACCGGCGAAGATCTCGCGCTTCGCAGGGGCCTCTGCCTTTGTGGTCGCGGACCGACGAGGGCAGGTGCCCTGGGAAGCGCTGCAGCATGCACCCGACGCGGTGCTTCACTCCCGTGAGCCAGCGCGGCCGTCCAACCCCTGCCCGCCCAACGCGCACGCTCCCCGTGCACGACCGAGGTGCGCGGGTTCTCTGCAGTCACGGGTTCGTCAAGAGCGCTCCAAATACCCGGGACCACACGCCCACCCTGCGCCCGCCGCTCGTAAACCCAAAAAAACGCGAGAGCCGCCCCGGTCTCAGCCGATGCCACGCCGCTTTCTTGCTACTATCCCCGCCCCGCACCGCCCCGCACCGCCCGACCCAATGATCCGAATCGAGCAGCTCAACAAGTCTTACCGCACGGCCGAGAGCCCGCTGCACGTGCTGCGCGACGTGAGTTTTCACGTGCAGCGCGGGGAGCTCGTGTCGATCATGGGTTCGTCGGGGTCGGGCAAGAGCACGCTGCTCAATATTTTGGGCATTCTCGACGATTACGATAGTGGTGCGTACTATTTGGGGGATCGCTTGGTGCGCGCGTTGTCGCAGCGCGAGGCGGCTCGGTATCGGAACCGATTCATCGGCTTTGTGTTTCAGTCGTTCAATTTGCTCGGCTTCAAGAGCGCTCAGGAAAACGTGGCGCTGCCGCTCTATTATCAAGGCGTCGCGCGGCGCACGCGCAACAAGATCGCGCTCGAATATTTGGATCGGGTTGGGCTGCGCGAACGAGCCACGCATTTGCCGAATGAGCTTTCCGGCGGTGAGCGGCAGCGCGTGGCGGTGGCACGCGCGTTGATCACCAAGCCCGAGCTCATCCTCGCGGACGAGCCGACCGGCGCGCTCGACACCGCGACTTCCTATCAATTGATGGATTTGTTCCGAGAGGTGAATAACTCGGGCATGACGGTCGTGATCGTCACGCACGAGCATGACATCGCCGAGCGCACCGACCGCGTCATCCGCATGAAAGACGGCAAGGTGGCCTAGCGCAACCATGCCCGGCCTCGACGCACTACAAGAGATTTTCGCGACCCTGCAGCGGAACAAGCTGCGCACGGCGCTGACCGCGCTCAGCGTCGCTTGGGGCATGCTGATGCTCGTGGTGTTGCTCGGCGCGGGGCGCGGCTTGGAGAACGGAGCCGCGTATGAGTTCCGCGATGACGCAGTCAACTCACTCTGGCTATACGTCGGCAAGACCACGCTGCCCTTTGCGGGCCGCGGCCCCGGCCGCGAAGTGAAGCTGACCAACGACGACTACGACGCCATTTTGCGCAGCGTGCCCGGCGTGGAGCACATTACCGGGCGCTTTTATATGTGGGGTGAGTTCATGGTGAGCCAGGGCGCCAAACACTCCTCCTTCGATATCCGCGGCGCGCACCCCGGGCACCAATACCTCGAGAAGACGATCGTCAGCGACGGTCGCTTTTTGAATGACACGGACATCGCAGAGCGGCGCAAGGTGTGCGTGATCGGTTCGGCGGTCGCCTCGTTCTTCTTCGGCAAGCGTAGCCCAATCGGCGAGTATCTGACGATCCGCGGGCTCTCCTACAAAGTGATCGGCGTGTTCGAAGACGTGGGCGGCGAGGCCGAGCTGAAGAAGATCTACATCCCCATCACCACGGCGCAGCTGATCTACAATCAGCCGGGGCGCCTGCATCAGATCATGTTCACGATTGGCGATGCCAATCTCGAACAGAGCAAGCACATCGCTGAAACGCTCGAACACTTCATCGCGGCGCGGCACGGCATTTCACCGCAAGATCGCCCCGCCATGCACGTGCAAAATAACCTCGAGCAATTCGAGCGCATCAATAGCGTCTTCGTTTGGATCAAGATCTTCGTTTGGATCGTGGGCATTGGCACGCTGCTCGCCGGCATCGTCGGCGTCAGCAACATCATGCTCATCTCCGTAAAAGAGCGAACGCGGGAGATTGGCATTCGCAAAGCGCTCGGCGCAACTCCCCTGTCGATCATTTCGCTGGTCGTCGGGGAATCGATCATCGTCACGGGTACCGCTGGTTATTGTGGGCTGGTGTTCGGCATTTTCGTGGTCGAACTCGCCGCGCGCTATTTGAAGGACGTGCCTTTTCTGCGCCGGCCTGACGTGGATTTGCCTTTGGCGCTCACCGCAACGGCGATTCTCGTCTTGTGCGGCGCGCTGGCGGGCTTCTTTCCGGCTCGGCATGCCGCAAAGGTCAATCCGATCGAGGCGCTGCGTGGCTGACGGGGCACCATGATCGATCTCGACGCCTGGCAAGAGGTTTGGGCCACCCTGCGCAGCAACAAGTTGCGCGCGTTCTTGACCGCGCTCGGCGTGTTTTGGGGTGTGTTCATGTTGATCCTGATGCTCGGCATCGGCAACGGCCTCGAGCGCGGCGTGATCCACAACCTGAACGGGCTCACGAACTACAGCGTGTACGTCTGGGCTCAGCGGACGTCGCTGCCCTACCGAGGGCTTCAGCCAGGCCGGTACGTGAAGCTCAACAACGCCGACATCAGCGCGGTCGCCCGCGCCGCGGGCGTCGAGCACGTCGCGCCGCGCATTCAGATGGGCACCTGGCGCGCCGGTGAAAACGCCAGCTACGGCGCGAAGAAGGCCAACTTCAACGTCATCGGCGACACGCCGGAGCTCGCCTATGTCGAGCCGCTTCGGCTGCCGCTCGGCCGCTTCTTCAATGCCCGCGACATGGCCGAGGAGCGCAAAGTCGCCGTGATCGGGGAAGAGGTGCGAAAGACCTTCTTCGGCGACGCCAACCCAATTGGCGCCTATATCCAAGTCCGCCGAGTTTATTTCCAAGTCATCGGTGTGCTCGATACGCAAAAGACGGGCGACGAGCGCGAGAAGATGATTTCCGCCGTGTACGTGCCGTTCACCACGTTCCAGACCGCGTTCAATATGAAAGATCGCGTGGGCTGGTTTTCGCTCACGGCTCGCACGAACTTACCGGCGAAGCTGGTCGAGCAAAACGTGCGGCACGCGATCATGGACAGCCACCGCATCAATCCCGATGATAGCTTGGCCGTTGGCTCGTACAACGCGGCCGAGAAATTCGAGAGCATTCAAGGGCTGTTCAAGAGCATTCGCAAATTCGTGTGGTTCGTGGGCACGCTCACGTTGCTCGCCGGCATGCTCGGCGTCAGCAACATCTTGCTCATCATCGTGAAGGAGCGCACGAAAGAGATCGGCGTGCGCAAAGCGCTCGGCGCAACGCCAGCGTCGATCGTGTCTTTGGTCGTGGCCGAGGGCCTGTTGCTCACGAGCTTAGCCGGCTATTTGGGCGTCGTGGCCGGCGTGCTCGGGCTGGAATTGGCGGGCCGCGCGGTGCGGAATCTGCCGAACGCGCCGCTCAGCCAGCCCGAAATCAGCCTGCAAGTTGCGCTCGTCGCCGTCCTGGTCTTGATTGTGGCGGGCTTCGTGGCAGGTATCGTACCCGCGCGTCATGCCGCCCGCGTCCACCCCGTCGAAGCCTTGAGAGCCGAATGATACGCCGCGCCGTCCCCGTCCTCCTCACGAGCTTCGTGTTCGTTGCCTTCGTCGCGACGCTGGTATTTTTGTACCGCAAGTCCGAAGCGCACCCCATCGTTTACCAGACCGTCAAACCGGTGGTGATGGACATCGTGAAGAAGACGGTCGCGCCGGGTGCGCTCGTGCCCCGTCGCGAAGTGACGATCAAACCGCACGTGTCCGGGGTGATCGAGAAGCTCTTGATTCAACCGGGCCAAACCGTGAAACAAGGCGCGCTGGTCGCCAAGATCCGCATCATGCCCAACATGGTGTTGGTCGACCAAGCCGAGACCAAAGTGCGTTCTGCGCAGATCAGCCTGGCCAATGCCACGAGCGAGGCCGAACGGTTCAAACAGCTCTACTCGCAGAGCCTCATTTCGCAAACCGAGTTCAATCAATATCAACTCGCCGCTCAACTGCGAAAAGCCGAGCTCGAGGCCGCCGAGAGCAATCGCGATCTCTTGATTCAAGGCTCGTCGAAGTTGTCCAAGCGCGTGGCCAACGTAGTGGTCTCGACCGCGGAAGGCACGGTGCTCGACGTACCCGTGAAGGAAGGCGCGTCCGTGATCGAAGCCAACACCTTCAACGAGGGCACGACCATCGCGTCCGTTGCCGACATGAGCGACATGATCTTCCAAGGCCGCGTCGACGAATCCGAGGTCGGCAAAATCCGCATCGGTATGCCGGTCGCGATCGCCGTCGGTGCGCTCGGCACGGAGCGTTTCGACGGCAAGCTCGAGTACATCGCGCCGAAAGGCGTGGAAAAAGACGGCACCATCGAGTTCGAGGTCAAGGCCGCCCTGATCCTCAAAGAGGGCGTGATGATCCGCGCCAACTACAGCGCCAACGCCGACATCATCTTGGAGCGCCGCGATCACGCTTTATCCATCAACGAGGGGCTCGTGCAGTTCGAAAAAGGTCAAACCTTCGTCGAAGTCGAAACCACCCCCCAGCACTTCGAGCGACGCGAGGTCAAACTCGGACTCTCCGACGGCATCAACGTCGAAGTGCTCTCGGGCTTGGACGCCAACTCACGCGTGAAGAAGCCGGAGACCGACCCGAGCTTCCATTGAGCGCCGGCGGGCGCGGACGCGCGGAGCCAGCACGGGATTGATCGTCTCGAGTCGAGCAGTGTCAGGCAATCCCGCTCGTGCTCTTTCGCGGCGAGCACACGCGGCGAGCCACTATTTCGGCGGGGTCAGCGAGCACTTGGTCATGGGTGCGATCCAAGCGAAAACTTGCACCCAAAGCTGGGGGATCTCGGGCAGCGTCGACCACTCAGAATCGAATTCAATCCATTCGTCACCCCAAACGAAGGCGCGGCCAGCTCCCATTTGAATGGCAAATGCCGCGGTAGCCGCGGGAGTGCTCGATAAGAACGCGATCGGCGTGCGCGTGCCCGCCGCGCCACCTAAGTCGGAAACCGCGTATCCTCCAGTGAAGGTGACCGAGGTGAGCCCCGTGCTGATGGGGTGCATCGCGAAGCTCATCACCGGCCCCCACCTGAGCTCTCCGCTAAAAGCGACCCCGAGCGGCGCGAGCAGTGAGTTCGCGTGCCAGTCAATCGTCGTGTCATCGTGGTAACCGGACATGGCTGCCACGCCCCCTCCCGCCGAGACCCAGGCCGAGAAAGCGGTCGCTTCGTCCGTCGTGTAGTCGCGCGTCAGGCAATCGAGAACGACGACATCGAAGGGCGCGAGCGTGTCTCGCGTCATCGGCTCGTCCGCCGTAGTCTGGATTCGTTTCACGCTGGTCCCACTCTTCGTGAGCCACTGCTCGAAATTCGACGCATCATTCGAGCCCGGGTTTCCGAGGATTCCGATGTTGAGGTGCGAGCAACCCGCCGCAGCATCGTCATCGGACGCGCTGGCGTCCACGTCGAGAATCAGACCATTGCCAGCTGAGCCGCCGGACCCGTTTCCGCTCGTGGAGCTCGCCGCGCCGCCCGCATTGGCGGTACCGCTGCCACTGGCGCCCCCGGAGGACGAGCCCCCGCCCGAGCCGGCGCCAGCGCCCCCAGCGGCATTGCCGCCCGCGCTGCAGCCGAGGAGCGCGATAGCGCCTAGCAGCGAGCCGGCGAGCAATCGAAGAATTGAGGAGGTGCGACGTTGTAAGCCGATCATCATATGCTTCCGCATATTGTCGGCTGGGACGCCGATGTGCATGGAAAAAAGCACGAGCGCCGCGCATTGCCAGTTCAAGCTGCCCTACCGAGGCGGCTTCGTGGGCTGCGCCGCCTTCGCAAGCCGCCGTGCCCGGGCCCCCGCGCTAGGCGGAGGCCCCGAACACAGCCGCTGCAGCCCCTTTCCGTGAACCTACTTGAGCGAGGCGTACAAGCCCAGGCGGGCAGGTGCCGGGAAGAACGCCGGCGAAGTCACCGAGCCAAGAGCCGCGCTCGAGATCACCACGGCCGGCGCGACGGAGCCGGACGCCGTCAGCTGGCTCGCGCTGAACTTGCAGAACTTCCCGGCGCTGTAGGCCAGCCACATGCCGCCGCTTTCGTCGAGCGCGATGCCTTGTGGCAACGCGAGCACATCAGCTTGGACTTGAATGGCGGGAGTGACGGTTCCGGACTCGAGCGACGTCAGCAGCGCAAGCGTCCCGTCGTAGTTGACCCAAAGCTGACCCTCCGCGTTGAACGCGAGGCCAAGCACGTTCGACAACGCGCCAATGACGGGCTCGGGCGTTTGCGCGTCGATTGTGGTGGCCGGCGGCGCGCTACTCGACGCCGCCAATGTGTCGACCGTGTACTCGAGGACGTCGTTGCCAGAGCCCACCCAGAGGTTGCCCTTCACGTCGAACGCGAGGGCCGCCGGCGAGGGCACGCCTGAGATCTCGACGCTGGGCACCGCCGAATCGGTCGAAGTGGCCAGATCGGCCGCTGCAAATTTCGCGACCTCATTCGAGTATGCGACGCCTACCCAAAGATTGCCGCTTCCGTCGAACGCCAGCGTGGTCGGTCCCGGGATACCCCCGCTCAGTGCATCGCTGCCAATGACGATGTCGGGGGTCACGTTGGCTCCCGCGGCTAACGCGTCGGCAGCGTAGCGTTTGAGGCCGACGGAGCCGGCCGTCCCGTCGATCAGCCACAGATTGCCGTCGCGATCGAACGCGCCGGGCAGTGAACCCGCCGTCGAGGCAGTGGTCGTGGCGTCGGGTGCGCCGGAGCTGGTGAGGACGGCCGACGCATAACCAAAGGTGTCGTTGTCGCTGTTCTGGCTACCGACCCACAGCTGGTTGCTCGTAGGAATGAGCGAGTAAGTCACGCTGACGGCGAGCGCATCAGCGCCGCAGTGCACGTCCGCTTGCGCCGTCGACACGCTGGCTTTGTAAGCCTTGCGCACGACCGGATCGGGCGCGGTCACCGGATCCGCCGTGATCGTGTACGTGCCCGTGGCGACCTTCAAGGACTCTGAGCCGACGAGACTCGCGTGATTGAGCGGACCGTCGACGGTCACTTTCGCCGAGACGCCAGCAGGCAGCCCCGTCACCGTAATGGCCAGCGAATCGGTAGCGCATTCACCGCTGCCAGTCAGCGTGTTGTGGCCGCCACCATCTGAGCCGCAACCAACCACGAGCGAACCGAGTAACCCCAACGCCAAGCAATATTTCATGGTCTCTACTACGTAACTACGGTCCGCCGCCTTCCGCAACCAGCTAAATGCCGGCAAACCGCGCACTTCCCGACAGTGAGCCGGCTAATCCGAGCTGGCTGCAACGGCCGAGACACCGAACGCGGTCCGTGGCTACTGGATTTGCTCAATCACCCTCTTAGGTTGAGTCGGTGCGGAGTCATTGGGGCTTGCGGTAACAATCTCGGTCATCTGCGTCAGCAGACTGCCCACCGCGCCGGCTCACGCGCTCATAGAGCTGCATTGCGCTCGCACTCGGAAACACGCTCTCTCCCTGAAGCCGAACGAAGCCCCCCGCATGCAATCGAGCAAAGCCCGCCGTCCAGCACTTGAAACGTAAAAATGGCGCGATTGATCCCATCTCGATGGACACCATGCGCGCGAGTGAGTCGCTCTCGGCCGAAGCGGCCAGCACGATCGAAAGGAGCAGCCAAGCGTCCGACCAGACGTAGGGGGAACGTTTTTCATGGGTGCTGAGCTCGTGCGACAACGGCGAGAAGGTGAATGTCCCGCGGTGGTGGGCATTTTTCCAGCGCAGCCCGTCAGGATCCCCTCGCAGCGCGACCGATTGTACGCCTCACGTCGGCGCCGCCCGGCTGCGGTTGCAGCAAACAAGACCCCACTTCGCTCCGCATTCGCTGCTGAAATTTGGTACGTTACCGTAGCCCGACCGAGTTCCACCAATGCGTGACGCAGAATCAATTCGCCGCCGGCCGGGGATGTACATCGGAGACACGAGGGATGGCTTGGGTCTCATGCACATGCTGTGGGAAGTCGTTGCCAATTCGCTCGATGAGCACTTGGCGGGACGGTGTTCCACGGTGAACGTTGAACTCGAGGGGCGCGCCGTAACGGTGGAGGACGACGGTCGCGGGATTCCTCTGGAGCCGATCAACGGTGTTCCGTTCGCCCAGCAGGCGCTGACATCATTTCACGACACACCGACGCTCGACGGCCATGCGCCACACGAGCACATCGGGAAAGTCGGGCTCGGGTTGTTCCCTATTTGCGCACTGTCGTCGGAGCTCAGGCTGGTGGTTCGTCGCGATGGCCGCTGCTTCTCTCAGCAGTTTTCGCGAGGCGTTGCCACCTCGATTCTTCGAGATGACGGTCCGACAAGCAGCCGCGGAACGAAGATTACGTTCGTTCCCGACGATTCGATTTTCAAAGTCGCAAGACTCGATGCCGCTCGTGTGGCGGAGCGTCTTCATGAGCTCGCCTTTCTTTTGCCCAAGCTTACGCTTTCACTCCGCGACGAACACCTTCAGACCTTCAGCGAGCCGGAAGGCTTGCTGTCGCTCGTCAAGTCGAAGGTCCCGCTCGAGTTGCGCGAGGGATCAACGCTGCTCGCCTCGAAGACGTTCGGCCAAATCAACGTGGAACTCGCGGGCATCTGGAGTTCGGACGGTGCAGCGAGGGTCGACAGCTTCGCCAACATCGAGCGGACTTCCGATGGCGGCACTCATGTGGACGGGTTTCGCAGCGGCTTGCTCGCCGGGCTGAAACGCGCAGCCCCCGACCTGTGCGCAAAGTACCCAGCTCGACAGCTACTCCGAGCACTCTGGGACGGGCTGACTGCAGCGGTCTGCGTGCGGCTGAGGGATCCGAACTACGACCGGCCAACGAGATCGCGGCTCGTTACACCGGAAGCGCGTCGTGCTGTCAGGCGGTGCACCGCGGAGGCTTTTGCAGAGCATCTTCTCCAGAAGAGTGAGCTTCTCGATCGCATCGAAACTGCACTTGAAGGACGCGGGCCTACTCTGCAGCCAACCTGAGGGCATCCGGAGTCGGAACCTCGTGGCTCGCGAGGTGGTGGCGTACCCCCCGACGTTCTCGCTGTAAGAAGCGGTTAGCGGTCTGCTGGACCGTAGGGTCAATCCGAAGACGTTGGCCGGACGAAACTCGACAGAGGCGCGAACAATGGGCTTCGAACTTACGCTCGACAAGCCAAGCGAACGCTCCAGCAACCGACTTTGGGCTCAAGCGTTCTGCAACGCATTCCCGCAATTCGTGGAGCTCAGCGTCGCTCTTGAGGACCGCCTCTGCCTTGCCAATGATCTCGCTGCTGACATCGGCTTGACGCCCGGTGAGTACGTCGAACGCGAAATCGGACTCGAGCTCGATTTCGAGCGCGGGGACTTCTGGATTCGGGTCGAATTTCGGGAGCGGTGCGCCACCATCACGGTTCCAAACTTCCCGACTGCAGGGAACGAAGCGGCCGTCGCGGAGATGCGCCCGCACCTCGAGTTCCTCGTCCGTCTCGGCTTTGTCCTCAACAATCCGACCAGGGGGAGGCCCATGCCATCGCAGGATTGGGAAGCCGTAGTGCATTAGGGACGAAAGAGCTGGGGAATGCCTTCTTACAATGAACATCTGGCGCGTTGCATCTCGCGAGCAACGGCAGTCCGAACGGTCGCGGTCGGCGGTTTCGATCCAAAAACGACGTTCCGAACGCAACTCCTTGTTCGTGACGTCCAAAGGAGTCCGTGGCCAGCCTTCGGTGCTCCTTGCTCATCCCAGAGGAATCACTCGCAGACGGGCGTTATCAGCCGCAACACGCCAGCGAATTTGCCGAAAAGCCCCGCGGGCCCTAGCGGTCGCAGCCAGCGTTTGTTATGGGCAATGGGCGGGAATAGGGCGACAAGGAGAGGCTGCATGAAAATTCGGGTATTGGGAGCGAGTGCGCTGGCGATGGCGTGCATCCTCGGGTGTTCGAGTCAGAGCGGCACCGGTGGCGATCGCGTGCTGCGAACCGACGGTGCGGGCGTCTCGACGTTGCTGTCGGACTCGAAAGCTCCGAACGCTGCCGCCGATGGCGAAGCGGTCGCTGTGCAAAGCCAAGCGCTCGCTGCCGCCCTGGGCACTGGTCAAGTCAGTATTTTCTATCCGAAGCCGGGGGCGCAATCCGATGGTCTCTGCTTCATCGGCCTGTTCGCGGACAACGCGGGCAATCTCTACCCGGTGAGCCCGGTCGGCGTGTTCAAGATCCTTCCGGATGGGACGCTCGTCAACAACGAGACAAACCTGTTCCTGAAGGGAACCAACGATTTCTTCGCCGCGCTCGATCAGCCAAACCAGACCGTGTACTCGGCCGACTCGGGGAACCTATTCT
>Ga0068855_100003507_pt1 | contig 19218 bp, 18 predicted proteins | sample KBSCornC52_FD_66592 | JGI IMG/M metagenome (GOLD analysis project Ga0068855, IMG submission 66592) | Corn rhizosphere microbial communities from Kellogg Biological Station, Michigan, USA - KBS Corn C5-2 | ecosystem: Host-associated > Plants > Roots > Rhizosphere > Soil ...
GGGGCAATAGGAGCTACGGAGATAGATTTCTGCTTTTATGTTATTCATTCACAAGTGAATGAACATTGACTTGTGGCGACGCCCGATGTGAGAATCAGCCGAAACGCCAGCAGAGCGTGAGGAGAGGGGGCATGAGAGTCCAGGCATATTGGTCGGCTGCATCCTTGTTGGGGCTGGTTTGGTCCGGCACGTCCGCCGCGCAGTCGCCCAGCTCGAGGACGCCGCAGGCCAGCCCCGCCGGTGTTTCCTCGTCAGCGGTGTTGGAAGAAGTCGTCGTCACGGCGGAGCGGCGTCATACGGACGCCCAACATACCGCGATTTCAGCCACAGTCTTGAGCGGCAACGACATAGCGGACATGGGTGTGGTCACCGTGGATGCGCTGCAGTTCGCCACGCCGGGCGCGACGATCGACAATTTCGGTCAGGGTATCGACTTCAATATCCGCGGCGTGGGCAAGGGCGAGCACAATTCGCAGACCACGGTGGGCGTGGTCACCTATCGCGATGGCCTCGCCACTTTTCCTGGATATTTCCAGGAGGAGCCGTACTACGACGTGGCGAACGTGGAGATTCTTCGCGGCCCGCAAGGCACGTTCGGGGGCCAGAACGCGACCGGTGGTGCCGTATTCGTCACAACCAACGATCCCAGCATCAACGCTGGCTACAGCGGGTACCTGCAGGGTCAGTTCGGGAACTACACCGAGCTGGGACTGCAGGGCGCGGTCAATCTGCCCATCAGTGACACGCTCGCCGCCCGCTTCGCGTTCAATAGCGAGCGCCGCGACAGCTTTTACGACGTTACCGGTCCCAATGGCACCCGCTCAATATCATCTCGCCCGACAAGGGCTTGCTGACCTGGATAGCCGGCGCCTACGTATACAGCGACAAGACTTCTTTTCCGCCACCCTATCAGTTTGTGATCGCAACGCCTCCCGGCAGTCTCACGAACGAGTACCTCCTGGATGGCGACAACCCGGTGTCCGCCGTGGCCGGTTTCGGTCAACTGAGTTTCCAACTGCCCGCGGGCTGGCAGCTGCAGATCGGTGGCCGATATACAGCCGACAAAACCACCAACCACGTGCGTATCCTGCAATACGGCCTGCCCCTCAGCGACGAGCAGTCGCAGAAGTTCGTCAATACCTCGGGCAAGGTATCACTCAACTGGAATGTCAATCCCGACAACTTTCTCTACGCCGGAAGGGACATCCTGGGCGGCCAGGTCGCGTGGGCGCATGCGCGCTTCGTGACCACGTTGTACGGGACCAACCTCACGAACCAACACTATGTGGGCGCGTTGAATTCCGGCCTGCGCTTCGCAGGTCCCCCGCGCCAATATGGAGTGCGGTTCCTGACTACGTTCTAGGGATGTATGCAACCTTATGCTCTGACGGTCGACAAATTTCTCGAGCACGCTGCCAAGTGGCACGGGCAGGCGGAAATCGTATCCGCCGTCGGTACCGGAATCAGACGGACGACTTACGCCGAACTGCGGGCGCGGGCCGCGCGGCTGTCGGGTGGGCTACTCGAACGCGGTCTGCGCTTGGGGGATCGCGTTGGGACCCTGGCCTGGAACACCGAGGATCACCTGAGCCTTTCCTACGCTTTGCTGGGCGTGGGGCTCGTTTGCCATACGCTCAACCCGCGCTCGAGCGTTGCCCACCTGGCCGCAATCGTGAATGAGGCGGCCGACCGCTGGATTGCAGTCGGTGAGGGACTCCAGCCGCTGGTGCGCGAGTTATTGCCTCTGTGTCCGTCGGTGGAGGCCGTGTTGATACTCGATGACCAGCGGGCGGGTCAGTCGTCCCTGCAGGTACGGGACCAATGGGAGCTGAATGATTTTCTCGAGCGCTTCGGGCGCCCGGCACCCTGGGGTGGATTCGATGAAGAGACCGCGGCGGGGCTTTGCTACACCTCCGGCACGGTCGGCAATCCTCGGGGAGTCCTCTACACGCATCGCTCGAACTACTTGCATACGTTACGGGCGCTGCAGGCTGACGCAGTCGCGCTGACTGCGGCGGACACAGTACTCGTCGCGGTGCCGATGTTTCATGCCAATGGTTGGGGCTTGCCATTCGAAGCGCCCGCGGCGGGCGCGCGCATGGTGTTGCCAGGCCGCTCGGTCGAGCCGGCGCATCTGCGAGCGTTGATCGAGCTGGAGGGCGTCACTGTGGCAGCTGCTGTGCACACAGTCTGGCTCGGGTTGGTCGACTTGCTCGAGTCTGTAGGCGCAGAGTTGCCTTCCCTGCAGCGGATCATCATCGGCGGCTCGCAGTGTCCTGATGCGCTGGTACAGCGCATCGAGACCCGGCTCGGCGTTCGGGTGCAGACGAGTTGGGGCATGACCGAGCTTTCGCCGCTGGGCACGATCTCCCCACCGCTAGCAGTGCCGGCTGGCGGACCGCGCACTGCCGGCCGGGCCCCCATGGGTCTGGATCTCAAGTTGGTGGATGCCGAGGGGGTCACGCTCCCCAATCAACGTGGCGTGGTGGGCCGTCTGCGGGTGCGAGGTCCGAGTGTCGCCGCCGGCTATTTCGGCCCCGGGCAGGAGAGTGCTGTTGACTCGGAGGGCTACCTCGATACGGGCGATCTGGCATCGATCGATGCAGCGGGCAACCTCACCATTGCCGGGCGCGTCAAGGATCTGATCAAGTCCGGAGGTGAATGGATCAACCCTAAGGAGATGGAGGACCTCGTCGGCACCTTGCCTGAAGTGGCCCTGGTCGCCGTCGTTGGCCGCCAGCATGAAAAGTGGGGCGAGCGGCCGGTCTTGATCGTCGAGCCGCGTATTCATGAGGCGCTTGCCGAGGAGATCGTTCTCTCGACCCTGCGCGGCCGGGTGCCTGACTGGTGGTTGCCGGACCAGGTGGTGTTCGTCGAGCGCATGCCGCTGGCGGCAACGGGGAAGATTGACAAGCGTCGGCTGCGCGACAGCCTCATCTGAGCCCGTCGGCGGTTGATGTAAGATGTCGTGCGGACATGAGCTGAAGGAAGGCGCACCGAGGTCTAGTGATGCCGTTTGTCGATGCCGAGGCAGCTGTCAGAGGGGAATACGACGTCGTCGTGGTGGGGTCGGGCGCGGGCGGTGGGCAGATGGCCTACACGCTGACCATGAGCGGCGCGCGGGTCTTGCTGTTGGAGGCGGGCAGGAGATACGAGCCTGCCGTGGAAACAGCCATGTTCCAGACCCCCGAAATGGCGCCGCTGCGGGGGACGAGCACACCGGACAAACCGTTCGGATTTTACGACGCAACGATCGATGGCGGTTGGCAGGTGCCGGGCGAGCCTTACGTGCAGTCGAGTACCGAGCCCGGCGCACGCTTCGATTGGTGGCGGGCGCGCATGCTCGGCGGACGCACCAACCATTGGGGCCGCATCGCCCTGCGCAATGGACCTTATGATTTCAAGCCGCGCTCGCGCGACGGGTTGGGTTTCGACTGGCCCATCTCGTATGCGGACATGGCGCCATATTACGATAAAGTGGAACTGCTGATCGGCGTCTACGGCTCGAATGAAGGCCTGGAAAACACGCCGAGCTCGCCAGCCGGCTGCCTGCTCCCGCCACCGAAGCCGATCGTGAGCGATCTGCTGGTGAAAAAATATTCTGCGACGCTCGGCATTCCCACGATCCCGTTTCACCGGGCGGTGCTGACCAGACAGTTGGATTGGCAGAGCTCGCCGGCGAAACTGCATCCCGGCAACGCGCGCGCGCAGGAGATCATTGCGAGCGACATGCGCAGCCGCGCGCCCTGCTTATGGGCCACCCCGTGCGGGCAGGGATGCTCGATCCGCGCCAACTATCAGTCCCCCACGGTGCATCTGCCGCCTGCGCTCGCGACCGGGAAGCTCGATATCCTGACCGATGCCATGGTCGCGGAGGTGACGTTAGCCGGCAGTGGACGGGCCTCCGGCGTTCGCTTCGTCGACAAGCATTCGGGCAAGTCGATGGAAGTTGCCGCGCGCGTGATCGTGCTGGCGGCTAGCGCGTGCGAAACGGTACGTATCTTGCTGAACTCGCGCTCGGCGCAATTTCCACAGGGACTGGCGAACTCCAGCGGCAAGGTCGGCAAGTACCTGATGGACACGGTGGGCAGCGATCTGTCAGGCCAGATTCCCCTGCTCGAATCCCTGCCGCCGCACAATGAGGAAGGCGCATCTTTCGGCCACATGTACGTTCCATGGTGGGAGTACAAGAACCAACACGCCGGCAAGCTGGCTTTTGCGCGTGGCTACCATATCGAGTTCGGCGGCGGCCGTCGCATGCCCGGGGCCTACACTGCGGCGGGACTGGAATGGCTCACCGGCGGTAGCTACGGACGCAAGCTCAAGGAGGATGCGCGTCGTTATTATGGCTCCATGGTCTATTTCTCCGGGCGCGGCGAGATGATCCCTAACGAGAATTCATACTGCGAGATCGATCCGCAGATGAAGGACAAGTGGGGAATCCCCGTGTTGCGCTTCCATTGGCGGTGGTCGGACCATGAGACCCGCCAAGCCGCCCACATGCAGCAGACCTTCGCGGCGATCATCGAATCCATGGGGGGGCGGGTGCAGAAACCACCGCAAACCGACGGCGCGAAAGCCATCGCTCCTGGCGGCAGCATCATTCACGAAGTTGGCGGCGCCATCATGGGGTCCAACTCCAGGGACTCGGTGGTGAACGAGTGGTGCCAGAGCTGGGATGTGGAGAATCTCTTCCTCGCCGACGGCGCGCCGTTTCCTTCCAACGCGGACAAGAACCCGACGCTCACGATCATGGCCAATTCCTGGCGAGTCGCCGATCACATTCTCGACCGCATGCATCGCAGGGAGCTTTGATGGATCGACGTCTGACACTCAAATGGATGCTGGCCGCGGCGGCGACACCGCCGCTGGTCCGCGGGTTGCAGCTGTTCGCCGCGACGGAGCCGCAACCTTACGGTACCGATCCCAAACTGTTGGAGACGTATCATCCAGGCGATCTCTGGTCTCTGACATTCACGCCACTGCAGCGGCGTCAGGCGACTGTACTGTCTGACACCATTATCCCGGCGGATGCAACGTCGCCGAGCGCTTCCGCCGTAGGCGTCGTCGATTTCATCGACGAGTGGATCAGCGCTCCGTATCCGACTCAGCGCGCAGATCGTAAAACCGTGCTCGAGGGGCTGGCGTGGTTCGACGCGGAAGCCACGCGACGCTTCGCCCGGTCGATGGCCGACCTGGACGAACAGCAACTGCATAGTATCTGCGACGACATCTCCTACGTGCCCAAGGCCAAGCCCGAAATCCTGGAAGCGGCCAAGTTCTTCGCTCGCTACCGGGATCTGACGGCAGGCGGCTTCTACACAACACCCCAGGGGCGGCAGGATCTGGGCTACGTGGGCAATATTCCGCTGCCGAGATTCGATGGCCCGCCGCTCGAGGTTCTGAAAAAGGTAGGTTTGGCTTGAAACACGACAAACACGTTGCGCTCCTGGTCCTGCTCGCGGCGCTCACGGGGGTTGGGTATGCTGAGGAGGAGAAGTTTCCTACCGGATATACGGATACGCCGCAGCTACCCGGCAGCCATTGGCGCGTGCACGATGACAACCGGCCGCGTCCGCGCGTAGTCACGCCGGGAACCTATGGGACCGGCGAGCAACCCGGCAAGCCGCCGTCGGATGCCATTGTGTTGTTCGACGGCGCCAGTCTCGAGGGCTGGCAGGCCGAGAAAGGTGGGCCGGCCAAGTGGAAGGTGGCGAACGGTTATATGGAGGTCGCGGGCGGTAGCGGCGACATTGTCAGCACACGGAAGTTCGGCGACTGCCAGCTGCACGTCGAATTCCGCGAGCCTGTACCCGCCAGCGGCAAGAGCCAAGGGCGTGGCAACAGCGGCGTGTTCCTGGCAGGGCTGTACGAAATCCAGGTGTTGGACAGTTATGAAAACCTGACGTATGCGGATGGTCAGGCTGGTGCGATCTATGGGCAGAGTCCGCCACTGGTCAATGCGTCACGTCCCCCCGGCGAGTGGCAATCCTACGACATCATCTTCGTGACGCCTCGATTCAGCAATGGGAATCTCGCCACGCCGGGTTACGTGACGGTCATCCATAATGGCGTCGTCACGCAGAACCACACACAACTGCTCGGCGCGACCGTTCATCACGCCTTGCCGCAGTGGGTACCCCATGATGTCAACATGCCGTTGCGGCTGCAGGATCATGGGGCACCCGTCAGATATCGGAACATCTGGGTGCGACCGCTCTCACCTTGAGGGTGGCGCCGTCTCCGGCGCGGTTGCGTGGCAGTAGACGCAACCGCGGCCGGGCACACCCATGGGTGGGTCATTCTTCGGGTCATTGTCCGCATAGAGTGCCGCGCGCGCGGTGAGGTCGGAGCTGGCTATCGATTCCAACACCTGGCGATACGGCCAGCTCGCATAGTGATCGGCATACTTTGCATTGGCGTAGACGATCCTGGCGGCATCGATCTGGCCTGCCTTGACCAGGCCATTGCCCAAATTCAGCATGAACCCTTCGAAGCTGTGCGGCGCGAGGTCCCCTTCCGACCAGCAGGTCTTCTTACGGCCTACCGCCGTTTGCAACGTGAGATACGGGCCGATGTCGGGGTTCGCGCGATCGATGTGCCCGCCGACGCAAGCATCCAACCCCTGCCATAACGATTCGAGCGCCCGTCGGTAGGTTACGCTGTCCTTCGACTCGGTGTTGTGGGCTGCCCAGCGGTTGAAACTGTTGAACTCGGGAAATTGATAGACCGCAAGGTCCAGTACGCGATCGCCTCGGGCGACGACTTTCGCATCCCCGCTCAATTGTCCGAGGTGCACCAGGGTGACGCCCAGGTAGCCGGGAAGGTGATCGTCGTTGACGTAGCCCGGGAGGTGCTCGCCGTAGTAGTCGAGATCGAGTGCCTCGTTGAAGATCTGTACGGCTGCCGCGATATCAGCCTGCAGCGACTGGCTCGTCGCCGTTAAATCTCGTGGGTACTCTCCGAAGTGCCAGAAGTGCGCAGCGCCCAAGAGAGCATGCAGCGTAGGATTGTTCGGGTCCTGGCGCAGCGCGGCTTGCAATTGGGCCTCGACGCTGCCGATCGCGGCGTAGTCATTGCGATGGTAGATGGTCCAGAATCTCTCGATCGCCGCCGTCGAGGCGCTCTCCCGGTGGGCGGGAGCCTTGAGCGCGGCATCCTCATCGGCGAGACTGGGCATTCCTGCCACCATCCCTAGCAGGGCGGCCATGAAACAGCGGGGCAACAACGTCGCCATAGGTCCTCCAAAGCAGTCACCGTGTTAATGTAACCAGTGGATACATCGTACGGGAGAGATGTGACCAGTGTCAACATCGCGTCTGGCACGCCGTGGCGCCCGGCAGGGCCGTGATGACTATCATCATGGTGATTTGCGCAATGCGCTGATCCGGGCCACCCTCGAGCTCATTCCGGAAACTGGAGTGCGACAGCTCAGTTTGCGCGAAGTGGCGCGGCGCGCCGGTGTCAGTCACGGCGCCTCCTATCGACATTTTCAAGACAAGGAAGCGCTGCTCGCCGCCGTGGCGGAACAGGGGTTCAACGAGCTGGCGTCGACTTTACGTGCTGCCGCGCAATCGGCCGCCGCGGACCCCATTGCAAAACTCCAGGCGGCGGGCGTCGCCTATGTCGAGTTCGGGATGAGCCATCCCCAGCATTTGCAGGTGATGTTTGGCGGCGCCATTGCCGATCTCGACGCGCATCCGGCTTTGCAGCTTGCCACCGAGACAGCCCACAACGAGTTGCGAGTGGTGGTCGCGGAGATCTTGCGTGGGTCGGCCTCTCACAGCGGCGTGAACGAGGAGGTTGTTGGAGCCGCAGCGTGGTCGATCGTTCATGGCCTCACCGTCCTGCTCGCTGACGGTCAGCTGCGCAGCGTGGATGGCAAATCGTTGGCCGCGGCCGTGACTACGCTATTCTGCGACGGACTGGCCGAGAAGCTGGGATATGCACGAAAACAAGCGTGATGTCGGTCTGATCCGCGCTGTAGGTCCTTGGACGTTGGCTGCGAGCATTGTCAGCATGGTCGTGGGCGCCGGGATCTTTGCAGTGCCGGCCGCACTGGCCGGGGCTGTCGGGCCGTATGCTCCGCTCGCTTTTCTGGCCTGTGGGCTCGGCGTCGGCGCGGTCGCGCTGTGCTTCGCGGAGGGCGGTAGCCGGATCCCGACCAGCGGCGGAGTGTATGGGTTTGTCGTGGCGGCCTTCGGACCTCTGGGTGGCTACATCGCCGGCACCCTGCTATGGGTCTCTTTTGTGTTGGCCTCCGGTGCGGTTACGGGGGCACTGGCCGAGTTGGTCGCAAGCCTGGCGCCACCCGCGCTGATCGCAACAGTCCGTGCCATAGTCATCGTTGGCGTGGTGGGCTGCGTCGCCCTGGTCAACATCCGCGGAGTTGCAAAAGGTGCGCGCCTGGTCGGTGCGACTACGACACTGAAGTTGGCGCCGCTGGTGATCTTTGTAATCGTCGGAGCGGGTGCTATCCATAGCGACAACTTCTCACCAGCAGTGCAGCTCGACGCCCCGCACCTGGGGCGCGCCCTGACTCTTGCGGTGTTTGCTCTCATTGGCATGGAGACACCCCTGTGCGCAAGCGGCGAAGTCATGGAGCCGAATCGCACGATTCCTCGCGCCCTGATCATCGCGATGGTTTCGACCACGATTCTGTACGTGGCGATTCAGGTCGTCGCCCAGGGGATATTGGGACCTTCCCTGGCAGCATCCAAGGCTCCGCTGGCAGATGCCATGGCGCACGTGCACCCGCTGCTGCGCGCCTTGATGCTCGCTGGAACGGCGCTCTCCATGTTTGGTTGGATCAGCAGCGACCTGCTCGGCGGTCCGCGCCAACTATATGCGTTTGCGAAGGATGGCCGGCTGCCAAGTGTACTGGGCCGACTGCACCCGCGCAGCCAAGCGCCGTACATTGCCATTCTGTGCTATGCAACCGTCGTGGTCGTATTGGCTCTTACAGGGACATTTGCCGAGCTGGTGGTGCTTTCCACGCTGCCCATGGCGGCGTTATATGCAGCCGGGTGCGCGGCCGCGTGGCTGTTGGCACGCCGTGGTGTGGCCCTTGCGGGTGCTCCTCTGAGCTGCCGCTATCTGGGTGCGGCCGCCGTCGTCGGCATCGGCAGTATGTTGACCTTGATTGTTCTGGGCTCACGCCAGGAGATTCTCGGCCTGGGCACACTCGTCGCTCTGAGTGCGCTGATCTACCTGATCCAGGAGCGCATCGGCTGACTCGCTGCATGAGGATTGGTGGTAGTCTGTCCGCATGGCGATCAGGCTGGCGAAAAAGCAAAAACCCCGTACCAAGGCGGAGCGGCGCGCCGAAACGCTCGAGCAGATCCTCGATGCAGCCGAGTATCTGTTCTCCAAACATGGTTTGAACGGTGTGACGCTGCGCGACGTCGCACTGAAGGTGGGCGTGCATACCTCGCTCATGCATTACTACTTCGTGGACAAACGCCGGTTGTTCGAAGCCGTCTTTGCGCGGCGCGCCGGAATCACGAGCAGCCGCCGACTGGATGCCCTCGATCGCTATGAGCGCGAGGCCGGTGATGCGCCGACTGTCGAAGGTGCGTTGCGCGCTTTCCTGGACACCGACCTGGATCTCTACATCAATGGTGGGGAAGGGTGGAAGAACTTCGCGGCCTTCGCCGCCCAGGTGAGCAACTCAACCGAGGGCGCCGCGATGATGGACCTGCACTTCGACCCGGTCGTCCTCAAGCTGATCGGCATTCTGCGCAGGGCACTGCCGGGCTGCTCGGATACCGATATCTTCTGGGGCTATGACTTCGTGACAGGGGCGCTCATGCACACCCTCGGGAGAACCGGCCGTATCGACCGGCTATCGGGCGGCGTATGCAGATCGGAGGATTTCGAGGCGGTCAAGGAGCGGCTGGCGAGCTTCATGGCTGCCGGATTCCTCGCGCTCTGCGCCAAGCGACGCAAGGCCCCGCCGAGCCGAGGTAAAGCAGCCCGCTAGACGTCTCTTACTCACTCACATGTGAATGAGTGTTGACACGGGCACGCCTTTGCGCCACTTTCCCCACCGTGGGAGAGGGGTGGAATATGAGGTGGTTTGCCGGTAGCGCGTTGATAGTCCTGTGCGCCGTTGCGATGCCTTTACAAGCCGCGTCCAGCTCTCCGACGGCTCGGACGAGCCACGGTACGGTTTCTGGTGTTGCGCTTGCTGGCGGCGATCTTACCGTGTTCCGGGGTATCCGCTACGCGCAACCTCCAACGGGAGAGTTGCGCTGGAAGCCGCCGGTGCCTGCTGCCGCTTGGACCGGCGTGCGCAAGGCTGAGGAGTTTGGCCCGAGCTGTATTCAACCTGACTCGGGACCGGCGAGTCTCTACAGGGATTTCCCGGCGAAAATGAGTGAGGACTGTTTGTTCCTCAATGTCTGGAAACCCACGCATGCCGCACGGGCTCCCGTGATGGTGTGGATCCATGGAGGAGCACTGCGAAGCGGCAATCTCGCCAGTGGCCTCTATGACGGTAGCCAGTTGGCGCGCCAGGGCGTGGTCGTTGTCACTTTGAGCTACCGGCTCGGCGTGCTGGGCTATCTCGCTCACCCGCAGCTCAGCGCGGAGTCGCCGCACGGCGTCTCGGGCAATTATGGCTTGTTGGACCAGATCGAAGCGCTGCGCTGGGTGCGGGACAACATCGCCCGCTTTGGCGGTGACCCGGGCAATGTCACGGTTTTCGGTGAATCGGCAGGAGGCTTGAGCACCATCGAGCTCATGACGAGCCCGTTGGCACGCGGACTGTTTCACAAAGTCATCATACAAAGCGGTTACCTCGTCTCGAACATGGAGCTCGAGCGAGCGTCGTTCGGGCAGCCGTCCGCGGAAAGTGTGGGCGAGTACGTCGCTCGGAAACTGGGAGTGACCAACCTGGCGGGGTTGCGGTCGATCGAGGCGCAGAAGCTTGGACAGGACTCGCTGGCGAGCGGCTACGACCCGCAGGCGACGATCGATGGCTGGGTGCTGCCACGACAAATCGTCGACTCCTTCGACCGGGGCGAGCAAGCCCGGGTGCCGATGATCGTTGGATTCAACGGCGGCGAGGCTCGCTCGTTGCGGGCCATTTTCATTCCACCCCTACCCGGGAGTGCGGCGGAGTACGAAGCCGCGGTGCGGCACCTTTACGGTGATCTGGCGGGGAAATTTCTCCAGCTCTATCCGGGCACGAATATAGAAGAGAGCGCGCTGGCAGCGGCCCGCGATGCATTCTATGGATGGAGCGCGCAGCGCCTGGCACGCAAGCAGACGCAACTTGGATCGCCGGCCTATCTCTATTTCTTCGAGCATCGCTATCCTGCCGAAGTTGCGCTGCATGTCGAGGCTTTCCATGCCAGCGAGTTGCCCTACGAATTTGGTCTCATTGGCTCGAGCACCGGCTGGCCGCCAAACTGGCCGAAACCGCCCGATGATGCGCAGGAGCACGCGATTTCCAACGCCATCATCGGCTATTTTACGAGCTTCGCCCGCTCCGGACAGCCGGCCGCGCCTGGCGAGCCGCCATGGAAGCTCTTCGCGCAGGGGAATGCCTTTCTGGATATTGGCGCGCAGCCGGCTCTGTCCCGTGATCTTTTGCCAGGCTCGTATGATTTGCAGGAGGAAGTCATCTCTCGCAGGCGTGCCTCGGGCACGCAGAACTGGTACATCAACGTAGGATTGGCATCCCCGGTGGTGCCGGTGTCTGCCTCGGCCAGTTTGCAGTCCGCCCCGGGCACCCACTAGACTCGACGTGTGCCATCTAATGATCGAGCGCGCGCCCCGCCATGCAATCCTATGTCTTACACCGGATCGCGCCCGAGGACGACGTAGCGGTTGCGCTGTCGGACATTGAGCCCGGCGTACGGGTCAACGTCAGTGGCAGCGTCTTTGAAATCAGCGATCCGATTCCCAAGGGACATAAAGTTTCGCTACGCGAGATCCGGGCAGGGGAGGCGGTGCGCAAGCTCGGGTGGCCGATCGGTTGCGCATCCCGTGATATTGGTCGTGGCTCGCACGTCCACAGTCATAACCTTGCGACGGCTCTAGCGGGACTCAACGAGTACGTTTTCTCACGGCGAGGAATGAGCGAACCGGAGCTTGTGGCATCCGCCGCGACGTTCATGGGTTATCGCCGCCGCGATGGTCGCGTTGCCACTCGGAATGAGATCTGGGTTCTCTGCACTGTCGGCTGTGTCGCTCGAACCGCGGAGCGCATCGCCCGCATTGGCGCTGAGCGTTTCGCAGGCCGTATCGATGGCGTGCATGCGTTCACGCATCCCTTCGGTTGCTCGCAGCTCGGCGATGACCTGGCGCGCACACGGCGAATTCTGGCCTCTCTGGCCGCGCATCCGAACGCGGGCGGTGTGCTCATCGTCGGCCTGGGCTGCGAGTCGAACCAACTCAACGCGCTCATCGAGGAGATCGACCATCCAGACAGCGAGCGGCTCCGTGCTTTCAGCGCGCAGGCGGCTGAGGACGAGTTGGAGCAGGGCTTGGCGTCATTGGAGGAGCTCGTCGCTATTGCCGAGCGTGACCGGCGCGAGCCGTGTCCCCTCTCGGCGCTCACCATCGGGCTCAAGTGCGGCGGCTCGGACGCCTTCTCGGGTATTACCGCCAATCCTCTCGTAGGTCACGTGGCCGATCGCGTCTGTGCCGCCGGCGGTACTGCGATCCTGACCGAGATTCCGGAAGTCTTCGGCGCCGAGCACCTGCTCATGGAGCGGGCGGTGAATGAGAGTGTTTTCCGCGACGTCGTCGCGCTCGTCAATGACTTCAAACGCTATTTCCTCGCTCACCACCAGCCGATCCACGAGAATCCCTCGCCTGGCAACATTGCCGGCGGTATCACCACACTCGAGGAAAAGTCACTGGGCGCCGTTCAGAAAGGTGGCCACGCCCCCCTGACTCAGGTGCTGCGCTATGGTGGCCGTGTGAGCGGCCCCGGGCTCGCACTGCTCGAGGCGCCGGGCAACGACGCGGTTTCCTCCACGGCACTCGTCGCCGCCGGTGCCACGATCCTGCTGTTCACCACCGGTCGTGGCACCCCGCTTGGATTTCCGATACCCACCTTGAAAATCTCATCCAACACCGCGCTGGCCCGGAAGAAGCCCCGTTGGATCGACTTCGACGCGGGTGCCGTCCTGGACGGTGAGAGTCGGGAGGATGTCGGCGAGCGGCTGCTGCAGCTCGTTCTAAATACGGCCAGCGGCAGTCCGGCGCGCAACGAGACGAACGACGAGCGTGAGATCTCGATCTGGAAGAGCGGCGTGACGCTGTAGCGAGCACCGAGCTCGCCCGGACTTGCGCTCCGGGGGTCGTACGACCAGTTGCAGGCCCGGTGGATTGCATACGTCTTCGTGCGACCTTTTGCCTCGCTCGCGCATCTAAGTCGTTGTGACCAAATTGGTCGAAATCGAGATACCGGAGGACCTTCTCCGGAGAGCGTGTGCGGGGGACGTGGCGGCCCAGGCGGCTGTCTATACGGCAACCGCGCCGGCGGCTTTCGCCCTGATCCGACGCCTGATCGCCAACCGGGCGATGGCCGAGGATCTGTTTCAGGACACGATGATGACGATGTTTCAGTGCCTACCCGAGTTCCGCGGCGAAGCTCCGTTCGGCGCATGGCTCAGGCAGATCGCAGTCTCGAAATGTCTGATGTACCTGCGTTCGCCGTGGCATCGCGCTCGGCTCCATCTCGAGAGCAATGACGACGCCGAGGGTACTTACGGCTCGAGCACTCTGGTTACTCCGGCACCGGTTGCTGAGTGCTTCGATGTTGAGAAGGCGCTGGCGAGCTTGCCGCCGACGGCGCGCGTGGTGGTGTGGTTGTACGAGGTCGAGGGGTATACGCACGGGGAAATCGCGGGGTTCTTCGGACGCTCGGTCAGTTTTTCCAAATCGCAGCTGGCGCGGGCTCACTTGCGCTTGCGCGAGTGGTTCGAGCCCAGCAGGGGCGAAGAGACATGTACATCGATCCAGAGCAACGGCAGAACATAGCGCGGCGGCTGCGGAGTCTCCCCCAGGAGACGCGGCAACCCTACGATTGGATTGAGTTTCGCCGCCGCGCACGTGAGCGAGCCAACGCCAGCTCGCGCCGCGGTGTGAATGGCAAAAAGTACGCGACGCTGGCGGCCGCGCTCGTTGTGGCTGTCATGGGCGTTGCGGCCTGGATCCGCCTCACCCGGCCGGACATGCCAATGTCCGCGCAGAGCGATGCGACTTCGGGAAGTGGTGCGGTGGTGATCGGCCCCCCCGACACCGTCGAAGCGCGCGCGGAGATCGCAGAGCGTTGGCTTGCGAGTCTTCCCGACGAGCCCATCGTGGTCCGTGTTGGTACTCGCGCCACGATAGCCGGGTTGGAGGATCGCATCGCGCAGCTCGATGATTTCCTTTCCATGGCGCGAGCGGAGGGCGCACAGCCCGCAAAGCTCACCGCCATCGAAGAACAGCGCACGCGCCTGGTCAACTCGCTCGTGCAGGTCCGGTACGCGGAGACACTGGTCTCCGCATCACGCTGAAGGAGTGATCCCCTTGTTGAGAACACTGATATTGGCCATCCTGTTGGTTCCCGGCCTCGTGTTGGCAGCCGACCCACCGCTGGCGGGCGACAAGGGAGGCGATGCGGACCTCGAAGCGAAGCTCGACGCCGCCCGGGAGAGGCTGCAGGCGTCGGCGCAGGAAGTGGCAGAGCTGACAAACCAGCTCAACCGGCCGTTTTTCCAGAAGTTCTCGACCTTCAATGGCCCAGGCGGACGCGCCATCATCGGTGTGCAGCTCGATCGGTCGGGCGGAAACGACGGCGCCCATGTGCTCGAGGTGAGCCCGGGTGGGCCTGCTGCCGAAGCCGGTGTTCGCGCAGGTGACGTGATTGTTGCCGTGAACGGAACCGAAGTGAAGGGCGAGGAAGCAACGCGTCAGGTTGTCAAAATCATCCGTGCGGCGAAACCGGATACCAAACTGAGCGTACGTGTATTGCGCGACGGCAAGACGCAGGAGCTCACGGTCACGCCGCGCCCTGGCCCGGGCATCATGGCGTTCGGGGAGGGTGTGCCCGCCATGCCCGCGATGCCGCCGTTTTTCATGGTTCAAGGACCGCTCTCCAACATGGAGCTTGCAACTCTGAGTCCACAGCTGGGCAAGTACTTCGGCACCGAAAAAGGAGTGTTGGTTGTCCGCGCGCCGCCGGATGGGGCCCTGAAGTTGGAGGATGGAGATGTGCTCCTGGCGGTGGATGGCCGCGAGCCCAAGAGCGGCTCTCATGCCACGCGCATTCTGGGCTCCTATCAACCCGGCGAGAAGGTCACTCTGCGTGTCATGCGTCAGCACAAGACTCTGGATCTGGAGGCGACTGTGCCGGAGCCCTCGCCAGGCCATCGCAAGGACATCATGTTCCAGCGCAGCCCGCCGGAGAGCGCGCCTGCCCCGGGTGAGGTCATCATCATGCGGCGGACGGATGAGTCCACCTGAGCGGACGTCTGGATCGCGTTTGATCGATCCACAGCGGTAGCTTGACCAGGCCCAAGGCTGGCTGGGAACTCGAGCGCTGATTGAAGCGTTCGGCTGCCAAACCTGGAGCGGGCCATGAATATCGAAAGTCCCCAAGCGTGGGTCATCGCTGTCGTGCTACTGGTTGCGTTGGGTGTAGCTGCCTGGCTGATCACACGCGAGGTGCGGCGCAGACAGTCGCGCAGACTGCAACAACGCTTTGGCTCGGAATACTCCCGTGTGGTCTCCGAGCGAGGTGATCGAACGAAGGCGGAAGCCGAGCTGATTGCCCGCGAGAAGAGAGTAGAGCGCTTGGAGCTCGTAGCCTTGAGCTCGCAGGACGCGGCGAAATTCAGCGAGGCCTGGGGCGAGCTCCAGACCCGGTTTGTGGACAATCCCCGCGGCGTCGTCGTCGAAGCTGACCGGCTGGTGCGGGATCTGATGGTCAAGCGCGGCTATCCGATGGCCGACTTCGAACGCCGGGCTGCCGACATATCGGTTGATCATCCGGCAGTCGTCGAGGCTTATCGATCCGCTCGCGCCATCGCGGTTCGCGACCAGCGCGGCGAGGCGAGCACCGAGGAGCTTCGCAAAGCAGTGGTCTACTACCGAACACTGTTCGATGAGCTTCTCGAAGTCCGTCATCCAAGAGAGATTCCTGCTGCCAACAACCAGGTGGTGCACTCATGAGCACATCCATGAATACCGAGCCGAGAAGGCCACTCAGAACGTCTGACTTGGCCGCTGCGGGTACGACGCCAACGCCTCAGGACGAAGTTGAGGGTCAGGGCGAGTCGAGTCCGGCAGGCGCGGAGTCCGGCGGGTTGGAACCGTTATTCCCGGACAACATGGCGACGAAATATCGCACGCGGTGGTCCGAGGTGCAGAGCGGCTTCGTGGATGATCCACGGCGCGCGGTCGCTCAGGGTGACGAGCTGGTCGCCGAGGTCATGCAGACCCTGGCGGAGTCCTTCGCGCATGAGCGCAAGCGGCTCGAAGACGAGTTGTCCCAAACGGGCGAGGCGTCGACGGAAACTCTCCGCGTGGGCTTGCGTCGCTACCGATCGTTCTTCGACCGGTTGCTGTCGCTCTAGATCAGGCACTCCACCGGTCGGTCACGGCTCCGGCATGGGCGTGGCTGGGCGATCAGATGTAGTAGGCTTGCCGCAGGGAGGCGGCATCCATGCGAAAGTCGATCGCGGCTGTGGTGATCTTCGGGGGCTTTGTTGCCCAAGTCTATGCGCAGTCGGCGCCGTCGGCCCAGCCGCGGCCCAGCTGTACACGCCAAGCACTTCAGTGGGCCGCTGACAGCTATCTGGCAGCACAGAAGAACGGCGATCGCACGAAGATGGCGTTCGCCGAGAAGGCGAAGTACCTCGAGAATATGAGCGAGGTCGCCCCCGACAAGGGGATGTGGAATAACGCCCTGCCGATTGCATTCTCGCGCAGCTTTCTCGACAAGGACCGGTGCAGGACGTTCACGGAAGTGATTGTAACCGAGGGTGCGCACCAGTACGTGATCGGTACACGCCTGAGCGTGGATAACGGCAAGATCACGGGTATCGACAGTCTGGTTTCGCACCAGGGCGATTGGCTGTTCAACGCCAATGCCTACCTCAAATATTCCAGCAAGGAAGATTGGTCTGCGCCGCCGGCGGGCAGCCGGGTTGCCATGCAAGATCTCATCAACGCTGCCAACAGCTACCTCGACCTGTTCTCCGATAAGCTGGTGAAGACGCCTTGGGGGAAGCCCTGTGCGCGGCTCGAGGGCGGCGCTTACACCAATCGCGGCGGCGATCCGAATGCGACATGCGAAGTCGGCATTCCACCGGGAGTTCTCTATATCGTCAACCGCGACTATGTCGTCGACGCGGAGCAGGGGGTCATCAACGTGTTTTGTCGATTCGGCAATAGCAGCAGCGGCATGCCCGACTCACACACGTTCCGTCTCGTGAACGGCAAGATCCGCAATGTTCATACGATCAGTATCAACCTGAACCCGGATCGGCCCGTGCCGCAGGCGGACGACAACGGGGCGATCATCCGGTAGCTCTCTCACATGATTGTGAATCGTTTCGTGGGGCTCGCGGCCGAGGCATTGCGCCGCGTGCCGCTGTTGCTGTTGGTCTGCTCACTGGCGGCCACGCCGCTGCGGTCTGCGGTCGCCTTTCCTGTCACTGTAAAGGTCGACGCTACGAAGCCGGTAGGGGCCTTGCCGCCGATCTGGCGTTTCTTCGGCGCCGACGAGCCCAATTACAGTACCCTCCCCGAGGGTGAGCGACTGCTGATGGAGCTCGGCAGCCTGCGGCCCGGCGAGGTCTATTTTCGCGCCCACAACCTGCTGACTACCGGTGACGGTAGTCCCGATTTCAAATGGGGCAGCACCAACCTCTACACAGAAAAAGAGGGCAAGCCGGTATACGACTACACCATCGTAGATCACATCATCGACAGCTGGCTGGCGCGCGGAATCCATCCGTACCTCGAGATCGGCTTCATGCCGGAGGCGCTCACCGCCGCCCCTGCTGGGGTACCTTACCGCCGCCCCTGGCGGCCCGGTGTCGACTACAAAGGTATCACTGCAGGGTGGTCCTATCCGCCGCGCGATTACGCCAAATGGGCGGAAGTTGTCTATCAATGGACGCGACACAATGTCGAGCGTTACGGTCGCGCCGAAGTGGAGCGCTGGTATTTCGAGGTCTGGAACGAGCCCAACCTCGGGTTTTACTGGCTCGGTACACCGGAGGACTTCTATCGCCTGCACGACTATGGCGTCGATGCCGTACGACGCGCTCTGCCTGATGCGCGAGTCGGTGGACCGGACGTGGCGGGATCCGGCGGGGTGTTCATGGACGGCTTCCTCAAACATGTCACTACCGGTACCAACTACGCGACGGGGAAAGCCGGTACGCCGATGGACTTCCTGTCCTTTCATGCGAAAGGGCAGCCGACTGTGGTGGACGGTCATGTGCGCATGGGGATCTCCAATCAACTGAAGACCGTGGATGAGGCGTTCACCAGGATCGCCGCCGTCCCAGAGCTCGCCCACAAGCCGGTCATCATCGGCGAAAACGATCCCGAGGGCTGTGCCGCCTGCCCGGGGCCGCAAAATGCCTACAGAAACGACACCATGTATTCCAGCTACACGGCTGCCACATATGCGCGGCTCTGGCAACTCGCGCGCAGCCGGAACGTGAATCTCGAAGGAGCGCTCTCCTGGGCATTCACTTTCGTCGGTCAACCGTGGTTCGCGGGTTATCGCCAGTTGGCGACCAACGGTGTTGACCTCCCGGTGCTGAATGTCTTTCGATTGTTCGCACGCCTCGGTCCGGAGCAGCTCGAAGCAAGCAGCACGGGTGAGGTGCCGCTCGCACGCATCGTGGCGGAGGGGGTCCGCGGCGCGCCCGATGTCGGAGTGTTGGCTACGCGTAGTGACGATGGCCGGGTAGATATCCTACTCTGGCACTACCACGACGATGACGTACCCGGGCCGCCGGCGCGGGTTCACATCCTGCTCAGCGGTCTCGCTCCCGGTCACGAGCTGGAGGCTCGCCTGTGGCGAGTGGATCGGCACAATGGTGATGCCTTTACCACATGGCAGGCCATGGGCGCTCCCGCAAGCCCCACCCAACAGCAGGTTTCCCAGTTGCTTTCGGCAGCGCACCTGGTCGCCCGGTCGGTCCGGCTCACGCGTGCGTCCACCGCCGGCAGTGTGTCGTTGCAGCGTCAGCT
>Ga0068855_100003508_pt1 | contig 19217 bp, 20 predicted proteins | sample KBSCornC52_FD_66592 | JGI IMG/M metagenome (GOLD analysis project Ga0068855, IMG submission 66592) | Corn rhizosphere microbial communities from Kellogg Biological Station, Michigan, USA - KBS Corn C5-2 | ecosystem: Host-associated > Plants > Roots > Rhizosphere > Soil ...
GCCATTCATTTTCTGAAAAATATTTTTCTGAAAAATTTCAAAGGGAAAATATTACAGATTGCCAATACCGGAATTTTGAATTGAAAGACCTGGAAAAAGAGATACGCCGGTTAAAAAATGACCGGGATTTAAAAGGATTGAATGTTACCATTCCTTATAAAACGACGATCATTCCTTTTCTTGATAAAATGTCTGAAGAATGCAGACAGATCAATGCGGTTAACTGTATCAAAATTGCCGATGGAAAATGGATTGGGTTTAATACAGATGTGATTGGTTTTGAGAAAACATTTGTTCCTTATTTGAAACCATTTCATCAGAAAGCGCTGATTCTGGGAACAGGCGGTGCTTCCAACGCGGTGGCTTTTGTTTTGAAAAAATTAAATATTGATTTTTTAAAAGTAAGCCGCAACAAAATCAATTCATCTTCTGTCATTTCTTATGATGAACTTCCGGAAATATTCCGTCAATTTCAGATAGTAATCAATACTACGCCACTCGGGACTTTTCCGAATGTAAATGAATGCCCACCTTTGCCTTATGAACTGATCACTGATCAATATTATTTCTTTGACCTCATTTATAATCCTGCAAAAACGCTGTTTCTTTCCCTTGCTGAAAAGGACGGGGCAACAATTGAAAACGGAGAAAAAATGCTGACAATCCAGGCAGAAGAAAGCTGGAAAATATGGAATTAAAGGTCTTTATTCTGAAAGAACCTTTCTTAATTCTTCCGGCACCGCTCTGACTTTTTTGATCGAATAATCAAAACACACCATTCCTGTTTTTGCAATAGCAATGGTAATCGTTTGATTTCTTTTTAAGGAGATTTCATAGAAAAGCTCAAAGCTTACACGTGATATTTCGCCACAAAATATTTTGATTTGCAAAACATCATTATAGAAAGATTCATTTTTAAATTCTACCAAAAGCTCACTCATGATAAGCGCGGCTCCGGCAACATTCAATTCGGTAAATCCGTGTTTTTGTAACAACTGAGCTCTGGCTTCATGAATAATTTCAACGATAGAATTGTTGCCTAAATGATTGCCATAATTGATATCGGTAATGCGAACAGGAATGGAAACAGAGGTTAGTAGTTTTCCTGGTAGTTCTAATTTCAATCTGCTCATTTGGGCACAAGTTTATTCCAGGTCATCACTTTTTGCAGCAAGTTTTACAAGGTCGATCAGGTTGGCAGATGCCGTGCTGCTCAACATTATTTTTTGCCATTTACTGATCTTATTGCTCCACACTGGTTTTGGTGGAAATTCATGGTCAGCAGAGATAATTAAAGTGGCAACTTTTGGTGAGATCTTTACTGGCTGGCCTTCAGGACCAGCTACGGTAAGGTATTTTTTATTGCTTTCGTTTTTAAATGCCTTTTCAGCAACTTCCTTTTTTTGAGGATTATGAATAATTGATTCTAACATTTTTTGATTTAAAGTGATAGAATCTTTTATTTTTTGAGCTAAAAGGTGATCTGTTTTTGTCTGGATTTTGGCGGTAGGAATCAGATCTTTATTTTTATTAAAGAAAAGGGAGCCAAGAAAAATAATAATAACAGAAGCAGCAGCTGTAGCACCATAGAAAAGGAACTTTGATTTTCTATGTCCGTGCATTTGGATCACTTTTTCATTTTGAAGTTCTTCGGCGATTTTATCCCATATGGCCTCCGGGGGAGGAGTTTCAAAATGATAAACTTTATTTTTAAAATTTTGCATTACTAATATCTTATAACAATAACTGATTATTTTCCCACTCTTGTTTCAATGATCTTCTTCAAAACACCTTTGGCTCTTGCCAATTGAGATTTACTGGTTCCTTCTGTTATTCCCATTAAATCAGCTATTTCTTTATGAGAATATCCTTCGATTACGTGCATATTAAAAACCTGTTTATAGCCCGGCGATAATTCATTGATGATATTGATGATATCCTTTGCCGCTAACGAATCCAATGCACTAAGATCGGTGTCTTCAACGGTATTTTCCTGCACTTCAGAAACATTATACAACTTCACTTTTTTGCGGTAATGTTCAATTGAAGTGTTGATAAAAATACGCCTTACCCAACCTTCAAAAGATCCTTCGCCCCTAAACTTAACCAGGTTTTTATACACTTTAATAAATCCCTCCTGCAACACATCGTTCGCGTCTTCCGTATTGTCTGAATAGCGAAGGCAAACACCATACATCATTGAAGAAAATCTTTGATAAAGCAATCGCTGCATTTGCGGATCACCTTCAATACATCCTTTTATTAAGTCGCTTTCCGAAGGAATATGGTTGCTTTGTGCAGTCAAATTATTTTGATGTGTTTTTCTAAAATTATATTGGTTAATTATTTTTCGCTATTTAAGTAGCTAATTAGTTTTCCAATTGCCTTTTTTCTGTGGCTGAAAATATTTTTTTGTTCCACAGACATTTCAGCAAAAGTTTTGTCTGAGCCTTCAGGCACAAAAACCGGGTCATATCCAAACCCTGAAATCCCTCTTCTTTCTGCAATAATAATGCCTTTGCAAGTTCCTTCAAAAAGTTTCTGCTGTCCATTTTCAATAAAACAAACAACCGTTCTGAATTGAGCTTTACGATTTTCTTTATTTTGTAAATTACGTAAAAGTTTGTCAATATTCTTTTCGAAGGACCTTTCTTCGCCGGCATAACGGGCACTTTTTACACCCGGTTGGCCATTTAAACTTTCAACCTCCAGCCCGGTATCTTCTGCAAAACAATTTTGATGTACAAGTTGGTTTATCACTCTTGCTTTTTCAAACGCATTTTCTTCTAAAGTATCAAATGGTTCAGGAATATCAATATCAATTCCGGCTTCTTTAAGAGAAAGTATCTTAAATTTTTCTTTCAGAATAGATCTTACTTCCAGTACTTTATTTTCATTATTCGTAGCAAATATGATCGTATTCATTTTTTAACAGCAAATAATTTTTGAAGGCTTGACCAGAGTTGCTTTTTCAGTTCGGTATTATTTAAGAAATCTTTTAACTGCGGAGCAGTCATATAAAGTTGCTTTTGAAAAGATTGTATCTGGAAAAAAGGAATTTCAAAAGGTAAATCCAGTTCCTGGGTATTTACACCAAAAAGCAAAATCTTTTGTGGATGGAACTGTTCGGCAAATTGGTGATAACTATATTGATTTGAAGAATAATTTACCAGAGAAATATCGGCCATCGAAAGTTTGCAGGCAGCAATCAAATTGGATAGGAGTGTCATTTCATCATCTGCCAAAAACTTATGATCAGCATCTTTTACAATGAAAAGAATGTTTTGCTGATTCTCTCCCAAACTATTTATTGTGATTTTCTTTTCAATTTCTTCTTCCCTCGCAGAACCAGCATTTACCAGGGATCTACTATAAAAATGGATACAAGTTTCTTTGGTAAGTTGAATATTATCCAGGCTCATTTGTTATTTCACCTCCTTTTTTTTCGTTTCTTTGTGGCAAATTTAATGATATGATTGCTACAGAAGATTTTAAAGTGACAAAGACTAAAAATAGTAAGCTGGCGACACTGGATCTCAATAATGTTCCATTTGGCAAATATTTTACTGATCACATGTTGGAAGTAAATTATGAAAATGGCGAATGGGGAGCAGTTGAAATAAAGCCATATCAGGCCATCACCATTGATCCGGCCTGCGCTGCCTTGCATTACGGGCAGGCAATTTTTGAAGGAATCAAAGCTTATAAAAACCAGGATGGTGAAGCCTTCATTTTCCGCCCTGAAGATAATTTTCATCGGTTCAATATTTCAGCAGAAAGAATGGAAATGCCGAAAGTACCGGAAGAAATTTTTATGGAAGGAATGAAACAACTGGTGAAACTTGATGAAGATTGGATTCCTGCAAAACCAGATCATTCTTTATATATTAGGCCGTTTATGTTCAGCACTGACGAAGTGATCGGCGTTAAGCCAAGTTCAAAATATAAATTTATGATCATTCTTAGTCCGACGGGTCCATATTATAGCGCGCCAATGAGAATTTATGCGGAGGAAAAATTTGTAAGAGCCGTGGAAGGGGGAGTTGGATTTGCGAAAAATGCTGGCAATTATGGTGCGGCGATGCATCCTACCGCTGAAGCAAAAAGAAAAGGCTATGACCAGGTTTTATGGATGGATGCTTTCGAACATAAATATGTACAGGAATGCGGAACAATGAACGTATTTTTTATTATTGGAAATAGGGCGATCACCCCTGCTATCAGTGAAGGAACTATTTTGGCAGGTGTAACAAGAGATAGTGTTATTCAGTTATTGAAAGACATGGGTTTAAAGGTGGAGGAAAGACGTTTGAGTATTATTGAGATCGAAGAAGCATATAAAAAGGGGGAATTGCGTGAAATATTTGGAACCGGCACAGCAGCTACCATTTCTTTAATAAAAGAATTGCGTTATAAAGATTTTGTAATGGAATTTGATACTGATAAATGGAAAATCGCTCCTGCAATAAAAACTGAAATGAAAAATATCAGGGAAGGAAGAGTGGAGGATAAATATGGCTGGCTTGTAAAAGTTTAAAGATAATTGTGGCAATCGCAAATGGAGAAAGCACTTTTTTCTTATTACCAAATAATTTTGGTTTTTCGCAAACCTACACTTACCTTTGCCGTCCAAAAAAATAAGGGTAAAAAACAATGCCTACAATACAACAATTAGTAAGAAAGGGAAGAACAATTATTCGTGCAAAAAGTAAATCAAGAGCTCTTGATAGCTGTCCACAGCGCCGTGGTGTTTGTACCAGGGTTTATACTACAACTCCTAAAAAACCAAACTCAGCATTGCGTAAAGTGGCCAAGGTAAGGCTTACTAATAAAATTGAGGTGATTGCTTATATTCCAGGTGAAGGTCATAATTTGCAGGAGCATTCAATCGTGTTGCTTCGTGGTGGAAGGGTAAAAGATCTGCCGGGAGTACGTTATCATATTGTACGTGGAAGCCTTGATACTGCCGGTGTAAAAGACCGTAAACAAAGCCGTTCCAAATACGGTACCAAGAAAGAAAAAGCTAAAAAATAAACTGACGGGCTGTTCGCCTGGTTATAAATAAAAGTTAAACAAACCCGTCCTTCGGACGGGAAAAAATAAAACCGAACATGCGTAAAGCACAAGCAAAAAAACTTCCGTTGGCTCCTGATCCTAAATTTCAGGATAAACTGGTTACACGTTTTGTAAATAATTTAATGTGGGAAGGCAAAAAAAGTGGTGCATACACTATTTTTTACGATGCGTTAGATAAAGTTTCTAAAATATCAGGTGAAGACGGATATGAAATTTGGAAAAAAGCATTGGCAAATGTAACTCCAGGTGTGGAAGTTAAAAGCCGCAGAATTGGTGGTGCTACTTTTCAGATTCCCTCTGAAGTTCGTGCGGACAGAAAAATTTCGTTAAGTATTAAATGGCTTATTAAATACAGTCGCGACAGAAATGGCCGCAGCATGTCAGAAAAATTAGCCAATGAAATAGTTGCTGCCAGCAAAGGTGAAGGTGCTGCTTACAAAAAGAAAGAAGATACTCACCGTATGGCTGATGCGAATAAAGCATTTGCTCATTTCAGGATCTAATAAAATCTTTTAAAATAAATAAAAAAACCCTTTCTGGTTCAGGAAGGGTTTTTTGTGTTTTAAAAGAATTAAAGCGGCCTTACTTTCCGTGTTTAGGCTTGCGTCTTTTAACTCTGTCTTTTGTTTATCTAATGAAAGCAACCTTTAACCTTAGGTTTGATAAATCAACAATAGAAGCGGCAAAAGAATATGCACAGAAACAAGGTACCAGTGTTTCTGAAATTGTTGAATCGTATCTTAAAAAACTTTCCCGGCCGGTTAAAAAGAAAAGATTTGTTTCTGATGGTCTTATTGGGATTCTTAAAGAATATGAGGATTATAGTGACGAAGAACTTGAAGAGCTAAGGCAAGCATGATGCTTAAGATATATTTGGATACAAACAATAGAATAAATTTCAATTCAATATTCTTATTTGTTAAACCTCATCCTTTTTTTAAGAATTACTCTTCTTCAGACATTCATTTTTTACAGAATCTTCGTACCTTTGCGCCCTCTAAATAAAGTGCGTCGAAAATCGCGGGGAAATGAGGTGAAATTCTTGATGCGTTAACAATTTCCGCGATCAAAATCATTCATTCAGAGAAAAACAATTTAACAATAAAAAACAAAAACAAGCCAAATGGCCGATTTAAGATTTCAAAGAAACTTTGGTATTGCCGCTCATATTGATGCAGGCAAAACCACTACTACAGAGCGTATTCTGTATTATACAGGTGTGAACCATAAAATAGGTGAAGTGCATGATGGCGCTGCAACTATGGACTGGATGGCACAGGAGCAGGAAAGAGGTATTACCATTACTTCTGCTGCTACTACATGCTTCTGGAATTTTCCAATGGTTCAGGGTAAAAAAACACCTGATACTCATCAATACAAATTCAACATTATTGATACGCCGGGTCACGTGGATTTCACCGTGGAAGTGGAGCGTTCTCTTCGCGTTTTGGACGGTTTATTGTCTTTGTTTTGTGCAGTGAGCGGTGTAGAACCTCAAAGTGAAACCGTTTGGCGTCAGGCTAATAAGTATAAAGTTCCGCGAATCGGATTTGTAAATAAAATGGACCGTTCAGGTGCTGATTTTTTGAATGTCGTGAAACAAGTTAAAGAAATGCTTGGTGCTAAAGCTGTTCCTTTGCAATTACCGATTGGTGCTGAAGATAATTTTAAAGGCGTTGTGGATCTGATCACCATGAAAGCGATTGTTTGGGATGATGCCACACAGGGAATGACCTTCCAGGAAGTGCCTATTCCTGATGATATGAAAGATGACGTAGTTGAATGGAGACAACATCTTGTGGAAGCTGTTGCGGAATATGATGAAAAATTACTCGAAAAATTCTTTGATGATCCTAATACGATTACTGAAGATGAAATGCATGAAGCGATCCGCAAAGCGACAATTGATATCTCAATCATTCCAATGATGTGTGGTTCATCTTTTAAAAATAAAGGTGTACAGGCAGCACTTGATGCGATTGTTCGTTATTTACCTGGTCCGTTGGATATTCCTGCCGTTAAAGGAATCAATCCCGATAATGGTGAAGAAATTGAGCGTCATTGCGATCCAAAAGAACCGTTCAGCGGATTGGCATTTAAAATTATGACCGATCCTTTCGTTGGACGTTTGGCTTTCTTCCGCGCTTATAGTGGTCGTTTGGATTCGGGTTCTTATGTATTGAATACACGTACAGGGAAAAATGAAAGAATTTCAAGGATCATGCAAATGCACGCTAATAAACAAAATCCTGTAGATTTTATCCAGGCAGGTGATATTGGCGCAGCTGTTGGTTTTAAAGATATTAAAACCGGAGATACGCTTTGTGATGAAAACAATCCAATTGTTCTGGAAGCAATGACTTTTCCTGAACCTGTTATCGCTATTGCCATTGAGCCAAAAACTCAGGCTGACGTTGATAAAATGGGTATGGCAATTTCAAAATTAGTTGAGGAAGATCCTACACTTCGTGTAAATACAGACGAAGAGACAGGGCAAACTATTCTTCGTGGAATGGGTGAATTGCATCTTGAAATTATCATTGATCGGTTGAAACGTGAATTTAAAGTTGAGATCAACCAAGGCGCGCCACAGGTTGCTTATAAGGAAGCATTCAGAACTACGATTGAACATCGTGAAGTGTTGAAGAAACAAACGGGTGGTCGTGGTAAATTCGCTGATATTGTGTTTGAAATCGGCCCTGCTGATGAAGAATTTATCAAAGAAGGAAAAGGTAATTTCCAATTTGTAAATGCCTTATTTGGTGGTTCAATTCCGAAAGAATTTGTGCCGGCTATCCAGAAAGGCTTTGAATCTGCGATGTCAACCGGTGTTTTGGCAAGTTATCCAATGGAGAGCATGAAAGTGAGAGTGTTTGATGGTTCATTTCACCAGGTTGACTCTGATGCAATGTCTTTCGAATTGTGTGCTAAACAAGGTTATCGTGAAGCCGGACGTAAAGCAAGACCTGTTTTATTGGAACCGATCATGAAAGTGGAAGTGTTGACTCCTGATCAATATATGGGTGATGTAACCGGGGACCTTAACCGCCGTCGGGGAATGTTAGAAGGAATGGATACTAAACATGGTGTTCAGGTGATCAAAGCAAAAGTTCCATTAAGCGAAATGTTTGGTTATGTAACTCAATTACGTTCATTAACAAGCGGACGTGCTACTTCAACAATGGAATTCAGCCATTATTCACCGGCACCGAATAACATTGCCGAAGAGGTGGTTGCAAAACAAAAAGGAAAAATGAAAGTGGAAGATTAATTTCATCCTGATAATTATTAAAGGGGCCGTCTGAAAAGATGGCCTTTTTTATGTGCGCCATACATGCCGGTAAATCCTGCATCTTACATGGAAAGGATTATGAGTTTACCGTAGGAGGTCTTTGCTATAAGGGCGAAAAGGCAAAGCGAGGCGGATGAAAAAGGGAAACGGTTTAAACTTTAACGAAAACCGCCATGCACGTAAGTACCTACGGTGGTGTTAGAAGAGGGCAGCTCAAGGAAACCCGAACCCGCCTCCAGCTTTAATAACCGTCAAAGACATTGTAAAATTTTACTTTATCTGTCTTTTTAATTGCAAGTAACTCCATGCTGTAAATGGCAGTAAAACCAGCACTGGCAATGAATACAGGCTTTTTGTAAAAGAAAGGACGATCAGTGTAATTGCTAAAACATACAAAGGATAAAAGAGAAATAACAAGCCGGTCATAATAGAATCGTAATGATCTTTCGCGCGATTTTTTATGATAAGGTGAATAAGAATATATAAAGGCGAATTCAAAATAAAACCAATTAATGCCGGAATAAATAATAGAATTCTTTTAGCTGGCGGCTGATTTATATAAAAATAATCTTGTAGTTTTTCACTGTCATTTTTATCAATTTCAAAAACAAGCTCCTGTAATTGTCTATTTAATTTTTCATTGAATTCTTTAATTATTTTTCCGGATGCAACATCATTTTGAAGATCATTTTTTGAGATGATACTTCCAAAATTTAGGAACATATTTTTTCCATAAAATCTGAAAGAACTGTAATTAATTCCGAGAGGCAAAACTTTTAAAGGAATTTTATTTTGCCAAGCGGTAATTGCAAGCCGTGCCGTTCCTTTTTTTAAAGGCCGCAAATGCCATTCATTAAGGCAACGCCCTTCACTAAAAATTAAAACGATTTTATTTTGTTCGAATAATTTTTCACAGGCATTAAAAGTAGTATAATTCCGTTCCAGGTTTTCCATTCCTTCACTTACCCTATAAACCGGCAGCATATTGAATGACCGCAGAATAATTGTAACAAATTTTCCTGCAAAAGCATCGCCGCGCGCCAAAGAATAAACCGGCTTTTTAAAAAGGGAACTTACAATAATGGCGTCTAAAAAAGAATTGGGATGATTGGCTGCAATGAGCAATGGGCCTTGTTCATTCAGCATCCAGCGGTTATGAATAATGATCTTTCTGCAGTAAAAATAAATTGCAAGTCTTGCGGGAAGAAAAAATAATTTATAAAGCAATCGTTTTTAGGTAAAAATAGTCAATCGCTTATAATATCTTAAACCGGCATCGGTTCTTTTTTAGGAAAATGGCTTTTATGGACTTTCTTCTTCATTCTTTTTTCGCCATCGTAATTCTTTTCATCATTTTGTGAGAGGAGCAGGTAAACTCCTACGCCCATAACTGCCAATAAAATAAATAATGTTTTCATAACTATCTTTTTCAATCATCTATCAAGAAGTTTGCCATCTCAATTTAATTGTGGATCAATCGGAAAGTTGATCAACATTTTATAATCGCCTCCAAGATAATTCAGTGATTCTTTCCATGTATCGCCTGCGGTTGTTTCAAAAACCAATTTTCGTGTAGCCTTCACTGTTAGCCAGCTTTCATCTTTCATTTCCTGGTCAAGTTGTCCCTCTGTCCAGCCACTGTAACCAATAAAAAAGCGAATCTTATCGCTGCTAATGTCATTGTTTTTTAAATGGATTTGCAGGCTTTCAAAATTTCCGCCCCAATATACTCCATCAAAAATTTCCTCGCCACCACTGATCAGTTCCGGATATTGATGAATAAAGTGCAACGAATCCGGTTGAACTGGTCCACCCATATAAACGGGAAGATCCGGCATATCCATATCAGGAATAATTTCGCTTAGATTTCTTGAAAATTGTTTGTTTAATACAAAACCAAAAGTACCTTCGGTCATATTCTCACAAATAAAAATAACGGTGCGGCTAAAGTTGGGATCTTTTAAAAATGGGTTGGCAATTAATAAAGTTCCTTTTGCTGGTGGTATCATAAATCTAATTTAATTTTATTTGCACAATTAATAAAATTGCATCTCTTAACGATAAATAAAAGATAAGAGATCGTTAAAAAAATAAAACTTAACTCGCTGCTATGGCGGTTTAGCTGCATTGAAGTTTAAATTTGCCCGGATGAAAAAAATTTTCCCAATAATTACTGTTCTCGTTTTTATCTCCTTATTAGGGATTATTTTTTTTCAGGTTGTTTGGATCAAACAGGCTTTACAGGATAAGGAAATCCAGTTTGAAGAAACACTAAATATGGTAACCATCCAGGCTGCCAACGATCTCATAAACGAGCGTGCAAAAATCTCTCCATTTGATAATCTTAAAAATGCAGACCTTTTATTACCACTAAATGTTTTTCCCGCGACGATAGCTCATAATTTTACAAGGCAGGAAATCAGGACGATCATCAATAAGGAATTTGAAAAAAGTAATATTAAAGGATTGGACTTTGAATTCGCCATCAGTACGACTTCTATGATTGGTGATGACTTGCAGTCAAAGAACTTTTACAGTGCTTATAGCGATTCTGCCAATAATCTTTCTACTATTTACCCGCTTGATCCACCGGGAGGAAATTTAAGTCAGCCGTTTGCGCCGCAGGAACTTTTAGTTGTGGTGGTTCCTCATATCAAACACATTGTGTGGAAACAAATGATCTGGATGCTGATCAGCGCTGTTATATTCACTTTCATCATTTTTACTGCTTTTTTTATTACTATAAGAGCGCTGTTGAACCAGAAAAAACTGAGTGAAATCAAGAGTGACTTTATCAATAATATGACGCATGAATTTAAAACGCCTCTTGCAACAATTTCCCTGGCTGTTGATGCTATCAAGAACGATAAAGTGATCAATGATAAAACTAAAATGGACTATTTTTCAGGCATTATCAAAGAGGAAAATAAAAGGATGAACAAACAGGTGGAAACCATTTTGCAGGCGGCTTTAATGGATAAACAATCAGTACAGCTAAACCGGGTTCCTCTTCACGCACAGGAACTGATCAATGCCGCCATCAATAATATCAAACTTCCATTGCACCAAAAAAATGGGGTTCTTGAAACTCATTTTGATGCTACAAATGACCTGGTACTTGCTGATGATGTTCATTTTACCAATATCATTAATAATCTTTTGGATAATGCCGTAAAATATTCCAAGGACCATCTGAAAATTAAACTAACGACTTTGAATTTCAACAGCCATTTACGGATAAAAATAGAAGACAATGGCATAGGAATGAATAAAGAGACCTTGAACCGGGTTTTTGAAAAATTTTACAGAGCACATACCGGTAACATTCATAATATCAAAGGATTTGGTCTTGGTCTTAGCTATGTAAAATCTGTTGTGGATGCACTTCATGGAAAAATAAAAGCGGAAAGCACACCGGGAAAAGGCAGTTGTTTTATTCTTGATTTTCCTGTTATAAAAAAACCGGTTTAATTATTTCTTATTTTTTTAAATAATATTTTTTCTTTTCTTTATTCCTGATAGCAAGAATTTTCTTTCTCACGCTATTTATCTTTTTTAAATTCTGGCAGAAGCAAATTTGTACGTAAGAATTTATCCACCTGTTATCCACCGGTAATTCACATTCCCTTCTAATAAAATCAGTGATTTTACTATTGTAAGTGCTTATAGGAGCGATTTTCCTTCAAGTGGATAAAAAAGTTTTTTTCAAAAGTGTTGGTAAAGTGGGAAAAAGTGTTATTTTGTGGTGAAAATTGCAAATAATTAATAATGACAGGCTTTATCGGTGAATACGAAGCTACAATGGACGCGAAAGGACGCTTTCTTCTTCCGGCAGGATTTAAAAAACAATTGCCGGAAAGTGGAGGGGAAGTTTTTGTCATTAATCGTGGTTTTGAAAAGTGCCTGAGCTTGTACACATCTGATAGTTGGCAACCTATATTTTCCGAATTAAGCAAGTTGAACGATTTTGATCCAAAAGTAAGGCAATTCAAACGGTATTTTTTAAATGGCGCCACGCAGGTTTCTCCCGACAGTGCCGGCCGCCTTTTGCTTCCGAAAAATCTGATGGAATATGCAGGGCTTGAAAAAGATATAGTACTGGTTTCAGCTATTGACAAAATCGAAATTTGGGATAAAGCTAAATATCAACAGTTCTTTGAAACTTTTTCACCGGAAACATTCAGCGATTTGGCAAAAGAAGTGATGGCGGGTGATAAAACATCAAAACAATAATTATGCTGGCATACCACGTGCCCGTTTTATTGAATGAAGTAATTAATGGCCTGAAAATTATTCCATCTGGAATTTATGTCGATTGCACTTTTGGTGGTGGTGGCCACAGTCTGAAAATTTTGGAGCTATTAAATGCAGAGGGAAGGTTAGTTGTTTTTGATCAGGATGAAGATGCAAGAAAAAATGTTCCAAATGATAATCGAATCATTTTTGTACCGCATAATTTCCGCCATCTGCAACGGTTTCTTCGTCTCCACAAAATTCAAAAAGTAAATGGAATACTCGCTGATCTCGGCGTTTCGAGTCACCAGATCAATGTAGCTGAAAGAGGTTTTTCAACCCGCTTTGATGCGGCATTGGATATGCGGATGGATCGAAATGGACAAAAAACGGCCACAGATGTGATCAGAAATTATTCTGAAGAGCAATTGCATAAAATTTTTGAACAATATGGTGAGGTTTCCAATTCAAAAACATTGGCAAAGGCGATTGTTGAGATCAGGAAAACGCAATCTTTGAAAACGATCAATGAATTTAAAAATGCGATTTATCCTCTGGTAAAAGGAAATCCCGATAAATATTTTGCACAGGTTTTCCAGGCATTGAGAATAGAAGTGAACGATGAATTGAATGTGTTGAAAGAAATGCTTTTGCAAACAGTGAATGTACTGGAAGAAGGAGGCAGATTGGCCGTGATCACCTTTCATTCTTTGGAGGACAGAATTGTAAAGAATTTTTTTAAAAATGAAAATTTTGAAGATGAACAAGCGCGTGATGTGTTTGGGAACCCGGTAAAAAAGGAGCTAAAGATCATTACAAAAAAACCAATTATTCCTTCCGCAGAAGAGTTGAAAAAAAATCCAAGGTCAAGAAGTTCAAAACTGCGAATAGCAGAAAAAGTGAATGATTGAAAAATAAATGTTTAAAGAATAAGATTATTTAAAAAAATGGCAGAAACAAATTTAAAAGAAGGGAATAAAACAGAAGGGCGCATTAAAAAAAAACGGGCAAACCAGATGTATACGAGATGGATCGTAAAAAATATTCCTTTTTATTTTTTCATTTCTGCACTTGCGATTATTTATATAGCCAACGGTCATTATGCGGATAAGATGATGCGGAAGATCAATGAGACGGAAAGGAATTTGAAAGAGATGGAATATGAATTCAAAACAGTAAAACAACAAGTGATCTTCAGAAGTAAAGAGAGTGAGCTGGCAAAAGCAGTGGAACCGCTGGGATTAAAACCGTTGGTCATTCCGCCGGTAAGGATTGTGGATACATTGGAAGAAAAGTGAAAAATAATAAGTAATAACAATAAAAAGTGGATGTAAAAAAAGACATATTATGGCGCGTCCATCTGTGCTTCCTCCTAATGATCGTGTTAGGAATAATAGTGCTTGGACGTGCAATTTATATCCAAAAGTTTCAGGGTAAGTATTGGAAAAGCATGGCCACCAAACAACATTTAAAATATATAGATATTGACGCTGAACGTGGTAGCATTTACAGTGAGGATGGAAATATGCTCAGTACTTCTATACCTGTTTTTGATATTTATGTCGATTTTGGCGCCGATGGGCTTCGTGAGAAAGATGGGAAAAGGTTTTATAATAATCTGGATTCACTTAGCATTTCCATGGCCAACTTGTTTAAAGATCAAAGTGCTGCTTCTTATAAAAAATTATTGTTGACTGAATTTAAAAAAAAGGCCAGGTATTATTCGTTAAAAAAGAAAATTTCTTTTGAACAATACCAGACTTTAAGAGATTTTCCAATGGTAAGAGAAGGTAGAAATAAAAGCGGGTTTATCATTGATGTCAGAGACAATAGGGTAAATCCATATGTTCTACTGGCCAATCGTACCATTGGGCTTTCGCGTGGCGATACAAGTAAAAATGTTGGTCTTGAACGGACATTTGACAGCGCTTTGAAAGGACAAACCGGTCAAAGACTGATGCGTTACATATCAGGAAGCTATGTGCCGGTTGATGGTGCGGAAATAGCGCCGGAAAATGGAAAAGATGTAATTACCACGATTGACACTTACATACAGGATGTTGCAGAAAATGCTCTTTTGAAAATGATGGACCAAAATAGCTCCATTCATGGTAGCTGCATTGTGATGGAAGTTAAGACAGGCAAAATAAAAGCGATTGCCAATCTTGGTAAAAGACCTGATGGCACTTATTGGGAAGATTATAATTATGGATTGGGAATGAGAACCGAACCGGGTTCAGTTTTTAAACTGGCTACTTTGATTGCGCTTCTCGAAGATAAATATGTTGATACCGGAAGTATTGTTGATTGTGAAGGCGGACGAAAGAATTTTTATGGTTTAAGAATAACTGATTCGCATTTGGGAACCGGGAAGATTTCGGTAAAACAAGCATTTGCCATGTCGTCAAATGTAGCTTTTGCAAAACTTGCGGATGAATATTATCATAACCAGCCAAAGAAATTTTATGATCATTTACATGCACTAAGGCTTGATCAAAAATCAGGTGTGGATATTGAAGGAGTGCCTAAACCATATATTAAAAAACCAAGCAGCAAATATTGGGCAAAAACAACCATTCCTTTTATGGCCCATGGTTATGAAGAATTGGAAACGCCATTAAACTTATTGATGCTTTACAACGCCGTTGCCAATAACGGAACAATGATGAAACCTTACCTGGTTAATTCCATTAATGAAATGGGTGAACAAATTGAAACCTTCAAACCGAAAGTATTGATTGATAAAATTTGCAGTGATGAAACTTTAGGAAAATTAAAAGGCTGCCTGCTTGCGGTGGTGGAAAGTGAACATGGCACTGCACATCAGCTCGAAACGAATTTGTATCAATTTGCCGGCAAGACGGGAACCGCGGTTACCGCAATGGATAATCGTGGTTATAATAAATCTTCAAAAATATATCAATCGGCTTTCATGGGGTATTTTCCAGCTAATGATCCGGTGTATAGCATAGGAATTGTGATTCAAAACAGTAGTGAATCAAAACATGTTTACGGTGCCTCAGTTTCCGCACCGGTGTTTAGAGAAATTGCAGATAAATTATATGCTGGACGGGTATCAAAGAAATCTTTTGATCCAAATTCTGTGCAGCCGGATAATGACATGTACAGTTTTTATGGAGTAAAAAAAGATGTGAATAAAATGTTACAGGTTTTTAATTATAAAGAAACTGATTCCACATCCGGCAAGTGGACTTCCGCATTTTTACAGAATGGAGATGCGAAATTAATGGCTGATAATGTTTCTACTTCTGCTCGGAAAATTCCGGATGTAACTGGAATGGGTTTGAAAGATGCGGTTTATTTATTAGAGAATATGGGATTAATAGTTTCGGCATCAGGAAGGGGAAAAGTGATCTATCAGTCCTTGGCACAAAATGCAGATTTTAATAAAGGGGAAGTAATAAAAATTCAATTGAATTAATGGCGTCATTGCAACAAATATTGTATAAGGTAACCATTCATTCTGTGGTAGGAACTACTGCGGTTGAAATAAATGATTTACAGATTGATTCGCGCAAGGTGAAGCCTGGAAGCTGTTTTATCGCCATAAAAGGAACGGTTTCTAATGGCCATAATTATATTGAAACCGCAATTGCCAATGGAGCTGTTGCCATTGTGTGTGAAATAATTCCTGAAATAATTAATGAAAATATTCATTACACAGTTGTAGAAAACAGCGCAAAAGCTGCAGCAATTATGGCGCATAATTTTTATGGCCGTGTGTCTGAAAAAATAACATTAGTTGGCGTAACAGGAACAAACGGAAAGACAACAATTGCCACTGTATTATTCAAATTATTTTCTTCGCTTGGTTATAAATGTGGTCTTATCAGCACGGTGCAAAATCAGATCGCTGACAAGGTACTTCCATCTACTCATACAACTCCGGATTCAATAAGTCTAAACAAACTGCTGGCAGATATGAATGAGGAGAATTGCAGTCACGTTTTTATGGAAGTAAGTTCCCATGCTTTGCATCAGCACCGTGTGGAAGATCTGCAATTTGCCGGTGGGATATTTAGTAACATCACACATGATCATTTGGATTATCACAAAACTTTTGATGAATACATCAGGGTGAAAAAATCGTTTTTTGATTCTTTGCCATCAGGTTCCTTTGCATTAAGTAATGCCGATGATAAACGTGGCAGTATTATGCTTCAAAACACAAAGGCTAAAAAATATTTGTACAGTTTAAAAACGATCGCAGATTTTAAAGGAAGAATTATTGAAGATTCCCTTCTAGGGTTGGAGCTAATGATTGATGATGTTGAAGTTCATTTTCGATTGATCGGCACTTTTAACGCTTATAATTTATTAGCTGTTTATGGCGCTGCGGTTTGCCTTGGAGAAGAAAAACAGAAAGTTTTGCAAGTATTAAGTAATACTTCCGGTGCAGAAGGAAGATTTGATTATATGGTTTCTCCAAAAGAAAAAATAGTTGGAATTGTTGATTATGCTCACACTCCGGATGCGCTTTTGAATGTTTTGGCAACGATCAAAAATCTCAGACATGGCGAAGAAAAAATTATCACTGTAGTTGGTTGTGGTGGCAATCGCGATCGTACGAAAAGACCCGAAATGGCCGAAGTCGCCTGCGAATACAGTGACAGGATTATTTTCACTTCCGATAATCCACGTTTTGAAGAAGCTGAATCAATTATAAAAGAAATGGAAACCGGTGTGCCTGTTACTGCAAGAAAAAAATGCATTTCGATCACTGATAGAAGAGAAGCAATTAAAACCGCTGTAACTCTTGCTGACAAAGAAGATATCATTCTGGTTGCGGGAAAGGGGCATGAAAAATACCAGGAAATTAAAGGAGTAAAAAATCATTTTGACGATAAAGAAGTTCTGGCTGAAATGTTTCAGTTAATGGAGAAATAAAAATTATTAAAAAGCAGAAATAAATAAAAATGCTGTATCAATTATTTGAATGGTTTGCACAAAATGGAATCAAATTTCCCGGTAGCGGGCTGGTCCATTTTATCACATTCAGGGTGTTGGTTGCAGTATTGTTGTCTCTTGTGATCACTATGATCTATGGGAAAAAGTTAATTCACTTTTTAAAGAAAAAACAAATTGGCGAATCAGTAAGGGAACTTGGCCTGGCAGGAGAAAAAATGAAAAGCGGAACACCAACAATGGGTGGAATTATTATTCTGCTTGCCATTTTAATTCCTACTTTATTATTGGCGGATCTCAATAAAGTGTATGTAAGACTAATGTTGCTGTGCACTATTTGGCTTGGCGTTATCGGCTTTGTTGATGATTATTTAAAAATAAAGGCGAAAAGAATTTCAAGAGAAAAAGGAATTCCTTTTAAAAAAACAAATGCAGATGGGCTTGCAGGGAAATTTAAAATTTTCGGGCAGGTAATTCTTGGGATAATTATTGGCGCCACTCTTTATTTTAATCCAAATGTGGTAGTTAAGCGTGAGATTATTGGAAGCAAGACGGCAACTGCATTTGTGCCACAAAGAGGTGAACATAAGGTAAGTGAGGATACGATAATTGCTAACGGGGAAGTGCATCGGTTTGTCACTGTAAAAACACCGATCACCACTATTCCTTTTGTAAAAACACATGAGTTTAATTATGCGAAACTGCTGCCCGCAAGTTGGGAAGATTACACGTACATATTATATATCCTTATTGTCATTTTTATTGTAACGGCGGTTTCCAACGGTGCAAATATTACTGATGGACTCGATGGTTTGGCAACAGGAGTGAGCGCGATCATCGGCCTTGGACTGGGCGTTTTTGTTTTTGTAAGTGGCGATGTGCGTATTGCTGAATATTTAAACATTATGTACATCCCAAATCTTAGTGAGTTGTCCATTTTTATTGCGGCTTTTGTTGGTGCTTGTGTAGGATTTTTATGGTATAATGCTTACCCGGCGCAGGTTTTTATGGGAGATACAGGCAGCCTTGCTCTCGGTGGAATTATTGCTTCATTAGCCATAATTGTTCGCAAAGAATTATTGATTCCGATCTTTTGTTTTGTATTTCTTATAGAAAATTTGAGTGTAATGATCCAGGTTACTTATTTCAAATACACAAAGAAAAAGTACGGTGAAGGAAGAAGAGTGTTTTTGATGAGTCCGCTGCATCATCATTATCAGAAATTGGGATATCATGAAAGTAAAATTGCTGTTCGCTTTTGGGTGGTAACAATTCTTACCATGGTGCTTGCAGTGGTTACTTTAAAACTGAGGTAATGAATGGAAGAAATAAGAAGTAAGAATAAGAAATTTTGGGATTTGTCTTTATGAAAACAATTTTTTTTGAGTTTAGAAAAGTTTAACCAATACCAATACCTGTGATTAGCTTTTCTGACCCGTTAAATTCATGCCGTTGAAGAACCAATTTTTTGATTTTTTGAAATCGATCAAAAAAAAACGGAATGGAAAATAGAATAGTGATCCTTGGTGCCGGTGAAAGTGGCATCGGTGCTGCATTGCTTGCAAAACAAAAAAACTTTGATGTTTTTGTAAGTGATGGTGGCGTGATAAAATCCGCTTTTAAAAATGAATTGATTGCCGGTGCAATTGAATATGAAGAAGGAATGCATACCAAAGAAAAAATCCTGAAT
>Ga0068855_100003512_pt1 | contig 19184 bp, 18 predicted proteins | sample KBSCornC52_FD_66592 | JGI IMG/M metagenome (GOLD analysis project Ga0068855, IMG submission 66592) | Corn rhizosphere microbial communities from Kellogg Biological Station, Michigan, USA - KBS Corn C5-2 | ecosystem: Host-associated > Plants > Roots > Rhizosphere > Soil ...
AACCCCCGCATTTGCCAGCGCGACAACCCGGTATTCGGTACTTGTGCCGCTCACCACCGCATCGGTAATGGTAAAACCAACGGTAACCCATGTGGGCGCAACTGTTACCGTGAATGGCATGGCTGTAACATCAGGCACAGCATCTTCGGCTATCTCATTGAACATCGGGCCCAATCCCATATCGGTAGTGGTAACCGCGCAGGATGGTACAACAACGGATACCTATAACGTGACCGTGTACAAAGGGAACCGGAACGCTTACCTTTCAAACCTGGTGCTCAGCAGCGGTACCCTGTCGCCGGCCTTTGTGAATACCACTGCGGGCTATACAGCGGCGGAAACCAACGCCACCACCTCCATCACCGTAACCCCTACCGTTGCCGATCCTACGGCAACCATCAGGGTAAATGAACACCTGGTTGCATCCGGAACACCATCTTCGGCAATTAACCTGGCGGTGGGCGCAAATACCATACAGGTAGTGGTAACCGCGCAAAACGGGACAACAAGTTTTACTTATACCATAACCGTGACACGGGCTGCAGCCGGCATGAACATTCCCGATGAAACCATCAGCGTTACTGCGCCAACTGAAGCCCCCGCGTTGGAAGATGACGTTTTAATAGCTCACCAGGGCGTATCGCCCAATGGCGATGGGGTTAATGATTTTTTTGTGATCGATGGCATACTGGCCTACCCCGATAATAAACTCAGCATTATGGACCGCAGCGGCAACCTGGTATTCGAATCAAAAGGATACGATAATACGTCGAGGGTATTTGACGGGCACAGCAACAAAAACGGACAGATGCAACGCCCCGGCACTTACTTTTTCTCGCTGGACTATGCGGTAAAAGGTGTGACGAAGCATAAGACCGGGTTTATAATACTGAAATATTAATGAGTTGACGGGAATACAAAAATCTATCAAAATATATTGCCTTTTTTTGGATAGTAAACTGGCCATCAGCGTTTTTTATTTAACGCGATCGGATCTTATTAGAGCACCCAAAATGCTTTTATTGCCCCGTTAAAGCTGCCTGATATATTGTAACAAAAAACTTACACTTAATCGCGCTATCTTTTTACAGGAAAAGTGCCCTGGCGGCACCTGAACCCTCATGATAAAAAAATACAAACTGCTTGGTATTTTTTTTGTAGTAGCCTGATAGTTAAATTACTTGTACTTGAGATACGAGTAAAAAATTACCAGTTATTAACTTCCTTTATTATGAGAAAATTATTCGCTGCGCGGCGCCTTAAAACATTTTTTTTGGCGCGCATGGACAACGCATTAAACAGAATTTTAATGGTTCTAATAATATCCCGTTTTCGGCATTGGGATAGCCACTAAAATTTAAAAAAGGTTTTCCGTTAACATCAAATTTGTTGTTCATTTTTTAAAGGGAGCTGAATGAATTGGATGGTCGGACCATCGCCCTAAAACCACAAAATCCTAAAACTTAATTCAGCATCCTATATTCATTAGGCGAATAACCTACACGCTGCTTAAATAAACGCGTAAAATGCTGGGGGTATTTAAAACCCAGGCCGTAGGCTATTTCGCTAAGCGATCGGCTGGTATCAAATATTCGTTCTTTGGCTACGTCGATCACTTTTGATTGGATGTATTCCTGCGCTGATTTGCCGGTTTCTTTTTTGATCAGGTCGCCAAAATAGTTAGCCGACAAGTTGAGTTCACCGGCACAATAGCTTACTGAAGGCAGGCCAACAGTTCTTGGTTTTTCGGAACCAAAATAGGTGTCGAGCAATTTTTCGAAGCGTTCCAGAATGCCTTTGTGAACATGATCGCGGGTAATAAACTGGCGATCGTAAAAACGAACGCAATAGTTGAGGAACAATTCGATATTCGTTACAATCAGCGTTTTGCTATGCTTGTCGATGGCGTGTTCCAGTTCGAATTTAATTTTGCTAAGACAGTCGAAGATGATCTTTCGTTCGCTTTCCGATAAATGCAAAGCCTCGTGCACCTCATACGAAAAAAAGGTGTAATCCTGGATGTGGCGACCGAGGGAGGTGCCCCGTATTAAATCAGGATGAAAAACCAGCACATAGCCCTTGGGCTGAAATTCTTCTCCCTTGTTGTCGACGCCAACTACCTGACCCGGCCCAACAAATACCAGGGTGCCTTCTTCGTAGTCGTAATTATTACAGCCGTATTTAAGGTCGCCGCATTTTATCTCTTTTAAATAGATCGCATAAAACCCGAAATACTGCCGGTAGTTAAACCTTTTTGCCGCTTTCGAAAGATCGATCACGCTTACCAGCGGGTGCAGCGTTTCGTGGTTGTTGAATGCATTGTACTGGCCTATGGTTTCAAACCGGTGTATATTTTCCATGCTTTTTTGTTCCTGTAAATCAAATATACGGCTTCAGGGGTTGTTCGTATTACCCATAGCCCTCAATAAGTAATATTGGTAAGCAATACCGTAATTGGTATAACAACAACCTGAAAGTTATGCCGCAAATTTGTGCTGTTGTAAATCCTTCAAAATAAAGGAAGGCAAACGGGATGTTAAGGACTGATTTAAGAAACTATAAAATATAACAATGGAAAAAAGGATATTAGGAAAAAGCGGATTGGAAGTGTCGGCTTTGGGACTTGGCTGCATGGGATTAAGCTATGGCTACGGTCCTGCTACAGATAAAACAACGGCTATTAATTTAATCCGCGCCGCTTTTGAGCACGGCGTTACCTTTTTTGACAGCGCCGAAGCGTATGGCCCCTTCGTAAATGAAGAGTTGCTGGGCGAGGCTCTAGCACCTTTTCGCGATGAGGTGGTGATTGCTACAAAATTCGGGTTTAAAAACGGCCTTGTGAGCGAGGGCATGGATAGCCGTCCCGAAAATATCAGGGCGATGACTGATGCAGCACTTAAACGCTTAAAAACCGACCGGATTGACCTTTTATACCAGCACCGTGTTGACCCGGATGTGCCCATTGAGGACGTGGCTGGTACCGTGAAAGAACTGATACAGGCCGGTAAGGTAAAGCACTTCGGTATGTCGGAAGCTGGTGCGCAATCTATCCGCCGGGCGCATGCGGTACAGCCGGTTGCCGCTTTGCAAAGCGAATACTCGCTCTGGTGGCGCGAACCCGAACAGGAAATTATACCCCTGCTGGAAGAATTAGGTATTGGCTTTGTGCCTTTTAGTCCCCTGGGCAAAGGTTTTTTGACCGGGGTGATAAATGAAACTACAACATTCGACAAAACCGACTTCCGCAACATAGTACCGCGCTTTGCCGCAGACGCCCGCAAGGCAAACCAGGCAATGGTTGACCTGCTGGGCAGGATAGCCGGCGAAAAGAATGCGACACCTGCGCAAATAGCGCTGGCCTGGCTTCTGGCACAAAAACCGTGGATAGTTCCCATACCGGGTACTACCAAATTACATCGCCTGGAAGAAAACCTGGGCGGCGCTGGTATTGAACTTACTACGGGGGATTTGAGCGAAATAGAGGATGCGGCCTCAAAGATTACGATTGAAGGGGCGCGTTATCCACAGCACCTTCAGCAAAGGGTTGGTAAATAATAATATCAATTTTAATAAAACAGTAACTTTAGCCACATGGAAATAAAACGCATCGGTTCGCAGCCTTCAGGAAAAGGCCCCGCCGAATATTTTACCGGAACCGTAAGGATTGATCCGCTGTTTGCGCCGCCTGATCCGGCGCGCGTGGCCATGGCGCACGTGACTTTTGAACCCGGCGCCCGCACGGCCTGGCATACCCATCCGCTGGGGCAAACATTAATTGTTACCTCCGGCTGCGGCAGGGTACAGCGCGAAGGCGGTGAGATAGAAGAGATCCGCCCGGGAGATGTGGTGTGGTTTGCACCCGGCGAAAAACACTGGCACGGCGCGTCGGCTACCACCGCGATGAGTCATATTGCCGTACAGGAAAAGCTTAACGGTTCGCCGGTAGATTGGATGGAGCATGTAACCGATGAGCAATATAGCGGTTAGCCAATAAACACCACCAAACGCATTGAATATGAAAAATAAAAGGATAAACTTACTGCAGATAGTTTTAACCGTATTTGTTATGACGACATTATTTTCGCCTGGTGCTGCATCCGCTCAAAGCACAATGCCCCTGGTGCATATTGCAAAACTACAGATTGACCCTGCACAACTTGTGCAATATAACGCGGCGCTGAAAGAGCACGCCAAAACAGCCGTACGTGTTGAACCAGGCGTTTTAACTTTATATGCAGTCGCTGATAAAGACGACCCCACACGTATCACTGTTTTTGAAATATACGCCGATACCGCGGCTTACCAGGCGCATTTAAAATCTGCTCATTTTTTGAAATATAAGAGCAGCACAAAGGGCATGGTTAAATCGCTGGAGCTGGTGGATGTTGTGCCTATTGCGCTGGAAGCAAAGTCGAAATTATAGTGGGTCCTGGCGCCAGATGGTTTGCTCAGGAAAGCCAGGCAAGCAAAACCCACAGGATGATCACATCCACGCTTATGGATGCCTGATGTCGGCGTTAATCCCTGTCGCGGCTCAGTTTAGTAATGGCTAATGGGTTTTCTTCCAGTTCCACCGTTTCTCGCCGGCGTTTAACAATATGAATTGCGGTAAACAAGGCTTCGCGGAAGGATACTTCTGATGCTTTGTTTTTCCCGGCGATATCGTAAGCGGTACCATGATCGGGCGAAGTGCGTACGAAATTGAGTCCGGCAGTAAAGTTAACACCCGATTCAAAGGCTATTTGTTTAAAGGGTATCAAGCCCTGGTCGTGGTACATGGCCAGTACAGCATCAAACTGCAGGTATGTCCCGTTCGCAAAAAAGCCATCTGCGGGGTATGGGCCAAAGGCCAGTATATTGTTATTGCGCGCCTCTTCAATGGCTGGGATAATAGTCGTTTGTTCTTCGTTGCCTATCAGGCCGTTATCGCTGGCATGAGGATTCAGCCCCAACACGGCTATCCGTGGTTTACGGATCCAGAAATCGCCGCGGAGACTGGCATCCATCAGCTTTAATTTGGCCAATATTTTTTCGGTGGTAATGCTTTCGGCAACTTTGGCAATGGGGATATGGCCTGTAACCACGCCTACTCTAAGCGTATCACTCACCAAAAACATCAGCGATTCGCCCGCACCGCCGCGGTCCTGCAAATACTCGGTATGGCCTGGGAATTTAAAGTCCTCGTTTTGTATGGTATCTTTATTTATCGGGGCGGTAACCAATGCATCAATGTCGCCGCTTAGCAAATCGCTGGTTGCTTTTTCGAGTGATAAAAACGAATACTTGCCTACCCCGGCGTTAATAACACCCGGTTCTATTTTTACATCTTCTTCCCAGCAGTTTATCATGCTGGGCTTTTTCTCTTTCCGGCCGGTTGCTTCCGAGGGATGGCCAACAACTGTAAAATTAAGCTCCTCCACATTGGTTGTGCGGCGGTAAAACGATGCCACTTTGGTGTGGCCATAAACAATTGGCGTGCAATAATCATAGATGCGGCTATCCGCCAGGGTTTTAATAATTATTTCTAACCCTATGCCGTTAACGTCGCCTATGCTGATGCCTATCTTTATTTTCTCGCTCATAACTTTATGATTATTCACCAGTGTCTTTTTCTTTAATTGTGTTCATGAGGTCGCTACGCTCAGTTACACCGATTATACCCGGTGATTGCACTGATTTGGTCATTGGGTCACTGGGTCATTATGTCATTGGTTGGTGGTTATGCCAACTTTACAACCTTCCAACCTTTAAACATCAATCCAACGGCCACCACAAATAAAAGATTAATTCATGATTAAAGAACAAATATGTATAATTTGCCCCAATATTTATCAATAATGACATTAGTAAGAGCAAAAAAGCATCTTGGCCAGCATTTCCTTACTGATAAAAATATTGCTGCCAAAATTGTGGAGAGCCTGCAGTCTGCCGGTAAGTACAAGCAAGTACTTGAAGTTGGCCCGGGTATGGGCATTCTTTCCGATTTTTTGCTGCAGAAAACCGAATATGAGGTGTCATTAATTGATATTGATACCGAGTCGTACCTTTATCTGCAAAAAAAATACCCGCAGCTCGGCAAACGGTTAATCAACGCTGATTTTTTGACGATGGATTTTACTGCGTATTTTAACGGACCGATGGCCATCATCGGCAATTTCCCCTATAACATATCCTCCCAAATACTTTTTAAAGTGCTGGATAATCGGCAGCAGGTAGTAGAGGTTGTAGGCATGTTTCAGAAAGAAGTGGCGGAGCGTTGCGCCGCCGGGCCCGGCAGCAAGGAATATGGCATCCTTAGCGTGTTTTTGCAGGCGTATTACAAAATCGAATATCTATTTACAGTGAAAGCCGGTGTTTTTAATCCGCCGCCAAAGGTTTTATCGGCTGTTATCAGGCTTACCCGTAATGAAACTGCGCAATTGGATTGCGACGAAAAGTTGTTTTGGCAGGTAGTAAAAGCAGGGTTTAACCAGCGCAGGAAAACCTTACGCAATGCGGTATCATCGCTCATCAATAAAGAAAAAATGACGAATGAACCTTTGCTTGATTTGCGTGCGGAAAGGTTAAGTGTAGCTGATTTTGTACATTTAACCAACCAAATAACTGTATACAGATGAACCCGCTGAAAGCCGCGTTAGCTGTGGCAATCCTAATAATTATTTGCCAATCACAGTCCTTTTCGCAAACCAAACACCCGGTTCATAAAAGTATTATATCCACCCGGATGGAGATACTTTATTTTAAACACAACGACAGTTCCTCTTTAGAAGACCAGCAGGATACGCTTAAGATTCCGGTAGTTTCGGATAAATATCCCCGGTTAAAAAAAGCTTTATCATTCGAAAATATTGGCGATTCGGATGGCCTGGATTCGGCTAAAGCCACTTTTGCTGGCTGCGCTTGCGGCATCACCAGCATGGACTACGAAATCACTTACGAGGGTAAGGACATCATCTCGCTGAAGGTATTTACCGAAGGCATGGGCGCATATCCCAGTTCATCAACCCAATGGCTGACCTATAACATCCATACGGGGGAACACTACAGTATTAAAAACGAGGTAAATACCGCGGGGTTACAATGGCTTTTTAAAAGCTATAAAGCATTACTGCGAAAAAGACTGGCTGAAGACCGGGAATACCACAAAAAAGACACTAACGAAACGCAGGAAGAATACACCCGGGTTTACAACGAAGAAAAAGAGTCCATCGACACGCTGAGCCTTAACGGGCTCATCAGCAGTTATGTTTTTGTTGGAACCAGGGGCATAACTTTTACCACCGAAGGCATTTTACCGCATGTTATCCAGGCCCTTGAGCCCGACAGGGATTGGTTTATTCCATACAACCGGCTGCGCAAATATAAACAGCCGCATGCCCTGGTAATAAAATAGTTGGCTTAACTTATCTCGATAGTTACCGGCTTAAACTGCATTTCCTTTACTGTTTTAGCCATGCGTTTAATAAACAGGTAATTTGTAGCCCCGCCGATTACGCCGCCAACTATGGGTACCAATCTTTCGGCAGTGCGTGTGCCAAAAAGGAGCAACAGTTTTTCGGCGATGCTTTCAAGTACTGTTTTGGAAAGTGCTACGCCGGCATCCACTTTTAGCGAGGTGGCCACCAACTGCATAAATTCGTCGTAAGTAACCAGGTAACTGCCTTTATTATAGTACATAATGGCCATCGTAACCCTGAATTGCTGTGCAATTAAATTGGCAAAATCAAGCGGAACACCCACTACCATGGTGATTAAGCCGCCGCTGCCGGTGATAACGCCTGAGCCCGCGGCAAGGTAAGCGCATTGGTCAATAAACTTATCAAGCCCCATGGTATCAACACCTTTTTTTATATTGAGCTGATCTATACGGTCAAATATCTGCTTAAAGCCTTCGGTCGCCAACTTTGTGGCCTGGGTTTTTATATCGGCGCCAATTTTTTTAAATTTTATCGGTTTCATGATGAATTGCTGTTTTTAGTGGAACGAAAAAAATCCCTCCAATGGTATACATGCTATTGCCGTGCCAGTTTTTAAATCCGGCATAATTGGCAGGGAGAATGGATAAGCGCGGGTTGACAGCTGTGATATAGTTTTTTACAGCCGGGCGTCAAATCCTGCGTAGATGAGTTAAATTAACTGCACATGTAATACCTTTGTGCCCTATAAAATAAATAACACTTGAAGAATACTATCCTTATTGTCGACGATATCCATCCCATTTTTATGGAGCAGGTCGAAGCTGCAGGTTACCACTGCGATTATCGCCCGTTAATAAAACCCGATGAAGCCCTGCAAATTTTAGGCGATTACGAAGGCCTGGTGATGCGCTCGAAATTTAAGCTAAACCGCCAGTATATTGATGCCGGTAAAAACCTGCGTTTTGTTTGCCGTGCAGGTGCGGGTATGGATAATATTGACGAAGCCTACGCCGCTGAAAAAAACATTACACTCATCAACGCGCCCGAAGGCAATATGGATGCCGTGGGCGAACATGCCGTTGGTCTGCTGTTGTCGCTGATGAACAACTTTAACGTTGCCGATGCGCAGATCCGTTCCGGGAGCTGGCAGCGCGAGGCCAACCGGGGTTACGAGTTAAAAGGGAAAACCGTTGGCATAATAGGTTATGGCTTTATGGGCCGCAGCTTTGCCCGTAAGTTATCTGGGTTTGAGGTGAATGTTATTGCTTACGATAAATACAAAACCGGTTTTAGCGATCAGTATGCCCGCGAGGTAAGCATGGAAGAAATTGTGAAGCACAGCGATGTGTTAAGTCTGCATATCCCGCTAACGCCGGAAACCAATGGGTTGGTGAACGAAGAATACTTGTTCCACTTTAAAAAGCCAATCTTTTTAATCAATACAGCCAGGGGCAAGGCAGTGCAAACCCGCGCGGTTTTAAATGCCATTAAACAGGGCAAAATTTTAGGCGCCGGCCTGGATGTGCTGGAGGTTGAAAAATTCCCGTCGCTGGCCGAACAGGAATGGTTTGAAGAGCTCCGCCAATCTGGCAAAGTAATATTAACACCACACGTAGCCGGCTGGACGTCTGATTCGTATCGTAAGATCAGCGAGGTGATGGCGGCGAAGCTTGCTGCGTTGTCCATAGTCGATAGACCATAGTCGATGGTCGATAGTCAATGGCAAAATTAATTCTACCATGGTCCATGGACTATTGACCATCGACCAATAAAACATTATCAATCAACCGCGTATTACCCACTTTTGCGGCTACCAGGGCTACTATGGTTTTGGAGTTTTCATCGGCAGGGCGAAGGGTGTTGCCATCGGCAATTTCAAAATAGTCGGGTTCAACGCCATCCTCGGCGGCTATCATTTGTTCGGCTTCTTTTTTTAGCTGAGGAATATTATTTCCGTTAAAATGGTCTTTTACCCAGTTAAGCGTTTTCGATAGTACGAGCGCATGTCGGCGGTCGTTGGCAGTTAAATGGATGTTCCTGGAGCTCATGGCCAGGCCATCGGTTTCGCGCACAATGGGGCACATCACCAGTTTAACAGGCATATTGAGCATGTTTACCATCTTGCTGATGATGGAGAACTGCTGGTAATCTTTTTGCCCGAAATAGGCCGTATCCGGCTTAACGATATTGAACAATTTGTACACCACCTGCGTAACGCCCTGGTAATGCCCCGGCCGGTATTTCCCTTCCAGCAAATGTTCCATTTCGCCGATGTTTAAATGCCATTGTTCATTATCATCATAAATTTCGCTTACTGCCGGGTAAAACAAAACATCGCAGCTAACCTGCTCCAGCATAGCGGTATCGGCCTCAATAGTGCGTGGGTATTTTTCCAGGTCCTTGGGGTCGTTAAACTGGCTCGGATTTACAAAAATGCTGCATACCACCAGATTGTTTGTTTGCTTAGCCTGCTCAATAAGCGACAGGTGCCCTGCGTGCAAAGCGCCCATAGTGGGTACAAAGCCAATAGTTTTGTTTAAATCCCTGTTTTGCTGTAAATATTGACCCAGAGTTTTCTTAGTAGTAAAAATTTTCAAATCATCCGAAATTTAAGGAATTGGGCAAAGTTGAGCATTTGATTAAAAATTACCAAAACTTACTTGCATAATTGATTGCCAGTTCATATAATAATGCTTATATTTGCAAACTCAAATTTTATAGGCTCTTTATTTAAATTTATAACTGATATGGTGATGGGTAAATCTAAGCTTTTGTTTATAACTCACGAAATGTCTCCTTTCCTTGAACTCTCTAAAATTTCTGAAATTACACGCCAGCTACCGCAGGCTATGCAGGAAAAAGGTTACGAAATACGTATCCTGATGCCCCGTTTCGGAAATATTAATGAGCGCAGGAACCGTTTGCACGAAGTGATACGTTTATCGGGGATGAATATCATTATTAATGATAACGACAATCCACTGATCATTAAAGTGGCGTCTATTCCTGCAGCACGCATGCAGGTGTACTTTTTGGACAACGAGGAGTATTTTCAGCGCAAACATGTGTTTACCGACAAGGACGGGAAGTTTTATGCAGATAACGACGAGCGGATGATCTTCTTTTGCAAAGGCGCCCTGGAAACTGTAAAAAAATTAGGTTGGGCTCCTGACGTTATCCATTGCCACGGCTGGATGAGCGCACTGGTTCCCGCTTACTTAAAAACTACTTACAAGGACGATCCTACCTTTAAAAACTCGAAAGTAGTTTACTCTATTTACGAGAACGATTTCACTACAGCCATGAACCCTGATTTTGCTCAAAAGGCAGTAATGGGCGATATGACTGAAAAACATACTGACGTTTACAAACCCGGAACAAATTCGGCACTGTATGCCGGTGCTATTCAGTATAGCGACGCCATTGTTTTGGCAGGCGAGAATATTGATGAAGATGTGTTAAATAATGTTAAAAACAGCAATAAATCCGTTTTAGAGTTCGAATCCACCGCTGATTTCGAAAATTATTACAATTTTTACGACGAAATTGCCAATGAGGAATTGGCACATGTTGTATAAGCTTTGAGATCATATATGAAATTTTTCCGCATAGACTTATTGACCCTGTTAATAAGTCTTTTTATTTTGAATAGTTGTAAAAATCAGGACTCGATTGGTTTGGGTGTAAATTCAACAGCCCAGTTGAACGGCAACCTGATTGATACATCAACCGTTGTTATCAATACTGTTCCGGAAGATTCGGTTCAAACCTCCGGGCTTACAAAAGTGCCTTTTGGGTATTTTGCCGATCCGCTGTTCGGTACAACGATAAGCAGCCTGGGAACCGATTTGAATCTGCCCGGTGGTGGCGCATATGTTCCGCCAACAGGAACCATAGTCATTGACTCGGCCAGGCTGATCATGCAGTATGCCAACGGGTTTTACGGGGATTCACTGACATCAAGTTATACCATAAATGTTTACCAGTTACATAACAGGTACAGGTCGGATTCTATTTATTATAACAATAAAACATTTGGCGATTATTCCAGTTCACCACTGTTGGGCACGCTTACTTTTAACGCAAGATCGCACGACTCCATAAAAGTTAGAAACATTATTACCGGTGCGCCCGATACATTGGTTAAAGCTCCGCCACAAATAAGGATACCGTTTGACAATAACTTTATCAATACGTACCTGTTTAACGCCAGCTCAACCACGCTGGGCTCAAATGCTATTTTTCAGAACAATGTAAAAGGTTTATATCTTACGCTTAACCGCAATAAGTCAACAGGTCCCGGTGGTGTTATGATGTTTAATGGTACCGATACGCTGGCTGTGTATTACCGCAGTATAAGCGGCTCAACTATTGATACTGCCGAGGTTAAACTTCCCCTCAGCAATATGGCTGCTTCAATCAAGCATATTTACACTACTACCATTACCAACGAGCTAAACAATACAAATACCGGCACGCGTAAAATGATTTACCTGCAAGGGACAGGTGGCTTAAGGGCTAAGGTTAGTTTCCCTAATCTGCTTAAAAATTTCAGGGCCAGTCTTGTGAACAGGCCATCGAAACCTGATAGTGATATTGTGATTAACCGGGCAGAATTAGTTATAACGCCCCAACCTGGTACAACCATTCCTTACGGCGCTATTCCAAAAATTACGATGTACCAGCTCGACCTGGCAAGGCAGCGTATCCTGATCCAGGATGCTAATACCTCCGATCCGCGTTCTGGTGGGGTAGGCGTTTTTGGAGGATATTATAACTCGACCCAGAACCAGTATCATTTTATCGTTACTGCCTATATACAGGATCTTTTAACAGGCCGCACAGTAGACTATGGTACTTACATTGGGCCGACTGACATTTTTGCTAGTAGCTCTTCCACCAGTGTTAATATTGGCGCCACGCCGCAGGTTGCATCACGAACTGCAGCCGTAGGATTTGATCCTGCTTCGGCAAACCGGATAAAACTCAATATTATTTATACCAAGGTTGCTAAAAAATAAAGTTGATTGGCGGGTAGAGATTGGAGATTAGTTTAGTAATAAACATGATCTCCAATCTCCCGCCAATAATCTCAACTTCCCTTAAACTTTATCTTCGTCCGTTTGTCTATCCACATAGCTATTACACGGAAAATATCTTTATAAAATGCACTAAAAGTGTCATTTTCCTGGTTAATATCTTGTTAATTTGCTTCAATAATATTTCATATTTGTATTTATGTGCGGAATTGTAGGTTATATAGGTTTTAGGGATGCTTATCCCATCGTTATAAAAGGATTACATCGTTTGGAGTACCGGGGATATGATAGCGCCGGTGTATCCTTGTTTGATAAAGGGCTAAAAGTTTATAAAAAGGCCGGCAAGGTTAGTGATCTGGAAAACTTTGTTAAGGACGTTAACCTGGGCGGCACCATGGGTATGGGCCATACCCGCTGGGCAACCCACGGCGCACCAAGCGACCGCAACTCGCACCCTCACTCATCGGGCGACCGGAAGCTTACCATCATCCACAACGGGATCATCGAAAATTATGGCCCTATTAAAGAAACACTGATTGGCAAAGGCCATATTTTTAAAAGTGATACCGATACCGAGGTGCTGGTTCATTTGGTTGAAGATATCCAGCAGTCGACCGGTTTGGATTTGCGCGAAGCGGTGCGTATTGCCTTAACCAAAGTGGTGGGCGCTTATGCCATTGTGATTATGAGCGAAGATGAGCCCGACCTGCTGATTGCCGCCCGCAAAGGCAGCCCCATGGTTATAGGCGTTGGCAAAGGCGAATACTTTATAGCATCGGACGCTACGCCGATTGTAGAATATACCAAAAATGTAATTTACCTGAATGATAACGAGGTGGCTTACATCAGCCGCGAAAACCTGCTGATAAAAACAATAGACAACCAGGTACATACCCCCTACATACAGGAACTCGACTTAAAGCTGGAAGCCCTTGAAAAAGGCGGCTACGACCACTTTATGCTGAAAGAGATATACGAGCAGCCCCGCTCCATCCGCGATTGTATGCGCGGCCGTATTTACCCCCAATTAGGTAAAGTGCAGTTAGGCGGGATAAAGGAATATACCGATAAGCTAAAAAACATCGACCGTATCATCATCGTTGCCTGCGGTACGTCATGGCACGCCGGGCTGGTTGGCGAATACCTGATTGAAGAGTATGCCCGTGTACCTGTAGAGGTGGAATATGCATCGGAATTCAGGTACCGTAATCCTATTATTACCGAAAAAGACCTGGTAATTGCCATTTCGCAGTCAGGCGAAACGGCCGATACCATGGCTGCTATTGAGCTGGCCAAGGCAAGGGGCGCAACTATTTTTGGTATTTGTAATGTGGTTGGTGCATCTATCCCCCGTACAACTCATGCAGGGGTTTATACCCATGCCGGGCCCGAAATTGGTGTAGCTTCCACCAAAGCATTTACCGCACAGGTGACTGTATTAACACTGATGGCCTTTTACATTGCCCAGCAACGGGGCACCATCACGCAAAGCAAGCTGGTAGAACATTTAACCGAGCTAAACGCCATACCCGAGTTGGTTGAGCGTGCATTGAAATCAAACGATCATATCAAAGAAATTGCCTGGAGGTTTAAGGACAGCACCAACTGTTTGTTCCTCGGCCGCGGCAGTTCGTTCCCGGTTGCATTGGAAGGTGCTTTAAAACTCAAGGAGATATCCTACATACACGCCGAAGGTTATCCTGCAGCCGAGATGAAACACGGCCCTATCGCCTTAATTGATGACGAAATGCCGGTTGTATTTATCGCCACCAAAGATTCGAGTTACGAAAAGGTGATCAGCAACATACAGGAAGTTAAAGCCCGTAAAGGCCACGTAATTGCAATAGTAACCGAGGGCGATACGGAAGTGAAAGGCATGGCCGATTACGTGATAGAAATACCGCAAACCGACGAAGCCTTTGTGCCGCTGCTCGCAACCATCCCATTACAATTGCTGGCATACCACATCGCCGTAATGCGCGGCTGTAATGTTGATCAGCCAAGGAATTTGGCTAAGTCAGTGACGGTGGAATAGTGAGTTGTGAATGGTGAGTAGAAATTGGTAAATGGTGAATAAGATCAATCTGATTTGATCTTATTCACCATTGTTGTTGGACTTGCGCCTTTCCTGTTGCTGCTCACCATTCACTACTCACCAGTCAGTTCACCATCAATGCGTGCTCATAGCCTGCATCGCTTCTGTCAAATCTAAATTTAGCCCGTTCGCTACGGCCATTCCCAGTCCAATATCTGCACGGAACCAGTGGCAAAGCTGGCGGTTTACAATAAGTTCGCGTTTGGGGCCTTCAATGCCGTTCATGGCGTTGGCAATATTGGCTACCAGTGCATGTTTTTCCTCGTCACTCATTAACCTGTACAAGTCGCCGGGTTGGGTATAATGGTCGTTTTCGCCTTCGGCGTTGCGGTCGTACCAATCGGCCAGGCCGGTCCCCAAATCCCATGATGGTTGTTTGTAATGATCGTCGGCCACAATATTATCAAAGCTGTTGGGGAAATAATTTGGCGCCGATCCGCCATTACCGTCAACACGCATGGCGCCGTCCCGTTCGTGGTTGTTTACGGCGAAGGGGCAGCGGTTAACCGGAATTTGCTCATAATTTCCACCCAGTCGGTGGCGGTGCGCATCCGGATACGACAATAATCGCCCCTGCAGCATTTTATCGGGCGAATAACCTATGCCGTCAACTACGTGCGCAGGAGCAAAGGCCGATTGTTCCACATGTGCAAAGTAATTATCAGGGTTTTGATTTAATTCCAGCACGCCAACGTCAATCAGCGGGAAATCGCCATGTGGCCAAACTTTGGTCAGGTCGAAAGGGTTCCAGCGGTAGGTTTTGGCTTGCTCTTCAGTCATTACCTGTATTTTGAGTTCCCATTTCGGAAAATTGCCGTTGTCTATCGAGGTCAGCAGGTCATGCTGTGCAAAATCAGGATCGATGCCGCGCATGGCAGCGGCCTCATCGGCGTTGAAATTTTTAATGCCCTGTTTATTTTTAAAATGGAATTTAACCCAAACCCGCTCGTTTTGAGCGTTGATCATGGAGAAAGTATGACTTCCAAAACCATCCATATGGCGATAGCCATATGGTGTCCCCCTGTTCGACATCAGGATGGTAACCTGGTGCAGGCTTTCGGGGTTTAACGACCAGAAATCCCACATCATGGTTGCGCTTTTACAATTTGTATAAGGATCGCGCTTTTGAGTATGGATAAAATCGCTGAACTTTTTAGGGTCTTTAATAAAAAATACGGGGGTATTGTTGCCAACCAGGTCCCAGTTGCCTTCTTCGGTATAAAACTTTACCGCAAAGCCCCGTGGATCGCGCTCGGTATCAGCTGATCCTTTTTCGCCGCCGACTGTCGAAAAGCGTAAAAAAACCTTTGTTTGTTTGCCGATAGTATCAAAAAGTTTGGCGCGTGTGTATTTGCTGATATCATGCGTTACGGTAAAAGTACCATAAGCGCCTGACCCTTTAGCATGTACCACTCTTTCGGGAATACGTTCGCGGTTAAAATGGGCCATTTTTTCATGCAGGATAAAGTCCTGCAGCAAAATAGGGCCACGCGGCCCAACAGTCATACTGTTTTCATTTTCGGCATAAGGGATACCTGAGGCGGTAGTCAGCTTTTTCTTATTAGTTTCCATAGCGGTTCGTTTAATGCAATCAAAATTCAATATAAAAGTTCAATAGAAAAAATCAATAATTACTATATTTGTATAGATAGAAACTATAACTTCAAGGAGGTGAAAGGTAAAAGGCGAAAGGTAAAAGGTTTTAAAAGCCGGAAGGCTAAACTGAAAACTAATAAATCTTTCGGACTTTCCGACTTCCGGACTTTCCGACTTTAAAAACATGACGATAACCCAATTGGAATACATTGTTGCCGTTGATACCTACCGGAGTTTTGTAATGGCGGCCGAAAAATGTTTTGTTACCCAGCCTACGCTGAGTATGCAGGTGCAAAAACTCGAGGACACACTTGGCGTTAAATTGTTCGACCGCAGCAAACAGCCCGTTGTGCCTACTGAAATTGGCAACGAGGTGATCGCGCAGGCCAGGGTAATGCTATCGGAAGCCGAAAAGATAAAGGAAATCATCACCGACCGGCAACGGGAGCTGTCCGGGGAGTTAAAAGTGGGTATTATCCCTACCGTAGCGCCGTATATCCTGCCTAAAATATTGCATGGCTTTATCGAGAAATATCCGCAGGTGAAGCTTATTGTATCCGAAGAAACCACAGAGCACATTATTCAGCAGTTAAAACTGGGTACCATTGACTGCGGGATATTATCCACCCCGCTGCATGAAAGTTCGTTAACCGAAATTCCGGTATTTTATGAAAACTTTGTGGCCTATGTATCCAAAAACAGCAAATTGTTCAAAAAGAAAAGCATTAGTCCGGACGATATTGACATGGAAGAAATTTGGATACTGAATGAGGGCCATTGCATGCGCGAGCAGGTGCTAAACATTTGCCAGCGCCGCAAAAGTACCCAGGGCTTTAAACATTTTGAGTACAATACCGGCAGTGTAGAAACGCTTAAGCGTATGGTTGACCAAAACAACGGCGCCACTATACTGCCCGAACTGGCCCTAACCGAATTAACCGATAAACAACTGGATAAAGTGCGCTATTTTAAATCGCCGGAGCCGGCGCGGGAAGTGAGCGTGGTTATACAACGCAATTTTTTAAAGCGGCGGCTGATAGAAGCGCTTAAAAACGAGATACTGGAGTTTTTGCCCAAACGCATGAAAAGCAAAAAGAAAAAGGATTTGGTGGAAATATAGAGGAGGAGTCCGAAAGTCGGGAAAGTCCGGAAGTCCGAAAGATGGAGTATCGCAAGTCGGGAAGACTGCCAGGCGGAAGAGCCCGGATGAAGAGTGCCGGTGAATGTCCACAAACAAAATTGGACTTCCTTCATTAAATAATATTGTTTAATTTAGCATAAAGTACCTGCAATGCAAACTACGATACCAGCAACCGCTATAGATATATACCGTGGCCTGCCTGAAGGCACCCGGTGCGAGGTGTTGTACAACCAATTGATCATGACGCCTGCTCCAAACACTCCTCATCAGCGTATTTCTGTAAAAATATCTTCGTTGCTATTCGTTTTCCTGGAAGAAACACAGAAAGGCGAAGTATTTGAGGCTCCAACCGATGTTTACCTGGAAGATCAGGAATCGGTTGTTCAGCCTGACGTCTTGGTGGTAATGAAGGAAAATGAGCGTATTATCCATGATGACGGAATTTATGGCGCACCGGATATTATTTTCGAAATTCTTTCGGGTAACGGGATACACGATACGATCAGGAAAAAGGCGCTCTATGAAGACGCGGGGGTTAAAGAATATTTCATCATAAATCCATCAGATAAAGTGGTATTGATGTTTGCCCGTAGTAATCAAAATAAGTTTGAATTGGTTTACGAATTGAAAGGAAAGATAACGTCAGAAATTTTGGGTATTTCCATTGATTTATAAAATGGACACCATTCCCGAAAAAACACATCAATTTAAAGCATATTTATGGCCAATAGGTTTGTACCTTGTTGCCGCTTTGCTAATTTTTTATTTTTCAAAAACGCCTGAATTTAAATCCGGCCCGTGCAGCCCCAATTTGGATGTTTTATCGTTTTTTTTATTCGGACCAATTGTAGTTTTTCTACTTATACGCGCTATTCTTATCTCCATCTGGAAAAAGAAGCCAGATTGGATATCGCTTGTTATACATGTGGCAGCCATAATCATATGGTTAATTATTGCCAATATTTAACTAAGCGAACTCGGGCAACTGGCTCTGCTTACTCGTACTGGAAAAATTCCCGGTTCCGCATTCAAAAAACTGTATTTTTGCCATTATGGCTAACATCGCATCTTTTACAAACAACCCTTACCAGGAAAATACATACATTTTATACGATGGAACCGGCGAATGCGCCATTATTGACCCCGGTATGGAAAACGGCCGCGAGCAAAATGTGGTGGTTAATTTTATCAGGGATCATAAACTAAAACCGGTTTTGCTGCTCAACACCCATTGCCATATCGACCATGTGCTCGGTAATAAATTTATTTTCGATCAATACGGGCTTAAGCCGCAGTTTCATGAGGGCGAACTGGGTATGCTGGAAGCGGTCATCTCCTATGCCCCCGGCATGGGCATCCGTTATGAGCCATCGCCGGTTCCAGAAGTGTTTTTACCCGAAACAGGCTCGGTTAAATTCGGCAATACCGAACTGACGCTAATATTTGCGCCCGGCCACTCCCCTGCGCACTTGTGTTTTTATGATAAAGATGCCAATTTACTGGTGGGCGGCGATGTATTATTCCGCAACAGCATCGGCCGCACCGACCTTCCCGGCGGCAATTTAACGCAGTTACTAAACAATATCGAACAAAAACTATTTACTTTACCGGAGGATTGTACGGTTTATCCGGGACATGGTCCCCATACTACCATCGGTTTTGAAAAGCAAACTAATCCGTTTTTAAATTAAAACGAAAGGTTTACCATATAACGATGGGTTTATAAACCCATCGTTATGATACAGACTAAATAACTTAACAATTCAACAACTCACCATTCACCCACTCACCATTCACCACCTTGAATACCTCCATCTACATAGCCAAACGATATTTGTTTTCGAGCAAAAAAGTGCATGCTATTAACATCATTTCGGGTATTTCGATGGGGGGCG